>MDTD01010138.1_pt1 | contig 26045 bp, 25 predicted proteins | sample 811221 | NCBI WGS metagenome assembly MDTD01 (sample SAMN05326646, study PRJNA326480) | marine metagenome | isolation source: seawater | place: Pacific Ocean: South West | collected 2011 | reverse complement strand
GGATATGGACGCCTGCACCAATCAGGCGGAAAGCTACTTCTCCCGTCTCCGCCGCGCCGAGATCGGCACGCACCACCACATTTCAGGCCGCTACCTGCACCAGTACGCCAGCGAAATGGCGTGGCGCGAGGATCATCGGCGGGAGCCGAACGGGTCTCAGTTCATGTTGATGGCCGGTGCTGCGATGACGCATCCGGTGAGCCGGCAGTGGGCGGGGTATTGGCAGCGGTGAACCTGTCCGGCATCCCCCTTGATGCTTGACAGCCGGGCGGTAAGGGCACATATTCCACTCGTTTTTTAGAGGCCCCGGTTATGGGGTTGTGTCAGAAGCCCCTAGGTACGCCCTAGGGGCTTTTTGCTTTGAGGAAGCCATGAAACGCACGGCGATTTTGATTGATGGAGGTTATGCTAGATCGCTCACAAACAGTCGCGGCGTAATTTATAATCCAGACTATATAGAAAAGATTGCGCACGCATGCAGGGCTGCTCAGGATGACCTCCTGCGCATTCTTTATTATGATTGCCGACCATTTAAGGGAACCGTCGATCGTCCCGTAAGCGGCAAAAAGCACAATTTTCAGGGCAACCCAGGTTGGTTATATGAGCTTTCACGCAAAGATCAATTCGCAGTTAGACTCGGGATTTTGAAGTTTAGGGGATGGAGGCCAAGAAACATACCTCTGGCGAGCGGGTCTTTGTCTGATAATGATTTTGACCCTGTATTTGAGCAAAAAGGCGTTGATATGAGAATAGGGCTGGACATAGCCTCATATTCTGATGCAAGAGCAGTTGAAAGGATAGTTCTTGTGTCTGGTGATACTGATTGCATCCCTGCTATGAAGCATGCACGAAAAGCTGGATTAGAAGTTGTTATGGTCCAATTTGAGGAAATCGCGAGTTTAGCCCCAGAGCTGTTATCTCACTGTGATTTCACGAGAGCGGTATCCTGGCCCGAGCCGTAATATGTATTTCAATCTCTTGAACGGCCCCGCTACCCCACCAGCCTCCACGTCTTCCGATACCCTTTTTCGCCCTCAGCCTGGATCAGCCCTTGCGCTGCGAGCTTCATCAACTTCGTGTTGACCTTGTGAACGAGGCTTCCCCGGAAGCGCGCGTCACCGGCCGGCCATCCTTTCAGCCGGCATATCTCGTCGACCATAGCGCGGGTCGTGACGCCTTCGGGATGCGCGTGCATGTGGTCAAAGATCAGCCGAGGGAGTTCACGGGGTGCGAACAGTTGCTTGGCCGGGAGCCGCTTCGGCCGAATGGATGTGGCCGGGTCTTCGGTATAGCCGAAGGTTCTGAGGCAACCGTCGACGTGGAGAAGTTCGATGCGGACACTGGCAATGCGTTCTTCCAGGTCCGCGATCTGTCCCGCCAGTTCGGCTCGTTTCGCTTTGAGGGCGTAGACGACATGAGATTCAGCCATCCCCGCATGGTATCGGGCTGGTGGTTCCGGGCGCATAGCCCGCTGGGTGCGGTTGCTACATAATGCCGCATTTTTCAGAAGGGTACTGACGGCGTGATGGAGGTCGCACGGGCGGACCGCCGGGTGCGGGCCGAGGTGGAGGGAGCGGCCCTTCGCCGTCAATAGGGCTCAGCGTGCTCCGGCTCCTCCCTTCCCATCAGGTGCGGGAAGGGAGGGGGCCAAGGCAACAGCCTCAGAGATAGTCTTCGATGTAGCCGCGGACGATGTCGTCCAGGCTCTCGTCCAGGGGCAGGCCGAGCGACGTCGCACGGCTGTTGTCGGTGTAGAAGGGCCAGGTCGAGCAGACCGACTCGACCAGAGGGTCCGGCTCGACCTTGATGGCGCCGAGCGGACGGTCGCCGGCGACGCGCTGCAAACTGTCGATCATCTCCGCCACGGTCACCGACAGGCTGGGAAGGCCGACCGCCCGGTCTTCGCCGATCGCGTCGCCCGGCGCTTCATGGAGGGCGATGAAGCCCTCGACCGCCATCCGGACGCTGATCACCGGCATCCGGGTCTCGAGGCCGGCCGCACAGACATAGTCGATACCGTTCAGCGGCTCGCGGAAGATGCCGCTCGCGAAGCCCGAAAGGGCGAGGTTGGGCTTGCCGGGGCGGATGATCACCGTCGGCAGCCGGGCCGAACGGCCGTCGAAGAAGCCCTTGCGGGTATAGTCGTTGATCATCAGCTCGCAGGCGGCCTTGGTCATGCCGTAGGTGGTCTGCGGAACCTGCTTGGTCGTGTCGCCGACCGTCTTCGGCATCGCCGAGCCGCCGAAGGTCGCAAGCGTGCTGGCGAAAACCATACGCGGCGTGCTGCCGCGCTTGCGGCAGGCCTCGAACACAGCCCGCGAGCCGTCGAGATTGACGCGCATGGCGAGATCGAAATCCTTCTCGCCGCCGCCGCTCACGACGGAGGCGAGGTGGAAGACCGAGATGTCGTCGCGGTCGATCAGGCGCGCCGTTTTCGCCGGGTCGGCAATGTCGCCGGCACGCACTTCCACCCGCTCATCAAGCGGACCGAGGTCGGGAATGACGTTGTCGAACAGCAGCATCGAATCGATCTCGTGCGCCTGGCCGTCGGGGCCGGTGAGCTTGCCGAGTTCGAGAATCCGCTTGGCGAGGCGGAAGCCGACGAAACCGGTCCCGCCGGTAATCACCACTTTCATGCTTGCTCCTTGTCTTTCTCGCTGCTTTCGACGGGGCCAGCCTATACAGGCGAAGTGGAACGGGTGCACCGGTTTTTGAAACCGGCCACGGTCCCGCGGTCAATCAAATCGTATGGCGCGCATGCCGACCGAGGAATCCGCGGACAGCCTCTGCACAGATGGCGGCATGCGAACAGACCACGCCGTGGCGAGCCCGCGGCACGACCTGCATTTCGCAGCCGGGAACGCCGTGATGGATTTCCGTGCTGACCGTCAGCGGCACGAACGGGCTGCGGTCCGCGGCCAGCAGGAAGGTCGGCGTGGCGATCCGCGGCAGGTCGCCGGTGAAGTCGGTCTCGACCAGCATGTGGGCGAGGCCCAGCAGCGGCTCAAGCGGAGAGCGCGCCTGCACGTCGTGGAACCATGCATAGACGGGCGTCGGCAGCGCGTCGGGCCAGAAGCGCCGGTCCATCATCACCGCAGACCATTGCTCCATTCCCCGCTTGGCGATGAACGCCCGCCACTCTGTGACGTGCTGGACGGATCCGCCGCGATGGGCCGTCGAGGCGGCGGTCAGCGTCAACAGCCGGTCGGGGTGGTTGATGGCGAGTGCCAGGCCCAGCGTCCCGCCGATCGATTCGCCGACGAAATGGAAGCGTTCCGCCCCCACGGCATCGGCCACGGCCAGGATGTCGTCCATCAGCTCGTCCCAGGAATAGACATGGTCGTCGGCAGGCACGCTGGACTGACCGAAACCGCGCAGGTCTGCCAGGACGATGCGGTAGCGCCCCGCCAGGGTCCCGAACCAGCCGCTCCATATGTCGCTGTCGATCCCCAGGCCGTGCTGGAAGATGATGGTGTCAGGGGCGGTGGCCCAGGGCGGGGTCAGATCGATCACCCGGAAGTGGATCTTCCCGCCCTTGCTGTCCGCGAATGCCATGCTGTTCCTCCCTCGATGTCTTTTTATAGCGGCCGTCAGGCGGCCCGAAGATGCTCGAATACCATCCACCCGCCGATGGCGATGAAGGCCAGGCCGGCGATCAGGCGCATCGGCATCATCGTCACGTAGCGTTCCGCCACCGCACCCAGCAGTACAGCGAGCGCCGTGGTCGTGACCAGCGCCGCCGATGCCGCCAGGAACACGAGCCACGGACTGTAGTCCTTGTGGGATGCGAACAGCAGCGCCGCGAACTGCGTCTTGTCGCCGATTTCTGCCACAAACACGGCGAGGAAGATCGTCAGAAGCTGAGACATGGGATCACCTGCGGGGCCGGGCGGACAGACCAATGGCATGCACGCCCGCCCGGCCCCCCAAGCAAGGTGCTATGCCATAGGTCTTGCCGGACCTGCGGGCCGTGCGCGCCATGGCCTGCCGGCCAAGCATGTTGACGCGCACCCCTCCGTCACCGGAGGTCGGCTACTCCCCTAAGACGACGCTATGGTTAGCGGGTCGGGCGGCGGAGCGCAAGTCGCTCCGCACCGCCCCTCCCGCAAGCCCTTACTCCGCGGCGACCGCCGGGCGATCGCTCAGCAGGCCGGAAGCCACCAGTGCCTCGCGGATACGCGTAAGCTCGGTGTCACTGAGCTTCATCAGCGGCGGACGCACCACAGCTTTCGGCAGACGGCCCAGCATGTGATTCGCTTCCTTCATGCGGTTGTGCATGTCGAGGAAGGGCGGTGCGTAGAATGCCTGGGCGAGCGGGTAGATGCGGTCGTTCGCCGCCTGGGCCCGCGCCAGATCCTTATCCTGAACCGCGCGCCACAGCTCGACCTGCAGGTCGGCGATGACGCTGCCCGCCCCCGACAGCAGACCCTGGCAGCCCATGACCAGAGAGCTCATCAGCCACGAGCTGTGGGTGGTCAGCACGTTGACCGGCCGCGGCAGGGCCGGGAGGGTGCGGACATGACGCTCATGCAGGATCGGCTCGTTGATCCAGTCCTTGATGGCGACGATCGTCGGGACTTCTTCCAGCACCCGGATCAGGGTGTCGAACGGGTAGCCGAGCCCGCCCGCCATCGGGTACTGGAAGCAGATCATCGGCAGGTCGGTGGCGTCGGCGATGGTCTTGAAATGGGCGATCGCCATTTCGGGGCGAAGCTGCCCGCCCATCGCCATGCTGTTCGGCGGGAACACCAGCAGGCAGGACGCGCCGCCCTGCTCCGCCATCCGGGCGATCCGTGCCGCTTCGTGACTGCCGTCGGCATAGACGCCGTTGATGACCGGCAGTTCGTCGCCGATCTCGTCCATCGTCAGGTCAAGGACGGCCTTCTGCTCGTCGAAGGTGCAGGCGTGGACCTCGGACGCATGGCCGTTCACCGTCAGCGCCGTGACCCCGTCGATCGCGCAGTCGCGCAGATGCTTGCGATAGGACCGCTCGTCGACGCTGAAATCGTCGTGCATCGGCAGCAGGCAGGCGGGGATCACCCCGTGGGGGACGAAATCGTTGAACCGCGACATGGTTCCTCCCTGGTCGTCGGTATTGGGGCAACTCATGCATGACTATAGTGCCCCGACGCCCTATCGTCACCCACGGGCACCCGCTGTGCCGCCATGCGCGCCGGGGCGGGGAGCGAACACCATCGCATTCAGGGAGAAGCGACATGGACAAGGATACCTTCGACAAGGGTCTGGAGATCAGACGGTCGGTGCTGGGACGCGAGCACGTCGATCGTTCGCTGGCCCAGGCCGACGACTTCAACAAGCCGATGCAGGAGCTGGTCACCGAATACTGCTGGGGTGCCGTCTGGGGCCGCGAGGGCCTGCCGAAGAAGACCCGCAGCCTAATCAACCTCGCCATGCTCACTGCGCTCAACCGCTCCCACGAGTTCAAGCTGCATGTCCGCGGCGCCCTCAACAACGGGTGCACGAAGGAGGAGATCCAGGAAGTGCTGCTGCAGACGGCCATCTATTGCGGCGTTCCCGCGGCGATCAGCGCCTTCCGTGACGCGCGCGAAGTCTTCGCCGCGATGGAAAGCGAATAGGCATCGGCGCATGAGCGGGTCCGCAACGCTGGGCTTCGTCGGCATCGGCAATATGGGCGTGCCGATGGCCGCCCACCTGCTGGCCGCCGGATATGACCTGATCGTCTACGACGTGCGGCCGGAAGTCGCGCAGGCCTTCGTCGACGGCCATGGTGGCCGGCGTGCCGACTCGCTCGCCGACCTGGCCGAAAGCGCGTCGATCATCATCACCATGCTGCCGAACAGCGACATCGTCGAACAGGTCGTGTTCGGTGGTGGCGGCGGCAGCAAGGACCGGCTGATCGACGCTCTGACACCCGGCAAGACCATCATCGACATGAGCTCCTCGGCGCCGACGCGGACGGTCGCGCTGGGGGCCAAGCTCGCCGATCTCGGCATCGAGCTGGTCGACGCTCCTGTCTCGGGCGGCGTCAAACGCGCCGAGGACGGCACCTTGACGATCATGGCCGGTGGGCGTCCCGAGGCCGTTGCCCGCTGCCGGCCGGTCCTGGAGGCGATCGGCGAGCGCATTTTCGAAACGGGGGCTCTCGGGTCCGGGCATGCCATGAAGGCGCTCAACAACATGGTGTCGGCGGCCGGCCTTATCGCTGCCGCGGAAGCCTTGTTGATCGGCCGGCGCTTCGGGCTGGAGCCCGACGTGATGATCGATGTCCTGAACGCATCGACCGGGCGCAACAACAGCACCGAGAAGAAGTTCCGCCAGTTCGTGCTGTCGCGGAGTTTCGCCTCGGGCTTCTCGCTGGATCTGATGCTGAAGGATCTCACCACCGCGGTGAAGCTCGGCCACGACACCGACACGCCGGCGCCCTTGTCCTCGCTTTGCCGGGAGCTTTGGGCCGCCGCCGATTCGCAGCTCGGCGAGGGTGCCGATCACACGGCCGTCGTCCGTTGGCTCGAAGCTCTCGCCGAGGTCAGTCTCGAAGCCCTTCCGAACAGTGATGAGGGGCAGGCGAGCGAGGCAAGCTGAGGACTGGGAAACGACAAGAAACCTGCCGGGCAGAACCGGCATGAAGGCGCTAACGGGAGGAAACCAATGAGGAGTCAGGTCGCACAGGGCGCAGCACGCCAAGTGCTGACCATCTGGATAGCGGTATTGCTGTCGATGGCCGGCATTTCCGCGACGCAGGCGGCGGAGGACGAACCTCTTCGCCTGGGCGTCGTCACCTTTCTTTCGGGGCCGGGCGCCGGTCCTTTCGGCATCCCGGCGGCAAACGCCGCGGAGCTGGTGATCGCTGCGATCAACGCCGGGACCATGCCGGCGCCCTATGACAGCAAGGGCATTGCCGGCCGCACTGTCATGCCGGAAGTGATCGACGAAGCCGGGGGCGTCACCAAGCAGGTGACCGAATTCCGCAACCTCGTCCAGCGGCGCAACGTGGATGCGGTCGTGGGCTACGTATCGAGCGGAAGCTGCCTCGGCATCGCGCCCGTGGCGGAGGAACTGCAAACGCTCACCGTCTTCTTCGACTGCGGTACGCCGCGGATCTTCGAGGAAAACGACTACCACTACGTCTTCCGGACGGCGGCCCATGCGGCGATGGACAGCGTCGGCGCGGCCCGCTACCTGCTCGACCGGTTTCCCGACACTCGGTCCTATGCCGGTATCAACCAGAACTATGCCTGGGGGCAGGATTCATGGCGTGACTTCGCCGCAGCGATGAAGGTTCTCGCTCCCGATTCGGAAGTCGCGACCGAACAGTTCCCGAAGCTGTTCGCCGGCCAGTACGGCTCGGAGATATCAGCTCTGGCGGTGAGCGGCGCCGATGCCGTGCATTCCAGCCTGTGGGGCCCCGATCTCGAAAGCTTCCTGTTCCAGGCGGCGGCGCGCGGCCTGCCGCAGGATTCGGTTCTGGTGCTGAGCTGCGGTGAGACGACGATGTTCAATCTCGGCGCCAACCTGCCCGACGGAATGATCATCGGCGCCCGCGGCCCCTATGGCGTGATGGCCGAGCCGACGCCACTCAACGAATGGTTCCGCGCCGAGTACGAGAAGCGGTTCGGCACATCGCCGACCTATCCCGCCTATCACATGGCGCAGGCGATCCTGGGGCTGAAGGCAGCGGCCGACAAGGCGGCGGACGCGGCCGGGGCCCCCCCCGACAAGGAACAGATCATCAGTGCGTTCGAGAACCTGGAATACGAGGCTTTCGGCGCCAACATCCGCATGTCTCTGGGGAAGGGACATCAGGCGGTGACCGGGATCGCCTACGGGCTCACCAAGTACGATCACGATAAGGATCAGCCGGGGATCGTCGATATCATCCGCTACGATGCCGACTGCGTGAACCCGCCGCCGGGGATGCACAGCGTCGACTGGATCGAGCAGGGCATGCCCGGCGCCAAGTGCGAGTGAGTGAGGGAGGCGAGAAGCCTTACCGGCGACTTGGCCACATCTTGCACTGACGTTTCCACCCCCTCCGCCCGCTTGCGGGAGGAGGGGTGAGGGGCGGTGGGTCTTCAGGTGAAAAGGCTGGGCGACAGCGGCGCCCGGTCGGTCCGCCGGTCCCTTCCCCTCCTGGGAGGAGAAGGGGCGTGCTCGCGGCCATAGGACGTATGCGAAATATGCGGAGCCTTGGGTGAGAAGGCCGACCAGCAGTCAGGGAGATGTTTGTATTTCCCTGACACTGACTTCGGTGCTTTCTCGCGATCCTCTCCGTCGTCGTCCTCCGGACGAGCCGGAGGACCCTTTGACGGTGAAAACCGCCGAACGCTCAGTTCCGGTAGGACGGGTCCTTGTCGTCCATCAGCCGCATCAGCGCCGCGAAGTCGCGGGTGCCGAAGCCGACCTCGGCGTTGACCTCGTCGATGCCGTTGGCGTGCTGGATCTGGATCGCTTCGGACGGCTCGATCAGCGGCGTGCCCGACTGCATCGCGGCCACCTGGACCTGGCAGGCCCGCTCCGCCGTGTAGAGCCACGCAAAGGCCTCCGCGACGGTCTTGCCAACCGAGAGCAGACCGTGATTGCGCAGAATCATGACCTTCTTGTCGCCGAGGTTCTCGGCCAGCCGCTCACGCTCGTCGAGCCGCGTGGCGACGCCTTCGAAGTCATGATAGGCGATCCGGTCGTGCAGCATGATGGCCGGGAAGCTCACCGGTCGCAGGCCGCATTCCATGGCCGCGACGGCCATGCCTGCGGTCGTGTGGGTGTGCATCACGCAGTGCGCATCCTCGGCCGCGCCATGGATCGCGCTATGGATGATGAAGCCCGCCGGATTGACCGGGTAGTTGCTGGGCTCGACGATGTTGCCGTCGAGGTCGATCTTCACGAGGTTCGACGCCGTCACCTCGTGATACATCAGGCCGAACGGGTTGATCAGGAAGTGATGCTCCGGTCCCGGTACCCGGACCGTGATGTGCCCGTAGATCAACTCCGGCCAACCGAAGTGATGGAAGATGCGGTACGCGGCGGCGAGTTGGACACGGAGCTCCCGCTCCGTCAGTTCCTCGCGCAGCGGCTGTACATTGCTGAGAGCGTTTTCTCTGGCGGCGGCCATTGGCGTTCCTCCGTGCAGCGGCGTGGACCGTTTGTTCCACGCAATCTCTGCAATTTTGAGCGGCCCCGGCCGGCGAGGCAAGCTGGAATGGTCCGCGAAACGGTCGGCTCTGCCCCTATTTCAAGGGCCAAGTGATCGTCAGCCTGGTTCCGCTATCGCCGATCAGCTCGAGCTCGGCGCCGATTTGCTTGACGAACGCCGTCATGAGACGCAGCCCCAACCCTTCCTCTCCGACGCCCTGTTCGAAGCCGGGCCCGTCGTCGGCGATCGTGAAGATCGCCGTCTTGTCGTCATGAGAGAGCTCGACACGCAGCGTTCCACCCGACTGGGAGAAGGCATGCTTGAAGCTGTTCATGACGAACTCGTTCGTCACCAGTCCGAGCGCTTCTGCCTGGGACGGCGTGACGTGAACCTGCGTGAGGTTGGTGTCGAGGCGGATCTGTTCGACGGAGTCGCTATGGAAACTCACCAGCTTGCCGAGAAGCTCCATGACGTAGATCGCCAGATCGATCCGCTCGATGTCCGGGTCGAGGTAGAGGTGACTCTCCAGCATCGACAACGCCTGCACCCGCGTCATCAGGGAGCGGAGGGCTGTATGCGTTTCGCCGAACTGGCTTCGCGTTAGCTGCAGGTTCATCAGTGAGATCAGCGTCTGGGCGTTGTTCTTGACCCGGTGCTGGATCTCACGAAGCAGCACTTCCTTGTGTTGGACGAGTTCAGCATTCGCTTCGCTCAGGCGGTGGCGGTCGATGGCGAGGCCGAGCAGATTGGCCGCCCCCTGGAGAAACCGGATGTCCGCTTCGGAGAAGCTGCGCAGTGTGCGGCTGTCTGCTTCGAAGACTCCGAAGGCCTGCTCACCGCTGCGGATGATGGCGTTGGCGGCGCTCTTCACGCCGTGGTCCGTCAGCAGCTTCGGAATCCGGAAGCGCTCTTCCTTGGCGAGGTCGTTCGAGACGGTTGGCTGACCGCTTTTGAGCGCGAAACCGGCCGGAGACTCGAGATCCGCACCGATCGCCGCGTTCCCGACGACCCCCTCACTCCACCCGACGCCCGCCCGAACCAGAAGGTCCTCTGCCTCGGGCCGCCATTCCAGGACTTTGACATGGCTCACACCGAGGGTCTCGGATGCCATGATCGCTGCTGTATTCAGTACCTTGTCCAGGGCGTAGGCGGAGTTCGCCATTTCCCCGAACTCCGCGAGAGCCGACTGCTGGCGGCTCAGCGACTTCAATTTGTCGTTCATCGATTATCCGATGGCCACTTCGCGTTGGTGGAACCGGTGCGCCCGCCCGGTTCTCCCCTATTCGGTCATGGCACTGCGAAGCTTGCCGCAGGCCCCATGCCCGCCACTCTATACAGCGACCGGAACCTTAGTCTCGACCGATTGAAGCCATTTCGCGGGTCGGATCGGCAGATACGGTAGCGTGGTCCGCCGATCCGCTGGCGAGGCTCTCGATCAGGGCCAGGTGAGCCGGCAGGCACTGCGAGAGGTCATAGCGGTCGAGCACCGTCTGCCGCGCGGCGTCTCGGATCGACGCCATCCGATTCGGATGGTCCAGCACCTCGTCGACGCGATCGGCGAACGCTTCGGGTGAAAAGAAATCGGCGAGGAGGCCGTTCCGTCCGTCCTCGATCACCTCGGCCACTGGCGGCGTGTCCGACCCGACGACGATACATCCCGCGGCCATCGCTTCCAGCATCGACCAGGACAGGACGAACGGGACGGTAAGGTAGAGATGAACTGTCGAGGCCTGGATGACCTTGAGGTACTCCGCATAGGGGATACGCCCGAGGAAATGTACCCGGTTCGGGTCCAGCGGCACCTCTTCCAGCATCTGCTGGCGATAGGTCTGCCCTTCGGGAAGGCGCCGGCCGTAGCTCACCTCGTCGCCGCCGACGATGACGACCTTGGCGTTGGGGCGCCGTTCCAGAATCAAGCCGACCGCGCGAACGAGATTGGGGAAGCCGCGATAGGGTTCCAGATTGCGGGCGACATAGGTCACCAGCTCGTCGTCCCGGCCGACGACCTCGCCATTGGGCAGCGTCAGCTTAGCGTCCGGCGACGGTTTCACGATGCGCGTGTCGATGCCGTCGTGGATCACGTCGATCTTGCTGCGGAGAGGTTCGGGGAACTGGCTGTGCTGCCACCAGGTCGGACTGATTCCGCGGTCGCAGCTTTCCAGGCTCAGGAGCAAGGCGGCGTTCTTGGCGCGAATGCGAGCGAGGTCGTGATCGCTGCTCGGATGCTTGGGGTCGAAATTCACGTCCGCTCCATGGCCGTGGTAGTAGAACTCGCAATAGTCGAGCCGCGGCACGTCGGGATAGACGTCCTTCACGAACAGCGCTTCGCCCCACCCCGGATGGGCGCAGATGACGTCCGGTCTGAAGCCTCGGCGCTTCGCTTCCAACAGGGCCTTGCGGACCGCGTCGCCATAGGTGACGCGCGATTCGAAATCGGCGACCAGGGCGTGCTTGCTGCGCTGGGGCAGATCGCCGAAGCGGTAGAGCAGGCGGCGTACGCCCGCCACCTTGCCCGCGGTCTCGCGACCGATGGCGACGACCGTGTTCCCGGGATCGCGCGCCAGATGCAGGGCGATGTGCCGATACTGCGCGGGAAAATTCTGGTGAATGATAAGCAGGTTCATCCGGCGGGATTATCCGTGGCTACCGCTTGCCTGTCCATGCCGGCTGGCCCGTGAAATGAGGCAGTGTTAGAAGCTGTCTGGTCCCGAGACGGGAGTGGCTCCGATGCCCGACGACGACGCGCAGGATCGCATTTCGATCGACGACTTCCTGAAGGTCAATATCCGCTGCGGCCGGATCGTCGCCGTCGACCCGTTTCCGGAAGCGCGCAAGCCGGCCTACAAGCTGCGGGTCGATTTCGGGCCCGAAATCGGCGAGAAGCGGTCTTCGGCACAGATCACCGAGAACTACCGGCCGGGGGACCTGATGGGCCGCCAGGTGGCTGCGGTCGTCAACTTTCCGCCCCGCCAGATCGGCAAGTTCATGTCCGAGGTGCTGGTGCTGGGATTTCCCGACGCCGCCGGCCGTGTCGTCCTGGTCGGGGTCGATCGCGACGTCCCCATCGGGGGACGGCTCTACTGACCCCAGCTGGCCCAACCGTCAGCCGGGCAGCCTTAGGATCGTCCTGAGGCCTCCGCCAGGAGCCTTGTCCAGGGTGATGTCGCCGCCATGGGCCCGGGCGATGTCACGGGCGATCGACAGGCCCAACCCGACGCCGCCTGTCGCCATGTTCCGGGACTGGTCCAGGCGGAAGAACGGCTTGAATACCGCTTCGCGCTGCTCCGTGGGGACGCCCGGCCCGTCATCGTCGACGGTGACGTGGAATCCGTCCGCGTCGCGCCCCGCTTCGATCCAGACATGGCGACCGTAGCGAACCGCGTTCTCGACGAGATTGGTCAGGGCGCGTTTCAAGGCGTTCGGCCGTACCGAGACCGTGGCCTCGGCGGGGGCCACCAGGGCGACATCGGCGCCGTTCCGCTGGGCCGCCTCGACGACCTCGCCGACCAGTTCCCCCAGATCGACGAGTTGGGTCGCCTCGCCACCTTCGCCGCGGGCGAAGTCCAGGTACTCGGTCAGCATGTGCTCCATCTCGGCGATGTCGTTGCGGAGGTTCCGAGTCGCATCCGATTCGGGAAGCATCGCGAGTTCGAGACGCATGCGGGTGAGCGGTGTTCGAAGGTCGTGGGAGACGCCGGCCAGCATCTCGGTCCGCTGGCTGATCTGGCGGCGGATGCGCTCCCGCATCTCCAGGAAGGCGCGGGCAGCCTGCCGGACCTCGGCGGCACCTTCCGGTTTGAAGTCGGCGACGGTTACGCCCTTGCCGAACAGTTCCGCCGCGATCGCCAGACGGCGGATCGGTCGGACCTGCCGGGTCAGGAAGTAGATGGCGATCGCCAGCAGCAGGAGGGACGTTCCGACACTCCACAGCAGGAACACATAGATGCTGGAGCTGTAGAGACGCTTCACCGGCACCGTCGCCACCAGCACCCCTTGCGGGATCTTCACCCAAACCGTGACCCGTTCGGGGTCGCTGTGGGCATCGAACCGGTAGGGATGGAACAGCCTTTCCCGCAGAGTCCGATCGAGCATGCGGTCGAGGGGGCTGAGCGCCGAGATCGGTGGCGTTTCCGGCAGGGAGTCGGTCGGCAGAAGCTGCGCGAAGACCTGCTTGTCGTAGGCGCTGCGCCGGAACAGCCAGGCGAGCTCGGGGCCTTCCGGCAGCTCCTGCAGGGCGGCGACCAGGAAGGCGATGTCGCCCGCCACGCCCAGCGCGAGGCGCCGGCCCACATCGCCCCAATGGCGTTCGAAGAACACATAGGCCGAGACCATCTGCACAATCACCAGCGGCAGGACGATGATCAGCAGGGCGCGCGCCAGGAGCCCCGTCGGAACGAAGCGCTTGCGGTGACGCTCCGCCGGGAGCGCGGGTTCGTCCAGCGCCTCTTCGCTCATCCGGGCTGCAAGACGTAGCCCGCGCCACGCACGGTTCGCAGATGGCGCGGGTTGCGCGGGTCGTTCTCGATCTTGCGTCTGAGACGGGTCACCTGAACGTCGACGCTGCGGTCGCCGACATCGGATCGCGCGCCAAGCTCTTCGCGCGAAATCGGTGTGCCAAGGTTCTCGACGAAGACCTTGAGAAGCGCGGCTTCCCCCTGGGTCAGCCGCACGAAGACGCCTTGCCGTCGCAATTCGCCGCGGCTCAGGTCGAAGGCGAAGTCGCCGAAGGTCACCACCGCCTTGCTCTGGGCCGCGAACCGTCGTCCGCGGCGCAGGATATTGGCGATTCTCAGCAGCAGTTCCCGCGGTTCGAAGGGCTTGGACAGATAGTCGTCGGCGCCCCGCTCCAGGCCGGTGACCCGGTCGGCCGGCTCATTCATGGCGGTGAGCAGCAGGATCGGAACGTCCCTCTCCTCTTTCAGGCTGGCGGTAAAGCTGAAACCGTCCTCGCCGGGCATCATGACGTCGAGGATCAGCAGATCGTAGTCGAGGCTCCTGAGCTTAACCCGTGCATCCGCCGCATCTCCGGCGACGTCGACGAAAAACCCGTTCTCGGTCAGATAGCGACGCAGCAGCTCGCGCAGCCGCTGATCATCGTCGACGACCAGAATATGCGACACATCGGCGTCCATCGGCGGAGTATACGCGCGGCGAAGATGGCGGTCAGCGGTGCTGCGATTCTCCCGAACCCTAAAAAGCTGCGGCTTGTACTACCGTACCGTTTGCGTTGAAATCCTCTCCTAACGGGGTGCCGCAAGGCCGGGGGCGAGAACAGCCGCTATGTCTGAGAGACTCTCTCAGGAAGACGTCGACCGCCTGCTCAGCGATCCGAGTGCGGAAACGCGGCGGATCACGGCGACGAAGATCGCGCGCGATTTCGGCTCCGAGGTCTTGACCGAGTCCGAGCAGAAGGTGGCGCAGGAGATTATCGGTCTCCTGGTCCGCGACGTGGCGGTGCGGGTGCGTCAGGCGCTCTCCGAGGGGTTGAAGCACAACCCCAACGTTCCGCCGGACGTCGCGGTGGCCCTTTCCAAGGATGTCGACGACGTCGCGACGCCGATTCTCCGGAACGCATTCGCCTTCAGCGACGACGATCTGATCGAGATCATCAAGATCGCGAGCCCGCGGAAGCTGGCGGCCATCGCCGAACGCGACAAGGTGTCGTCCAGGGTATCGGACGCCTTGATCGACCATGGCGACGAGAACGCGGTCGCCTGCCTCATCGCCAATGACGGGGCCGAGATCGACCCGCAGAGCCTCCACCGGGCGCTCGACAGGTATGGCGAAAGCGAGCGCGTGCACGAGGCGATGATCGACCGCTCCAAGCTCCCCCTGGTGATCGCGGAGCGGCTGGTGGCGATGGTTTCGAACCAGATGCGGACACGGCTGGTGACCCGCCATGAGCTCAAGCCCGAAACCGCGACCGAGCTGATGTTCGAGGCGCGCGAGCGGGCGACGATGGCGTTGTTGTCGCCGGACGCCGATGCCCGCGAGGTCCACCGTCTCGTCGACCAGCTCTACCGATTCAAGCGGCTGACGCCGACCATGGTTCTGCGTGCCCTTTGCACCGGCGACGTGGTGTTCTTCGAATCGGCGATCACCCGGCTTGCCGGCATTCCGGAGGATAACGTCCGTATTCTTGTGGGCGACACCGGTGGGATCGGGCTCAAACGCCTCTACGACAAGGCTGGGCTGCCGGCGTCGATGTTTCCCCTGGCCCGGTCGGCGATCGAGCTCTATCAGGAGATGCAGCGCAAGGGCATGCCGGACAGCCGTGACAGCTATGCGCGCCTGATGCTGGAACGCATCGTATCCAAATTCGATGACTTGGCACCCATCGCCGAGCCCGCCGAAGGGCCGCCGAGCGACGCCTCATCCTAATTCGGACCGTCCGGTGGATTTCGAGAGCGATCGCCCGGCGTTGATCGTTCGGTCTCGGCGGGATAACCGCGCAAAGAACGCGATAATGAGGAGAAGAGGATAATGGCCAAGGCGACATTCGCGGCGGGGTGCTTCTGGGGGGTGGAGGAGGCGTTCCGCCGTGTCGATGGCGTCACAGAAACGGTCGTCGGCTATGAAGGCGGCGACACGGTCAATCCCAGCTATGAGGACGTTTGCACCGGCCGGACCGGACATGCCGAAGTTCTGCAGGTCGATTTCGATCCCGCGCGCGTGTCCTACGAGAACCTGCTCGATGTGTTCTGGGAGATTCACGATCCGACGACGCTGAACCAGCAAGGGCCCGACATCGGCACCCAGTATCGGTCGGCGATCTTCTATCACGACGATGCCCAACGGGCGGCGGCCGAGGCGTCGAAGGCGCGGATGGAGGCATCCGGCCGGTTCCCCCGCCCGATCGTCACCCAGATCGCCCCGACCTCCGATTTCTGGCGGGCCGAGGACTATCACCAGCAATATGTCGAAAAGCGCCGCGCCAGAGCTTTCTGACCGGATTTCCCGGCTCGGACGCGTCCGGCGCGGCATTTTCCCTCGTCTTCTTCCACCCGAAGTCGATTTTGCGTTGCGACTGAAGATTGCCTGCGGGACTCTGGGCGCATCGCTGGGGGGAAATTCAATCACAAGGGCGTAAGTGGTCGGATCGGGGCAAGCAGCCGCTGCCGCATGGCGCTTGGAAGCCGCAGTTTCACGTTCGTGTCGGCAGGCCGGCCATTCCCGTGGGTAAGACGGTCTCGATGGCCACGGCGGATCCGGCACATCCCAGCGTCACCGTGATCGTTCCGGCCTACAACGCCGCGACGACGATCGCGCGGGCGCTTGCGTCGGTGGCCGCTCAAGGACGCGGCGACATGGAGGTGATCGTCGTCGACGATTCAAGCGTCGACGGCACCGCCGACATTGTCCGTGCTTTCTCCGACCTGAAAGTCCGGCTGCTGCGGACCGAGGCGCGGTCGGGCGCGGCGGCGGCACGCAATCTGGGGATCCGGCATGCGCGCGGCCGCTACGTAGCGTTCCTGGATGCCGACGATGCATGGCTTCCCGGAAAGCTCGACCGTCAGCTCGCGACCTTCGAATCCGACCCCGACCTCGTTTTCGTTTCCTGCGATTCGGAGCTGGTGGACGAGACCGGACGCATGTGCGGCAAGGTCGACCCGAATCGCCGCCGTGCGGTCGGGCACGAAGGGTGGAAGACTCTGCTCAAGCATTCCTGCGTGGCGACCCCATCCGTTGTCGTCCGCCGGCAGGCGCTGCTCGATGTCGGCGGTTTCGATCCCGACCTCCCGGTCGGGGAGGACCAGGACCTTTGGATCAGGCTCGCCGGCCGCGGTCCGATCGGCCATCTCGACGAGACCCTGGTCAGGGTTCATGACCAACCCGATGGTCTCACCGGCCTCGCGCGCGGCGGTGGTGCGGTCCCTATCCTGTCGGTGGTCCACCGCAATCTCAGACGCTACGCCGATCGCCTGGAACGGGCCGACAGACGGGCGGTGCTTGCTGAGCGCTACACCAATATCGGCCGCAACCAGTACGTGAACGGCCATCCGTTCCACGGCCTTCGTCTGCTTTGCGGCGCGATAGCTCAGGGGGCCGCGCCGTGGCAGACCTTCCGCTATCTGATGACCGCCTCGCCGCCCGCCCGATTCGCGAAGCGCCTGCTGCGCGGAGAAAGCACGGCGGCATGGCCACTGGTCTCGATGTCCGACGGCATGCCGCCGCTGTTGATGGTGATCGTCGATACCGAGGAGGAGTTCGATTGGACCCAGCCCTTCTCCAAGTACAACACCTCGGTGGAATCGATCGCCCTGCAGCCGCTCGCGCAGGAGATCCACGATCGCTACGGCATCGTCCCCACCTATGTCCTCGATTACCCGGTGGCCAACGACGACGACGCGGCTGCGGTCATCGCGGGCTTCCTCGCCGATGGGCGGTGTGAGATCGGCTCCCATCTCCAGCCCTGGGTGAACCCGCCCTATGTGGAGGTCGAGAGCGCTCACCACTCCTATCCCGGCAACCTGCCGTTCGCCCTCGAATACGGGAAGCTTCACGCCCTCACCGACCGCATCCAGCAGCGGTTCGGCCGGCGTCCCCGCATCTACAAGGCCGGCCGCTACGGCCTGGGGCCCTCGACGATGCGGATATTGCGGTCGCTGGGCTATGACACCGACGTCAGCGTCGTTCCGCATACCAGCTTCCGGTGGAAAGGGGGGCCGGATTTCCGAGGACTCCCCGACCGTCCGTTCTGGTTCGGTGGCGAGAGGGATCTCCTGGAGGTCCCGCTCACACGTGGCTTCTGTGGCCTTCTGTGGCGGTGGGGTTATGCGATCTTCCCGGTGATCGGGTCGCGTCTCGGTGAGACGCTACGCCTTCCGGGCTTGTTCGCGGCCCTCAAGCTGCTCGACCGGATTACGCTGACGCCGGAAGGCGTGACGCTCGACGAACAGATCCGGCTGGTGCGGGCGATGGTAGGTCGGGGCCACAAGGTCTTCTGCTACACCTATCACAGCTCGACCCTGCTGCCGGGCGCCACGGGCTATGTGAAGACAGAGGAAGATCAGCGCCGGTTCCTGGAGCGGATGGACGGCTTTTTCGCCTTCTTTCTTAACCAGCTCGGGGGGAAAGCGGTCTCGGTCGCGGCGTTCCGCGAACAGGTGGCGCCGGCGGATATCCCGTTCGATCGGTCTCGATCGAAATCGACAGAATAGAGAAGCTCCCACCTCGCGTTCCGAGGTGATCGCGCTTTATGCGTCGCGTCCCAGCACCGCCATCAGCTCGCGCCACTCGCGGGCGCTCAGGCCGCTGTCCGGCTGGGTGACGGTCTCGCCCGCGAGCATGCGGCGAACGACCGCCAAGCCGCCGGCCGAAAGCATGGCCGCGTTCAGCCGGTAGTCCTGGAACGCCTGGTGGCAAAGCGGCACCCAGCGCGCGACGACGTCCAGCATCGCCTCGGCATAGGCCCTGATTTCATACTGCGCGTGCGGGTCGGCACGGAGCGACAGGAAGTGCAGAAGGTTGTGAAGGTCGGTTTTCCAGTACCACTGCGTATAGTAATTGAGCGACAGGTTCATTCGCGCCAGCTCGCGGGCCAGCGCCGGGCGTTCGGGATCTATCGGATCGCCGGCGTCATCGGTGTTCAGCAGATCGAGATAGTGGTCGTAAAGCTGTTCCGAGTCCGCGCGCAGGAGCGCCAGGACCTTCTCGGCCTGCGGGCCTTCGATCACAGTTCCCCGGCCCTGCCGGTTGCTCGACGACTGCTCGGCCAAGTGCTCGGGCGCCGGAACATAGAATTCCTTGTCGAGGATCGAGTAGCGGGCGCTGTACTCGTTCACGTTCGCCGTCCGGTGCCTGATCCACTGGCGCGCCACGAAGATCGGCAGCTTCACATGGAATTTGATCTCGCACATTTCGAACGGCGTCGTATGCCGGTGGCGCATCAGGTAGTTGATCAGCCCGCGATCCTCGCTGACCCGGCGCGTCCCCTTTCCATAGGAGACCCGTGCCGCCTGCACCACCGCGGCGTCGTCGCCCATGTAGTCGACGACACGGACGAAGCCGTGGTCCAGCACCGGCAGCGGCTCGAAGAGAATTTCCTCGAGTTCGGGAACCGATGGACGCCGCGTTTCGCTGCGCGCGGCGCGCGCCGCCTCGATTTCTGCCGTCTGTTCCGGATCGAGCGCCATCATTCCCCCACTGTCCGCTGTCGCGCCGAGATTAGCGGCGGCGGCTCGCCGACGCCACTGTCGGCGGACCGACGGGTTCACCGGGAAGAAGCACTTTTGCGCCGCATTGGGGAATTGCGGACCGAGACACCCTTGCCGCCGCGGTTTTGCAACCTAGTTGGCCTATCGGCGGTGAGGGGAAACGCCGTACCCACCACATCGATTGGATCATCGAGGAGGAGAAGTATGAACTTCCGCAGCATTGCGATCGCGGCCGGCATGACGGTCGCTCTGGCCAGCACCAACGCCATGGCGCTCGACTCCGAAAAGGCTCTCTCGCTCGACGTCGCCAAGGCGATGGCCGATGGCTGTGAGGCCATGGCCAAGGAGAAGGGCTGGAAGATGAACATCGCGATCGTCGATTCGGGCGCCGATCTGGTTCTCTTCCGCCGGATGGACGGCGCGTTCCTGGGCAGTGTCCAGATCTCGCAGCTCAAGGCTCAGACCTCGGCCAACTTCCCGTTCCCGACCTCGGCCGTCGCCGAGATCGCTTACGGCAAGGATGGACAGCCGGGCCGTGTCCCGGGCATCGCCCAGGTGCCGGGTGTCGCCGCCTTCGCCGGCGGCCTGCCGATCATGACCGCCGACAAGCAGCACGTCGGTGCGATCGGCGTCAGCGGCGCGCGGGCGGAAGAGGATGAGCAGTGCGCCCAGGCCGGCATCGATGCCGTGTCCGACATGTTGAACTGACGTCGAAGGCTCCCCTGAGGGGCCGGACATGAGAGGGCGGCGCCAACCGGTGCCGCCCTTTTTATTTTGCGGAATCGGATAGCTGCTGGTCGCAATCGGGCCTTTGAAGCTGGGCCGCCGACGCCTATATTAGGGGCGTCGGGTAACCGACTATGGCGATACAGGGCGCGTGAAATAGGCGTTTTGGACCCGGGGGCAGTGCCCGGCGCCTCCACCACTCAGGCCTTTCCGAGGCCGGCATGAGGGGGCGAAACAGGCTCGACATGCGTAGTAAAGACGTTAGCTTTCGCTCGGCATGATACCGCCGTTATCGGGTCATCTTCACAAGTGCCAATGATAACGATTTGGCCCTCGCTGCTTAACATCTAAGCAAGCGCGGTTCGGGGGGCACCGGGCAACAGAAGCCCCCCACTTCCGTTGTTTCCCTCCGGCTCCAGCTCAAGCGGTCATGGCGAAAGACCTCATCGATTACAAGGCGCGAATGCTGGATGCCATGCGAGGGCTGGTATCCCGGCTTCTTGACGACGTTGCCCGTGATGGACTGCCGGGCGAGCATCACTTCTACATCACCTTCCTCACCCGCTATCCCGGCGTCGAAATCCCGGATTCGCTGCTGGCCCGTTTCCCGGAGGAGATGACGATCATCCTCCAGCACCAGTTCTGGGGGCTGGAAGTGACCGAGGACGGCTTCTTCGTGACCCTGAGCTTCAGCAGGCAGCCCCAGCGTCTGTTCGTGCCTTTCGCGGCGGTCACCACCTTCGTCGACCCCAGTGTCCAGTTCGGACTGCAGTTCAAGGAGGAGGGCGACGACGCCGAGCCTCTGCCGCTCGACGCGGACGATGATGGCCGGAGCGAGGAAGAGCGGATCGAAAGCGAGAGCGATGAAGCACCTCCAGCGGCCGAAAAAGTCGTCACTCTCGACGCATTCCGAAAGAAATAGCCGCATGATCGGCCGCGCTCCGCTACGCGAGTGGGATCGGTCGCTTAAGCGCGCCGGCCTTGGCGCGATCCTGGTTGCGGGCCTCGCGACCGGAACCTTGGCGGACGAGAAGGGTGTCCCCGGCGTCGACGAGGTCCAGAGCTATATCGAGAAGGGCTCGCCCGCCTGCCGCCAGGAGGCATCCGACCGCTGCATCAGCCTTTGGTGGGGATTCATCGACCGTGACGGCGACGGTTACGCCAGCGCGTCCGAACTCGGTGCGTTTCGGCAGGGGCTCGATGCCTGGCTGGACAAGGGGGCGGAAATTCTGACCTTGCGCGGGAAGGCTTCGCTGACCTCCGGCCTGTGGCTGTTCGACCGTATCGGGCCGGAGAGGATCGTCAAATGGTACGACGCCGATGGCGACGGCCGTCTTAGCCGCGACGAACTGCTGGCCGACATCAATCTCGACACGCGTCCCCTGGCCGACGTGCTCGCCGACCCGAAGGGGATCGACCAGTCCGCCATTCGCGACCGCTTCGGCTTCTTCACTGCGACCGCCCTTCGGATCGTTCGCTGGATGGCGACCCGCTGAATCCTGCCCGACGCCCGGCCATCGGTTGTTGCAAGCCCCCCGCGAAAGGGCGATCCTCGGCGCAAAAGTAATACGCCGAGATCGAGTGGGGAATGGTGCGATGGCTGGATTCGAATTCCAGGAAATGTTTCCGTTGGCGGCCGACGAGACGCCCTACCGGAAACTCACGAGCGACTTCGTCGCCACCGAAAAGTTCAACGGCCGCTCGGTCCTGACGGTCGATCGCCAAGCTCTGACGACGCTGGCGCGGCAGGCCTTCATCGACTGCTCGCATCTTCTTCGCCCCGGTCATCTGCAGCAGCTTCGGAACATTCTCGACGATCCGGAAGCGTCCAAGAACGACCGGTTCGTCGCCTATGAGCTGCTGAAGAATGCCAACATCGCCGCCGGCATGGTGCTGCCGATGTGTCAGGACACCGGCACGGCGATCGTCATGGGCAAGAAGGGCGAGCAGGTGTGGACCGGCGGTGGCGATGAAGCGGCCCTGTCCGAAGGCGTCTATCGCACCTACACCGAGACCAACCTGCGCTACAGCCAGGTCGCGCCGCTCGATATGTATAAGGAAGTCAACACCGGCAACAATCTGCCGGCGCAGATCGACATCTACGCGACCGAAGGCGATGCCTACAAGTTCCTGTTCATCGCTAAGGGCGGGGGGTCCGCCAACAAGACCTTTCTCTATCAGCAGACCAAGGCGCTGCTGAACCCGGACTCGCTCCGCAAGTTCCTGGCCGAGCACATCAAGACTCTCGGTACCGCCGCCTGCCCGCCCTACCATCTCGCGGTGGTGATCGGCGGCACCTCGGCCGAACTCTGTCTGAAGACGGTGAAGCTCGCGAGCTGCCGGGCGCTCGACGGCCTGCCCACGGCGGGGGGACCGGGCGGCCATGCTTTCCGTGACCTCGCGCTCGAAGGCGAAATCCACGAGATGACCCGCAATCTCGGCATCGGCGCACAGTTCGGCGGCAAGTATTTCTGCCACGATGTCCGGGTGATCCGGCTTCCGCGCCACGGCGCGTCGGTGCCGGTGGGGATCGGCGTCTCCTGTTCGGCCGATCGCCAAGTCAACGGCAAGATCACCGCCGACGGCGTGTTCCTGGAGCAGCTCGAAACCAACCCGGCGCGCTTCCTTCCCGAAATCGACGAATCCCAGCTCGCCGGCGAGACGGTGCAGGTCGACCTCAACCGGCCGATGAGCGAGATCCTCGCCACACTGAGCCAGTATCCGATCCGCACACGCCTCTCGCTCACCGGCCCGATGGTGGTCGCTCGAGACATCGCTCATGCCAAGCTGAAGGAGCGGATCGACGCCGGCGAAGGGCTGCCGTCCTATATCCGCGACCACATGGTCTATTATGCGGGCCCGGCGAAGACGCCCGAGGGCTATGCGTCGGGATCGTTCGGCCCCACCACTGCCGGACGCATGGATTCCTACGTCGATCTGTTCCAGGCCAATGGCGGCAGCATGGTGATGCTCGCCAAGGGCAACCGCAGCCGGCAGGTCACTCAGGCCTGCAAGACCCATGGCGGCTTCTATCTCGGCTCGATCGGCGGACCGGCGGCACGCCTCGCCCAGGACTGCATCAAGAAGGTCGAGGTGCTGGAATATCCGGAGCTCGGCATGGAGGCGGTGTGGCGGATCGAGGTCGAGGACTTCCCCGCCTTCATCGTCGTCGACGACAAGGGGAACGACTTCTTCGCCGATATCTGACCGCTGTCAGGCCGAAGCCCTACCGCAACGGAGAGAAAGGGAACGCCCCATGGCCACGGGAAACTGGGTCCGGTCCGCGGTGATCGTCGCCGCTCTGGGGTTCGGCGGCGATGCCCTTGCCGACTTCGACGAAGCCCAGGCGGCGTTCAACACCGGCCGCTTCGAGAAGGCGAAAGACCTGCTGGAGCCCTTGGCCGAGGACGGCGACGCCCGCGCCCAGTATGCCCTGGGCGCGATGTACCAGAACGGTCTCGCGGTCGAAAAGGACTACGGGAAAGCCCTCGCGTACTACCAGGCGTCCGCCGGGCAGGGCTACCCCTCGGGCCAGTTCGGCCTCGGCGCCCTGTACGAGAAGGGAAGCGGCGTCGAGCAGAACTACGAGGAGGCGGCCAAGTGGTATCGCCTCTCGGCCGAGCAGACGGACATCGAGAAACGATGGCCGGGCAACCGCGGCCCCAAGGATGGCTCCGCGTTTGCTCAGAACGCGCTCGGCAAGCTCTACGAAACGGGGCGAGGGGTGCCGAAAGACCTCGACGAGGCCAAGCGCTGGTACACCATGTCGGCCGACTACGGCTATACGGTGGCCAAGCAGAACCTCGAGCGGCTGAAGGGCCTCAAGTCGGAGTAGACGTCTCTCAGGAAGCAGGCGGCAGTGGCGCCGAGAAACAGCCGCCGAGAGAGACGGGGCTGAAGACGCCCGGGGCGAAGGCACCCCAGGCGCCCGCCGTCTTCAGCCGGCCGACGAAGCCGGGATCGTCACCGGAGACCGTCCATACATTCCCGAACCAGCTTCCGCGCAACGGGCGTCCGCCCGCCGCGACAACGGCATGGAAGACGGCGGTCTCGTCGCCGAAGCCGGGCGGAAAGACGACGACGACGACGCCATGCTCATGCGTCGGCAGGGCTGCCTCGACCAGCGCGAAGGCCATAAGTCCCGCCCAGAGCACGATGATCCCGGCCAGGACGCCCAGCGCCAGAACATGCCCGCGCGATTGCCCCCCGGCCGCTGCCATGGACCTCGTCAGGCCCGCGCCATCCGTGTCAGACGGCGCTCGTCGATCGGCCAGTGCAGGATGGCGGCGGCGATGCCGAGCCCGACACTGATCCACCACACGATCTCGTAGGACCCGGTCACGTCGTAGACCCGGCCGCCCAGCCAGACGCCGAGGAAGGCGCCGAGCTGGTGGCTCAGGAAGACGATTCCGAACAGGGTGCCGACATAGCGCGGACCGAAGATCTGCGCCACGAGCCCCGAGGTAAGCGGAACCGTGGACAGCCAGAGAAGACCCATGACGGCGGAGAAGATCAGGACCGACGCCTCGCTGGCCGGCACCGAGACGAACACGGCGATGGCGATGGCGCGGGCGAAATAGAGCGAGCTCAGCAGGTACTTCTTGCTGTAGCGGCCGCCCAGCACCCCCGACATGTACGACCCGGCGACGTTGAACAGGCCGACCAGCGCCAGCGCCCAGGCCCCGACCGAGGCGGCGAGTCCGAGGTCGGTCACATAGGCGGGCATATGGGTCTGGATGAAGGTGACGTGGAAGCCGCAGACGAAGAACCCGGCGGTGAGGAAACGATAGCCGGAATGGCAGCTCGCTTCCCGCAGCGCCTGTCCCACCGTCTGGCGGTCGACATCCGCGCCGGACGGTCCGCTCCGTCCGGTGAGGGCCCGCGCCAGCGGAATGATCGACAGAGTCAGGACGGCGATCAGCAGCAGGGCCGTCGACCAGCCATAGGCTGCGATGAAGGCCTGACCCAGGGGCGCGATCATGAACTGGCCGAGTGAGCCGGCGGCCGTGATGACGCCGAACGCCCAGGACCGGCGGTCCTCGGGCACGGCCCGGGCGACGCCGGCGAGGACGATCGAGAAGGACGCGCCCGCGAGCCCCAGCCCGACCAGCACGCCGGTCGACAGAAACAGCGTCGTCGGTGTCGTTGCCTGACTCATCAGGGCGATGCCGGCGGCGAACAGCAGGCCGCCGATGGCGATCACCCGGCCGGAGCCGTACCGGTCGGCGATCGCGCCGGCAAAAGGCTGACCCAGGCCCCACAGCAGGTTCTGAATTGCGATGGCCAGCGCGAAGGTCTCGCGGCCCCAGCCGAGATCCGCGGACATCGGCGCGAGGAACAGGCCGAACCCCGAGCGCGTGCCGAGGCCGAGCAACGCGACCAGGCAACCGGCGACGATTACCCAGACCACCCCCGCAGGAAGCCCTTCCCGCAACGTCGCCGCCCCGTCGCTCGACTCGAGCGCGTCCGATTGTCTGCTCATGGAGCCAAATCTCCGCCCGTTACCGAAGGGCGATCCATAACATTATGCGCAGCAATAAATAATCCAGGCGTAAGGGCCAGGATTGCTGCGCTTTCCGCAATTATCTGATCGCTGTCCGTCGGTCGTCACACCGCGGTCCAGCCGCCGTCGATGGCGAGGGTATGGCCGGTGACCATGGATGAGGCCGCCGACGACAGGAACAGGATGCCGCCCGCCATCTCCTCCGCCTCGGCCATGCGCGCGATCGGGGTGCGACGGCGGATTTCGGCCATCATCGTCGGGTCGGCCTGCAGGCCGGCGGTGAGCTTGGTCTTGACGAACGTCGGGGCGATCGCGTTGACGCGGATGCCGTGCGGCGCCCACTCGGCCGCCAGCGCGCGGGTCATGTTGACCACCGCGCCCTTGGTGGCGTGGTAGGGGAGGTTGGGATAGAAGCCGCCGCCCACCAGACCCATCATCGAGGCGATGTTGACGATGCAGCCGCTCTTCTGCTTCAGCATCGCCTTGCCGGCTTCGCGCGAGCACAGGAAGACGGCCGTCTGATTGACCGCGACGACCTTGTCCCAGG
>MDTD01110673.1_pt1 | contig 26058 bp, 24 predicted proteins | sample 811221 | NCBI WGS metagenome assembly MDTD01 (sample SAMN05326646, study PRJNA326480) | marine metagenome | isolation source: seawater | place: Pacific Ocean: South West | collected 2011 | reverse complement strand
TCAGAAGGTGTAGATGCACTAGTTAGCTTAGGTTACAGGTTGCCTGAAGCTCAAAGTCAAATACAGGAGGCTGTATCTAGGAACTCTGAGTGTGAAAACGATCTACAAGAATTGCTACGAGAAGTATTTAAATCTAATATTTCGAAATGAAAAGGTGAATTTTGTCTACTGATAAAGAAAATAATGCTAGAGAAAAAATTATTCAATCAAAAAATATATCTGATAGCAGTAATCTGGATAAACAAGAAGATGAGAAAGTATTAAAAAGCTTAAGACCTAAGAAGTTTTCAGATTATGTTGGCCAAAAAAGTGTTGTAGAAAGTATTTCAATAGCAGTTCAGGCTAGTAAAGATAGGGAGGATACACTTGATCATTCACTGTTTCATGGCCCTCCAGGGCTAGGCAAAACTACAATAGCACATATTATTGCTCATGAGATGGAAACAAAACTTTTTCATACTTCTGGACCAGCTCTTGAAAGGCCTGCAGATGTTGTAGGCCTCCTTTCAAATCTAAAAAATGGCGATATATTATTTATTGATGAAATACATAGATTATCAACAAGTGTTGAAGAATACCTTTATTCGGCGATGGAAGATTTTAGAGTTGATTTTGTTACAGGCTCTGGTGCTTTTGCTAAAACAATTAATTTACCTCTAAGCCAATTTACTCTTATTGGTTCTACAACTAGAGTAGGTATGCTTAGTGCTCCTTTAAGAGAACGATTTGGTCTTTCTTATCATCTAGACTACTATTCTATAGAAGAACTTTCAGAGGTTGTTATTCGATCATCAAAAATTTTAGATGTTAAAATTAATGAAGAAGGTGCAAATGAAATAGCTAATAGGTCTAGAGGTACTCCTAGAATATCAAATCGATTATTGAAAAGAGTTAGAGATTACTCACAAGTAAAATATGATGGAAAAATTAATCAAAATATTTCATCTGAAGCTCTTGAGATTGAAGGAATAGATAAATTAGGTTTGGATCGTTTAGATAGAGTGTATTTAGAAACCCTATCTAAAAATTATGGGGGAGGTCCTGCTGGAATACAGGCATTAGCAGCGACAATTAATGAAGACCAACAAACTTTAGAAGATGTGGTTGAACCGTATTTATTAAAAATAGGTTTCATAATAAGAACTCCACAAGGTAGAAAATGTACCAAAGAAGCTTTTGATCATTTGGGTATAATTCCACCTAAAAATAACACTATTCAAAAAAGCTTTTTTGAATAATTTCTAACTTGGAAATTTAAGTTCCTGAAGACTCATTTGTGATTTTTTGTATTAAATCTTGTGGTATGTCATCAAAAGATGAGTAGTTAAGTGATGATAAACTATAGTATAAACCTTTATTTTTCATCAAGTTATCATGAGTATCTTGCTCGATAATTTCTCCATTTTGAAGAACTATAATTTTGTCTGCATCCCTAATTGTAGCTAGTCTATGAGCTATCACCATAGCTGTTCGACCCTGTAATAGCACTTTTAAGGCATTTTGAATTTGCATTTCAGTATAAGAATCTATATTAGCAGTTGCTTCATCTAGTATTATGATTTTAGAATCTCTAACTAATGCTCTTGCGAATGAAATCAATTGTCTTTGCCCAATAGATAAGTTTTCTCCTCTTTGTTCTAACTGAGTTTCATACTTATCTGGTAATTCCATTATGTAATTGTGAACTCCCACAGCTTTTGCGGCATCTACTACTTTCTCGAATGAAACATTTTTTGTTGAGTAAACTATATTATCAAAAATACTGCCAGAGAATAAAAATGGTTCCTGTAAAACCATAGAAACGTTAGTACCTAATGATTCTAATTTTATATCAGATATATTTACTCCACCGATTCTAATTTCTCCATCCCAGATTTCATAAAAACGATGTACTAATGCTGTAGTTGAAGTTTTACCTGATCCGGTAGGTCCTACTAACGCTACAGTTTCTCCAGGTTTAATTTTAAAATTAATATTTTTCAAAACTGGTTGATCAGGAAGATATCCAAAGGTTACTTTATCAAATTCTATTGATGGTTCTAGGTCATCCATAATTATAGAATCTTCTTTATCAGACATATCTACTGGGACATCAATAACCTCAAATATTCTTTCCCCAGATGCCATTGCTCTTTGTAATACATTATAGTGCATAGTTAATGCTCTAATTGGATCAAAAAATCTCTGAATAAATAGTACAAAAGCAACCATAACTCCCGTTTCAATTTGTCCATTTAAAACAAATATTCCGCCGACAATCACAACTATACCTCTAGCAATACCACTTAATGTATCAACAGTTGGAAGCATAATTACACCAATTTTTGATGCTTTGAGTGCCGCTCTTAGATTTTCTTTTGCTCTGAGATCAAAAAGATCATAATTTACATATTCTCTAGTCATACCCTGTACTGCTCTTACTCCATTTATATTCTCAGCCAATGCTCCACTAACAATTGAAGAAGTAATTCTTGCTCTAAGAAAAGCTTTTCTTGCAAAGGGGAGCCATATTATCCTTATAAGAAGCAAAGCTGGTATAACAATCATAGTCAAAAGGCCTAACCTAAAATCTAACCAAAGCATAGTTATTACAATCCCTATAATTAATACAAAATCACCAATAGCAAAAACTGCTGTATGCAAAAATTCTTGTAATGCAGCAACATCCCCTTGTAATCTTGACATTAATTTGCCGCTCTCGGTTTTATCCATAAATGACAAAGATACTCTTTGGAGATGTTCGTACATAGCTGTTCGCATATCAAATAGGACATGTTCAGCAACTTTACCAACTAATATTTCCTGAAGATAATTTGATATAAAATTAAAAATAACTGCAACAAAAAAACCAACTACAAATAAATACAATAGATTTATATTATTGTTTTCACTAGATAATGAGGAATCAAAAACATTCTTAATTATAAGAGGGATGGAAATAGAAGTGATAGTGAAAATAATCACTGCTATTAAGGCAGGTATTATTTGTTTTTTGTATGGTCTTACATAGCTAAAAAATCTTTTTATTACGTCACCTTTAAATTCTTCACTAAATACCTCTTCTTCTAAATTAGATGCAAGAACGACTGAAGCCTTAGGAGGTATTTCATGACTTCTTTCACTAAACTTTTTTATACTCACATTTTACCTCTTGCTTTATTTTGTAAATCATATAAATCTTTGTAGTGACCATTTAATTCCAATAATTCATCATGACTTCCTGACTCAACTATTCTACCTTTTTCTAGGAATAAGATTTTGTTGGCATGCATCAACGAACTTAATCTGTGAGAGATAATAATAGTTGTTGTCTTAGAAGTTAAATTTTTCAATTCTTCTCTTATTTTTCTCTCAGTTCCAGCATCTATAGCTGCAGTTGAATCATCAAAAATAATAATATTAGGATCAAGCATTACAGATCTAGCTATTGAAAGTCTTTGTCTTTGCCCCCCTGATAATGAAACTCCTCTTTCTCCAACTAGAGTTTTATATTTTTCCGGTAATCTTTCAATGTACTCTGCAAGTTGTGCATGATGTGTAGACTTTTCAACTCTGTCATCAGGGGCCCATGGATTACCGTAAGCTATATTATGTTCAATAGATGCTGTAAACATAAATGTGTCTTGTTCAACAACACACACTGCATGTCTAAGAGATTCAAGAGTGAAATTTCTAATGTCTAAATTATCAATTAGTATTGAACCTTCTGTAGGATCATAAAATCTAGGGATTAGGTGGGCTATAGTGGACTTACCACTACCAGGTGGACCAACAATACCGAGAGTCTCACCCTGATCAATTGTGAAACTTACATTATGAATTGTTTCATGATTATCTCCTTCATATGTAAAACTAACATTTCTAAACTCAAGTTTACCCTTTTCAACTACAATATCTTGTGAGTCAACTTCGTCATGAATATTGGGTTCTAAATCTAATATTGCAAATAATCTACCCCCAGATGCTGAACCTCTTGCAAATCCATTTATCATCAAACCTATTTGTCTGACAGGATCTAGTAGAATACTCATGAAAGCTAGGAATTGGGTTAATTCTCCTGGAGTTATACTTCCATTAATAACCTGTTGTCCACCGACCAATAGGACAATACCCATTGATATAAAAAAAGATGTGCTGATTAATGATATACTTGATGATCGAATTGAAACTTGCTCATTTGATAAATCAAGGGCTTCATCTGAAACTTTTTTATATTTTTCCATCTCAAATTCTTCTGCTGAAAACGCTCTTACAACTCTAATTCCTCCTAAGTTTTCATCCATAGTTTTTGTTAAGGTCGAAAGTTTGTCTTGTAACGCATACCAGTTTGAACGAAGTTTTAGTCTTGCAGAAGTAGCTTTCCATGCAACAAAAGGAACAAAGCTCAAACTTAATAACCCTAAAGTAGGGTTTGTTTTTAACATAAGAAAAGTTCCAGTTCCAATCAATGTTGTTAGAAAAATCAATCTTAATATTGCTGTTTGAACAAACATTCTTATACCTTCTACATCTAAAATTCCACGAGTTATTAGATCTCCAGTATGTACACCTGCATGATAACTAAAAGAAAGTCTTTGGAGTTTTTCATAATAAAGCATGCGAAGCTCATATCCAATATGCTGACCTATTGATTCCCCCAAATAAACATGTAGCATTGCTGATGTACCTCTACCGATTGAGGCAATAAGTAATAAAATACATATGAAATATAAATGATTTCTAGAATCATTTATTGAAGAAATTTCTGAATTATCACCAAGTAAATTATTTGCTGCGTCTACTGCATCACCAAGTAATAGAGGAATGTATAATGAAAATCCACTTGAGATAAATATAGCTACTATTCCAAAAATTAGTCGCCATTTATATTTTAGTGACATTTTGATAATTCTAAAAAAAACTTTGAAGGAATCATTATTTTTTAATGGTCTTGCAGAAATAGTTTGATTTTTAACTATCATGTGATATAAATTTCTTTGTATAGATATTATTTTATTTTTTTTTACCTAAATCAATTTTTACATAAATAAATAAAGTAAATATAATAAAATTTAATACAATATTTTTTGATTTTTATGAAAAATTTTCTCTTAGATACAAAAAACAGTTATAAAGTAAAGATAGCTACTAAAGATGATTCAAATGAGATTACTAAACTTGAGGAAATAATTTTTAGTGATGATAGTAATTCTGTATCTTTTATCAATGAAATTAAATACGAGAACAAGTATCATATACTTTTAGTAAGAAAGATTTTTGAAAGAAATAACTTTATTATTAATTTGATCAAGAATTTACTAAAATTAAGAAATTCTTTTTCTACAAAATTTATTAATTCTCAAAACTCGGATTTTATATCGGGATTCATTGGTATATGGTTCTATGAGGAAGAGTCATATATTTCAACTTTTGGAGTAAGAGAATTTGAGCGAGGAAAAGGACTTGGAGAATTATTATTAATTCAAGCCCTGTATCATGTCATTTGCAAAGGAGGGAAGTCTATGTCCCTGGAGGTTAGAAAATCTAACTTTCAAGCAATAGATTTATATAAAAAATATGGTTTTCATAAGGTTGGAATGAGAAAATTTTATTACTCTAATGACAATGAAGACGCAATTATAATGACCGCTAATGATATTGACTCTGAGGAATATAAAAATAGAATTCTTTATTTGATAAATTTACATTCAGAAAAATGGAATTTACTTGATAAAATTGAAAGTCTTAAGTAGATAAACTTCCAGTATATAAAATTATTATTATATATATAATATTCAATGCAACGGCCCATGATAGCCATTTTTTTTGAACATTCTTAAAATGTTGAACGGATTTCCACTTTTTACCTTTCCAGGCCAGTTCATTACCCCTTATGCCTAAAAATAAACTACCACCTATTAGAGCGATTACTCTCATTCCTTCAGAAAATATCGGTAGATATAAAGCTAACATTAGAATTGCTAAAGGAACTCCAGAGAACAAACCCCAAAGCGGTGGTATTAGAAATGCTGCCCAATTCCAACCCTTGATCTCTTTTGGAACGTCAGATTTTTTATCTCCTGATCTATTAGCTTCATTTCTTTGTGAAATTGGTTTATTTATTTGTGTTTCTTTTAGATTTATTTCATGGAGATTTTGAGAGGAATCATCGATTAATGTTTCATTATTTACTATTGGATTTTTAGTTGTAATTTCACACCCACAGGACCAACAATAAAAGGAATTTACATAATCATAATTCTGGCATTTTTCACAGATTATTTTACTTAGACTTGTTTTGTCCACATCTGGTTGCTTTATTAATTTTTCTCCGCAACGATCACAACCATAATTACTAGCAGCATTAGTTACACCACAATGAGTACAAAATATTTTGCTGTTATCATTATTTATTTTATTTAAATCGTTTTGCATAATAATTTTTATGCATTAGCCCCTGGTTCTGAAGAGTCAAAATCATAATCATAGTTTAATTTAATAAACTCTTGCTGATCTTCTGGCACATCATCTTCATCATAAATAGCATTTTCAGGACAAACTGGTTCACATGCTGCACAATCAATACATTCATCAGGATTTATGAATAGCTGAGTGTCACCAGGTTTTGAATAGATACAATCTACCGGACAAACCTCGACGCAAGCACCATCCATAACACCTACGCAAGACTTGCCAATAATAAAAGCCAAATTACCCTCCAATTACTTTGAAAAAAATTAATGTTTTCTAACCTAATACAATTATAATATAGTTTTTTTGCATACAATTTCAACATACCTAAATAAATATTTGTATGAATTCATATAAATATTATTTAGTGACTACCACAACCGCCACCACTTCCGCATCCGCCGCCACCGCCTCCGCCACCACATCCGCATCCACCGCCACCATTTCCACAACCACATCCTTCTTGCTGGAAGTTTGGGTTTGAAATTACAAAACCAGATCTTTCAAATCCTTCTACGAAATCTATACTAGAACCTTCAACCAATGGTGCGCTATCTTTATCTATCAGGGTTCTTACAGGTTCTTCAATAATATTGTCTAGATCATTTGGTTTTTCTTCTAGACCAAAAACATATTCCACCCCACCCATAGGGTTGTTGTTGACAGCTATCCTCAAATAGTGATTTTCGGTTGCTTGCTCTTTCAAAACTTCTTCAATTTTTGATTTAGCTGCATCTGTAAAAGTAATAATGTTATTATTTGTGACCATAATTTTTCTCTTAAGCAAATAATGCTTGATAGTTATTTTCTACAATTTTATATAAATTAACATAAAAGGTAAATAATTATATTCATAAAATTATTATAAAATTATAAGTTAATTTATATATTTTAGATCTATTTCTTAACTTATTTTGTTGAATGCGTAAAAATATATAAAATTTTGAATTTTTTTTACTATAAATTAGATATAATTGTAATAAAAATAGCAAAAAGAAAGCATATAAAAATAAATGGATGAATTAGACAGAAATATTATTAGTCAACTTGAAAAGGATGGTAGGGCATCTAATGCATTTATAGCTAGGGAATCTGGTGTCAGCGAAGGTACTGTCCGGAGAAGACTAAAAAAATTAATCGATGATGAAATCATTAATGTTGTTGCTTTGCCTGATCCTACAAAATTGGGATATGACTCAGAGGCACTCATCGGTATACAAATAGATCCTGATAAAGTTGAGTTAGCTGCAAATAAGGTAGCAAAATTAGATCATACTAGATGGGTTGCTATGACTACGGGTACATATGACGTATTTGTCTGGGTAACATTACCTAATCCTGAAGCTCTAGGAAGATTTATCAGAATTGAAATTGGTGCAATAGAAGGTGTAAGAAGAACAGAAACTTTCGTAAATTTGCAGGTAATGAAAAGACAATTTGGTATTTTAAAATAATTTTTTTATAAAATTAAGTGCAAAAAATAATAAAAGGTGATATACAAGCGTGTACAAAAATAAAAATTGTGGTGAACCAAATAGTAAGGATATCGGATCTGAAGTTATTGTAGCTGGCTGGGTTAACAAACGTAGAGATCATGGCAATTTGATTTTTATTGATCTTAGGGATAAATCAGGTGTCCTACAAGTTGTATTTAATCCCGAAGTTTCTTCTGATGCTCATGATTTAGCATCTAACTTAAGATCGGAATGGGTAGTGCAAATAAAAGGAGTAATTGTTAAGAGGATTTCTGGTGCTGAAAATGATTCAATATCAACAGGTTCAGTTGAATTACAAGCAAATGAAATAAAAATTTTAAATAAATCAAAAACACCTCCTTTTGAAATATCAGACGAAATTGAGATAGATGATCAAACCAGATTAACTTATAGGTTTATTGATCTAAGAAGACCTAAAATGCAAAAATTATTTACGTTGAGGCACAAAATTACTAAATTAATATGGGATTATTTATCAGATAGAGATTTTACCCATATTGAGACTCCAATATTACTAAAAAGTACACCTGAAGGTGCGAGAGATTATGTTGTTCCTAGTCGTATTCATCCAGGAAAATTCTATGCGTTACCTCAATCCCCTCAGCAATTAAAGCAAATCTTAATGGTTTCAGGATTTGACAGGTATTTTCAGATAGCTAGGTGTTTTAGAGATGAGGATCTAAGAGCCGATAGGCAGCCTGAACATACTCAACTTGATTTAGAGATGTCATTTGTACACCAGGATGATGTTATGCTTTTAGTTGAAGGTTTATACAAGCATATAACCTATGAAATTTTAGGAAATAATTACAAACAGAATAATAAAGATTTTGTCAGGTTATCTTATGAAGAGTCTATCGAAAGATTTGGCACAGATAAACCTGATTTAAGGTTTGGGATGGAGTTAGTTACTATTTCTGAAGAACTAAAAAATACTGAATCGAATGTTTTCAATCATGTACTTAATCAAGGAGGAGTAATTAGAGGTATTGTTGCACCTGGTGCAGGGGATTATGATAGAAAAAAAACGGATGAACTCATTGATTTAGCTAAGTCTAGCGGGGCATCAGGTCTAGTATATATATTGTTTGATAATGATTTTGTTTCTATAGAAAATATTAAGGATGAAAATTATAAATCTCCCCTAAAAAAATTTCTTAATGTAGATGTTGTTAAGGGATTAGCAAAGAAAATGTCAGCTAAACCAGGAGATATGATTTTAATAGTTGCCGATCAGGAAAATAAAGTAAATACTGTTTTATCTAACTTAAGGAACTTTTTAGGAGAAAAATTAAATTTATATGATCAAAAAGAGATAATGTTTGCTTGGGTTTATGACTTTCCTCTATTCGAATGGGATGAGGATCTCAAAAAATGGGAGCCAGCTCATCATGTTTTTTCATCACCAAAAACAGAGCACTTAGATTTTCTTATATCAGACCCAGGTAAGGTACATGCAGATTTATTCGATTTAGTTTGTAATGGCATGGAAATGGGTTCAGGAAGTATTAGAATACACGATCCAAATATTCAAAAAAAAGTTTTTAGTATTATTGGCTATAAAGAAGAAGAAATTGATGATAGATTTGGACAATTAATCAAAGCATTTTCATATGGAGCCCCTCCCCATGGGGGTATGGGATTAGGTTTAGATAGATTTATTGCTACTTTGGCTGGAGAAAAAGCCATAAGGGAAGTAATTGCCTTTCCTAAAACTCAATCTGCACAGGATCCTTTATTTGATTCCCCAAATAAAATATCTAACCAACAACTTGAAGAGTTGTTTATAAATCTAAATTTACCTGATGAAGAGGAAGCTTGAGATGTTTTTTGTAGTTAAAATCAAATTCTCAATGTACAATTAAGCAGAGGTGGAAAAAATTGACTAACTTTCTGGATGATATAAAATTTACACATGAAAATGACAAAGATAACCAAGTCATCTTTCACATATCAGTTGGTGAAAAATTTACTAATAGCCAATTAAATATAGCTTACAAAAAAATTGCTAATAGATTAAATATTCCTGGCTTTCGAAAAGGTAAGGCTCCATATAAAATTGTTGAGCAATTTGTCGGAAGAGAATACATATTAGAAGAATCATTAGAAACTCTCATACCAAAAGTTGTAGGAGATGTCTTGCAAAATACTGATCTATCCATAGCAAATACTCCTCCTCGTGTATCAATTGTTGAAAGGGAACCAATAAAAATTGATGCTACTGTTGCCTTGATTCCACAAGTAAAAGTTGGAAGTTTGACAAAAATGAAATTTACAGACAAGGCAGATAGTGTAACGAGTAAAGATATTGATAATCAAATTAATCAGATTCTTGAATCACAAGCAACCTGGGAAGAGGTAACAAGAAAATCAAAATATGGAGATATGATTAATGTTACTTATAAAAGTTCAATAAATGGAGAAAATTTTCTTTCTTCAGATAAACTAGATTACTTACTTGAAGAAAACTCTGTCAATCCTTTATTAGGATTTTCATCAAAAATTGTAGGTTCTGTTGTAGGCGATAAGAAAAGTTTTAAAATCAAAATACCCAAAGATTATTTCAAGAAAGAATTATCGGAAAAAGAATCTCAATTTGATGTAGAAGTTTTTTCAGTTAAGGAAAAAAAACTCCCAAATTTGGATGATAAATTTGTTCTTTCCTTAGCTCAAGATATAACTACAGTAAAGGACTTAAAAAGTAGAATAAAAGAAAACTTAAAATTAAGGTCTGAGGAAAACTTAAAAAGAATATTAGAAGAGAAGATTTTAGACTTTATGGTTGAAAAATCTAAATTTGAAATATCGCCTATGATAATTGAACATAGTGCAAATAATTCTATGGAAGAACAAGAGAAGCAGTTTTCTCAGTATAATATTAATTATGATCAATATATGAGTGGGATTGGTAAAACTAGGCAAGAAATATTAGAAGAAACAAAAAAAACATCTGAGATTAATATAAAAAAAATGTTAGTTTTAGAGGAATATATTGCTTCCAAAAAGTTTAATGTTACTGATAAAGAAATTGATAAGGAGATTGATATACTGAAAACTAATCCACAATATCAATCAATGGATTTTAATTCTGAAAATGTTAGAGAATCTATTAGAGAAAATATAAAGAGACAAAAAGGATTAGATGACTTGATTTCTATTTCAACTAAAAAAACATCTTCAACTAAAAAAACATCTTCAACTAAAAAAACAACATCTTTAATTAAAAAATCTAAAAAAACAAAGTAAGGAAATGATTAATATGAGTCAAAATGAAAATTCAAATAAATTATTAGAGGGAATTCCACAAAGCATTGTTCCTATGGTAATTGAGAGTGGTGCTAGAGGAGAAAGAGCCTATGATATATATTCTTTACTACTAAAAGAAAGAATAGTTTTTTTAGGAACTCCAATCAATGCTCAAATAGCAAATCTAATTGTTGCACAGATTTTGTTTTTGGCCAGAGAAGACTCTGAGAAAGATATAAATTTATATATTAACTCACCTGGTGGAGAAGTTTATTCTGGTATGGCTATATACGATACCATGCAGTATGTTCCTTGTGACGTAGCAACTTTCTCAGTTGGTCTTTGTGCAAGCATGGGAACAGTGTTACTCACAGCAGGTGCAGCAGGTAAAAGATATGCTATGCCAAATTCTACAATACATATGCATCAACCATTAAGCGGTACTCAGGGGCAGGCTTCTGATATAGAAATACATGCTAGAGAAACTCTTAGAATTCAAGATAGATTGAGGCAGATTATAGCCGATCATACTGGTCAATCATATGAACGTGTAGCAAAAGATTCTGATCGTGATTTTTGGTTAAATGCAGAGCAAGCTTCTGAATATGGTCTAGTAGATGAAGTTTTGTCTCCTGATTCATTACCATCAAAATAAAAGGTTATAAAATGTCAGAAAATAATGAAAATTTGGAGCATTTATTGTGCTCTTTTTGTGGTGAATCTCAAAATAATGTTTCAAGACTAATTGCTAGTCCGAATAAAATATTTATTTGTGATTCTTGTGTGAAAAAATGTAATGAAATTATTTCTGACAATAATGAAGAAAATATTAATATTTCTACTCCAAAAACTCCAAAAGAAATGTATGAACTACTTGATCAATATATCATTGGCCAAAATAGAGCAAAAAAAGTATTATCAGTAGGCGTATATAATCACTATAAAAGAATATGGTCAGAAATAAAAGAGAAAAAACAAGATGAAGTAGAAATACAGAAATCTAATGTTTTATTAGTAGGACCTACAGGTTGTGGTAAAACTTACATTGCACAAACCCTAGCAAAAATATTAGATGTTCCTTTTGCTATTGCTGATGCAACTTCTCTAACAGAAGCTGGTTATGTAGGAGAAGATGTCGAAAATATTTTATTAAGATTAATTCAGAGTGCTAATTTTGATATCAAGAAAGCGGAAAAAGGAATTATATATATAGATGAAATTGATAAAATTTCAAGAAAATCTGCAAATCCTTCTATAACTCGTGATGTTTCAGGAGAAGGTGTCCAACAGGCTTTGCTGAAGATTCTTGAAGGGGCTTTAGTTAATGTGCCTCCTCAACCTGGAAGAAAACACCCTCATCAAGAATTTTTACAAATAGATACATCCAATATTTTATTTATACTTGGTGGGGCATTTGATGGAATTGAAGAGGTTATAAATGAAAGAGTAAACAAAGAGAAATTTTCAATGGGTTTTTCCAATAAAATATTTAAGGAAAATTCTAAAGATTTTGAGTTGCTAGAAACAAGAGACTTACTAAGATATGGTTTTATCCCAGAATTTATAGGACGAATACCACTTGTTGTTGGTTTATCAGATTTATCTATTGAACAAATGAAGCAAGTACTTATAGAACCAAAAAATGCTCTAGTAAAACAATATTCTAAATTATTTAAGTTAGACGATGTTGATTTGGAATTTACTGAATCGGCACTTCAGATTACTGCAGAAATGGCCATAGAAAGAAAGTCTGGTGCTAGAGGATTGAAATCTATCATCGAAGAATTATTACTTGATGTTATGTTTGAATTACCTAATATTCAAAATGCAAAAAAATGTGTTATTAATGACGAAACCATTCAAGAGAATTTGTGGCCAATGATATATGATTCTGATGGTAGTCGATTAGATGTTCTTTTACCACGAGATAACCATAACGTTGCTGCATAAAATTATGATATTGATGCTGATAAATCTACAGGATTATTATTTTTTAGACTAATTTGATTATTTGAAATTCTTGCTAATGTTTCCGAAAGTAATTTTCTTTCAAAAATTAGACCTTTTTGTCTAATTAAATTAAATAAACGTAAATCTTCTCCATATTTATCCTTAATTTCTTTAATTGACATTCTTTCTATTATTTTCCATTCTTCTCTGAAATTTTCATCGTTTAAGCTGTATCTACCAAAACTTATAACTGGACCTTCATCCACTTTTTGAGTTGAAACATGCACCATAGCTCCTGTTTCATACGATTTTTTTTCAATAACATCCCATATTGCTTTTTTCCATGTACCTATCGTTTCTCCAGGAAGAGCAGGGTGTATATTAATTGTCGTGAAATGTTTACATAATAATGGAGCAATTAACATATAACCTGCTTGAACAGCTATATCTACAGTATAATCATCTAGCAAATTTATAATTTTGTGATCAAAATTTGATCTTAGTTCACTCCAATTTTTTTTATTAGATTCCTTAAATTTTTTTGATGAAAATGTAATCAGAGGAATTTTATTATGTTGTACAATGTCCATAAATTTGTCACTGTTTTTATTTTCTCCATAATCCTTATTAATAAATACAAAACTAATTGATCCATTAATATTTCTAGCATTAATGGCATTTAATGTAGATTCAAATAATCCTAAAGATCCCTCTCCTCCAGCCGATGTAAACCATCCAATTTTCACATTAATGATTTTCTAAATTATCATTGGATGAAAATTTTTCTCTAAGTTCTGAAAATTTTAATTCTGCATCTGATAAAATTTTATTGCACTCAATCGCAAGATTTTGAGCCTCTTCAAGAAGAATTAGTGAGTCATCAATTCCAACTTGGCTAGACTGTAAGTTATCTATTATTTTTTCAATCTTTTCAATTTTAGCCTCAAAAGAAGATTTATTTTTATTTGTCATCTTGATTAATTTCCTTTACTTCAGTAATTGCTGATCCATCAGATAATTCAAAACTTAAGTGATCACCTAGGCTTATACTTGAGGTTTTATTTACGATTTTACCATTTTTATTTCTAACTAAGGCAAAACCTCGCTTTAATGATAGCTTTGGATTTAATATGTTAATTGAATTTTTGATATTTGTTATTTTTTCTTTTTTTGATTTAATCGTATTACTTATCACAAAATCCACGCTTGAGATTAAGTTATAAATATTTTTTTTCATTTCTAAAAAATTAGGGTAATTATTATTTAATTTTTCTAGATTTAAATCTAATCTATAAAATTTCTCGTTTAGTTTTTTTTCTAATATATTTTCACCTGTATTAATTTTTTCATTAATATTATTTTTTACATTCTTCATATCCGGGGCTACAATTTCTGCTGCTACAGATGGAGTAGGTGCTCTATAATCTGCCACATAATCAGCAATTGTATAATCGGTTTCATGCCCTATTGCACTGACTACTGGATGTTTGGACCCATATATAGCTTTAGCTACACGCTCATCATTAAAAGACCATAAATCTTCAATAGAACCACCACCACGTGCTAAGATTATTACGTCTATGTCAGAAAAATTATTAGTTATCATAAAAGCATCACATATATCATCGATTGAATTTTCACCCTGAACAGAGACCGGAATTAATAAAAGTTCTCCAATAGGATATCTTCTAGATAAAACGTTTTTCATATCCTGAATGACCGAACCTGTAGAAGAAGTTATAGCGACAATTTTTTTTGGAAATTGAGGTAAGTTTCTTTTTCTTGAATCATCAAACAAGCCTTCATTTCTCAGTTTTACTTTTAATTCTTCAAATGCTGCCTGAAGTGTTCCTTCACCTTGCGCCCTAATCCTGCTTACATAAAGTTGTAGTTGCCCATTTACTTCATAAATATTGCAATAACCCTTACAGATTATTTTTGAGCCTTCAATGATAAAGTTGCCACCGCTATTACTCTCATTATATTTACTTTTCCACATCACACATCTAATCTGGCTATAATCATCCTTAAGTGTAAAATATTTATGACCAGAATCTGGCTGTGAATAACCAAAGACTTCTCCAGATACGCTAATATTTGATAGTAAAAAATGCTCTTGAAAAGTTTGTTTTATTATTTCATTTACATCACTTACAGAAAAAACGGAAGTTTCATTCATATTTCTAATCGGCTCTACCTGTATATTCACCAGTAGATGTATTTACATTAATTTTATCTCCAGAATTAATGAAAAGTGGCACTTGAATCGTCAAACCAGTAGTTGTTGTGGCGGGTTTATTTGCTCCGCTCTGGGTGTCACCTTTTAATCCGACATCTGTTTGACCTATTTCTAAAATTACAGATGGTGGTAATTCAAGGTTAAGAGCATTACCATTAAACATTATTAATTCAACATTATCTCCCTCATTAATAAATTTTATATTATCACCAATAATATTTTTATCAATGTTGAATTGTTCAAAAGTTATATTATCCATGAAACAGTAGTATGCATCATCTTCATATAGATACTGTGCAGAAATATTGTCAGTTTCTGCTTTGGTTAATTTTTGATTGCCTTGTAGTTTTTTTTCATAGACGTTACCAGTAAGAATATTTCTTACTTTTAATGTAAGTGTTGGAGGAGCTTTTGGAGCTTGTCTGTGCTGCCAGTCTAGTATTTGATAAACCTCATCATCAAGTAAAATTGTCATATTTCTTTTTATTTCTCCAGATGAAATTGTCATATTTCTTCCAATCTATAAGTTTATTTTTTTTGCTTTACTAATTACTTCAGTCTTATTATCAATTATTATCACAATATCTTCAATTCTAACTCCGCCCCATCCTTTCAAGTATATTCCAGGTTCTACAGTAAATGGCATATTATTTTGGATGATAAACTTTGACCTAGGGCCAACATTTGGATTTTCATGAACATTAAGACCAATGCCGTGCCCAAGGCTATGACCAAAAAAGTCTCCATACCCAGCTTCTGAAATTATTTTTCTGGCTATACTATCGCATTCTTCTCCTGTCATTCCAACCTTAACAAGGTCTATTGCAGTTAATTGAGCCATATGAACGATATCGTATATATTTTTTATTTTTTCGTCAGCGTCTCCTATCACTATTGTTCGAGTTAGATCTGAACAATAACCATTATATTTGGCACCACAATCAATAATAATAGTAGAATTAGCCTCGATTTTAGAATCACCAGTTGCATGGTGGGGTCTAGCGGCATTCTTACCCGAAGCAACTATAGTATCAAAAGATATGGATTCAGCATTTTGCTCACGAACAGATTTTTCGAATATCCATGCGACTTCTTTCTCTGTCATCCCTATTTCAATATTTTTCTCTGTATACTCAAAAGCTTTATCACCAATTTCGATGGCTTTTCTTAATAACTTAATTTCTTCCTCATCTTTAACCGCCCTTATTGTCAAAGCTATATCAGTGGTTGGTATGAGTGTGACCTCAACATCTGAACTGTTGACAGTGTCTTGAATCAAATTAAATGTATTTACGGTTATAAATTCAGACTCAAATCCCACATTAGATACCTTTAACTTCTTAATTATCTCAGGTAGCCAGCCTAATCTAGAAGTTATTTTTTGTATATTCCATCCAGGTGCTTGAGAACTGGCTAATTCAGTATATCTAAAGTCAGTAAATAAATATAAATCATTCATTGTGATAAACAAGAATCCAGCAGAACTTCTTAGTCCTGAAAAATAAAACCTGTTATCTTCATTAGAAATTATTATTCCGTCAAGTTTTTTTTCACTTAGATAGTTTCTTATATTTTTAATTCTTTTAGGGTGTTTAATTTTATTCATACTTTTTACTAATAAAAAAGTTCATTGCAGCTAGGTAACCATAAGTTCCTAATCCACATATTTGTCCTAATGCGAATTTTGCAAATACCGATTTTTGTCTAAATTCTTCCCTAGTATAAACGTTTGATATATGTATTTCTATAAATTTAACAGGTGAAAGATCTATTAGTGCATCAAGGATGGAGTATCCTACTTGGGATAATGCACCAGCATTAATTATTACCCCTGATAATTCATTTTTATCCAAAGTCTGTATGAAGTCAACAATTGCTCCTTCATGATTAGATTGAAAAAATGATACATCAAAATTATGTTTTTTGGCATTTTCTAGCATTTGATTTTCAATATCTAGCAATGTTTCTTTACCATATAAATTGTTATTTCTTTTTCCTAAATTGTTAAGGTTTGGACCATTAACAACTATAATTTTATTTGTATTTTTAGACATGCTTTTTTCTTTTCTTCTTAATATTCTCTTATGATTCTCATTACTATTTTATTACTTGACGTTCATTTTAGCTTTTGGGTGGAACCTGAAGTATGCTTCTTTCGTATGTTTTGCGGATGTATGAGTATAAATTTGTGTAGTTGATGGACTTTCGTGACCCAGTAGGTCTTGAACTACTTTTATATCTGCTCCTCCTTCAATAAGGTGAGTAGCAAATGTATGTCTTAGAGAGTGAGTATGTAAATTATTTTTTATTCCAGAAATTAGCATATATTTTTTTACGATTCTTTGTATGGATCTTATCGACAATCTTGAGCCATACTTATTCAAGAAAAGTGCATTAGAAAGGTTTCTAAATTTGCTTTTATTTCTTGAATATTTAATATAGTTTCTGATTGATGCTTCACATTTTTCTCCGAAGAGAACCAATCTATATTTTGATCCTTTACCTAGTATTCTAATATTTTTTTGATTATGATCAATATGATCTAGGTCTATTTTATTCATTTCTGAAAGACGAATACCAGTCGAGTAAAAAATTTCTAGAATTGCTTGATCTCTTATTCCATTCTTATCATTAAATTTTGGGGCTTCAAGTAATTTTGACATTTCTTTTTTTTCAATTATTACTGGGAGTATTTTTGCACTTTTTGGTGCATATACTAGTTCAGCATGATTTTCTTTAATAATTTTTTTTGTTTTAAGATATCTAAAATATGATCTAATAACTGATAATTTCCTAGCAATACTTTTTTTCTTATAATTTTTTTCTATCAAAGATGATAAATACTCTCTTATTATAATTTTAGTAATTTTTTTTTCATCAGAAATATTTTTCTTTTTTGTATACATGTAAAAATCATTTAGGTCAGAAGAATAATTTCTTATTGTGTATGGAGATAAATTTTTTTTCAATTTTAGATATTTAAGAAAATCGCTTAGTAAATTCATAATAAATCAATAAATATAGTTTAAGTTACATACTTAGATTTTATGATTAAATAATAATTAACACATCTACATTGTTTTTACGTTTTTTTATGATTTATTATTCTTAAGTTTTTAAAAAAATTATCAAACTACAATTTTATTAGTGTATTGATTTTTCTTTCATTAAGTTCTTTAGAGCTTCTATTGATCTATTTCTTCGCCTTCCAAAACCAGCCCATGCAATTTCATCAGCTGTAACTTTACATTCTCTATCTTCGCAAGCTAAAAACCCTCCATCTCCTCTATTATTTCTAAATCTAATCCAAACCATTCTAGGTAATTTTTCTAATGAAGGATTTAAGGATTTTTTACCCAATGGCGGATCATTCTCTTCGAAATCTTTTCCTGTTTCAGAATTGATGCATGGTGTCCTAGAGGAGCATATAATGTTTGTTCGAATAAAGTTATAATCACTAGGATTTCTGGGATTTTCTTCAGCCATTTTCTCATAATTATTTTTTATCGGTTCAAAATTACTCCAAAATGTTTTTACAAACTCAGATCTTTTTAAGTCACCATTTGAAATTAAATCAAGATCATTTTCCATCTTTTCAGTAAACTTATAGTCCATCACACTTTTTGCGAAATGTTTTTTTAATTCTTCAACTAATGCATTTCCAATTGGGCTTAAGTAAATTGATCTGTTAATCACCCAAATATATTTTTTCTCTTTAACTGTGTTTAATATGCTTGCATATGTACTTGGTCTTCCAACTCCTAGTTCTTCCATAGTTCGAATTAGAGATGCCTCAGAATACCTTGGAGGATGTTGTGTGAATTTCTGTTCTTTATTAAAAAAGTCAAAACTTATTTCTTCATTTTGGACAACATCTGGCATTACATCTACTTTTTTTTCAGGAAATAATTTTTTAAATCCATCAAAAACTAATTCATCATAATCAGACTTAAATTTATATTTCTCATCATATGAAGTAGTAATAATTGTTGTTTTTTTATTTTGACTCTCAGTCATTTGACTGGCTACAGTTCTTTTCCAAATCAAATCATATAACCTAAACTGCCTGTCATTAGTCGATCCATTTTTATCTATCTTCATCAGATATTTTTTTATTGATTCAGGTGTTCGGCTTATTGATGTAGGCCTTATAGCTTCGTGAGCTTCTTGAGCATTAGCGGATATAGTTTTAAATTTTCTTTCACTATGATAGTTGTCTCCATATGATTTCTTAACAAAATTTCTTATTTCATACAAGGAGTCTTGTGATAAGGCTGTTGAGTCAGTCCTCATATATGTAATTAATCCCTCTTCTCCATTTCCAATATTTATACCCTGGAACAATTGTTGAGCCGTTGACATGGTAACTGATGGACTCATTCTTAGTTTAGAAGATGCATCTTGCTGAAGAGAGCTCGTTGTAAAGGGCGCCCTTGGTTTTGTTTTTCTAATATTAGACTTAATTGAATCTATTATATATTTTTGTTTTTCTAGGTTATTTTGAATAGTTGATGCGTCGGATTTATTAGATATAATCAATTCTTTTTGAGATTTTCCATCAACCTCAAATAGTTTTCCTTCATATGCTTTCTTATTTTTAGAAAAATGACCAGTTATATTCCAGTATTCTGCAGGAACAAATGCTTTTATTTCATCCTCTTTATCTTTAATGATGCTTACAGCAACAGATTGAACTCTTCCTACGGATAGTCTTTTTAATCTAAGTAATGATGAAGTAAGTCCACTTAATGAAAAACCAACCAATCTGTCAACTAATCTCCTACCAATATGAGCATCAACTAAGTCCATATTTAGTTGGCCTGCTTTTTCAAAAGCCTCTTTCACTGCTTTTTCAGTAATCTCATGAAAAACAACCCTTTTGAATTTTTCTTTTGGTTGTTTTTTTTCAATTAGAGCATTTGCTACATGAAAAGCAATACCTTCTCCTTCACGGTCTGGGTCTGCGGCTAGGTAAATTATTTCAGAATTTTTTGCCAATTTATTCAAATTATTAATTCTAGTTTTTGCTCCTTTTTCAAGACCCCAAACTGGTTCAAAATCTTTATCAACTCCTGCTACTGGCCCAGTATATTTTGCTCCATACCCTGATTCAAGATTATTGATATGTCCAATTGATGCTTCAACCACATATTCTTTTCCTAAGAACCTTTGTAATGTTCTTGCTTTTGTTGGTGACTCAACTATGACTAGATTTTTTGACAACTTTATACCTCAAACAATTTTTTAGTGGGTTATTATTATTATATCTATTATATAAGTAAAATGGTATTTGTATGGCGGAGAGGACAGGATTCGAACCTGCGGTGAGCTTGCACCCACACACGCTTTCCAAGCGTGCCCATTAAACCGCTCTGGCACCTCTCCTATTTTTGGTTTATTTATAATACTTTAACTTTACACTGAGTAAAAAAATTCGTGTAATAAAAAACATATATAATACGTATTATTATATAAAATATATATTACATAATTTCTCATATGAATCAATTTAATATTAATAAACATAAAAAAAATGGAGTAAACATTATTGATATAAATAATGTTTATATAGATGATGATGTAAAAATAGGTAAAGGTACTACGGTTGAACCAGGGGTTCATATAAAGAATGGGTCCCAAATTGGCAAAAATGTAATTATTCGACCCAATAGTCAAATATCTAATAGTATAATCCGTGACAATTGTGAAATTGATGGCGCTATAATCAGAGATTCAGAAATATCAAATAATGTATTTGCTGGCACTAATTCACTCATTAGAGATGGTTCATGCATAAAAAAATATAGTAGAATAGGTAATCTAGTAGAAGTTAAGAATTCTATAATTGGGGAAAAATCAAAAATTTCTCATTTTTCATATATTGGCGACTCTACAATTGGAGAAAATGTCAATATTGGTGCTAGTACTGTTACTTGTAATTACGATGGACAAAAAAAGCATAGAACAGTTATAGAGGAAGGAGCTTTTATTGGAGCAGGTAGTATGATAATTGCTCCTGTAAGAATAGGAAAAAATGCTAAAACTGGAGCAGGATCAGTTATTCGAAAAGATGTTTTAAGTTATGATGTTGTTGCTGGAATCCCAGCAAAGTCAATTAAATGATGTTTTTGTAAAATTATGATATCAAAATTCGAAAAAATTAATGAAAAAGAGGAACCTCCTCATTCGGGTATAAATTTTTATAGTTATGCCAGTAGGAATATAACTGGAGAGATGATTGTTTAATTCATTACTTTCAGTATTGTTTCTTATAATTCCTGCAGTCGGTTTTTTTATAATTTCATTGACTCTCAGTTCCCTAGGAACAAGAGTTATAGCAACTCCTTCATCAATTAAAAACTCTAATAAAAATAATGATGAAGATATACATTTAGAAAGATTGTCTGCCGAATCTTCGGCTGTTGGTAGAGGACTGCAAACTTTATTTCTAGTTTTATTATCTAATTTTTTATTTAAAGAACTTATTAATGTTGATACTTTAACTTCAACTGGAGTAATCTTTATAAGTTTCTTCTCGTCTATATCTATAGGGGTTATTTTGCATATAATTGCATCGGCTATATGTAGTATGTGGATTAAAAATCTTAGAACATTAGCATTTCCTGTAGGAAAATTACTAAATTTCTTAAGTGGATTACCACTTGTTTCAAAAATCATTTCTTTTTTACTATCAAGAGGTTTAGGTAATGAAGCTGTTGACCAAGACGTTTATGCTAATCTTCAAGAAAGATTAGAGCAATTAGAGGATGATGTAATACCTGCAGATGAAGAAGAGTTAAAAATGATTAGAGGCATATTACGTATGGATACCGTAAAAGTTAGAGAGATTATGGTTCCTAGGGTTGATATGATTACTGCTGATTCAAACCAGAATCTTACATCTATCATTGAACTTATGAATGTAGGAGGGCACAGCAAAATACCTATTTACAAAGATTCGATTGATACAATTGTTGGAATTGCATACGCTAGAGACGCACTTGGGACAGAAAATAAGAAGATTATTATAAATGAACTAGTTAGGCCTGCGCTAAGAGTTCCTGAGTCTCAAAGTTTGGAAAAATTACTTAGAGAATTACAAGAACACAGGACAAGTATAGCTATAGTTATTGACGAGTACGGTGGTGTATCAGGCTTAGTCACAGTAACTGACTTAATCGAAGAAATAGTTGGTGAATTAGTTGATGAATTTGATATTGAAGGCCCAGAAGTTCAAAAAATAAGTGATTCAGTTATATTAGTTGATGCCGGCGTATCAATTGACTATATTAATCAATATTTTACAACGCATATATTGGCAGATGGATTTGATACAGTTGGAGGCTTGATACTAAAACATATAGGGAAGATGCCGTCAATTGGAGAAGTAATTAATATTGATAAACTCAGGATAACAGTTCAACATGTTATCGGTAGAAGAATTACTAGAGCTAGAGTTGAACTTAGAGATTAGTAGAATCTTATCATTAAGTGATAAAACAAGCATATAATGATTTTTTATAAATCATCGATTAGGTTATCAAAAAAAAAAGCGCCAAATGGCGCTTTTTTAATCATTCAATTTGGCGAGATATTATCTAACCACATCTCCTGCAACTGCTCCAGATGATCCAGAGCTAGCACCAACAACAAATGCGTTAGAAGCTGCACCACCGCCAGTACCCATAGCTGTTACACCATGTACACCTGCTGGTGGGTTGTCTAATGCGAAATCTACTGTAAATGCACCGTTATCATCAGCGTCAGTTGAGCCAAGTACTTCACCGCTGGTCATGTTACCAAGGGTAATTGTAACTTTAGCACCACTTGCGAAACCACCACCGTGAACGGATAATGTGCTTCCTGATAATGAAACGGATATACCTGCCATGTTAGTTGCACCAGATCCACTAGCTCCTGTTGGTCCTGCTGGTCCTTCCGGTCCTGCTGGTCCTGCTGGTCCTGCTGGTCCTTGTGGTCCTGCTGGTCCAGGTTCTCCAGGTTCTCCAGGTGCTCCAGGGTTACCAGGTGCTCCAGGGTTACCAGGGTTACCAGGCAATCCAGGCAATCCAGGTTCTCCTGCTGGTCCTGTTGCTCCTTCACATGCGAATGATGCCATTAAGGCTAGCATCGTGCCGATTATTATTAAGGCTTTTGCCTTTTTTTGGATCAGACCTTTCATGGGCCCCCATCCTCCAGTCATTATTAATTAATTAATACTTTATGTCGATAATAAAACTGTCGACTGACAATATTATAAATATTTGACAATAAACAATGTATTACGAACATACAATTATTATACTTTATTATTTATCGACTTACACTGTCAATAGACTCTAGATACACGATTAATGAATTTTTGAATTTTTTTACTATACATTACATTCAATTTTTTATTAGTGTAAGTTCATATTTATGAAATTATATATGAATATTGCTAATAATTTATGAATAAAATATATATTATTTATGTACTTCATGATAACCTTATAATTGTTTTAAAAAGAGAAAAACAATAAAGACAAATTCCTTGATCGATGTATCAATGAATACAAATGGGTGAATAAAGAATTGGAAAAAACTGAAAAATTATCCACAATAAATAGTTATCAGGTTCATAAAACTGATACTGGATCTGCTGAAGTACAAATAGCACTCTTAACCAATAGAATTAATTACTTAACTGATCACTTGAAAACACATAAACATGATTTTAGTGGTAGAAGGGGTTTATTAAAACTTGTGGGCCAGAGAAGAAGTCTATTAAAATATCTAAACGATAAAAATATAGATAAATATAGAGAACTTATAGATAAATTAGGACTTAGAAAATAGTTTACAAGTATTCATACGAAGTTACACCCTAAATCAAGAAGAACAAAAGAGAAGAGTAGATGATTAATAATTTTGAGATGGAGGTTGGTGGTAGGTCTCTAAGGTTTGAGCACGGAAAGGTTGCCAAACAGGCTGCAGGTGCAGTTACTTTACAGTACGGAGATACAATGATTTTAGCAACAGTCGCGGCTTCAAAAGAGCCAAAAGATTTGGATTTTTTACCCCTCACAGTAGAAGTTGCTGAAAAAGCATATGCAGCAGGAAAACTGCCAGGTGGTTTTTTCAAAAGAGAGGGTAGGCCTAGCTCGGAAGCAATTTTAGCAAGTAGGATGGTTGACAGACCTATCAGGCCTCTTTTTTCTAAAACCATACATAATGAGATACAGATAATAATCAGTGTTTTAAGCTCGGACGGAGAAAATCCTTACCCAGCAATGGGAATTATTGGGGCTTCTACGGCTCTTGCTATTTCTGATTTACCATTTCATGACCCAATAGGAGCATGTGTGATTGGTTTGATCGATGGAGAATTGGTGGTTAATCCAACATATGAAGAACTTGAGTCAAGTGACTTGGAGTTAATGGTTGCAGGAACCGGAGATTCAGTAATGATGGTGGAATCTGCGGCAAATTTTGTTTCTGAAAGTGTTCTTCTTGATGCATTGCAATTAGCTCAAGAAGTAAATGGGCAAATTGTTGAGCAAATTATAGAAATTCAAAACAAAGTTGGTGTAAAAAAATGGGTTGCACCTGAAGTTTCAGAAGATGATAAATCTGCTTTTGAAGCAACGCAAAAACATATTGGGCAAGATTTTTTGAATACACTAAAAGATCCAGGAGATAAAAAAGAAAGACTTGATAGAATTTCTGAACTTATGAACAAAACTATAGAAGCACTTGGAGAAGATCATGAACCTTCGAAAATAAAAAGTGCTCTTTACTCTCTTGAAACAGAGGCAGTTAGGAAAGCTATTTTAGAAGATGGACAAAGGCCAGATGGGCGAAAATTAGATGAAATAAGAAGTTTAAACACAGAGATTGGGTACTTGCCTAGAGTTCATGGCTCTTCAATTTTCACACGAGGAGAAACTCAGATTATGGGAGTACTTACACTTGCATCAGCAGGTGAACATCAAAGACTTGATAATTTTACTCCAGAAGATGAAAAGTACTTTATTCATCACTATAATTTTCCACCTTATTCAGTTGGTGAAGCTGGTAGATTTGGATTTACTGGTAGAAGAGAAGTTGGTCATGGTGCCCTTGCTGAAAAAGCACTTAAGCCTGTAGTACCGTCTCAAGAGGATTTTCCATATACAATAAGACTGGTATCAGAAGCTCTTGAGTCTAATGGCTCTACATCAATGGCCAGTGTTTGTGCTGGGTCCTTAGCTATGATGGATGGTGGAGTCCCAATAAAAGCACCTGTTGCTGGTATTGCAATGGGATTGATTACTGATGAATCAGGAAATCACGCTATATTAACAGATATACAGGGTGCAGAAGACCATTCTGGAGATATGGACTTTAAGGTGGCTGGAACTCGTGATGGTGTCACCGCGTTACAGATGGATATAAAGGTAAAGGGTATTACATTTGAAATTATGAACAAGGCCCTTCAACAGGCTAAAATAGCTAGGTTGGCAATTTTGGATAACATGGAGGCTACTATTTCGTCATCTAGGGATGATATTAGTGAGTTTGCTCCTAGAATGATTAATGTTACTGTTCCTAAGGATAAAATAGGTGCAGTAATTGGTTCTGGAGGCTCAACCATAAGAAGTATTGTTGATGATTTTGGAGTTACTGTTGATGTTGATGATGATGGAGTTGTTACTA
>MDTD01088365.1_pt1 | contig 26058 bp, 20 predicted proteins | sample 811221 | NCBI WGS metagenome assembly MDTD01 (sample SAMN05326646, study PRJNA326480) | marine metagenome | isolation source: seawater | place: Pacific Ocean: South West | collected 2011 | reverse complement strand
CACCTGCTACAGCATCTGCATCTATTTTTGCATCGGCACCTGCGTCGTTATAGGCATTAGCGCCAGCAGCAGATTTCGATACAGCATCAGCATTCGCCTGGGCAGAAGAGCTGGCATCTAGATATAGGTCTCTGCCAAGAAAGAAAATGGTGGTGGTGGCAACCAGGTGAAAAAATAAGTTGGTGAGGTGAAAAGTCAGTCCGTTAGCACCGCCAAAGTAATAGTCTGATGCCATGAAAACAGAGATTAGTGGTCTGTAGAAGCTTGTTGTTGTTATGTCTAGCCAGTTGCTGTAAAAGTTTTTGACTATCAGTCCAGGCTCTAACATGGCTTTTTTCAACCAGATTAGATGAACGAAGTCATCTCCCAGAAAAAAATCAAAGAGAACCGGCTTGTAGGCAACTACAACAAGAACGATCAAGATTGTTAGTGGCAGCAACTGACGAAGGGCAAAGTCCGGAAAGTCTGAATCTCTGCTTGAATTACAGGCAATATCTGGCTTGTTCTGGCTCACTCCGTTTTGCTCCAGTTACCTTCTGTTCGCTCCAATTATCATATTCAGTCTTCGAAATTCAGAAAAGCGAAACTCTCTTACTCCGATGGAACTTCATATGCCGCTCTGTCTTCCAGATGACAGCGAACTTCATCCTTTCGTTTAATCACTTTTGCAGGAGCCCCCACCGCAACCATATAAGGATCGACATCGTGGGTCACCACGGAAGCACCAGCAATAACACTGCCTTTGCCAAGACGTATTCTGGGCAGAAGCAACACTTTAGCTCCCACAGTGACTCCTTCTTCCAGGTATGGACCCTTTCTTCCTTGCTGACATGGAGGATGGAGGCTGTCCACCGTGGCGGACATGGGATAGAAATGCACGTCGTTTTCGCATGTCGTGAATGTAGCAATGAACACGTTGTTATGAAAACGACAGTTGTCGCCCACCTTGATTTGTCCGTCCGATTGGGACAGGGTGCCGAAACTGCAGTTCTTGCCGAAATGACTGTCTTCTCTGATAACAGCTTTGTGTCCGGTTTGGAACCCTTCGCCGATGGTGCAGCCACCATAAATGATGGTCTGGGAACGAATGGTTGAGTTTTTGCCGATTGTCAGGGCTGGATTCTTGTAGTCCGCAGCTTTCAGGTGATTGTTGTTCTTCTCTCCCAGGATACAGTGGGAGCCGATGAAACAATTGTCTCCCAGTTCGACATTCTCATGGACAATTGTGGAAGCTTCGATAACGACGCCGTCTCCGATTTTGACACCACTTGCGACAATAACGAAGGGACCAAGGCTGACATTGCTTCCGATTTTAGCCCCTTTGTCTACGATTGCTGTCGGATGTATGGTTGCTGGACCTGATTTATCAGCGATGTTCATTTTTCTCTCTCAATCTACTTCTTTGACCGGAATTCCAGTGGCAGCCGGGAAGAGGATTTTAGCACCAAAATACCGCAGACAAACGAAGCTGCGTTTGGCTTAGCAGGCAGGTGGCTTAACCTGCTAGCGACCTTCGACACTCCGGACAACTAATTAACCAGCTATGGCTCCGGACCAGGCTTTCATCTATACCGCGGGAAAGCCTGTGTTGACGGTCGGAGTGCTTGTCATGGAAACACTCATATGGGCGCTGGAACGAGCCATCGCGTCATTCACAGCGGCAGCCACCGCATCTACTTGCTCGTCGGTCAACTCCGGATACATCGGTAGCGAAAGTACTTCTGCTGCTGCTTTTTCCGCTTCGGGGAAATCGCCGTATTTGTAATCACCGGCAAAAGGCTTTTGCATGTGCATGGGCACAGGGTAATAGCACATGGAGCCGATGTTGGCTTCTCCTAGGGTCTCCAGAAGGGTTTGTCTGGCCGCGTTGGAGAGCTTGTTGTCGTAGTTGTCCGAGATTACTCGAATGGTGTATTGATGCCACACGTGGGTGAAGACGATACCGTTTGCGAAACTTGCGTTCTCGGTTCTTGTGGGCAGAACAATCTGGGGGCACTTCTCCAGAAGTTGGTTGTAGCGGTCGGCGATTTCGTTCCTGCGCTTGTTCCATCTGGATAGGAATGGAAGTTTTGCCACCAGCGCCGCTGCCTGCATTTCGTCCAATCTGCTGTTTATGCCGAGTTCGTCGTGATAGTAGCGACGAGTTGAACCGTGGGCTCTCAATGCTTTGACACGATTTGCCAGCTCTTCGTCGTTTGTGACCACCATTCCGGCGTCACCGCAGGCTCCCAGGTTTTTGGTCGGGTAGAAGCTGATGCAAGCAAGATCACCGAAGCTGCCGGTAACTCTTCCTTTGTAATTAGCACCAATAGCCTGGGCGTTGTCTTCCACAACTTTCAGGTTGTGCTTGGCGGCTATCTCCATGATCGGACCCATGTCGGCAGGCAGTCCATATAGATGAACCGGAATAATAGCTTTGGTGTTAGGGGTGATGGCCGCCTCTATTTTTGATGTGTCTATGTTGAAGGTGACTGGATCAATATCTACAAAGACGGGTTTGGCGCCTCTGAGGACGATTGCTTCCGCTGTGGCGGCGAAAGTGAAGGGGGTGGTGATAACTTCATCTCCCGGAGCGATATCCAGGGCCCAGAGGGCAAGGTGTAGGGCATCTGTTCCGTTTGCTACACCGATGCCGTATTTGCAATCGCATATCGCAGCCACTTCTTCTTCCAGCTTCGAAACGTATTTGCCGAGCACATAGCTTCCGCTGCGAAGTACTTCCAGGATATTCTTCTCCAACTCATCCTGGATAGAATCGTATTGGGCTTTCAGGTTGAGGATTGGGACATTTTGCTGAGACATGAATACCGTTTCCTTATTTACTTGATTTCTCAACTGGTGTGGCGATGGAAACCTGGCAGCGGTACGCCTGACCTGCTATGCCTTCTGGTTTCCCGATGTGACCACGGAATAATGAGGATCTAACCACTTCTTGATAATGGGTGGAAGTTAGTAAAAATAAGGTTTACAGGTTTTTGAAGATGAGCGCGGTATAAGAAAGCCACGGGGTAGAGGAAGCTGGAGTTTTGGAGAACCTGCCGGGGTGGTGGCGGATAATATTAAATTGTTCAAATTTGCGATATATAGTTAATAGCGCTTGCTCTTCGACGATATAGGGACTTTTCCAGCGATGTTCCGGAGGCGCTCAAAATTCGATCTGGGGCTGATTGGCCCTGAAGAGAAACCAAAAAAAAGGGATGCCCTGGGGCACCCCTTTTCTTATAGCTGATTATTCGTCTAACCGCTTACCGTTTTTTGGAAGGCATTGCCACGGTTCTGGACAGTGCGTTGGTGACGAAAAGGTTCAGGCTAACGCCTTCTTTTTCAGCTCTTTGCACCAGAGCCTGGTGAAGAGACTTGGGAAGACGTACAGTGAACTTACCGCTGAAGCTTTGGTAGTCATCACCAGCTTTAGCGCGAGCAGAAGTTCTAGCTCTTGCTGGAGCTTTAGCTTTTACTTTTGTTCTAGCTGCGGATTTAGCTCTTGTTGTTTTAGCTTTCGTAGCTACCTTGCGAGCAGCAGGCTTTTTAGCTGCGGATTTGCGAGCTGCCGGTTTTTTGGCGGCGGGCTTACGCTTAGCAGTTGTTTTTGCTTTAGCTCTTGCAGGCTTTCTTGTTGCTACCATGTTTCTCTCCTTGTTCCATGGGATATCTGCCCTGGGTCGAATTTGAATCTAATATAGAATGCTCATATAAAATGATTGATTCTGAGGTTTCCGATTTAAGACGATAGTTTCGTCTCAGCGATTCGGGATTCGACCACCACCACTCAAGGTGGCAATGTAATTGTACCCTAATGCGTATATTTTATTCATGCATCGGATATACTTTTTTGTCGAAAGTGCCATTCCTTCGGGCCTGGCTTGGAAGACCAAATCGCCCCGAACGTGGTGCCGCACCAGTTTTGATGGCTGGTATCATCTTAGAAGTTTGGTTAAGTACTGTAACTAAACTTTTGCCCAGAGGTGGACATTTTGAGGCTGTTGTTTATCAGACTTAGCGCTTTAGGAGACGTGGTGCACGCTCTTCCAGCCGCTTTTAACATCAAAAACAGGCTCCCTGATACCAGGTTGACCTGGATCGTCGAGCCACCTCAGTTGGAACTATTGGAGAACAATCCACTCGTTGACGAAGTGATTGTTATGCCCAAATCTGCTTGGGTTTCAGGGATTTTAAATGCAGAAAAATGTCCTTCTGTTTTGCGAGAAATGAATGAATTCGTCTCGGATTTAGTCGAGAGGAGATTCGATGTTGCGATCGATCTTCAGGGTCTTATGAAGAGTGCATTTATTGGTTACATCTCTGGTGCCCCGATTCGCATTGGATATGGAGGCACAAAAGAAAAGGCAGATCTGCTGTATACCCACCGGTTGCCTGTTTCTGACTTTCGTGCTCCTGATAAGCACGTGGTCGATCTACACATGGAGTTAAGTGAGTATCTGTTAAGAATATTCGGAAAATCTGATGTCGAATCTAGTGCCGAAGTGAAATTTTTGCTGCCGCCACCATCTTCTAAAACTATCTCCAAAGTTGGCATGTTGTTGAATGATCAGAAAAATCTGGTGTCAAACATTGGGGACGATGCCGTTAGTGGTGCTGGTCAAAAAGCCGTAAAGCCTCTGTCAGAGGGTGGTGGCACGGTATTGTCTGTGTCCGGTTCCGAAACTGGAGATTCAAAAGTAACAGACAAAGATATGGTGGCATCTGGTCAGTCAAACTTTGCGGTCGGTTCCAACAAAGACTCTAAAAAAGAACTGGTACTAATTCCGGGGACTACCTGGGAGACAAAGATTTGGCCTTATGAAAACTGGGCTGACTTATCGCAAATGCTTGTCACCAAGTATGATTCCAGGATAATTCTGGTAGGTGGACCCTCAGATATTGAGACCAACCGGAATATCAAGAATTCGATTGAGAGTCTTTGTCCGCAAGCAAGGGTAATAGACCTTACCGGTAGAACCGTAATTAGTGATTTGGTGGAGTTGTTTAAGAAAGTAGGTATGGTAATTGGTCTTGATACCGGACCGCTTCACCTGGCTGCAGCAGTCGGTGCTTGTCCGGTGTTGGCAATTCATGGAAGCACTCCCTGGGGGAGAAACGGACCTTATGGAGAACAATGTCACACGGTTCATCTAGACCTGGATTGTCAGCCATGTTTCAAGCGAATCTGTCCCATTGAAACAAAAGAATGCCTGACAGAGTTAACCGCCAGGCATGTTTTTGATCGTATTGAAGCGCTAACCGAGTCCTGGGACGATTAAGTTAGTTGTTCTCGCAAACCCAGTTGTCGATGCTTCTGGCCCATTGCTTGCAGATTTCATTATCATCAAAGAAGATTCCGATCTCTCTATCCGCGCTTTCAGGACCGTCTGAACCATGGACAACGTTACGTCCGATTTCAACGGCTAAATCACCTCGGATGGTGCCCTGGTTGGCGTTAGCCGGATTGGTGGCACCGATAACATTTCTAGCCAGGGTGATTGCGTCATTGCCTTCCCATACCATTGCCACTATGGGGCCGGATGTGATGAATTCCACAAGACCTTTGAAAAAGGGTTTGTCTTTGTGTTCGCCGTAGTGCTCTTCAGCTTTCTCTTTGGAAACTTTCATCAGTTTCATTCCAGCAAGCTTAAGGCCTCTTTTCTCGAATCGGCAAATTACTTCTCCGACCAGCCCACGTTGAACACCGTCCGGTTTCACGGCGACAAAAGTTCTCTCTAGTGCCACGACTCCTCTCCTTATGGTCTCTACACTTGAGAAACTAGTTTCTTATATAAAGGCTAGAGAATCAAAGCTTTATAAGTTTTGCAAACCTGGGATCCAGCACGCGGGTCTTGTCGCTGAATTTGATGTTGTAAAGCTCTTTGCCTCCGGTGCCAAGCACCTTGATTACCTCTCCTTCACCGAAGGTTTTGTGGTTAATCCTGTCTCCTTCCCGGAGCTTTTCAAAGGTTGCTGTCTCCTCAGTCGCTTTGGGAGCCGATCCTATGAAATTAGCTGGCGTTCCTTGCCCCTGGCGAATCACCCTGGGTTTGGAATGTCCCTTGGAATTAAAACTACCAGAGCCGGAGCCACTTTTCCTTTGATTGCTGCGATTCGACTTGCTGGAACCATAACCGCCACCGTAGCTGTTATTTCCGTATTTATCCGATCCGAAGCCGCTATCACTATATCCACTACCGCCGAAAGAACTCTTTCTGGCAGCCGGCTGACCATAGTTCCCTGGTTCGATTCCATCTTCATTCAAAGACGGATCATCATAGCCTGCGGTCTCTTCGGGATGATAACCGGTCAGCAAGCCCGGGGTAATCTCTTTCAAGAATCGGCTCGGTATCGTATAGCTTGTCTGGAAGCCACCACCACCGGATGCGCTGCGACCGATCATGGTCCGTTTTCTCGCTCTAGTTATATAAAGAAGATCCTCTGCTCTGGTTACTCCCACGTACATGAGGCGTCTCTCCTCTTCCAGCGCGGAAGGATCTTCCAGGGATCTGCTATGGGGAAAGAGACCGTCTTCCAGGCCGAGCAGGAAGACCACGGGGAATTCCAGACCTTTGGCCGAGTGGAGGGTCATCAGTTTGATGCAATCATCTTCCATCTCCACCTGGTCCAGATCGCTGACCAGTGAAATCCTTGTCAAGAATGCGTCTAGATCAGGCTCATCGGCTATGGATTCAAACTCCTGAGCCACAGCAATGAATTCTCGAATGTTTTCGATTCTGCCGTAGGCGAGTTCATCGTTTTTAGACTCGGCTTGTTCCTCCAGCATTTGAATATATCTGGTGTCTTTTAGAATCAACTCGATTAGACCGGAGACTGATTCTTCGGCTGCGGCTCTCCAGCGGTTGACCACGTTGTAGGCGAACTCTTTGAGCAAATTCTGGGTTTTGCTTGAGATGCTGCCGATTTGCGCTGCTTTCTCTGCCGCTTCCATATAAGAGATGTTGTACTGTTCTGCGTAGGCATACAATTTCTCCAGGGACGTTTTTCCGATTCCGCGACGGGGAGAATTGACCACACGGTTGAAAGATTGTCCGTCCTTCGGGTTGAAGACCAGTTTCAAATAAGCCACCATGTCTTTGATTTCCTGGCGGTCGTAGAACCTGGTGCCACCGACCACTTTGTAGGGAATATCGGCACGGATCAAAATTTCCTCGATGGCTCTACTTTGTGCGTTGGTTCTATATAGAATCACCGCGTCATTGTATGTTCTGCCTCTCTGCTTGAGTCGCTTCAGCTCTTCCACAACGTAGAAGGACTCATCTATTTCATCCACTGCTTCATAGAATTGGGCCCGGGCGCCTTTTCCTTTGTTGCAGCGCAGGACTTTATCTATCCTTTCGGTATTGTTGACGATGATGCTGTTAGCGACATCAAGAATATTGCTGGTGGACCGATAGTTCTCTTCCAGTTTTATCTCGGTGCATCCCTGATAGTCGGATTTGAATCCCAGGAAGATACGATAGTCCGCTTTTCTCCAGGAATAGATCGATTGATCGACGTCACCGACAACCATCAAACTTCTACGTGTCCAGTACTTCTCTTTCTCTTCTTCATCGGTGAATTTTGCATGGGTGAGAAGACGAACCATTTCATACTGAACTTTGTTGGTGTCTTGGAATTCATCCACGAGCACATGTCTGAAACGGGCTCTCAATCTTTGTCGGACGTTGATATTCTTCTTCAGCAGCTCGCTGAAAATAAGGATCAGGTCATCAAAATCCAGGGCATTGTTTTTTGCCAACTCTGCCTGGTAAGCGTTGAAGATGTCTGAAATTCTTGTCTCTCGGTATGTTTTTGCGTCATAAGAATAAAGTTGACAAGTGTAGCCGTCATTTTTGAGGGCTGAGATCGCGTACTTCATTTCCTTAGGATGGAATACTTTCTCATCCAGGTTGAGCCTTTTAACCACGCCTTTCATGACGTTCTGGCTATCGGTCTCATCGTAAATGACAAAGTTATTGGACCAGGTATGACCTTCTTCCGATTGGTAGTTCTCAATCTCCTGACGCAATAATCGGGCGCAGATACTGTGGAAGGTTCCTATGGTCGACCACCTAACCGAGTCTTTGCCGACAATTGTCTCCACCCGGGCTTTCATCTCCTGGGCGGCTTTATTGGTAAAGGTTACCGCCAATATCGAGGCTGGATCTTGATCGAGGACAGTGGTCAGATAGGCGATTCGTCTTGTCAGTACGGTGGTCTTTCCACTGCCGGCTCCGGCGACAACCAGGGTAGGACCCCAGCCATGGGAGACGGCCTGCTTTTGCTCTTCGTTCAATCGAGCAAGTAAATCCTTTTTGGGTTGTAGTTCCGCGATCATTTCGCCTCCTGTTGCCTCCTGATTTCCTGACCGGGCATATTTACCGGTATCTTGGCTTGCCTTGATGTTTTGACCTGGTGCAAATTGCACGGTTTTATGAGAAATATATCTTTTGAGATATATTGTCGGCCTGCAAGAAAGGTAGACTCTCCCAATGCCAGTCATGCTATGATTCCAAGCGGTTTCTTCGCTATGCTCTTGTAGCTTCAAGAACAGGCTGAAGATTCCGGGGACCGAATCTATAATTTGGTGCCTCTGGTACTGGCTCCTTGCTTATTTATTCTCTCCTGTTAAGGGAGTGAGGGTTGATTAAAACTTGTAAACAGCAAAGGGTCAGGAACCACATCAAGCCTTCATTACGAGTAACCTTAAGGTTTGCGTATATAGAATAGATTAGAATCTTCGTAGGCTATTTACCAGAAAATTTCAAAGAGGAAAAAGAGCAAGAGTTATGGGTCCATCCGAATCAAGTGCTGCTGCCGCTACTATCCCAACAGTTGATGAATTGGCTCAAGAGCTGTTGATGATTCAACAGTCAGGACCCAAGAAGGTCGCCGTCTTCGGTACCAGGAACCTGCCGCTTACCCACCAGCAGTTGGTTGAGATGCTTAGTTACGCTCTGGTTCTTTCCGGAAACCAAATTTTTACTAGCGGTGGTGCAAATGGTACTAACGTGGCGGTCATCCGAGGCGCCCAGAGAGCCAACCCCGATAGATTGAGCATCATCTTGCCCCAGACAATCGGACAGCAGCCCGGCGAGGTTCAAGACCTCCTAATTGGCATAAAGAATATCGTTGAGTATCCAGAAAGACGCACAATGACCCTGGCCGATGCTAGTAAGATATGCAACCATGAAATTATCGATCAGTGCAATCAGGTAATTTGCTTCCTGTACCACACAAGTCATACACTATTAGAATCAGTCAACTATGCTAAAGAGCGTCGTAAAATAGTAACGAGCTTCTATCTGGACTAATTCGTTTTGCAAACAATCTCATTTAGCCACTTATCGCATCCGACCGAGTTGTTGCTTACGTGTCTGGCCGGTTTTTCCTGTTGTGTTGCGGTATTTCCGGCTTATATAAGCTGGATCAAGAAACGGCAGTTTCAGCAGTATGTGAGGGAAGACGGACCTAAGAGCCACGCGGCTAAGGATAAGACACCCACTGCCGGTGGTGTTGTCTTTACGGTTTTGACGCCGGTTTTTGTCCCGATACTCTGGTGTCTATATGGATACGATATAGAGATTTGGCATATGCTTCCTCTATCTGTTGCCCTTATCTGTGGTGCTATCGGTTTTCTTGATGACTTCGCCAAAGTGACGAGCAAATCGAATCAGGGGATATCGGGTTATTTGAGGCTTGCCGTCGAGTTGGCTACCGGGTTCTGCGCCGGTGCTCTTCTAGTTGCTTTTAAGCAAAACATTCTCTACGTGCCATTTCCTGATTTCTTTCAATCCATATTCGGTGGCATCGTATCCACCGGAGCTACCGGTTCCATTCTGGGTGCCTGGGTTCCCCATCCTCTTTTCTATATTCTTCTGGCCGGCTTTTTGGTGGCATCGACCACCAATGCTTTTAATTTGCATGATGGCATGGATGGACTGTCCGCCGGTACCGGATGCCAGGTCTTTGCCACCATCAGTCTGATTCTCGCTTTTTTCGGTGGTCAATTCCTCCAGTATTCAACTCTAGCTGCCGGTGTTGCCGGGGCTCTTTGTGCTTTTCTTGTATTCAACAGATATCCGGCTCGTATATTTATGGGAGATACCGGGAGTCTCTTCATCGGAGGCTTGATGGGGATGATTGTTCTATGTGGGGGAATGGTCTTTCTTTTTGTTCCTCTAGCTCTTATATATATCGTGGAAGCCCTTTCTGTGATGGCTCAGGTTATTTACTTCAAACTTACAAAGAAGATGGAAGGGGAAGAGAAACTACCTATATATAAGGTCGTATTCACTAAGCTCACCAAGCGATTGCCCGGTGATGGAAAACGTCTGTTTCGCATGGCTCCCATACACCATCATTTTGAGGTGGTTCTTCAGGATCGGGGTATCGCCGAGTGGCAGGTTGTTTTGATGTTCTGGGCGGCCCAGGCGATAATATGTCTCGGCGTTATCGGTCTTATGCTAAGGATTGGCCTTAACTGATGGGGTCGCAATTTACTATACTTATTTGTACGATAGTCCGGTCATGCCAACAGGACAACAAGAGTAGCCCTTGAAAAATGTGATGCAGCTCGTAAATGAACTGGTCTCCCAGGATCGCTGGGACGAGGCCTATTCTGTTTTGTCCAAACATGCTCAGCAGCATCGTAAAGATCCCGAGATTAGCTGTAGCTTTGGGGTTCTTTGCTTCAACATGGGTCGCTATGAAGAGGCGGAGCGCAGCCTCAAACAAGCCCTGGATGTTGACGGAAATAATGCTGATGCTCATTATCAGCTTGGTCTCTGTCTGCTCAAGCAAAATCGACCTAAAGACGCGATGCCGGAGTTTCGCTCCGCCTGCGAGTTGAAGCAGGAGTTTGCCGTGGGGCATTTGCACTGGGGTCTTGCCCTGTCTGCCATGGGTAGCTTGAGAGGCGCTCTCGGTCAGTTTAAGCAGGCGGTCAAGTTTAATCCGAACCTGGCTGCAGCCCATTATCAAGCAGGCATCTCAAGCTTCCAACTGGAGCAGTACGAAGAATCCGCCCAATATTTTCAAAATGCCGCCAATGTCGATCCCAAACTTGCCGAGGCATACAATGGGGTGGGAACCGCCTATTGTGCCCAGGGCAAATTTGAAGAAGCCCTATCTTGTTTCGAGATGGCGGTGGCCAATGATAGTCAGTATTTTTTAGCCCACCGAAACTGGGCTGCGGCTCTGGTGCACATGAACCGCCTTGACGAAGCTCTGGGTCATTACCAGGAAGCTATTAAGCTGGCACCGGAGATGATGACAGCCAAGGACCGAGCGCTAATTTACAACGATTGGGGCGCTAATCTTTTTCGGCAGAATAAGCTGGAAGACGCATCCGAAAAGTTTTTCCAGGCGGTAGATGTGGACCCTAATATGGAACCGGCACGGCTCAATCTAGGTCTGGTTTATATGGCCATGAAAGAGTATGAGAGTGCCGCCGATGTTTTCGAGAAGGGGCTTGCCATCAACTATGCCCATATCGATATGGGTATGTATTGCTCGGTCAACTATCTTCTTCTGGGACGTTTTGATGAAGCCTATGAAAAGCTGAATCGCCTTTCCGGGATGGGCATGGATCATCCTGACCTGCATCTCTGGCTCGGATATGCTCACCTTGGTGCCGGTAGGACCCAGGAGGCGGAAAAATGTTTTGAGCGTTCCCTCCAGATTAATCCGGAGAACTATCTTGCTCTGGATGGTTGGGGCTGCGCCTATGCGCTCTCCGGAAACCAGGAAAAAGCGGTGGAGAAATTCCGTCAATGCATTTCCTTGAATGATCGCTACGGTCTGGGTCATCTCCATCTATCTAGAAGCCTTGATGCCATCGGTCAAAGAGATGTTTCTCGTCATGAATTCAAAGAAGCTATCGTCCGGGATCCGCTCTGTATCATTCCCCAGAAAGAGTCCATGGAACGTCTCCTGGAGGCTCATCAGTTTGAAGTAGTGATGCAGCAGTCCATGCGGATGCTGGATGTTCTTCCCCATGATGTGGATGCCAAGTTGGCACTTGCCCGGGCTCTGAAAGAGCAGAACCGTACCAATGAATCCTTGCATCTGGTGCAGGAGCTGATTAACGAAAAGCCGGATAATGGACCGGCAAGAGTGATAGCCGGTCAGATCTATCTTGCCAAGGGAAGGTTCTCGGAAGCAGATGAAATGTTCACTGCGGCAGCTCAGCTTTTTGAGGGTGACAGCAACCTCTTCTTTGCCTGGGGTAGGACCCTGGCGGCCCTGGGGCTCCATGAGATGGCCCTGGAGAAGTATGAGAAAGCCTCCGAGATAGATCCCTATGACGGCGATACATACGAAGCCTGGGGCGCTACATTGAAAGCTCTGGGTCGATTCTCTGAAGCGGCGGAAGTTTATAAAAGGGCTGCTCAATACATTTAACGGATTGCTGTAAACTTTAGGGATGACTAGCAAGGCCGGTCCAATTCAAACATCCTCCACCTCCGATCTTTTGACCAAGACGGAGCAGCTCCTCTATTTGAGGATTGCTTTTGCCGTGGTCGGCCTGGTCATCACCGTCTCTTTCGCCCTTTTCCAGACCACCACTTTTGATTTCGGACCGATCGGTTGGACTATTGCATTCGTTATTGTCTACACCCTGACGGCCTTTGTCTTGATTGTCGCTCGCAAAGTGACGGAGAAACTGGTTCTAAGGCGAGCCAACCTTCTACTTACCATCATGGATGTGATCTCCCTTACCACTCTGGTTCACTTCACAGGTGGTTTGGAGTCGGATCTTTATGTCCTTTACTTGTTGCCTATCCTTATATCCAGCTATACAACTGGTCGCAGGGGCACATATGCCGCTGCCGCCTTTGTTTCGTTGAGTTATGTGCTTTCCATCGTGCTAGAGAACTTCGAGACGCTACCATATTTGATGGCATCAAATAAAAGCAGTTTGAGTACGGCCTTTGTCGGTAAGCTCTGGATGAAGATTTTCGGGCGTTCAATTCTTCTAGTCAGTGTCTCTTTCATATGGGCGCGCTTCTGCGGATACATGTCCGGGCTGGCTCGCCGGGGTGAGAATAAACTAAGAGAGCAGCTGGAGTATAACCGGGGCATGGTTATTGAAATTCAAGCAAAAGCCAAGCGAGAAAACCTGATCAACACCGTAAACTCGGCCCTCAGAAACACCAACGAGTTCGACAAAATTCTGGAGACTGCTGCCGATGAGTTGGCTAAAGCGCTCGGGGTTTTTCGCTGTGCCATTGTCTGTAAGCTTGAGTCGGTAGGAGAGACCTATATTTGTGAGGCCAATCCGGAAAGGACCGCCACCACCGGACCCACCAAGTTGCGTTATTTTGATGCCACTGTATGTAATTTTGTGCTCAAGCATAAGCCGAACTATGAAACCCTTGTCGATGGAAGTGTTCAAAAGACTTTTCTCTTTTCCGATTTGATGGAGCAAGAATTTTTCAAGCCCATTGCGGAGAAGATTGAAGAGAGCGGATTGGCGTCCCTGGTAGTTCAGCCAATGGTCTACGGGGATAAATCAAAAGGGGTGATCATTCTTGCAGAGACAGATCCCCGAAGAAGTTGGGCCGATTCCGAGCTGGAGCTTGTCAAGTCGGTGGCTGGTCAGGTGGCGGTCGCCATTCAGCAGGTGACTCTCATTGACGAGTTGTCCAAGAAGAACAAAGATTTGATGCAGAAGAACATAAATCTAGACTTGAAGAACTCTGAGTTGAGGACCATGCAGTCTCAACTGATACACCAGGAAAAGATGGCCTCCCTGGGACGCCTGGTGGCTGGTATTGCCCATGAGCTTAATAACCCAATTAACTTCGTTCATGGAAACCTGCCTTATTTAAAGGAGTATGTCGGCGACCTGAAGAACCTCATAGATTCGATGGAAAGCTCTATTGAGAGTGCCGGAGAGTCAGCGCAAGGAGGTTCTAAAAATGGTGCTGGTGGAAAGATCAGCAAATTGAAAGAGGAAATCAAGTATGACTTCTTGGTCACGGATCTGGACAACATACTTGCCGATTTGAATGAAGGTGCCGACAGGATAAGGCATATTGTCAGGAACTTGAAGAGTTTTAGCCGGTTGGACGAAGCGGAGTTGAAGGACGCATCGATCCAGGATGGAATCGAATCCACCCTTAAAATTCTCTCGCAATACTACGGTCGCGATAAAATAAAAGTGACCAAGAAATTTGGCGAGATACCCTCGGTTCTATGTTATCCGGGTCAGCTAAACCAGCTCTGGATGAACCTTTTGTCCAATGCGGCCCAGGCCCTGGACGGGACCGATGAACCTGAAGTGAACATCGAAACCAGGGGAGGTACGGAGCAGGTAGTTGTGACTATTTCGGACAATGGGCCTGGAATCAAACCGGAGATTCAGAGTAAAATCTTCGATCCGTTCTTCACCACCAAACCGGTGGGTCAGGGTACGGGTCTGGGATTGTCTATCTGTCATTCCATAGTGGAGAGACACGGAGGACAGATACATCTCGATTCCAGTCCGGGAGAGGGGACCACCTTTACGGTTAAAATACCGGTGCATCGAAGACCGGAAGACCTGGAGAAGTTTAAAAATCAATCTATATACGAGGGCTCGGTGTAGACGCCCATGGAGACATAGACAGTAATGAGCGAATCAAATTCAGCGAATCATAATCAATACCAGGTCCAACATAAAATCCTTGTGGTGGATGATGAAGACGCCAATCTCAGGCTTCTCCGGCGGGTACTCGGAAGGGAATACACCGTTATTGAAGCGGAGAGCGGCGATGCTGGCATCAAGCTTCTAGAGGAGCACGAGATCTCTTTGATTATCTCCGACCAGAGGATGCCTGGCATGACCGGGGTTCAACTTCTGGAAAAGTCCAGGGATATCAGACCGGATGCAATCAAGATGCTTCTCACCGGTTATACCGATCTCGAAGCGCTAATAGGCGCTATCAATGATGGTCGAGTCTACAAATATATTCAAAAGCCCTGGGACGCAGAAGAGTTGCGGATGACGGTCAAGCGTGCCCTGGAGAGCTATGATCTGAAGAAGCATAACGACTGGCTTTTAGCCGAGCTGAAACGAGCCATGTCCGAGCTGGAGTCGCTGTCAATGGGCACAATCAGGGCTCTGGCAGATGCCCTCGATGCTAAATGCGACTATACTGCCGGCCATAGCTTGCGGGTTAGCCGCATCGCTGTGGTGATCGGCAAAAAACTGGGATTGGATGATGATCATTTAAGAGATATCGAACTTGGTGGCATCCTTCACGACATAGGCAAGATAGGAGTTCCCGAGTCGATTCTCTGGAAGCCGGATAAATTGACGGATGAAGAGAGAGAGATAATGGCTCGCCACCCGGTGAAAAGTGCACAGATTATTGGCGAGCTTAAAGGACTGAAGCGCGCCAGAGAGTATGTGAAACATCACCATGAATACTTCGATGGAACTGGATATCCCGATGGTCTGGCCGGAGAAGATATTCCCATCGGCGCCAGATTGATCATGGTTTCGGATGCTTATGACGCAATGACCACGGACCGTCCTTACCGAGAGTCTATCGGTCACGAGAAGGCTATCGTCGAGCTGAAGAGAATGTCCGGAAAGCAATTCGATCCCCAGGTGGTAGGTGCTCTTCTCGAGCTGGTTGCGGCCGGCGGCGATGAAATAGATAGATTGATCAAGGACGAAGAGTTCTGTGAGAACTTCCTTGGCCTGGGTCTTGAAGTTGTTGAAGCGAAAAGCACAGGGCAGCGCTACAAAGAAGAACTGGCTAGGAAAGCTTCTTCTTAACGGTATCAAATACGATGTCTGGATCGAGGTTCACTCCTTTTCGGTCGAACATCGAACGGTCGTTGTCTTTGTTATCCCAAACGTAGGCAAACTCCGGAGCCTGAGGTAGAAGCAGCGCCGGATTAGTCGGTCCGAAAAGCGCAACCAGTTCGCTTCCCAGTCCCACCGCAACATGCATTGGGGCGGAGTCTACACATATGAATAAGTCGCTCATCTCAATCAGGGCGGCGAGATCCATAAGACTTTTGGTCTGCCCGTAGGTTGATACCACTTGCAGATTGTTCATTTTGGTTTCTATGGCTTCGATAATCTCTTTGTCGTCCGGTCCTCCGCAGAGGACCAACTTGATCGCTTTTCCATTTCCGGCAGTTTTCTCTTTTAGAATACGCTCGGCTAAAAGAGACCAATTCTCTGCCGGCCAGGTTTTGTAAATTCCCTTCTCCTGGGCCAGTCTGCTGGTTCCAGGATGGACTAGGACCACAAAGTTTTTCCGGGATGCTTTTGCTTCCAGTCGATCATCAAGACCGGCGCGGGCCAGCACTTTAGCCATGGCTTCGCGGGAGGCGCTTTCTGTTTTTATTTTAGGGAGGTAGAGCGTTTCACTATTTTCATTCAGACTTGACCCCCCGCCGTTTGTGGTTCCGGCGAAAGTAGATTCAGCTTTCACTAGCTCTTTAAGTCCGTTTGCCAGGCTATGGTACATCTGACCGGCGTAAATAGATTGATTGAGGGGACATGCTTTATTCAGGGTCAGCTGGCTGAGCATGTTGCTTGCGTATCCGATACGCACCGGCACACCGGATAGATAGAGCAAGGCTGATACCATCGGAGAGCTACCGGAGGAAAGCACCATGTCGAATCCGCCGTTGCGGATGGTGAAAAGAAGGTCCATGAGGTCAGAGGTCAAAAGCGGACGCTTCTTTATGTCGAAGGTAATAGTATTGTCGATGAGGTCAGTCAAATCTCCGAATGAAGCGGAACGTGGCTCCAGCATCAAAGTTATTGACCAATCGGGGAGTGTTTCTCTGATTGTTTTTAAGGTGGGTTGAAAAAGTATTTCATCTCCTATACCACCGAAATTGATGGCGAGCAGGCGACCTTTTTCTTTAACACGGAAAGACATAAATTCTTACAGCCGAGACCAGATCTGATTTTTCTGGAGGTGAGTCGTACTAAGTTTGAAAGTGATTTCGTATAATATCCCAGAGTTTTATTTGAGATCCACAGGAAAATTTCAATTGAGTCCTAAGCGTTGGACCGTAGCCTATACTATTTGCGCCCTGGTCGGCATTCTTGCCGGCTATGTCGCCACCCTGATTTATAAGCCTTCCCTTCTCCCTCCGGCTCTTAGAATAGGCGGGGTGTACTCGCCGACGACTTTGCTTTTCCTCGGTACGGATGTGGTCTACCAGGGCAAAGGCAGAAGTAAGAAAGTTATCTCCGAGTCTTTTAAGGGAAGATCCGACACCATCATGGTCGCCCGGCTCGACCCATACAAAAATGCTGTCTCGATCCTTTCTATTCCCAGGGATACCCGGGTTGCCGTGCCGGGTCACGGTAGACAAAAAGTAAATTCAGCCAATGCCCTGGGTGGACCCCAGCTGGTCATGGAGACCTTATCGGATCTCCTCAGCATAGACATAGATCATTATGTGGTGCTCAATCTTCATGGCCTTGAGGCCCTGGTGGATGAGTTGGGCGGTATCACGGTAAACGTGCCTAAGCGTATGAAGTATAGAGACCGTTCCGCCGGTCTCAATATCGATCTACATCCGGGCACCCAGACGCTGAAAGGTGAGGACGCCATAGGGTTTGTACGCTTTCGGCATGACCAACTGGGGGATATAGGCCGGGTTCAGCGTCAAGAGATCTTTATGAAAGCGGTTATGGAGAAGGCGATAAATCCCCAGTCCTGGCCGGCCATTCCCCGGTTGCTGGATCTGGCGGGACAGTATTCCGATAGTGATTTGAGCACCGCCGAGCTTGCTTCCTATGTGGCATTTGTAAAGGGTGTGCCCAAAGACAATCAGGTGCTGATGATGCTGCCCGGAACTTTCTCCGACAGTGGTGATTGGCTTGTCAATCGCAAAGAGAAAAACAGAGTTGTATCTCGTTTTCTCGGCACTTCATTTATCTCCTCCAATCGAAACAAACTGTCCGTTTCCATCGTGAATATGAGTTCGGACAGGAGTCTTGGAAAGAGCGTCTACAGGGAGCTTAAGGAGAAGGGATATAAGAGAATTCGCCTTAAATCTTCAAGAGACAAGCATAGTAAACCACTGCTTGAGTCTCGAATCATCGCCCAACGTGGCAATCCGGCAGACGCATCCCAGGTGCAAGCGGATCTTGGTGACATAGGCTCGGTGGTAAACGCCTCGGTAGGCGATATAGAAAGTGAAGTTACCGTGGAGCTAGGGGAAGATATGCTCTCTCGCTCCAGAGTCGAGTCAAAGACCGAATAGATAGATTTTGTGTATTCAACAGTCCGCTCCCGGGCTTTGATAAGTCCAATTCTTTGCCGGACCATATCTTCAGTGTCCGCTATGTATATTTATTCGCCTTTTGCAGAATTCTTTCAAAGCTTTAGCCCCTGGGAAACATGATGGTTTTTGCCCAGAAACTGGTCAGGCGCTGCCGCTTGAAAAGCTTGCTGATCGGTGGTTTTGGGGGGCAATGTAACTACTTGATCACACAATTGTTTAGACAAGATTATGATTCCCTTGGAAACGGTGGTATTGCTCCTACCATAGAACGCTGTACAGTAGGGAAGACGCCGACTGTGGAACCACGTGAAACCAGTAAAACAGAATAGATTTTTGGAAGCCCCTGCAGGCTCTGGAAACACAAACGGCGCATATTATTTAAAGAGAGGGCAGGCAGAATGATTCATTACGTATATGCAACTAGAGGCGGTTATCTGTATCTTGTGGGCCGCCACAACAACCAACCTAAGATCAATAAGGAAGAGGAGTTTGTTGTTTCCGTTCCGGAAAAAACATCCCAGGCTCAAATTGATTCTATGGCTCATCACCACTTTGTTGAAAATCTTCGACGTCCGAAGAGAGTTTCAGCCGATCGCCACCAGCACAAAGCTGCTGTTAGCGTTTAGCTGCAAGTAAGAGGTTTCCCAGACCCTACTGGACCATATCCGAATCTGGAACTGGTTCTGTAAACAAATGTTAAGCCGTTCGGGTTCATTCCCGGGCGGCTTTGCATTTTAGCTTCTGTTATTTTCTATATTTATATGGGCAATATATTCGCAGGCAGGGTGGAATAAGCAATTCCAGGTTTTATCGGTTTCCCGCGGATAAAATTCAAACTTACTATCAACTACAATTCAGTTTAGACCGGTAAGGTAACAGGTGAGGACAATGTACATGGCTAGAAGAAAACGAATAAGGTCCCAGTCGGGTTTCACCCTGATTGAGCTCCTTGTGGTGGTGATAATTATCGGTATCCTGGCAGCAATCGCGCTCCCCAACTTTATCGGCGCCCAGGATAAAGCCCGGGAAGCGTCTGTTAAAGCCAACATGCGTACTGCGCAAATTTCTGCAGAGGCTTTTGCGACCGATGCCGGAGGTACTTATCCTGACAGTGTCAGTGATGCATACAAAGGTTATTTCCCAGGTGGTCCCAGTGATGGTCAGAGCGCTGGCTCAGCTAAAGCCCCGGTAAATCCTTTTACAAACACGAACGAATGGCCCATAGCCGGCTCAATCACTGATGTGCAATCCACTCGTAATGCGGCACCTACTAATGTCGGCTCCGCTGGTCAGATTGAGTATAGCCAGATTACTTCCAACGGAAGTACCACTGCTTATGCTATTCGCGGTGCGCGCAAAAACGGACTTGGTCTGGGCGGAAACGCCCCCAACACGACCCTAGTTCTTTCTAATCAGTAGAGATTCTTCAGAGAATCCTCTTCTTCTGATCCAAGAAATTCCGGAAAAATTGACAAAGGGACAGATTCCAAATATTGGGATCTGTCTTTTGTCTTTTGGGTAGTTATTATTTAAGTGGTTTTGCACTCTGATGGAACAGTAAATTGATCTCGTCAGGAAAGAACAATCTTGGTTTTTTGCTTCAAGTTTTTTGCTTGTTCGCCCTGGCCTGCATTGTTCATACTAGCCATGAGAAATTTGTGCAGAGTTTCGATGATGGCGCCGGAGCCCGGAGCGAAAGTCTTGTTCCATCTTATGAAGCTGTTCGTCTGGTCTCACTTGGATTCGATAAACTTCTGGCTGACTGCTACTGGCTCAACTTTATTGGCTATTATGGAGACACAGCGGCAAGACAAAAGGACAAGTATCGACTTGCCGACCGGTATCTCGACCTGATAACCTCCCTCGATCCGGAATTTATACAGCCTTATTGGTTCGTGGCATTCACCGTTGGCAATGACCAGAAAAATCCCGAGCGCGCCGCGGAGATTTTGCGTAGAGGCATAGAGTCAAACCAGAACAACTGGTATTTGCCTTTTATTGCCGGGTTCAATCAGTACATGTTTGCCAGGGATGAACTGGAGGCGGCCAGGTATTATAGAATGGCATCCAAATTTCCGGATGCCCCAAGCTGGTTGGCCAAGCAGGCTGACATCCTTGAAGCAAAGATTCCGTCAATGATAAAAGAGATAAACGCCTGGACCGATGTATTCTATTCCGTGGAAGAAGAAGGATTGAAGCAGAGAGCCAGGGAACATTTGATTAAATTGTGGATGGCGGTGTACAAGAAATCACCCAGCGAAAAGATCAAAGAGAGAGCCGTTCACTCCCTGGGCCAGCTGGGAATCAACATCAATATGCTGAGGTCACCTAAATGAAGTTTGGAAAGTTCAATCTATCAATAGTTCGGGAGAGCAGATTCAGATTGGATGGCGGCGCCATGTATGGTGTGGTTCCCTATACCCTCTGGAGTCGTGATGTTGATGTGGATGACCAGAACAGAGTCTCGCTCAACTGCAATCTTCTTTTGATCGAAACCGAGAATGGAAACGTGCTAGTTGAAACCGGAATGGGGAACCGTTGGTCGGACAAGGAGATTGAGCGATACCAGATAGAATCCCTGGTGGAGCCTCAGTCCATGGTTTCAGGATCTGGTCTTTCGAACGATGATATCGATGTAGTTCTCATTTCTCATTTGCATTTCGACCACACCGGGGGCGCTACCATAGAAGTTGACGGCAAACTGGTTCCTACTTTCTCCCGGGCTAAGTACTATGCCCAGAAAGGAGAGTGGGATTTTGCCCATGATTGTAACGCCAGGGCTCGGGGTAGCTACAGGAAAGAAGACTTTGAACCATTGATGGAACATGGTCAGCTCGAGCTGGTGGAAGGAGACAAAGAGATATTGCCCGGGATCTGGTTGAAGGTGACCGGGGGACATACCAGTCATCACCAGATAATCTACTTTGAATCGGAAGGACAGAAAGGTGTCTATTTTGCCGACATAGTTCCTACCAGAGGACATGTTCAGCCGCCCTGGGTGATGGGATACGATCATTTCCCGCTCACCAGTTGTGATATCAAATCTGAGTGGTTGGCTAAGGCGGAGCGAGAAAAATGGCTGGTTGTCTTTGACCATGAGCCAGGCATTCCCTGGGGGCACCTATCCATTAACGAGAAGAGAAAGTTTGTCTTTGAGCCCCTGGAAGAAGGTGCCGCTTGTATTGGCTAGGTGGCTACAGCAGGAGTACTGCCTGGTTGTCAGTCTCCCGCAATATAGGTCTTCAAAAGCAAAACTTTGACAGAAACACCCATGGACGTAAAGCTGAATATTAAACTTGCTTGACACCGCAAATGGTTGCAAGGCAAGGGCTTTGAAAATGGAAAATGGCGCAAACGGTGGTTTTACATTTCTTTGTAAATTAAGTCTATTGGGAGATGTCTTTAAACAGTCCTGATCCTGAGCTATCGCTTCCAGGCTCTGAGATTCAAATCCCCGATTCATGGTTTTCTTTTTTTGATTGTTCCAAGTTCTAACACTCGCCTGTAGGCATCGAAGATGGTGGCTCTTCTTTTCTCAATATTGATCGCTGAAATAGGATCAGCGATCAATATCAATATTCAGCATTCAGCGAGCGGTGCCTCTTTTGTGGGCATTGTGAAGCTGACCGCAAGCGGCGTCAATGTCTGTTCCCCGCTCTAGTCTTAGGGTGACGGTCTTACCGCTTTGGGATGCGATGTCTTTGAATTTTTCTTGCCTCTTGCGCGATGGACGGCGATAAAGTGGCTCTCCGTCGGCAGCGCCCGGGTCAGAGGTGGGATTGTAGGGAATTAAGTTGATATTGCAATGGAGGTCTCGAACCAGCTCGGCAAGGGTCTCTGCCTGGTATTCATTATCCGTGACTTTTTCCAGAAGTACATACTCGATGGTTACCCGGCGACCGGTTTTTGCTTTGTACTCCCGCAAAGATTCGAGTAAGTCCTTGATAGGATATTGCTTAGTAATAGGCACGACTCGTTCCCTTGTTTCGGTATCCGGGGCGTGTAGAGATAGAGCCAGGGTGACAGGGATTTTTTCATCGGCCAGGCGTTTGATACCCGGGATGACGCCGGAGGTGGATACAGTAATGTGACGGGCGCCGATACCCACCGAGTCGATGATAGTGTGTATCGATTTAATCACCTCTTCGGTGTTGAGCAGGGGCTCTCCCTGGCCCATATAGACAATATTCGAAACCCGCTTACCCGATTCTCGCTGGATAGCCATGACCTGATCCACTATCTCCTGGCTGGATAGGTTGCGGCTGAATCCGAGATATCCGGTGGCGCAGAAAGTACAACCGACCGCGCATCCCACCTGGCTGGAAAGGCAAGCCGAGAGGCTGTCTCTATCCTGAAATGACATGAGAACCGATTCCACCATGCTTTTATCCGGCAGTTCAAAAAGATACTTGCGAGTTCCGTCTTTGCTGACTTGCAAATTTGCCATGTTCAGAAGGGGAACGCAGGCTTCTGTCTGGAGCTTCTCGCGCAGGTCCCTGGATAGATTCGTCATCTCTTCGAAGTCGGAGGCGTATTTTGTATAGATCCAGCTATGGATCTGCTTTGCCCTAAAAGCAGGCAGGGATAGGTCTTTTGCAAATTTGCTCAGCTCGTCAAGATTCAAGCCTGATAGAGCTTTTAGATTTGAATTGTGGTCCATGGTAGTTCTACCGAAATCCTTACAGGGTCTTGCTTCCAGGGCTGCGATGCCGGCATCTCGGCGCCAAATGAAATTTAGAAGGTCTTTTCCCAGGGTCAGTATAAAGCTGTTCCGGTCGCCATATCCTAAAATCTGAGCATTTTCATCGCCCCGTTAATATTTTGTGGCTTAATCTGAAAGATTGCTTGATATTACCTGGCTTTCTTACCATTACAAGGTAAGATACGTTTTTATATGGAAAAGATGCCAAGGGGCAGGAGTTACTGAATGAGTTGGGATGAAAAAGGTCGTGAGTGGTTGAAGGGTCTCTTCGGGGATACCAACGAGAGACGTGTAAAGAACCTCGAGCCTTATGTTGCCAGAACCGCCTCCTTTGAAGAGCAAATTAAAAAGCTCAGCGATGATGAACTCAAGGGCAAGACAGCCGAGTTCAAACAAAAGATAGAAAACGCGCTTAAGGATGTGCCGGATCTGAAGCTGATTCCCGATGACGCTCCCAAAATGCCAGGCCGATTCAGAACCCAGAAAGACAAAGTGCTTGCCAGTGTTCTGGACGATATCCTTCCCGAGGCATTCGCCGTTGTTCGGGAGACCGGTATCAGAGCCCTGGGAATGCGTCACTATGATGTTCAGATTATGGGTGGGGCGGCTCTCCACTTCAACAAAATTGCCGAGATGCGAACCGGTGAAGGTAAAACACTGGTTGCTACCCTCCCGGTCTATCTGAATGCCCTGGCTGGGCGTGGGGTCCACATCGTTACGGTTAATGATTACCTGGCTAAACGTGATGCCGAGTGGATGAGCGCCATATACAACTATCATGACCTGTCCGTAGGTCTGGTCTACTCTCATCAGCCGGACCACGAAAAATATCAGGCTTACAGGCAAGACATCACCTATGGTACCAACCACGAATTCGGTTTCGATTATCTCAGGGACAATATGAGAACCAGCATGGATGAGCTGGTTCAGAGAGAGTACTACTTCTCAATCGTCGATGAAGTCGACAACATCCTTATCGATGAAGCCAGAACACCACTGATTATTTCAGGTGCTCCGGCAGAGTCCTTCCAGGAAGTCTATCAACGCATGGCTCAGATCTCTCCTCTATTGGAAAAAGGCAAAGACAAAGAGGACGAGGAATGCGATTACTGGGTGGATGAGAAGCAGAAGAATGTACTCGTCACCGAGCGTGGTGTCATAAACGCCGAGAAATTGCTCGGGGTAAACGATCTTTTCGATATGCACTTCAACTTTCACCATCACCTGGTGCAGTCGTTGAGAGCCAAAGAGCTGTACCGGCTTGACCAGGAGTACGTGATCAAGCCCAACGAAGAAGGCGTGCCTGAAGTAGTCATAGTAGATGAATTTACCGGCAGAATGATGCAGGGCAGAAGATGGAGCGAGGGTCTCCACCAGGCCGTGGAAGCCAAAGAAGGCGTTCCTGTGCAGGAAGAGACCATGACGTTTGCGTCTATTACCTACCAGAACCTTTTCAGGCTCTATCCCAAACTGGCAGGGATGACCGGTACGGCGATGACGGAAGCGCCGGAATTCAACAAGATCTATAACCTTGATTGTGTGGCGATTCCAACCAACAAACCTTCTCAACGTTTGGATTACCCGGATGTTATCTATAAAACAGAACGTCAGAAGTACTATTCCGTGGTGGAAGAGATTGTGGAGATGCATCAGCTGGGCAGACCTGTTCTCGTCGGTACGGTCAGTATTGAGAAGTCCGAACTGATCTCCGAGCTTTTGAGCAAGCCCCAGAAGATGAATGAATATCTTGTGCGCAAGATAGGTGATGTGGCTGCATATATTAAGAAGAAAAGTCTTGCCGGCGGCTCCATAGATGAATTGAAGAAGATTCTTGAGAGGCCGGGCGCCATCGATCAAGATAAGCTCTCCAAGACCATTCAGGAAGTGGAAGAGCAATTCGGCAAGAAACATGATGAGTTGGTGGAGCGTCTTTACTCCATCGATATGACATCGAAGGTGGTGGCAGCTATCCGTAAGGGTATTCCCCACAACGTTTTGAATGCCAAACAGCATGAGCGGGAAGCGCACTTCGTCGCCCAGGCCGGTCAGAAAGGTGCCGTGACGGTCGCCACCAACATGGCGGGACGGGGAACTGACATTCTTCTCGGCGGTAACCCTGAATTTCTCGCCATGGAAGAGCTGGCCAAAGAAGAGATCGACCAGGAGTCAGAAGAATACGAACAAAAGCAGGCTGAGCTGACCAAGAAGTTCAAAGAGCATACCGATAAAGAACACGATGAGGTGGTTAAGGCCGGAGGGCTTCATATCATCGGTACGGAAAGGCATGAGTCGAGAAGAATCGACAACCAGCTTCGCGGTCGTGCCGGACGTCAGGGTGACCCGGGTTCAGCACGTTTCTTCCTCTCCCTTGAAGATACACTCATGCGAATCTTCGGCGGCGACAAGATCGCAGGGTTGATGAACATGATCGGTGCCGACGAGGAGATGCCCATCGAACATAAGATGGTGAGCAATTCTATTCAGAACGCTCAGAAGAAAGTTGAAGCACACCACTTCGACATTCGTAAACATGTTCTTCAATACGATGATGTGCTCAATACCCAGAGAGAGGTTATCTACCGTGAGCGCAAAGAGATCCTCCAGCATAAGAGTCTGCGCAACAACATCATCGACATGTTGGAAGAGCATGTTCAGTTGGTGCTGGCCGCTTATGTAGATCCGGAAGATCCGCCCGAAATTTGGGAAGAGAAAGGAATTCCGCAAGTGCTGGCCTTCCTGGAAAATGACATTCCGCTTATGAATGACATAACCGTAGAAGAGCTAGCCACTCTCTCTTACGAAGACATACTGGAAGACTTGACTGAGAAAGCCAAACTGGCTTACGAAGCTCGTGAGAAAGAGCTCGGCGAAGAGAGCATGAGAGAGTTGGAGCGCCAGGTCTTGTTGCGCACCATCGACACCAAGTGGGTCGACTATTTGCACAACATCGATCTTTTGAGAGATGGGGTGAACCTGAGAGGTTATGGTCAGCGAGACCCATTGCAAGAGTACAAGCGTGAAGCTTTCGATATGTTCAACATGCTGCTTCGCTCCATACAGCAAGAGTCTATTCAGCTTATATTCCGCGCCCAACTCCAGGAGCAGGAGCAAGATTT
>MDTD01021253.1_pt1 | contig 26060 bp, 26 predicted proteins | sample 811221 | NCBI WGS metagenome assembly MDTD01 (sample SAMN05326646, study PRJNA326480) | marine metagenome | isolation source: seawater | place: Pacific Ocean: South West | collected 2011 | reverse complement strand
CCCGCCGCAAGCGGTAGCGAAACCCCGCCGTCCCCTCGCCCGCGCGCGGGCGCGGATAGCCCGGATAGACCACCGAGACCTGCGCCCGGTGCAAGGGCCGCGCGCCCCAGAGCGCCTCGGCCACCTCTCGCGCGCGGCAGGCAAGCGGCACGCCGCCCACACCGCCCCCGGCATCGTTGGGCAGCGCCTCGACGCCCACCACCCATGTGCCCTCGCACTCCCGCGCGGCCCCGGCCAGCCCCGGCAGGGCCGCCGCCCGCGCCGCGCGCGCCCAGTCCGCCAGCCGCGCCTCGGGCGGATAGACCGCCCAGCCCTTCTCGAGCAGGTCCGCTACCACCCCAGCGCCTTGCGCAGCATGTTGAGCGCGATCACCGTGATGAAGACGGCGAAGACGCGCCTGAGCGGCTTGGGGTCCATCGCATGCGCCAGCCGCACGCCGAGCGGCGCGGTGATCAAGGTCATCGCCACCACCACGCCGAAGGCCACCAGGTTGACCGCCCCGAGGGTGAGCGGCGGACGCCCTTCCGGGGCCACGTCGAGCATGAGAAAGCCCAGAACCGAGGGCAGCGCGATGGTCACGCCGAAGCCCGCCGCCGTGGCCACCGCGCGATGGATCGGCACGCCGTAAAGGCTCATCAGCGGCACCCCGAAACTGCCCCCGCCGATCCCCATGAGCACCGACAGAAAGCCGATGAGCGGGGCCATCGCCAGCCGCCGCACCCCGCCCGGCATGACCGGACCAAGCCGCCACTCCGCGCGCCCGAAGCCCAGGTAGAGCCCGATCACCACCCCCAGCACGCCGAAGATCGCCTGCAGCGTGACCGAGCGCAGCCCCGCCGCCGCCACAACGCCCAGCACCGCCCCCGCCGCGATCCCCGGTGCCCAGCCGCGCAGGATGACCCAGTCCACCGCGCCCTTCCGGTTGTGGCTGAGCACCGAGCGCACCGAGGTCACGATGATCGTGGCAAGCGAGGTGGCCAGGCAGATCTGCATGAGCTGCGCGCCGTCATAGCCAAGCGTCTGGAAGGCATAGAAGAAGGCAGGCACCAGCACGATGCCGCCCCCCACGCCCAGAAGCCCGGCCAGCACCCCCGCGAAGGCCCCGATCACGAGCAGCAGCGCCAGCATCTGCATCAGCAGCGTCGTGTCGGGCAGGATCAGGGGCATGGCGCGCTCCGCTTCAGGGGGTCTGCGCCCGCCTTACACCGGCCCCGCGGCGGGGAAAAGCCATGGATGGGGCTTGCGCCCGCGCGCGCAACCGCGCAGAAGATCAGCCCCGAGAAAGGACCGCCGCCCATGCCCCGCTATGCCCTCAAGGTCGAATATGACGGCACGCCCTTCGCGGGCTGGCAGCGCCAGGCGGACCAGCCCTCGGTGCAGGGCGCGATCGAGACGGCGCTTGCCCGGCTCGAGCCCGGCCCCCACACGATCGCTGCCGCCGGGCGCACCGATGCGGGCGTCCATGCCACGGGCCAGGTGGCGCAGTGCGATCTTGCGCGCGACTGGGATCCCTGCCGCCTCCCGGAGGCGCTCAACTACCACCTGCGGCCCCAGCCCGTCGCCATCACCGCCTGCGCACAGGTGGCGGATGACTGGCACGCGCGGTTCTCGGCCACCGGGCGGCGCTATCTCTATCGCATCCTCGCGCGTCGCGCGCCCCCGGCCCTTGCGGCGGGCCGCGTCTGGCATCTGCGCCATCCGCTCGATCTCGACGCCATGCGCGCGGGGGCCGCGCATCTTGTGGGCCACCACGATTTCACCACCTTCCGCTCGTCGATCTGCCAGGCAAAAAGCCCGGTCAAGACGCTGGACAGCGCGCGGATCGAATCGGTCGAGACACCGACCGGCCCCGAGATCCACCTGCATTTCGCCGCGCGCTCCTTTCTTCACAACCAGGTGCGCAGCCTTGTCGGCACGCTCGAACGGGTGGGCAGCGGTGCCTGGCAGCCCGAACAGGTGCGCGCGGCGCTCATCGCCTGTGATCGCGCCGCCTGCGGGCCCGTGGCCCCGCCGCAGGGCCTCTACCTCGCGGACGTGCGCTATCCGGCCGATCCCTTCGCCGATTAACCTTTGATCTCTGCCCGACCCCGCGCTAAGAGCCGGACCAGCGGTCCCGTAGCTCAACTGGATAGAGCACCTGACTTCTAATCAGGATGTTGGGGGTTCGAGTCCTCCCGGGATCGCCACGCATGGCTCAGGTATTGAAGAGAAAGTGCAGCACGTCGCCGTCCTGCACGATGTAGGACTTGCCCTCGGCGCGCATCTTGCCTGCCTCCTTCGCCCCCTGCTCGCCGCCGAGGCTCACGAAATCCTCGTAGGCGATGGTCTCGGCGCGGATGAAGCCCTTCTCGAAATCGCCGTGGATCACGCCTGCGGCCTTCGGGGCCGGGGTGCCCCGCGGGATCGTCCAGGCGCGCGCCTCCTTGGGGCCGACGGTGAAATAGGTCTCGAGATGCAGGAGCGCATAGCCCGCGCGGATGAGCCGGTCGAGCCCTGCCTCCTCGAGCCCCATCTCGGCAAGGAACATCGCCGCCTCCTCCGGCTCGAGCCTGGAGATCTCCTCCTCGATCTGCGCCGAGATCACGACCGAGGCCGCGCCCTGCGCCTCGGCCATCGCCGCCACCGCCTCGGAAAATCGGTTGCCGGTGGCCGCGCTCGCCTCGTCCACGTTGCAGACATAGAGCACCGGCTTGGCGGTCAGCAGTTGCAGCAGCCGCCAGGCCCGCGCATCCTCGGCATCCACCGCGACGGTGCGGGCAGGCCGCCCCGCTTCCAGCGCCGCCTGTGCCGCGGCCAGAAGGCGGTCCGCCTGCGCGGCCTCCTTGTCGCCGCCCTTGAGCTTGCGCAAGAGCCCCGCGCGCCGCTTTTCCACCGATTCCAGATCGGCGAGCATGAGCTCGGTCTCGATCACCTCGGCATCGGCCAGCGGATCCACCCGCCCCTCGACATGGGTCACGTCCGCATCCTCGAAGCAGCGCAGCACATGCGCGATGGCATCGACCTCGCGGATATTGGCCAAAAACTGGTTGCCGAGCCCCTCGCCCTTGCTCGCCCCCTTCACCAGCCCGGCGATATCGACGAAGGTCATGCGCGCGGGGATGATCTGGCGCGACCCGGCAATCGCCGCCAGCCTCTCCAGCCGCGCATCGGGCACGGCCACGTCGCCCACATTGGGCTCGATCGTGCAGAAGGGGAAATTGGCCGCCTGCGCCGCCGCGGTGCGCGTCAGCGCGTTGAAAAGCGTGGACTTGCCCACATTGGGAAGCCCCACGATACCCATCCTGAACCCCATCGGCCTGCCTCTCCGGTCTTGCCCGTATCGGGGCGCATCTACGGGGGCGGCGGGGCCAAGGTCAAGCGCGTCAGACCTTGGTCGCGGGCACCGGCGGCGTGATCCGCCGCTTGAGCACCGCCTCGCGCCAGGAAATGAAGCTGACCGCGCCCACGATCACCGTGCCGCCGAGGATCACGAAGAGATCCACCCCCTCGCCGAAGACCAGCGCACCGAGAAGCACCGCCCAGACCAGTTGCAGGAAGGTGACGGGCTGCGTCACCGCCAGCGGGGCCGCGCGAAAGGCCAGCGTCATGGTGTAATGCCCGGTCGTGGCAATGCAGGCCACGGCCATCAGGATGGCCAGTTCCCAGGGCGTCGGCGGCACCCAGACGGCGATGGCCAGGGGGGCGAGTCCGATCGTGACCGTGATCGACAGCATCGCCACCACCACCCCCGCGCTCACCCGGCCCGAGAGCACCTTGGCCATGAGGTAGGAGCCGCCGAAGGTCACCGCCGTGACCAGCATCGCCAGATACCCCGGCCCCACCTCGCGGAATCCCGGGCGCAGGATGATCAGCGCGCCGCAGAGCGCCACGCCCACGGCGATCACCCGCCGCGCCGCCAGCCGCTCGCCCAGAAAGAGCGCGGCGCCGAGCGTGACATAGATGGGCGAGAGGTAATTCATCGCCGTCACGTCGGCGATGGGGATGCGCGCCATGGCATAGAACCAGAGCGCGACACCGAGCGTGTGAAATGCCCCCCGCGCGGCGATGAGACCCCAGGTGCCCCGGTCAAGCCGCAGATCGCGCAGGGCCGTCAGCACCGGCAGCAGGAAGACCAGCCCCAGAAGATAGCGCAGAAAGGCCGCCTGCGGCGCGGGCACGCGCGTGCCCAGGACCTTGACCAGCGCGGTCACGCCCACGAAGAGAATGCCCGTGATCACCATCCAGAGCACGCCCCGCAGGGGATGTGCAGCCGGGGCTGCGGGGCTGTCGGTGGTGGCGCTCATGCGTCACATTAATTCACGCCGCGCGCGCGCTGTCGAGCCGGGGGCGGGCCCCGGGCCATGCCAAGGACGCAAGCCAACGTCCCACCAGGCGCATGGCTCAGGGCAGCGGGATGAACTCCGCACCATCGCCGGGCGGCAGGGCAAAGCGGCCGTGATCGCGCGCCGCCCAGTCGGCCTTGGCGGCCTCGATCAACTCGCGCGAGGAGGCGACGAAGTTCCACCAGATGTGACGCGGCCCGTTCAGCGTCTCGCCCCCGAGAAGCAGGAGCCGCGCGCCCGCCTCGCCCGCGCACAGCGCCTGTGCGGCCGCCGGAGCTGGGTGCGCTCCATTCAGGACGGGCACGCGCACGCCCGGGTGGGCGCGGAACGCGCCCGCCATGCGGCGGGCGGGCGCGTGCCCGTCGCTGGCGCGACGGGCAGATAACCCTGATCGGAAGTTACTCTCGCTGACCCAGCAGCAGACCCGCCGCGATGGACCACATGACCGCCCCCACGCCCGCGTCGAGCACCCGCCAGCTTGCCGGGCGTCGGAAGAGCGGTGCCAGAAGCCGCGCGCCATAGCCCAGCGCGAAGAAGAAGGCGAAACTCGCGCTCACGGCCCCCAGCCCGAAGGCCAGCCGGTCCTCATATTGCGCCGAGACCGAGCCGAGCAGCACCACCGTGTCGAGATAGACATGCGGGTTGAGCCAGGTCAGGGCCAGGCAGGTGAGCACGGCGCGGACAAGGCTGCCCGCCCCCGCGCCCGCCTCCAGCACCTCTCCGCCGCGCCAGGCCGCGCGAAAGGCCCGCGCGCCATAGACCAGCAGAAAGGCCGCGCCGCCATAGCGCATGATCCGTTCCAGCCCCGGCACCGCCTCGGCCAGCGCGCCGAACCCCGCCACGCCCGCGGCGATGAGCACCGCATCCGAAAGCGCGCAGACCAGAACCACCGCAAGGACATGTTCGCGCCGCAGCCCCTGCCGGAGGACAAAGGCGTTCTGCGCCCCGATCGCAAGGATGAGCGAGAACCCGAGCGCGAAGCCCGCCAAGCCTGCCTGCATCTGCCTCTCCCCACGCGCGTTGCGCGGGCAGGATTACGGGCAGAAGATGTCGTTGAACAGGGCAAAGAGCATGAGCGACAGGATCACCGTGAGGCCCAGGGTCATCATCGCGCGCAAGGCGCGCTCGCTCGGGGGGCGGCCCGACACGGCCTCGTAGGCGTAGAACAGCAGGTGCCCGCCATCGAGCACCGGCACGGGGAAGAGGTTGAGCATTCCCACCGCCGTCGAGAGCACCGCGATGAACCACACGAAGCTCTGCGCGCCCTGGCTTGCCATCGCGCCCGAAACCTCGGCGATGCCGATGGGGCCGGACATGTTGCAGGTGCTGATCGCACCCGTCACCATGTGATAGAGGCCCGAGAGCGAGCCGGTGACGATGTCGCCGGTCTGAACAAAGGCCTCGCCGATCGCCTCGAGCGGCCCAAGCGCCACGGTCGCAGGCTCGAAGGCCATGCCCCCCGCGATGCCTATCCGCCACTCGGTGCGAAAGCCGCCCTCGGGCTGCGGCTCGTCGGTGCGGCGCGGCACCAGCGTCAGCGCCAGTTCCTCACCGTCGCGCCAGACGGTCAGGGACAGCGGCGCGCCGTCCGAGCCCTCGACGATCTCCTTAAGCTCGGAAAAGGCATGGACGGGCCTGCCGTTCACGGCGGTGATCACGTCGCCCGCGGCAAGCCCCGCATCGAAGGCCGCCGATTGCGGCGAGAGCCCGCCCACCAGCGGCGGCATCAGCGGCGGACCCTGCACGACCATCCTCTGCCCGTCGCGCCTCACCTCGTAATCGAGCAGCGGCGCGGCCGGCAGCGCATCTAGGAAGGCGTCGTAGCGGTCTTCGGCATCGCTGTCCGGGATGGGCAGCCCGGCGACGGACAGGATCTCGTCGCCGGGGCGCAATGTCACCCCTTCGACCGGCAAGGGCTTCAGCGCGCCCACGGTCAGCGGCTCTGCGGGCTTGCCGCCGCTCATAAGCACGGCGGTGAAGATCAGGATCGACAGGGCAAAGTTGAAGAGCGGCCCTGCCGCCACCGTCGCCGTGCGCGCCCAGAGCGGCGCGCCGTGCATGGTCTGGCGCAGGCGGGCCTCGGGCATGGCCTTCATCGCGGCGGCATCCTTGCCGCTGGCGGCATCCGAATCGCCAAGGAACTTCACGTAGCCGCCAAAGGGCAGCGCCGCCACCTGCCAGCGGGTGCCGTGCCGGTCGGTGCGCGCAAGAAGCACCGGCCCGAAACCGAGCGAGAACACCTCCGCCTTGATCCCCGACCAGCGCCCGACGATGTAATGCCCGTATTCATGCACCGCGACGATCACCGAAAGCGCCACCACGAAAGCGAGGATCGTCATGAAGAGACTGCCGGATTGCGGCAGGAAGGTCACTATGTCCACGGTTTATCCCTGTTGCTTGCGCGCGGCGGCGCGGTCGGTGCTCTGCCGTGCGAGATGGTCCATATGCGCCACGCGATCAAGGGTCAGATCGCCGCCCCTCGCCTCGGGCAGCGCCAGAAGCGCGTCCAGCACCGTCTCGACCAGCGGGGCCATGGCCGTGAAACCGATGCGCCCGGCGATGAAATGATCGAGCGCGCGCTCCTTGGCGGCGTTGAAGATGGCACCGGCCAGCCCGCCCTCCTCCATCACCGCCCGCGCCAGCCGCAGCGCCGGATAGCGCGTCTCGCAGGGCGTGCGGAACTCGAGCGTGCCCGCCGCCGCAAGATCGAGCGCGGCCACCGGCAGCGCGCGCCTCTCGGGCCAGTGCAGCGCATAGCCGATGGCATGGCGCATGTCGGGCGGCCCGACATGGGCGATAAGGCCCCCGTCGGCAAAGCCCACCAGCGCATGGACCAGCGATTGCGGGTGGATCAGCACCTCGATGCGCGCCGGCTCGAAACCGAAGAACTCGCGCGCCTCGATCATCTCGAGCGCCTTGTTGAACATCGAGGCCGAGTCGATTGTGATGCGCTGGCCCATGTCCCAGTTGGGATGGGAGGACGCCTCGGCCACCGTGGCCGCTGCCAGACGCTCCAGCGGCCAGTCGCGGAAGGCCCCGCCGGAGGCGGTGATGATCACGCGGGTGGCAGAGGCGGCATCCTCTCCCGCGAGCGCCTGGAAGATCGCCGAATGTTCGCTGTCCACCGGCAGCAGCCGCGCGCCGTGCCGCGCGGCCGTGCCCATGACCAGCGGCCCGGCGGTGACGAGCGATTCCTTGTTGGCCAGCGCGAGCGTCGCGCCCTGTTCGAGCGCCCTCAGCCCCGGCGCAAGCCCCGCCGCCCCGACAATGGCCGACATCACCCAGTCCGCCGGGCGTGCCGCCGCCTCCAGAAGCGCCGCGCGCCCGGCGGCGGCCTCCACGCCCGAGCCGACAAGCGCGGCGCGCAGATCGGGCAAGAGCGCCTCCTCGGCGGTGACGGCCACTTCGGCGCGCAGCGCGCGCGCATCCGCCGCCAGCCGCGCGATGTTGCGCCCCCCGGTCAACGCCACCACCTCGTATTCCTGCGGTGCCCGCGCGATCAGGTCGATCGTGCTCTGCCCGATGGAGCCGGTCGCACCCAGGATCGACACCCGCCTCATGCCGCCCCCGGCAATAGTCCCGTCGCGTGCAACAGCCCCGCCATCAGCGCCGCGCCGAGCATCGCGTCGAACCGGTCGAGTACGCCACCATGGCCGGGAATGAGGGCGGAGCTGTCCTTGACGCCCTGCATCCGCTTGACCGCGCTTTCGGCGATGTCGCCCATCTGCCCGGCCAGGCCCACGAGAACCGAGACGGGAACAAGCGCCGCCCCCGCCCCGCTTGGCCCGGCAAAGAGCGCGCCCACGATCCCCGCGCCGATCCAGCCCGCCACCGTGCCGGACCAGGTCTTCTTGGGGCTGACGCGCGGCCAGAATTTCGGCCCGCCCAGGCTGCGCCCCGCGAAATACCCGGCCACGTCCGAAACGATGACGATGGCCACAAGCCACAGCACCCAGACCAGCCCCGCCTCGGCGCGCAGCCACCCCATCGCCCAGGCCCCGAGAAGCGCGCCGAGCGACAGAGCGGCAAAGGGCGCGCGCGCCCGCGCCACGCCCTGCGCCGCGACCAGCACCGCCGCCAGCAGCAGCGGCAGCACGAAGGCACCCGGCAGCCACAGCGCCAGCGCCAGCGCCACCGCCGCCGCCCCGAGAAGCCCCGCGCGCAGCGCGTCGCGGGCGCCGAAGAGCCGGGCCGCCTCCCACATCATCAGGCCCGCCAGCCCCGAGACCAGCGCCGCGAAGACGCCCCCCCCGACCCAGAGCGCGGCAAGCCCCGCCGCCGCCATCGCCAGGCCCGAAGCCACGCGCGGACCGAGATCGTTCCAGCGCGTCGCCGCTTTCATGCGCTCACCGCACCGAAGCGGCGGTCGCGCGCCCCGTATTGCGCCAGGAGCCCGGCAAATATCTCGGGCGAGAAATCCGGCCAGAGCGTGTCGATGAACTCGTATTCCGCGTAGGCCGATTGCCACAGAAGGAAGTTCGAGATCCGCGCCTCGCCGCTCGTGCGGATCACCAGATCGGGATCGGGCAGAACGCGGGTATCGAGATAGCGCGGCAGCGTCTCCTCGTCCACGGCCTCGGGATCGAGCCGCCCCTGGGCCACGTCGCGGGCCAGCCGCTTCGTTGCCCGCGCCACCTCGTCGCGCCCGCCGTAATTGAGCGCGATGGTGAGGTTGGTGCCGGTGCAATGGGCGGTCATCGCCTCGGCCTCGTCCATCAGCGCGCGCAGCTTGGCATCGAGCCGCGGCCGGTCGCCGATGAAGCGCACGCGCACGTTCTCGCGCACGAAATCCTGCATTTCCTTCATGATGTAACGGCGGAAAAGGCTCATGAGCCCGGCCACCTCGGTCTGGGTGCGCTTCCAGTTCTCGGTGGAGAAGGCAAATATGGTCAGATACTTGACCCCCAGACCCGGACATGCCTCGACGATCTCGCGCACCCGCCGCGCGCCGGCATGATGACCGAAGAGGCGCGGGCGGCCGCGCTTTTGCGCCCAGCGGCCATTGCCGTCCATGATGATCGCCACATGGCGCGGCCCGGCCCCGTCGGCCCCAGTGCTCGCCATGCGCGTCCCCTCCGGCATCAGACCTGCATGATCTCGGCTTGCTTGTGCTCGAGCGCCTCGTCCACCAGCTTGATGTAGCGATCCGTGAGCGCCTGCACCTCGCTTTCCCAGAGCTTCTGGTCGTCCTCGGACATGCCCTCGGCCTTGGCCTTCTTGATCTGGTCCATGCCGTCGCGGCGCACGTTGCGCACGGCCACGCGGGCATGTTCGGCATAGTGCGAGGCGACCTTGGTCAGCTCCTTGCGGCGCTCCTCGTTGAGCTCGGGAATGGGCAGCATGATGATCGTGCCGTTGAGCTGCGGATTGATGCCGAGCCCGCTTTCGCGGATCGCCTTCTCCACCTTGCCGACAAGGCCCTTGTCCCAGACGTTGATGGTGACCATGCGCGGCTCGGGCACGTTGACGGTGCCGACCTGGTTGATCGGGGTCATCTGGCCATAGGCCTCGACCATCACCGGCTCGAGCATCGAGGCCGAGGCGCGGCCGGTGCGCAGCGAGGCGAACTCGGTCTTGAGCGCGCTCATCGCGCCGTTCATCCGGCGCTCGAGGTCATCCATGTCTATGTCGAAATCGTCCGCCATTGTCGTTCTCTTGTCCTTCTGCGGCTTGATCCTCGCCCCTGTTTAACCTCAGCCATGCACCGTTGTATAGGTGCCCTCTCCGGCAAGAACCCCGCGGAAGCCGCCCGGTTCGTCGAGCGAAAAGACGATGATCGGCAGGTTGTTGTCGCGCGCAAGCGCGATCGCGGAGGCATCCATCACGCCCAGATGCTGCGCCAGCACATCGTCATAGGAGATCCGGTCATAGCGTCTGGCGTCCGGGTGCCGGACCGGATCCTTGTCATAGACCCCGTCCACCTTGGTGCCCTTGAAGATCGCCTCGCAGGCCATCTCGTTGGCACGCAGCGTGGCCGCGGTATCGGTGGTGAAATAGGGGTTGCCGGTGCCCGCGGCGAAGATGCAGACGCGCTTTTTCTCCAGGTGGCGCACGGCGCGGCGGCGGATATAGGGTTCGGCCACCTCGTCCATGCGGATCGCGGTGATCACCCGGCAGAAGACGCCGATCCGCTCGAGCGCCGATTGCATGGCCAGCGCGTTCATCACCGTGGCGAGCATCCCCATGTAATCGGCGGTGGTGCGCTCCATCCCCTGCGCGCTGCCCTGAAGCCCGCGAAAGATGTTGCCGCCGCCGATCACCATGCAGATCTCGACGCCCATGTCATGGACCGCCTTGACCTCCTGGGCGATGCGCTCGACGGTGGGCGGGTGCAGGCCATAGCCCTGGTCCCCCATCAGCGCCTCGCCGGAAATCTTGAGCATGACCCTGCTGAACCTGGCCTTCGGGGTGTCGGTCTGGGTCATGGGCGCTCTCTCTGTCCGGGGTCACGAAGTCGCGCGCAAAATGTCGCAAATGCCCGGCGGGTGCAATCGCCGAAAGCCGCCCGGCCCTCGTCAGCGGACAGGAATTCGGCTATGGCGCGCGCATGGATCCGATCACCGGTATCGACCCCGCCCGCCCGGTGCTGATCGCGGGCCCCACGGCCAGCGGCAAATCGGCGCTGGCCACGCAGATCGTGCGCGCACAGGGCGGCGTGATAGTGAATGCCGATGCGCTTCAGGTCTATGCCAACTGGCGCGTGCTCTCGGCCCGGCCCTCGGCAGAGGAAGAGGCCGCGCTGCCGCATCGGCTCTACGGGCATGTGCCCCCCGAGACCGATTATTCCGTGGGTCACTGGCTGCGCGAACTCCGCGCACTTCTGGAGACGGGCGCGCGCCCGGTGATCGTGGGCGGCACCGGGCTCTATTTCTCGGCGCTGACCGAGGGGCTGGCCGAGATCCCCGAAACCCCGCCGGAGATCCGCGCCGAGGCGGAGCGGCGGCTGGCCGAAGGCGGGCCTTCGGCGCTTCTGGACGCGCTCGACCCGGCGACGCGCGCGCGCATCGACCCGGCCAATCCCCGCCGGGTGCAGCGCGCCTGGGAGGTGAAGGCCGCCACCGGGCGCGGCCTCGCGGCCTGGCAGGATGCCACGCCGCCGCCGCTTCTGCCGCTCGGCAAGACGGTGCCGCTTCTGGTGGAGGCCCCGAAGGACTGGCTCGATCCGCGGATCGCGCGGCGGTTCGATGCCATGCTGGCAGGCGGCGCGCTTGACGAGGCCCGCGCCAACCTGCCCGGCTGGGATGCAGCCCGACCCGCCGCGCAGGCCATCGGGGCGAAGGAACTGATCGCCCATCTGCGCGGCGAGATGACGCTCGAGGAGGCGCGCACCGCAGCGATCCTTGCGACGCGGCAATATGCCAAGCGTCAACGCACCTGGTTCCGCGCCCGGATGCGAGGCTGGCATCGGATCGCGGCGGGCTGACTCAGCAGCCCTTGCGACGGAACACCGTCACGAGCGTGCGCCAGAAGATATAGGCGTCAAGCGCAAGGCTCTGGTTCTGGACATAGTGCAGGTCGAGCCTGACCTTGAGCCGCGTGGCATCGGTCGTGGCGGTATAGCCGAGATCGGTCTGGGCAAGCCCGCTGATCCCGGGGCGCACGGCGTGGCGCCGCCTGTAGCCGGGAACGGTGCGGACATATCTGCGCGCGTGATGAAAGAAATCCGGGCGCGGTCCGATCAGGCTCATCTCGCCGCGCAGGACATTGAGTATCTGCGGCAGTTCGTCGATCCGGCTGCGGCGCAGGACATGCCCGAGCGGCGTGATTCGGTCCCGCTCCAGCGGATCGTCCGCGCCACGCACGACCCGGCCCGTCGGGCGCATGGTGCGGAACTTGATCGCCTTGAAGGCCTTGCAATCGCGGCCCATGCGGGTCTGCACGAAGAACAGCGGCCCCTTGTTGAAAAACGGATTGAGCATCATCAGCAGGACGGTGCAAACCATGAGCACCGGCAGCAGCAGAAGGCTCAGCGCGGCATCCGAAAGCGGCTTGACGAAGCTTGAATAAAGCGAAAAGCGTCGGTTCGAAATCGCGTCAGGCGTGAAGGCTTCCGCGCTCGAGAGCGTTTGATGTTTCACCCGCACATCCCCCCGGATCAGAATATTGGCACGGCAGGATTAGCAGCCCGTGCCCGCGATCATTCTACCCCTTTCGGATAACAGTTTCTCGTCAAACGTGGAAGAACTGTTTACCAACAATCGCTGAATCGGCAAGGACTTGCCGCGCGGCAGCGTGATCGCGCGCCCCTCGCTGAAGCTGGGCGTATGCACAACCATAACATGTAGTGTAGTGACATTCCCAAACTCCAACATGTTCACATTCAGTCTGGACCGCCCCAGTCGGAGCAGCGAGGCTTGCAACCGGTCCCAGGCCTGAATAAGCCAAGCGGATGACCGCGCTGCACGATCAAGGCCCGCCGCCGCCCTGCCCCGCGCCCTTCAATCTCGCCGCGCATGTGCTGGCGCGCGCGGGCGCACGGCCCGGCAAGGTGGCGCTGGCGATTCTCCGCCCGTCGGGGGCCGAGCGGTGGAGCTATGAACGCCTCGAGGCTGCGGTGCGCGGCACCGGCACGGGCCTTCTTGCGCACGGCCTCGTGCCCGGCGACCGGGTGCTCATGCGGCTGGGAAACACGGTGGAATTTCCCATCGCCTATCTGGGGGCCATCGCCGTGGGGCTGGTGCCGATTCCCACCTCGAGCCAGCTTACCGCGCCCGAGGTGGCGGGCATCATCGAGACGACCGCGCCCCGGCTGATCCTGCGCGGCGCGGGCGTGGCCTGCCCAGAGACGGATATCCCGGTGCTGGACGAGACGGCACTCGAGACGATGCGTGCCCTGCCGCCCGCCGAGTACGACATGGGCGATCCCGACCGGCCCGCCTATATCGTCTATACCTCGGGCACCTCCGGCACGCCGCGCGCCGTATGCCACGCCCATCGCGCGATCTGGGCGCGGCAAATGATGTATGACGGCTGGTATGGCCTGCGCGAAGAGGACCGGCTGTGCCATGCAGGCGCGTTCAACTGGACCTTTACCCTTGGCACCGGGCTGATGGACCCCTGGGCCATGGGGGCGAGCGCGCTCATCCCGGCGCCCGAGGTGGCGCCGGAACAGCTCCCGCTCCTGCTGAGGCGTCATGACGCGACGATCTTTGCCGCCGCACCGGGGGTTTATCGCAAGATGCTGAAGCAGGACGGACCGCTGTCCCTGCCCCGGCTGCGCCATGGCCTGGCCGCCGGGGAAAAGCTCCCGGACGCGATCCGCGCGCGCTGGCGCGCGGCCACCGGCACCGAGATCCACGAAGCCTTCGGCATGTCGGAATGCTCGACCTTCATCTCGGGCAGCCCGGCCCGTCCCGCGCCCCCCGGCACGCTCGGCTTTCCGCAGGCGGGACGGCGGGTGGCGATCCTGGACGAGGCGGGCCCCGTGGCGCATGGCGCACCGGGCATGATCGCCGTGCATCGCTCCGATCCCGGCCTCATGCTGGGCTATTGGGGCGCGGAGGCGGCGACGGCGGCGCGGTTCCGGGGCGAGTGGTTCGTGACCGGCGATCTGGGCGCCATGGCCAAGGATGGCGCGATCACCTATCTGGGCCGCGCCGACGACATGATGAACGCGGGCGGCTACCGCGTCTCGCCGCTCGAGGTGGAGGCGGCCCTTGCCAGCTGCCCCGGCGTGACCCAGGTGGCGGTCACCGACATTGCCGTGAAAGAGGATGCGCGCCTGATCATGGCCTTCTATACTGCGCCGAAGGCCCTCGACCCGGCCGCGCTTGACGCCCATGCCCGCGCGCGGCTTGCGGCCTACAAATGCCCCCGAGGCTATTTCCATGTGGAGAGCCTGCCTGTGGGGGCCAATGGAAAACTCCTGCGCCGCGCCCTGCGGCCCGTTTACGAGGCTCTCAATGGTCCGGCTTGACATCATCTCCGATCCGATCTGCCCCTGGTGCTATATCGGCAAGACGCTGCTCGATCGGGCGCTGGCAGAGCGTCCCGGCCACCCGTTCGAAATCCACTGGCAGCCCTTCCAGCTCAACCCCGACATGCCCGCGGGCGGCATGGACCGGAAGGACTATCTCGAGACCAAGTTCGGCGGCCGCGAGGGCGCGGCCCGCGCCTATGCGCCGGTGCTGGAGCGGGCCGAGGCGGCGGGGCTCTCGATCGACTTTTCCGCCATTCCGCGCACCCCCAACACGCTTGACGCGCACCGCCTGCTGCACTGGGCCGAGGTCGAGCACTGCCAGGACGCGATGGCCATGGCGCTTTTCCGCGCCTATTTCGAGGAAGGCCGCGATATCGGCGATCACGAGGTGCTGGCCGATATCGCCGACGGCCTCTCGCTCGACGCGGCGCTGATCCGGCGCCTGCTGGCATCGGAGGCCGATCGCGCCGAGATCACCGAGCGCGACACGCGGTTTCGCAAGATGGGCATCACCGGCGTGCCCACCTTCATCGTCAACGGCCAGCACGCCCTGCCCGGCTGCCAGCCCGCCGAGACCTGGCTGCGGATCATCGACGAGATCGCCGCGTTCCAGGATGCCGCCGGATGAGAGAGCCGAGCCTGCGCGTCCTGTTTGGTCTGCTGGCCACGCTGATCGGCGGGGCGACCGTATTTTTCCGCTATGTCGAGGGCTGGAGCTGGATCGACAGCTATTTCTTCACCGTGGTCACGCTTTCCACGGTGGGCTACGGCAATCTCGTGCCGGTGACGGTGGTGGGCAAGATCGCCACCACCGTGCTGATCATCAGCGGGCTCGGGATCTTCGCGGTGGCAATCCAGCGGTTCGGCCTCTACGCGATCCACAAGCGGGAGAAGAAACTGCACAGATCGCACCCGCACGCCGACCATGATGCGCACTGAAACCGCAGCCCGAAGCATGATGTGTGCCGGCTTGTGAACGGTGCCGCAAGAGTTTAATCTGAACCGGAAGGTTCAGCGTATTTCTGCTAGAGCCGGAGACGCGGCCGTGACACGCCCGCCGTCGGCGTATGGTTTGAAAGGCAAGAAATGCGCCTCTTTTCCGTCCTGATGGCCCTTCTGGTCGCCGGTGCGATCTACGCTTTCGTGTTCGAACGCGCGCGGCTCCTGGCGATGATGACCGGACCGCAGGACGCCGCGGCCGAGGCGGCCGCCGCGCAGGCCGAAACACCACAGGCTCAGGTGACGCGGGTGGTGGTGCAACGCTCGGAGGCGCGCGAGATCGACAGCGCCGTTGTTCTGCGCGGCCGGACAGAGGCCGACCGCGTGGTGGACCTGCGCGCCGAGACCGCCGGTCTCGTCATCTCGGAGCCCCGCCACAAGGGGGCTTTCGTCGCAGCGGGCGACGTGCTCTGTCGGCTCGATCCGGGGGCGCGCGAGGCTGCGCTGGCCGAGGCACGCGCCCGCCTCGCGGAGGCCGAGGCGCGGGTGCCGGAGGCCCGCGCGCGCCTCGAGGAGGCGCGGGCCGATCTCGAGGAGGCGCGGATCAACTACAACGCCGCCGAGAACCTCGTCGGCTCGGGCTTTGCCTCGCAGACACGGGTGGCCGCCACCCGGGCCGCGCTGCGCGCCGCCGAGGCGGGGGTGGAAGGCGCGAAATCGGGCCTTGAATCGGCGCAGGCGAACATCGAATCCGCCCGTGCCGGCGTGACCGCCGCGAAGGAGGAGATCGAGCGGCTGACCATCGCCGCGCCTTTCGCGGGCGTGCTCGAAGCCGATACCGCCGAGATCGGCAGCCTGATGCAGCCCGGCGCGCTCTGCGCCACGGTTCTGCAACTTGACCCGATCACGCTGGTGGGTTTCGTTTCGGAGATGGATGTCGCGCGCGTGGCCCTGAATGCGAAGGCCACGGCACGGACCGTTTCGAACCACGAGGTCGCGGGGCGCGTGAGCTTTGTCGCGCGCTCTGCGGATGACGCCACCCGGACTTTCCGCGTCGAGATCAGCGTGCCGAACCCGGACCTTGCGATCCGCGACGGCGAGACCGCCGATATCGCCATCGACGCCGAGGGGCGGATGGCCCATCTTGTCCCGCAATCGGCGCTGACGCTCGATGACGAGGGCACGCTTGGCGTGCGGCTGGTGGACGCGGAAAACCGGGTGCGCTTCGCCCCGGTCACGCTGCTGCGCGACACGCCAACGGGCATCTGGCTCAGCGGCCTGCCCGAGCGCGCCGATGTCATCGTGATCGGCCAGGAATATGTCACCGACGGCGTGACGGTCGAGCCGGTCTATGAGGAGCTTGGCCAATGACCGGCCTTGTGGATTGGGCCGCCGCGCGCGCGCGCATGGTGCTGGCCTTCGTGGTGCTCTCGATCCTTGCGGGCACGCTGGCCTATGTCAGCCTGCCCAAGGAAGGGGAGCCGGATATCGAGATCCCCGCGCTCTTCATCACCGTGCCCTTCCCCGGCATCTCGGCCGAGGACAGCGAGAAGCTTCTGGTCAAGCCGATGGAGACCGAACTCAGCGATCTCGACGGGCTCGAGAAGATGACCGGCACCGCGGCCGAGAATTTCGCCGGCGTCGCGCTCGAGTTCGAATTCGGCTGGAACAAGACCCAGATCCTCGCCGATGTGCGCGACGCGATGGACAAGGCCGAGGCCGAGTTTCCCGAAGGGTTCGAGAAATACACCATCAACGAGGTGAATTTCAGCGAGTTTCCCATCATCATCGTCAATCTCTCGGGGCCGGTGCCCGAGCGCACCATGACGCGGCTCGCCAAGGAGCTTCAGGACCGGCTGGAGGCGCTCGAGCCGGTGCTGGAGGCGGGCATCGCGGGCAGCCGCGACGAGATGGTCGAGGTGGTGATCGATCCGCTCAAGCTCGAATCCTACAACGTCACCGCGCTCGACCTCATCAATGCGGTGCAGAACAACAACCAGCTCATCGCGGCGGGCGAGGTGGATGCCGCGCAGGGCACCTTCGCGGTCAAGATCCCCGCCTCCTTCGAGGAGACGCGCGACATCTACGAACTGCCGATCAAGACCAATGGCGACCGCATCGTGCGGCTGGGCGATATCGCCACGATCAACCTGACCTTCGAGGACCGCATCGGCACCGCGCGCTTCGACGGCGAGACAACGGTCGCGCTTCAGGTGGTCAAGCGCAAGGGGTTCAACATCATCGACACGGCCGATGTGGTGCGCCGCACCGTGGCCGAGGCCGAAAAGGGCTGGCCGGAGGAGCTGCGCGCCGTGGTCTCGGTCGGCACCTCCAACGACCAGTCGCGCACCGTGGCCTCGATGGTCAGCCAGCTCGAGGGCTCGGTGCTGACCGCCATCGCGCTGGTGATGATCGTGACGCTTGCCGCGCTCGGCATCCGGCCCGCCCTGCTGGTGGGCTTTGCCATCCCGACCTCCTTCCTTCTGTGTTTCGCGCTGCTCGCCGTGATGGGCGTGACCGTCTCCAACATCGTCATGTTCGGCCTGATCCTTGCCGTGGGGATGCTGGTGGACGGGGCCATCGTGGTCGTGGAATACGCCGACAAACGCATCGGCGAGGGCGAAGGCCCGATGACCGCCTATGTCGCCGCCGCCAAGCGCATGTTCTGGCCGGTGGTCAGCTCCACGGCGACGACGCTCTGCGCCTTTTTGCCGATGCTCTTCTGGCCCGGCGTGCCGGGGCAGTTCATGGGGATGCTGCCGGTCACGCTGATCTTCGTGCTCTCGGCGTCGCTGCTGGTGGCGCTGGTCTATCTGCCGGTGCTCGGCGGGGTGACGGGGCGGCTCGAGCGCTGGTTCAACCGGGGCATCGACGCGCTGGCCGGGGCGTTCTGGCTCTGGCATCTGGCGCTGCTGCCGCTGGCGGCGGGTGCCGCGCTGCTGGCGGGGCGGACCATGCCGGTGCTGCTCGAACGGGTCAGCGCCGCCTTCGCCCAGATGGACGGGGCCGCCATCCTTGGCTCGGTCGTTCCCACCCTTGCCGCGGTCTTCGGCCTGATGCTGGGGGTCGTGGCGCTCGTCGGGCTGGGCATCGGCGCGGTGGTGGTGGTGCTGATCGGGCTCATGGCGATCCCGCGCCGGGGCGGCAATGCGCTGCGCGGGCTCCTGCGCCGGGCGCGGCCGCAGCGCAAGCCGCGGGTCGCTGCGGGCTATCGCCGGTCTGCCTTCGGCTGGACGATCCATGCCATCGTCGCCAACCCGGTCATGCCGCTCGTGACCTTCGGCGCGGTCTTCGTGTTCGTGGGCACGGTGCTCCTGTTCTACATGAACAACAACAACGGCACCGAATTCTTTGTCGATACCGAGCCGGAACAGGCCATCGTCTATGTGCGCGGGCGCGGCAACCTCTCGATCGGGCAGAAGGACGCGCTGGTGCGTCAGGTCGAGGAGATCGTGCGCGCCCATCCCGGGGTCGAGACGGTGTTCGCCTTCGCCGGCGACAGCGGGCTTGACAACAATACCGGCGGCACGCAGCCGCCGCGCGACACGATCGGCCAGGTCCAGTTCGAAACCATCCCCTGGGAGAAGCGGCCCCAGATCACCGAGACCTGGTTCACCATCCCCGTCCTCGATCTGCCCGTGCGCCGGCACGTCACGGACCCGCGCTTTGACGGCAATGCCGTCATCGACGATCTCTCTGAAAAGCTGCAGCGCATTCCGGGGATCAAGGTCGAGATCCTCGGCCAGTCGCGCGGCCCGGCCTCCGCCAAGCCCGTGCATCTGCGCATCCGGGGCGATGACTGGGCGGCGCTGATGCGCTTTACCGAAGAGGCGCGCGCGCGGTTCGAGGAAACCGAAGGGCTCTACCAGATCGAGGACACGCTGCCCCTGCCCGGCATCGACTGGCAGATCGACGTGGATGTGGAACGCGCGGGCCGGTTCGGGGCCGATGTGGCGACCGTGGGCATCATGGTCCAGCTTGTCACGCGCGGCGTGCTCCTCGACACCATGCGCATCCCCGGCAGCGACGAGGAGGTGGAGATCCGCGTGCGCCTGCCCGAGGAGGACCGCTTCCTCTCGACCCTCGACGCGCTCAAGGTGACAACGCCGAACGGCCTCGTGCCGCTGTCGAACTTCATCACCCGCAAGCCGGTGGAGCAGCTCGCACAGATCGACCGGATCGACCAGACGCGCTTCTTCGACGTCAAGGCGGCGGTGCGCGACGGGCTGACGACGACGGTGCGCGGGGCGGATGGCAGCGACCACAGCGTGCCGATCACCGCCAACGAACGCATCGAGCGGCTGAGCGACTGGCTCTCGTCGGGGGTGGTGCCGCCGGGCATCGCGTATGAATGGACCGGTGACCAGGAAGACCAGGAGGAATCCGGCGCCTTCCTGCAAAAGGCCTTCGCGGGGGCGCTCGGTCTCATGTTCATCATCCTGCTGGCGCAGTTCAACAGCGTCTACAACGCGGTTCTCGTTCTCCTGGCAGTGGTGCTCTCGACCACCGGGGTTCTGGTGGGGATGCTGGTCATGAACCAGCCGTTCTCGATCATCATGACCGGCACGGGCATTGTCGCGCTGGCGGGGATCGTGGTGAACAACAACATCGTGCTGATCGACACCTATCAGGAATATTCCGCCTACATGCCGCGGCTTCAGGCGATCACCCGGACCGCCCAGGACCGTCTGCGCCCGGTGATGCTGACCACGATCACCACCATGGCGGGGCTTGCGCCGATGATGTTCGGCCTCAGCCTCGATTTCGTGAATGGCGGCTATTCCTTCGACAGCCCCACCGCGCTGTGGTGGAAGCAGCTGGCGACGGCAGTGGTCTTCGGGCTCGGCATCGCAACGGTGCTGACGCTGATCTTCACCCCGGCGATGCTGGCGCTCAGGGTCTGGGCCACAACCTATGTCCTGTGGTTCGCGCGGATGCTCTCGGCGCTGTCGCTGGGCCGCTCGAGCGCGGCGGCGCGCGACTGGGCGCTCGACCGCGCCGCGCGCCGGATGCGGCAGGCCGAGATCCTCTGGCCGGACGAGCGCCCCGCCCCTCCGGGCTATGGGGAAGACGAGGAGACGGCTGCCCCCCGCCCCGAGGATATCGCCGAGGTGCTGCGCGCGCGCGGCGACCCGCCCCTGCGCGCGGCGGAATGAGAGCGGCGACATTCACGCGCAAACGCGGACCCGTCCTGACGGGTCGGCAAGCACGACCCGCGCCCGCTCAGAGCCCGAGCTTGTCGCGCATGAAGGCGAGCGCCACCGAAAGCCCGTCGGGCGCAATCCCGTGGGCGGTGCCCTTCATCACATGGGCATAGACATCCTGCCAGCCCGCGCCCTGCAACGCCTCGGCGGCCTGCGGCAGGGACTGCACCGGCACCACGTCATCGGCATCGCCATGCACGAGCAGGACCGGCGGGCGGCTGCGCGTCTCGTCGGCCAGCAAGTCGGGCCGCAGCAGCCGCCCGGAAAACGCCACCACCCCCGCCACCGCATCCTCGCGGCGCGGCGCGACATGCAGCGCCATCATCGTGCCCTGCGAGAAGCCGAAAAGCACCACCTGTTCGGGCAGCAGATCCTCGTCCACCATCAGCGCATCGAGAAAGGCGTCAAGATCGCGCGCGGCGGCCAGCAGCCCGCGCTCGGCCTCCTCCTCGCTCGATCCGTCGATCCAGGGGATCGGGAACCATTGCAGGCCGAAGGGCATGCCCGGAATGCTCTCGGGCGCGTCGGGCGCGACAAAGAGCGTGTCGGGCAGATGCTCGGCCAGCGGATCGGCAAGCCCCAGAAGATCCGCGCCATTCGCGCCATAGCCGTGCAGGAACACGACCGCCGAGCGCGTCTCCCCCGAAAGAGGCGCGCGCCGCCCTGCTTGCAATACCCGTGTCATAGGATCCCTTCCCTGTCCTTGGCCACGCGGTAATAGGCCCAGAGCACGCGCGCCGCAACCGCGCGCCAGGGGGACCAGGCCTCGGCCATCGCGCGGAACGCGGCGGGTTTCGGGCGTTCGGGCAGATCGTAGAGCAGCCGCGCCGATTCCTGCAGTGCCAGATCGCCGGGCGCAAAGACATCGGCGCGGCCAAGGCTGAACATCGCGTAGATCTCGGCGGTCCATGTGCCGATGCCGGGGATCGCGGTCAGCGTGGCGATGACCTCCTCCGTCGGCCTGCGGCGCAGACCCTCGTAATCGAGATCGGCATCGGCCAGGGCGCGCAGATACCGCACCTTCTGCCGGCTGAGCCCGGCGGCGCGCAGGCTGTCCTCCTCGCTCGCGCCGATGGCCTGCGGCGTCATGAGCCCCGCCGCGCGCATCCGCCCGAGGATCGCGTCGGCGGCGGCCACGCTCACCTGCTGGCTCACGATCGCGCCCAGAAGCGCCTCGAACCCGTCACCGCGCCAGCGCAGCGGCACCTCGTCCACCAGGGAAATCGCATGGGCCATGCGCGGGCAGCGGCGGGCCAGATAGGCCGTTCCCTCGGCGATCCCGGCCCTGTCGGTGATGATCCGCTCCTTCACCCCCTCGCCTGGCGATGCGGGGCGCGCGGCGTTCATCGGTCCGGCTCCGCGTAGAGCCCGAGCCAGACCGCCTCGAGATCGGCGCGATGGTCCCGCCCGAAGGCCACGAAACCGACGCTTGTCACCGTGCCGGGCCGGGGTGCCGCGCGCAGGAGCGCGCCCGAGGGACGAAAGGCCGTGAAGGGCAGCCGCAGCACCTGCCAATCGGTCCCGGCCTCGAATCCTGCCTGGTAATACTGCCAGGGCAACACGGTGCCGGTGGTCCGCAGATGCACGAAATAGCGCTCGCCATTGCCGCGCACGCGGATCACGAGACCCGCCGCCCCCGCCGGAAAGCGCCTTGCAAGCCGCACCCGCGTCTGGATGAAGCCACCGCGGTTGGCCGTGCTCACCTCTCCGCTCAGGCGCAGGTGATCGCCGTCTACAGCGGCGCCTCCCTCGCTCACCCCGCCCATGACCTGGTCGCTGACGTAGCTCCATGCCGAGAGCGGCGGCGGGTCATAGTCGAGCGGCACGGGATCGGGACGGGCGGGGCCGGACATGGCAAGGCTCAGAAGCAGCGGCAGGATGACTCGCATCGGGTATCTCCCTTCCCCCCAGATAGCACGGACAGAGGGGCGGCAAAGCACGGATTTTCCCCATGTTATCGGATAACAGGCCGATGCTATTGCCTCACCACGCGCGCTTCCGGCACCTTTGCCCGGCCTGATCGGTTCAGGCGTGTGATGTCCGGGACCATGGAGCAAGGATCATGCGGGTTGCCACTATCCTCCGGGCCGTCCTGCTCGGGGGGCTGATCGTGACGGGGGTGTTCATGTATCGGGAGCGCGGCGTGAGTGGCGAGCGCGATCCCGCACCGGTTGTCAGTCTCATCCCCAGCCCCGTCACGGTGACCGGCCTGACCGGGCACTCGTCCTAGGCGCGTTCCGGCTCTCCTCCTGCCCGGACCTCCGGGCAAGCCACCCCCGCGCGGAGGTTCCGCGCGGGGGATTTTCCGGCGGGGCGGCAAGGCAGTCTCACAGGATCGCGCGGATGCGCTCGATTGCCCGTTCGATGTTTTCCTCGGAACTGGCATAGGAAAACCGCAGGAACCCCTCGCCCCCCGCGCCAAAGGAGGTGCCCGCGATGGTCGCCACACCGGCCTCTTCGAGAAACCGGTCCTGCGCCTGCGTCGCGCTCATCCCCGTGCCCTCGATACTGGGAAAGGCGTAGAAGGCCCCGCCGGGGCGCGCGCAGCGCATGCCCGGCAGGCTGTCGAGCGCCGCCACGATCAACCGCCGCCGCGCGTCGAAGGCCGCCATCATCGCGGCCACCGCGTCCTGCGGGCCGGTGAGCGCGGCCAGCCCCGCATGTTGCGCCGCCGCATTGACGCAGGAATGATCGTTGATGCACAGCCGCACGGCATGATCCACCGCCGCCGCGGGCCAGACGGCATAGCCCAGCCGCCAGCCGGTCATGGCATAGGTCTTGGACCAGCCGTCGAGCAGGATCAGCCGGTCGCGGATCTCGGGGTATTGCAGCAGGCTCACATGCGCGCGCCCGTCATAGAGCATGCAGGAATAGATCTCGTCCGAGAGCACCGCCACCTGCGGATGATCCGCGAGCCCCGCCACCAGCCGGTCCACCTCTTCGCGCGGGGTGACGCCGCCCGTGGGGTTGGCGGGGCTGTTGAGGATGATGAGCCGCGTTCGCGGCGTGATCCGGTCCAGCACGGCCTCCGCCTCGAAGGCGAAACCGGTCTCCTCCCTGAGCGGGATCGGAACCGGGGTGGCCCCGGAATGGCGGATGACCGATTCGTAGATCGGAAAGCCGGGATCGGGATAGAGGATCTCGGCCCCCGGTTCCCCGAACATCAGACCGGCGAAGAAGATGGTGGGCTTGCCCCCCGGCACGATGACGACATGGCCGGGATCGACCTCGACCCCGTGACGGCGGTGCAGGTCGGCGGCCACGGCCTCGCGCAGGGCGGGGATCCCGTTGGCGGGGGTATAGCCGTGATGGCCGTCGCGCAGCGCCCCGATCGCGGCCTCGACGATATGCGGGGGCGTGGGGAAATCCGGCTGGCCGATCCCGAGATTGATGATGTCGCGGCCCTGCGCCGTCAGCGCCTGCGCCCGCGCGAGCACGTCAAAGGCCGATTCCGTGCCCAGCCGCGCCATGCGCTCCGCAAAGATCATGCCCCGCCCCTCCCTGCCGTCTTTCCCGAAGCCCCGGCACCTGCTACCGGGAAACATGCTCAGCTATCAGCACCATTACCACGCGGGCAATCCCGCCGATGTCCACAAGCACGCGCTTCTTGCGTGGATGCTGGGCTATCTGACCGCCAAGGACAAGCCGCTGAGCTATATCGAGACCCATGCCGGGCGCGGGCTCTACGATCTGCGCGACCCGGCCGCGCTCAGGACGGGTGAGGCGGCGTCGGGGATCGGGCGGCTCGAACCCCGGCTGCCCGCCGATCATCCCTATCGGCGCTGCCTTGACGCGGCCCGCGCGGCGCACGGCCCCTCGGCCTATCCCGGCTCGCCGCTGATTGCCACGCAGATGCTGCGCCCTTCGGACCGGCTTCACCTGGCCGAGCTGCATCCGGGCGAGCATGCGCGCCTCACGGAGACCCTCGCGGCCGCTTCCGCGACCATCCGCCGACAGGACGGATTCGACATGGCGCTTTCGCTCTGCCCGCCAAGCCCGCGCCGGGGCATGGTCTTCTCGGATCCGAGCTACGAGGTGAAGGACGAATATGACACGATCCCCGCGACCCTCGGGCAACTGGCGCGCAAGTGGAACGTGGGGGTGCTGGTGCTCTGGTATCCGATCCTGGCCGACAACCGTCACCGGCCGATGCTGGATCGGCTTGTCCATCTCTTTCCCGCCGGGCTGCGGCATGAGGTGGGCTTTGCCCCGGTGCGGGCCGGGCATCGGATGACGGGCTCGGGGCTTTTCGTGGTCAACCCGCCCTACGGGCTCGCGGCAGAGGCGGCGCGGATCGCCGCCACGGTCTTCGGCGCGCAGGGCTGAGACCCGGCGCTCAGCCCGCGGCGGCCCGCTCGCGTGGCCTTTCGCTCAGAGTCGGCACCCCGGCGACATAGACCTCGGCGATGGCGCGGTCATCGCCCATGACCTGAAGCACGAAAAGCTCCTCGGCCAGCGTCCGCGCCCGCTCCATCCGCAGCGCCATGGCCGGGGTGGCGCGCGCGTCGAGCACGACGATATCGGCCTCGCTGCCCGGATCGAGCGTGCCGATCCGGTCCTCGAGCCCGAGCACGCAGGCATTGCCGCGCGTGATCCAGTCGAAGGCGCGCAGCGGGTGCAGGGCCTGGCCGCGCAGTTGCAGCACCTTGTAGCCCTCGTCGAGCGTGCGCAGCATCGAATAGCTGGTGCCGCCACCGACATCGGTGGCGATGCCGCTGACGATCCCGCGCGCGCGCAGCCCGCCCTCGTCGAAAAGTCCGCTGCCGAGAAAGAGGTTCGAGGTGGGGCAGAAGACCGGATGCGCGCCGCTTTCGGCCAGCGCCGCGATCTCGCGCTCTTCGAGGTGGATGGCATGGCCGAGCAGCGTGCGCGGGCCGAGCAGGCCGTAGCCCTCGTAGACATCGAGATAGTCGCGCGCCCGCGGGTAGAGCTGCGCGGTATAGGCGATCTCGTCGCGGTTTTCCGAAAGATGGGTCTGGATGTGGCAGGAGGGGTTCTCGCGCGCCAGCGCGCCGGTCATCTCCATCTGTTCGGGGCTCGAGGTGATGGCGAAGCGCGGCGAGATGACATAGCCGTTGCGCCCCCGCCCGTGCCAGGCCGCGATCAGCGCGGTGCTGTCGTCATAGCCGCCCTGCGGCGTGTCGCGCAGCCCTTCGGGCGCGTTGCGGTCCATCAGCACCTTGCCGCCCAGCATCCGCATGTTGCGCCGCGTGGCCTCGGCGAAATAGGCCTCGGCCGAGGCGCGGTGAACCGAGCAGAAGGCGACCGCGGTGGTCGTGCCATGGGCGAGGATCTGGTCGAAGAAGGCGCGCGCCATGACCGCGCCATGCGTCTCGGAGGCAAAGCGCATCTCCTCGGGGAAGGTATAGGTGTTGAGCCAGTCGAGAAGCTGCGCCCCCCAGGAGGCGATCACCTGCACCTGCGGAAAATGGATATGGGTGTCGATGAACCCGGCCATCATCAGGTGCGGGCGATGATCCGTCACCGGCGCGTCGCCCGCCCGCGCGCGCAGCTCCGCGAAGGGCCCCATCGCGCGGATCAGCCCGTCGCCGATCAGCAGCCCGCCATCCTCCAGATAGGTATAGGCCGTGTCATCCCCGGGCCCCTCGGGGGCGCGGTGGAAGGTCAGGAGGCGGCCGCGAAGCAGGCTTTGTGTCATGTCGGCTCTCGTTCGTG
>MDTD01189152.1_pt1 | contig 26071 bp, 21 predicted proteins | sample 811221 | NCBI WGS metagenome assembly MDTD01 (sample SAMN05326646, study PRJNA326480) | marine metagenome | isolation source: seawater | place: Pacific Ocean: South West | collected 2011 | reverse complement strand
TATGTGGATGTGTTGAACAACTGCTCACTGATCTTTTAAAATTTCCACAATTTTTAAAATACATATCATGGCCATAACCTAAAATTGGTTTTTGTAAAAACATTTTATAAGCCGCAATGTATAATTCATGATGATCTGGAGAAAAAATTACAAATTTTTCTGGAGAGGTATATGAGCTATTTTTATAATCAGAATTTAAAAATGCAAATGTGGATACCACCATTCTATTTTTGACATTTGTATTTGTTAATGTAATTAAAAAAATAATTGAAAAGAATAATAACAAAAAAACTGAAATTTTTTTTCTAAGATTTTGTGATTGTAAAAATATGTAAACAATACAAAAAATTGTTATAAAAAAAGACAATCTTTCACCAGATAAAAATACAACTATAAATGCAGATGTTAACAAAATAATAAAATAAATATTATATATCTTTTTAGTGCAAAATATATAGATTCCTAACAATATAAATATAGTTCTTGAAACATAACTACCTAGTATCAATTCATCTCCAAAGACACCACTTAGCCTAGTAGTAACAGTCTGGGTATAAGCGTCTTTCAAATAATAAATACTTTGATTAAATAAATTTTTCCCAAAAATTAATTGTATGTAAGCATCTAAAATTAATACTACTAATGTAAATAACATGAATTTAAAAAGTGATTTATAAAAATTTTCATTTACCTTAGATAGATATACAACTGCTAAAGAAAACAATAAAAACCTTATGTAGGGTACTGAAGATTTTAGAGAAGAGAAACTATCTACAGCCCAAATAGATGAACTAATTAAATATAGATAAAATAATAAAAAAATCTTTGTGAAATAATTATTATAATAATTCCACATCTTGTATTTAAAAGAACATATTAAAAAAAAAATTCCTAATAGTGTTATAATAAGATCACTCAAAAAAGGGCCTGTAATTAAAGCAGCTGGTAATAAGTAGAATAAATAAGAAAATGTTAAAACTAAATTTTTATGATTTAACATTCTTTACAACCAACCTTTATATTTATTATAAATTAAAGCTAAATATTCATAAAATATAATTTTAATTTTGCTAAAATTGGTACCCCATTGAAGTTTCTTTGTAGGAGTATCTGTCATTTTAGGTATTATAATATTAATACCTGGATAATTTTTTTTCCAAATTAGTTTACTTCTAAAAGTATGGTAAGGAGATGTAAGGAATATTATATTATTTGATTTTTCAAGAAATAAATATTTACTAGCAACTTTTATATTTTCAAATGTATTATAAGGATCATCTTTAATTACAATTATATCCTCTTTTTTAATACCTTCATTTAATAATAACGATTTAATTATTTCTGCTTCACCATATATTGCTCGTCTTCCGGTTAAAATGACTTTTATATCAGGATATTTATTTTTTATTTTTTTAATATCTAATATTCTTTTTTGAAAACTCAAATTATGATATTCATTTTCACCATCTCCTGAAAAAACTACCATAGACTTTGCATATTTTAATTCATTCTCCACTACTAGAAAGTTTCCAAAAAATGGAATCAAAGGTGACTTAAAAAATATTATTAAAAATATTAAAACTATAGAAACATTCTTTACATTTGTATAAAATAAATGATTATATTTTCTAATAAATTTTGTCTTCCAACTAAAATCGCTGAGTTTTTTCCTTGATATTGTATTATAAATCAATTCATTAAAAAATTTAAGTCTACTTTCCCAAGAATTTTTTTTTGCAGCTAAAATTCTATTTGTAATTTTAAATTTAGTATTATTTTTTAAATTATAATTAATTTTTTCATTAAATTTTTCATAAGAATTTCCAATTTGAATAATATTATTGTGATTTTTATTATATATATTTGTCTCTTTTAGATTTGTAGATACAACTGGTATTCCCATTGACAAATACTCATTGAGCTTACAGCTGTAAACACTATTAGTAAAATCATTAACCTTATATGGGATTATACCTACGTCAAAACCTTTGATAAATGATGGTAGTTGACTATGTTTTATCTCATTAATAAAATATATATTTTTGATATCTCGTAATTTTTTTACATTAGCATAAACTCTACCAATAATTATGAAATTTAATTCAGGGTTATTTTTGCTGAGAAATATTAATAAATTTAAGTCAAAAACTTCCGTAATAGCTCCAATATAACCAACTATTGGTTTGCCTTTTACAGGAATAGTTTTTTTTACATTTTCAAAATTAAATTTGTTTAACTCAACACCTGCTGGTAAAAGAAACACTTCTTTAGTAAATTTATTAGCTTTCTTTTTAAGATTGTCAGATATTACAAAAGAAATATCAGATTCTTTAAAAAATAATTTTTCTATATCATCAATTTTTTTATTTTTATTATTTATTCCTTTCATTTCATTTGCACAATAATAAATATTTACATTGGCATTTACTAAATTTTTAATTTCATATGATAATGGAGTAGGTAAAAATGAGATTAAAATATCATTTTTAAATTTTAAAGTTTTAAACCAATTTGATAATAGGAAATTAACTATAAATAAATTAATGTAATAAAAAAATTTAATAAATGGAAAAGGAAATACTATTGGGGAGAATATAAATAAGTTTTTTTTTTTTTCTGTAAAACCTTTGGCACTTTTAGACCAATTTTTAATTCTATCTTTAATTCGAGATAAATCAGAAATTTTTGCGGTCCTTATACCAGTATTTTCAATATACAACACTCTATTATTTTGTTTTACTAAAGAATCAACGAGCCTATGCTGTGTTTGCCAATTTGTTTTCCAGTCAATTGATCCAATTATGATTATATCTTTATTTTTTATCATAATCTAAAATCTGAATACTTTTCATTAAAGTATCCTTTTAAATCAAAAAATATACTTTTTTGTTTTAAAAAAGATTTAATTACTTTAATGCCTTTCTTTACTATAACTTTATGAGGTACAGCCAAAATAATTACATCAAATGAATGTTTTTTTAATTTTTTAGTAAAAATAATACCTTCTTTTTTGAGTCTTTTAAAATCAGCAACTTCATCATAAACATAAACTTTTTTATATTTATTTTTTATCAACTTAGAAAGTTTTAGCGATTGTGAATTTCTGATATCAGGACAGTTTTCTTTAAACGTAATACCAAGTATCAAAATTTTTAAATTTTTTTTATTGAGTTTTTTAATTTTAATATATTTTGTTAGTTGCAAAGTTATATATTTAGCCATTGAATCATTTAATTTTCTTCCTGCCAATATTATTTTAGGATTGTACCCTAGTAATTTTGATTTATGAGTTAAATAATAAGGATCTACCCCGATACAATGACCACCAACTAAACCTGGTGAATATTTATGAAAATTCCATTTAGTAGAAGCTGCATTTATTACTTGATTTGTATCAATATTTAATTTTGAGCAAATTATAGATAACTCATTCGCTAAAGCTATATTTAAATCTCTTTGTGTGTTCTCAATTACTTTTGCAGCCTCTGCGACCATAATTGAAGAAGTTGGAATAATTCTTGCTTTAATTATTTTCCCATAAATAAATTTTAAAATATCTAGTGTTTTTGTGTTTGAGGCAGATACAATTTTTGAAATATTTTCTAATTTATGTTTTTTATCACCTGGATTAATTCTTTCAGGAGAATATCCACAAAAAAAGTCCTTATTATATTTGAGTTTTGATATTTTTTCTAATACAGGAACACATTGTTCTTCTGTTGCGCCAGGATATACAGTAGATTCATAAATTATAATAGATTTTCTACTCATAACTTTTGCGACTAAACTTGAAGCTTTTTTTAAATAGTAAAAATCTGGTTTGTTTGTTTTTGTTACAGGGGATGGGACAGTAATGATAAATACATTGCAGTCTTTTAAATCTTTTAATTTATTTGTAAAAAAAGTTTTTTTTGCTTTTATAAATTCAATCAAATTTGTTTCGTTAGTGCTATCTTTTTTGTTTTTTAATTCTAAAATTCTTTTTTTATTTAAATCATATCCCACAACCTTAAAAAAACGGCCAAGAGATAGAGCTAATGGTGTTCCAACATAACCCAATCCTATAACACCGATAATTAAATTTTTCTTCATTGCTGTGTTTGGTTTATTAATTTTTTGTACCTTTCGAAAACAATTTTTTCATTAAAGTAAGTCTCGGCTTTTTTTCTACTATTTTGACCCATAATCAATCTTTTTTTATGTTTAAGATTTAAAAACCTATACATAGCTTTTAAAAGAGATTTTTCATTTTTAGCTTGGCATAAAAACCCATTATATCCGTCATTAATGACGTCTCTGCAACCAGGCACATTTGTTGTAACAGCGGGTACACCCATAGCTGATGACTCTAATAGTACCCTTGGAAGTCCTTCCCTATATGAAGGTAAAACAACACAATCAGATTTAGATAAATATTTTTTTATATTCCTTTTTTGTCCAAGAAAATTTAAAATTTTCTCCTTTTTAAATTTTAAATAATCACTGTAAGTAATTGATGAACTATTTTTATTGTCAACAGAACCAATAACTGTAAATGTTACATTAATTTTTTTGTTTTTTTTAATTTCCTTAGCTACATTTATAAATTCTAAAATACCTTTATCTTTGAGTAATCTTCCAATAAATAAAAAATTAATATTTTTCTTATTTGCTTTTTTTTGAAAAGTATATTTTTTTAAATCAATACCTGATCCAGGTATTAGAAATGAATTTTTTTTTTTTACTAGATTTTTTTTAATAAAAAGATTTCTATCATCCTTATTTTGAAATAAAGTTACATTATTTTTTCCTAATGCAATTTTATAAAATAGTGAAACTATATCTGTAAAAATACTATTTTTGATAAAAGCTGTTCCCAATCCGGTAACATTAATAATTGATTTAATTCCTAAAATTTTTGATGCTAAACCACCATATATATTTATTTTATGAGTAAAGCCTAAAAAAAAATCAGGTTTTTCAATGTAAAAAGTTTTTAAAAAACATATCAGTAATCTTAAATCATCAAACGGGGAAAAACTTTTTCTATTAATAGGTATTTCTAAGAATTTAACTTTAAATTTTTTGATATTATTAAGTGAAGAGTCTTTTTTTGATAAAATAAGTAAATTATTTTTATCTTTTAAAAAAAACTTAATTAAATTTTTTCTAAAGTTTAAAATATTCCAACTAGAGTTAGAGCTAATGATTATTTTCATAATTTCTATTTGATAAATAAATATAAATAATGTTTAATAATACATGAATAAAAAAAATATTGTAATTTCCAAAAAAAAAATTATGAAAAAAAAAATTAGGAAATTTGCACTTATTGGAGCTGCTGGATTTATTGCACCAAAACACATGGCTGCAATCAAACAGAATAATGCTCAATTAACTCTGGCCCTAGATCTAAATGATAGCGTTGGTGTTATAGATAAATTTTTTCCAAATTCTTTTTTTTTTACCAATATAAATCAATTTACTAAAAAATTAAATAAAGTTGATTACTTAAGTATTTGTTCTCCAAATCATCTTCACTATCATCATGTGAAAATAGGTTTAAAAAATAATTTAAATGTAATTTGTGAAAAACCATTAGTATTAAATAAAAACCAAATTTTTAAGTTAGAAAGATTAGAAAAAAAAGTTAAGAAAAAAATATATGTGATTATGCAATTACGTTATCACAAACCATTTTTAATTTTAAAAAAAAAACTAAATAAAAACAAAACTCAAAATAAAGTTGAAGTAACTTATATAGCATCAAGGGGTAATTGGTACCAAACTAGCTGGAAAGGAAATAATAAAAAATCAGGAGGTATTATTAGTAATATTGGGGTACATATTTTTGATATTTTAGTGTGGCTTTTTGGAAAATTAATCAAAAGCGAAGTTCATATTTTAAAAAATGATATTGCATCAGGTATACTTTTTTTTCAAAATACTGAAGTCAAATGGTTTTTATCTACCAATAATAAATACTTGCCAAAAGAGTATATTAAAAAAAATATACCCTCATTAAGATCTATGACATTTAATAATAAAAAAATAGAATTTTCAAAAGGAATAGCTAATCTTCATGACAATTGTTATAAAGATTTTTTAAAAAATAAAGGTTATAGGCTTAATGATTTTAAAAAATGCCTCGAATTAATTACACAAATAAAAAAAAATAAAATTAAATTAAATAATCAAAACTATCATCCATATCTTTTAAAAATAATTAATGATTAAAGTTGGGATATTAACTTATAATAAACCTCACCTAAAAACTCAGCAAGTTATAAGAGGATTAATTAAAAAAAAAAATATTCACATAAAAAAAATAATTACTTCTAATTTCAAACAATTTGCAGAAAGAAAAGTTTTATTTAATCACAGACCTGCTCAATTTAAGGGAATAAACCCTCATGATATTGCAAAAAAATTAAAAATTAAAATTGAAAAAATTACTAGCAAGAATTGTTTTTCAGGATTGAATTATGTTCTAATTTGTGGATCACAAATTATAAAAAAAAAATTAAAAAAAAACTTTATAATTAATTGCCATTCTGGATTAATCCCTCAATCAAGAGGTTTGGATAGTTTTAAATGGGATATATTGCTAGGAAAAAAAATTGGTACAACACTTCATTTTATAGACAAGCAAGTAGATTATGGTGTCATAATTAGTCATAAATATACAAAAATAAAGTATTCTGACACTTTAAAAAATGCTGCAAACAATCACTATAAGAATGAGATTAAAATGTTAACAAATTTTGATTTATATTTGAAAGAAAAAAAAATATTTAAATTTCCTAAAAGAAAAAATACTTTAAGAATGAATTTAAAGAAAGAGAAACAAATGATTAAAAATTTCTCAAAATGGAAAAAAATTAACATTACAAAATGAAAAAATTTAATAATTTACTTATTCAGTATCAAAAAAATAAAAAGAACATTGATAAAAGTATTAATAAAGTACTCAATCATGGGAATTTCATAATGGGAAAAGAAGTTCTTTCATTAGAAAAGAAGTTGAAAAAATTTACTAAATCAAAATATTGCATAACAGTATCTTCAGGCACAGACGCATTATTAATATCGTTAATGTCTTTAAATATTAAACCAGGAGATGAGGTGATTACTACTTCATTTTCATGGATATCTACAGCTGAAGTTATTGTTAATTTGGGTGCAAAACCTGTTTTTATCGATGTAGATAATGATACAGGTTTAATTAAAGAAAATTTAGTAAAAAAAATGATAAACAAAAAAACTAAAGCATTAATTATAGTTTCTTTGTTTGGTCAAATACCAAACATAGACTATATAAATTCAATTTGTAAAAAAAAAGGTATACCTGTTATTGAAGATGCGGCTCAAAGTTTTGGTTCTAAATATAAGAATAAATATAGTTGTAATCTTACAACAATAGGATGTACTTCTTTTTTTCCAACAAAAAATTTAGGGTGTTATGGTGATGGTGGAGCAATTTTTACCAACAATGATAAAATACAAAAAGCATGTAGACAAATAAGATTGAATGGTAAAAATGATAATGGTAATTTTGTAAAAATTGGCATCCAAGGAAGAATAGATACTTTGCAGGCATCTATACTCATAAGTAAACTTAAAAGCTTTAGAAAAGAACTAAAACTAAGAAAAAATTTTGCTTCAAAATATATAAATGCATTTAATATTTGCTCATCTAAAATAAAGATTATAGGTTCTGATAAGTTTAATTCTAATTCTTGGCCATCTTTTAATATATTAGTAAAAAATAGAAATAAATTAAAAAAATTTTTAGAAAGAAATAATGTTTTAACAAAAATATATTATAATAAACCAATGCCAATGCACTCTCCATATAGTAAATTTAAAAAAACAACTCTTAATGGAGCAAAAAATATTTCTAAGAATATATTAAGTATACCTTTTGGGCCTTACTTAAATTATAAGCATCAAATTAAAGTTATAAAATTAATAAAAAAATATTTAAAAATATGAATAAATTAAAAAATAAAAAAATTTTAATAATCGGTGGCTGTGGATTTATTGGAAGTCACGTTGTTGAAGAACTTTTAAAAGAAAATGTAAAAGAAATAATAATATTCGATAATTTTACTAGAGGAAAAAAAGATAATATAGAAAATTTTTTAAATGATAAAAGAGTAAAAATCTATCCTAACGGAGGTGATATAAGAGATATAGATGTATTAAATCATGCTATGAAAGGCATTGATTATGTAATACATCTTGCTGCTTTATGGCTTTTACATTGTAAAGATTACCCACGTACTGCATTTAAAGTTAATATTGAAGGAACATTTAATGTTTTAGAGTCGTGTATAAAGAACAAAATAAAACGTTTAATATATTCTTCTTCAGCATCTGTATATGGTGATGCAATAAAAATTCCAATGACTGAAGATCATCCTTTTAATAATAAAAATTTTTATGGGGCTACAAAAATTTCTTCTGAAGCAATGTGCAGAGCCTTTTATAATAGATATGGATTAAATTATGTTGGTTTACGATATATGAATGTATATGGGCCAAGACAAGATCAAAAAGCTGCTTATAATGGTGTAATTCCGACTTTGCTTGACAAAATAGATAATGATCAACCTTTAATTGTTGATGGGGATGGATCTCAATGTTATGATTTTATAGACGTTCGGGATGTTGCTAGATGTAATATTTTAGCTCTAAAAAGTAAATCTGTAGATAAATTTTATAATGTTGGTACGGGTAAAAAAACCTCAATAAAAAATTTATGTAAACTAATAGTAAAATTAAAAGAAAAAAATACTAAAATAACATTTAGACCATATAAGTTAGATGATGCAAGAAGACAAATAAAAAATAGAGTGTCTTCAACAAAATTGGTAAGGAAGGATCTAAAATTTAAATATAAATATTCCCTTAAAGATGGACTTAAAAAACTTATTACATGGAGAAATAAGTCAATTGATTGACAAAATCTAAATGTGTGGAATAGCTGGAATAATTAATTTTAATAATTTTAAAATAAAAAAAAATAATTTAAAATTAATGATATCTAAAATTCTCCACAGAGGTCCCGACGGAGAAAATTATTGGATAAATAATAATATAGGTTTTGGGCATTGTAGATTAGCTATTATAGATAAGTCATCAAAGGCTTCACAACCAATGAAAAGTTCTAATGAAAGATATATTCTTTCCTACAATGGTGAAGTTTATAATTTCAATGAACTAAAAAAAATATTAGAAAAAAAATATAAATTTACATCAAGCTCTGATACTGAAGTAGTGTTATATTCACTAATTGAATGGGGAACTGATGCATTGAGTAAATTCAATGGAATGTTTGCATTAAGTTTTTTTGACAGAAAAAAACAAGAATTAATTTTAGCTAGAGATAGATACGGTATTAAACCTCTTTATATTTTTAAAAATCATAAAATATTTTCTTTTGCATCTGAGCAAAAATCCATACTTGTTCTACCCGAGTTTAAAAAAGAAATTAATTTAAGCAGTATTTCAGAATATTTTACATTTCAAAATATTTTATCAGAAAATACTTTTTTTAAAAATATACAACTTTTCGAGGCCGGATGTTATTTAAAATACAATTTAAAAAATAAAAAATTTTTAAAAAAAAAATATTGGGAATTTAATTTTAAAAAAAACAAAAAAGTTAATAACGAAGATGAATATTTAGAAGAGTTAAAAAGACTCCATGAAAATGCTATAAACAAACAGCTAGTATCAGATGTTAAAATTGGTTCCTACTTAAGTGGAGGAATTGATTCTTCGTCGATTACTTATATAGCTTCAAAAAAAATAAATCATTTCGATACATTTAATTGTGGTTTCGAAAAAAAATTAATCTCCAAAAAAGAAAGGAATTTTGATGAAACTTTTAAAGCAGAAATAATTTCTGAACATCTTAAAACTAAAAATCATAAATTTTTAATTAAACCAAAACATATAGAAAAAAGCATAAATAAAATTACTTATCACTTAGAGGAACCAAGAGTGGGACAAAGCTACCCAAATTATTTTGCATCTAAATTAGCAAGTAAACATGTAAAAGTTGTACTATCTGGAACTGGTGGAGATGAAATGTTTGGTGGTTATCCTTGGAGATATTTAACTGGATTACAAATAAATAATTTTAATGATTTTATAATCAAATATTATCAACTATGGCAAAGGATAATCAATGATAATGATAAAAAAAAATTTTTTAGTCCTGTTTGGAATGAAGTAAAAAATCAGAACAATAAAGAAATATTTAAAAATATTTTTAAAGGAAAAGGTAAAATAATTAATAGTGATTTAGACATAATAAATTTGAGTTTACATTTTGAAGCAAAAACCTTTTTAAAAGGTTTGCTACTTTTAGACGATAAACTGGGTATGTCTCACAGTATAGAAAATAGAGTACCTTTTTTAGATAATAATTTAGTTGATTTTGCAATGTCATGTCCTGCTAATTTAAAAATTAAAAATTTTTATAATAATAGAGGGAAATATATCTTAAGGAGAATGTTAAAAGAGAATCTTCCAAAAAAAATTTATACTAATAAAAAACAAGGATTTAGTGGACCAGATAGTAGTTGGTTTAAAAATCAAAATAAAAAATTTGTACAAAAAGTTTTGAATGAAAAAAATATTATGTTTAATTTCATAGATAAAAATGAAGTGAAAAAAATACTAAGAAATCATTTTAATAATAAAAAAAATAACAGGCTCGTTATATGGTCACTGATATATTTTAATGAATGGTTAAAAATTAATTTTTAATTTTTTTTAACTACATAAAAAAGTGTAGAGGAACCAAATATTTTTGATAAGTTATTTCTTTTTTTTATAGAGATCCTAGAGTCAAAGACAGAATTACCAGTGTAAAATAATTTTGGATTTATTATTTTTACAATGTTTAAACCATTTAATTGAAAGTATTTTCTCCAAAACTTTTCCCTTGAATTAAAAATTTCAGAAAAAACATTTTTTGAAAATATACTATGACTTCTTGGATCTATGTACCATCTTTTTAATAAACCAGTAAATAGTGTCCAAAAGCACCAATATGATGATGGGCATCCATGTATCATGACTCCATCTTTGTTTAAAACTCTCTTCATATCATTTATAAGTAAATCTAAATTTTCCACATGAGTTAAAACATTTGAGGAATAAACAATATCAAAAGTTTCATTTTCAAAAGGCAAATTGATACCATCATATTTTTCAACTGGAAATTCAATTTTTGGTTCATTATTTTTTAAATTTAAATCTTTTAAATCATCTGAAACTTTGTATTTAGACAGATTATAGTTTGACGATTGTAAACCATCTTCAAAAGAAGATGCAATATCTACTGCAATAACTTGCGATCCCAATTTATCCAAATAATTTGATTGCCATCCAAAACCTGAACCAATCTCTAATACATTTTTGTTTTCAAATGAAACTTGCTTAGAAACCTCTTTTATCTCAAAAATTCTATATAATTTAAGAGTAGCCAAAGAGAAATCTGAACACCAAAATGATGTAATCCTATTTAATTTATTTTTTATTATTTTTAGAGTATTTTTCATAAAAAACTTATTTATTCCTACAAATTTAATAGTTTATAATATTTAATATGACGATAAGTATTTTTTTACTTTTTTTATTATTATTAACTTCATTAGTTATTTTTTTATACAAATATAATATGAGGTATTATTTGGGTAAAAATGATGAATTTAAGCAAGATCTAAAAAATGAAAATAAATCTGATATTACCATTTCGTTTACACCAATAGGTAAAGATAAACATTTTTTTGATGGTGAGCTTATTTTCGGTGGTTTAAGTGTTGAACTTTTAAAAAAAGATAAACAAAAAATAGAAATACTTAAAAATACCAATTATTACAATCATCAAAATAATACGAAAAAAAATTTTTTAAAAAAAATATTTGATAACAAAATATTTCTAACTTTAGAATATTTTATTAGAATTATTTTAAATAAAAAATATTATTTAAATATTGAAATTCCAAAAAAATTTTTTGATGGAGATGAAGAGATTTTTTTTAAAAATACTGGAAATTCAAAAATTCTAATAAATAATATTAACTTTACAGAGCTAAGTGATAATAGAATAAAAGTTTCAAATAAAAGTAATTCTATTGAAGGATACACTAACAAAAATTCTTATTTTATAGATGAAGAAATAGAAATAAAATGTCATTCAATTTTTAAAGAATTTAATATTGAATTTTTTAAATATCCAGCTTTAAATGAAAAAATAATTTCATTAAAAAATATTTTTGCAATTGAGCAAAAAAATAATTTTAACGCATATTCAAATGGAGCAGGCTGGCAAACTACGACAAAATTTAAAATTCCAAAACATTGGACTAGTGGTTTATATATGATTAAGCTATTTGATTTAAAATCTGAATTTTATTTTTCATTTATAATTAAAGAAAAATTGAGTAAAAAAATTACAATCTTAACACCTACAAATACTTGGCAAGCTTATAACGATTGGGGAGGATCTTCATTTTATACATACAATCTTGATAAAAAAATTAAAAAAATAAATACTAATTTATTGAATATTAATAGACCAAATCGTTCCTCTTCCCCTTTTCAAAAAAGTGGTCATTTGGCCGATCAAGAAATTTATTTCTACAAATGGATTACAGAAAATAAATATAATTATACTACAATAGATGATTTTGATTTAGATAATAATTATGATCTATCTAGAACTAAAATTTTAGTGATAAACAATCATAGTGAATATTGGACTGAAAAAATGCTATCAAATCTTCAAAATTATCTTTCTCAAGGTGGTAATTTAATAAATTTATCTGGAAACAATTTGTTTTGGAAAATAGTAATTAAAGATGATCAAATCGAAACGATTAAATATCTTAGCCAACATTCACTATCAAATGAAAAATCAGGAATGTGGAGGTATTTAAACAAAAGTGAGTCTACTATACTAGGCTCCTCTTACGATATAAGAGGATATAAAACATTTGCACCATATAAAGTTAAATTAAAAGATCACTGGGCACTCAAAGGTACAAATCTAGAAAAAGATAATTTATTTGGATTTAATAATTCGACCAAAAAACATGCTTCTGGCTATGAAACAAATAAAATAGATACTTTTAGTCCAAAAAATATTGAATTAATAGCTAAAGGAATAAATATGGAGAACGGGGGAGCTGATATGACGTATTATACAAATAATTTTGGTGGGAAAATCTTTTCTACTGGCTCAATTAGTTATTGTTCATGCTTGCAAACTGACTTGGTGTGTTCAAAAATACTAAAAAATGTTTTTAATAAATTTTTAGATTAAATCATGAAGAAAAATATTTTAATTACAGGAGTTAATGGCTTCATTGGATCTCATTTTTCTAAGCAAAACTATAAAAAGTATAATCTTTATGGAATTGTAAAAAAAAATAAAAAAAAATTAAAAGGTGTTAAATATATAAAAATAAAAAATTTTTATAAGAAAATTAATAAAAAAATAGATTTTATAATTCATTTAGCTCAATCCAAAAACTACAAGAAATTTCCAAATAAATCGAAAGATATATTTAATTCAAATATAAGACTTACTGCTGAAATTCTTGAATTTGCAAGGATAAATAAAGTAAAAAAATTTATATATTTATCAACAGGAAGTGTTTATGAAAATTCACAAAATAACAAAATTAATGAGCAAACCAAATTAAAATTAAATAAAATTGATTTTTATTTAGCCTCAAAGATTTCAAGTGAACTGATAATAAAAAGTTATCAAAAATTTTTTGATATAGCAATTCTGAGAATTTTTTTCCCCTATGGACTTTATCAAAACGAAAATATGCTAATACCTAGCATTATTAAAAAAATAAAAAATAATAAAGATATTGTTATTGATAATAATTTAAAATTTAATCCAATTTATATTGATGATATTATAACATCTATTGAAAAATCCTTAATTCAAAAAGGGTTAAATCATTTCAATGTAGCTGGTAATGAAAAAACTAATATTCTTCGATTAATAAAAATAATTTCAAGGATATTAAATAAAAGACCAAGTATAAAAAAAATATCAAAAAAATCAGATAATTATATTTCAGGAATTAAATTAACAAAAAAAAAATTATTTATACCAAAAATATCTATTTCAAAAGGTATTTTAAATTTATTGAAAAACGAAAAAATATAAAATGAAAATTGCTTTAATAGGTAATATGAATAATAATTTTTATTCATTTTATAGATATTTTAAAGACCTTAAATTTGATGTTGAACTTCTAATTTTTAAAAATGAACCAAAAATTTTTAAATTACAAAATGATGAACCTAATAAAATTAATGAGACAAAAATTAAACAACTTTCATGGGGAGATAGATTTGACTTAATAAATACTCCAAAAAAAAAAAATTTATAATGATTTAAAAAAATACGATATACTTATTGGTTGTGGTCTATCTCCAGCCTTCTGTTATAAAGCTGGTTTAAATCTGGATATATTTGTTCCTTATGGTGCAGATATTTACTATTTCACAAAATTTAACTTAACCTACCCTAAGAATATAATTAGTCTTTTTTATACATCGTTTTATCAAAAGAAAGGTTTAAAAACATGCAAGATATGGCATATGCCTCTAACAAATAATTTATATGAAAAAGTATATGAGAAATATAAAGGTCAGGCAAAAAGATGGTATACTGGAATACCTTACGTATATGATAAGGCATACAATAAAAAATCTTTTAATAATAAACCAAAAAAAAAATTAAATAAATTTTTCCAAAAAAGAAGAGAAAATAAAATCATATTGTTTTCCCCCTCAAGATTAGTTTGGGGAAGAAATAAAAATGATCCTAACGATAAAGGCACTGATATTTTGTTAAGGGGCTTTAAAATTTTTAGGGAAAAAAACTCTAATTTATCAATTTCCTTGATCTTAATGAATTATGGACCAGATTTAGTTAAAACAAAAAAGTTAATAGATAAACTTAATCTTAAAAAAGATATTATTCTAATTAACCGTCAACCCAGGACTAGCATTTTATATATGATGAAATTTTCTGATATTATTTGTTGTCAATTTAAACATTCATGGTTGTCTTATGGTGTTGTATTTGAAGCATTAGCTATGGCGAAAACAATTATGACTTTTAGAGATGATAGTTTTTATAAAAAAAAATATAAAATTCTATATCCAATACTAAATATAAATAAATCTGAAAAAATTGATGAACAATTAACAAAATTTATTAAATATAAAAAAAAATATCAAAAAATAGGTAAAATTGGAAGAAGATGGTACTTAGAAAATTGTGTTAAGCAAACTTTAAAAAAATATATTAATTATTTTAATAGTGTCAAAAAAAATAAATAATTTAACTATATCTAATTTAGTTTCAGATGCCTTTACATATGGACTTGGCTCTGGGATTCAAAAAATTTTAAATCTTGTACTTATATTTTTTATTTCAAAAGAACTTACAGTTGAGCAGTTTGGAATATTCGATTTTTACTTAATTTTTTCAAATTTAATTGTAATGATTTTAGTTTTTGGACAAGATCAGGCAATTGCTAGATTATTCTATAATTATAGTTCATTTAATCAAAGACAAAAATTAATAAGTGAGTCATTTTTTTTTCAAATATTTTTATCAATAATTTTTCTTCCTTTAAATATTTTTCTTATCAATTTAATTTCTAATATTTATAAAATTAATATTTACGAACAAAAACTAGGAATAGCTGTATCATTACTTATTTTTTTATTAATTATTTTTAATTTTTGTATAAATATTTTGAGATGGGATTTTAAAAAAAATTTATTCATAATTGGTATAGTTGGAAATAGTCTTTTGTCCTTAATTACAGTATTTTACTTAAAATATAATGGAGAATTAAATATAATAAACATTTTTTACTGTTATATTATTGCAAATTTAATTCTATCATTATTTTTATTAGCTAAAATAAAAAAATGGATAAAATTTCCAACAAAAATCTATTATTTAAAAGAAATATTTAAATATGGAATTCCATTAGGTCTAATAAGTATACTTACTTCATCATTAATTTTTATAGAAAGATCTGTAATATTAAATTTTTTCACGGAATACCATTTAGGAATATATGCAATAGCTGGAAAGTTAGCATTAATTGTCTTTTTTTTCGTACAATCCTTCCAGTTAAGCTGGGGACCCTTTGTTTTTAAAACTTATAAAGAAAAAGAAATAATAAATAAATACAATATAATTGTAAAAATTTTTATTTTTTCAACTACTATAATTCTATTTTCAGTATGCTTTTGGTCAGAATCATTAATTAAATTATTATCTTCAGAAAAATACTTAGATGCAAAAAATCTAATTTTTCCATTAAGCCTAGCATTTATAATTCTTGGACTTGGAAACATAATCAATGTTGGAATTAAGCTTGCGAAAAGAAGTGAATTAAATTTAATATCTAATTTAATTTTTTTTCTATCTACTATTTTATTGTTTTACTTTTTTACCTTAAATAACTATTTTTTAGGAATTGCGTGGAGTATAGTTTTAGGTCAATTAATCCTGATAATTATAGAATTTTATTTTGCTCAAAAAGTTTTTCCTATGAAATGGAAATTTTATAAATCTATTTTTATTCTACTAATATTTTTGCTATTTATAAATTTTATATTTCAATATGAATTTCAAACTATACATAAAACTTTTATATATTTGACAATAAATTTTTTTAGCTTTTTAGGTTTTTACTGGATAATAATTAAAAAAAGAAAAAATTTAAAATTTAATTAATTTTTGCTATTTTCTTCAAGCCATGATTGAAATATTAAAATTGGCCAAAGAATTGAGCTCCAATCTCTTTTTTTGGTTTGGTGGTCGTTCCAAAGTTTTCTAACTTCCACATGGTTAAAATAACCCTGATTTTTAAGTTTGTTTTCCTCTAAATGATATTCAGACCAATCTTTTAATTTATCTCTCAACCAGTCCCCTAAAGGTATACCAAAGCCCATTTTTGGTCTCTCAGTCAAATCTCTTGGTATATATTTATTTAAAATTTGTTTTAAAATCCATTTACCTTCATTATTTCTGATTTTCATCTTTGTTGGTATTCTCCATGAATGTTCTACAACCGTTTGATCTAAGAAAGGGACCCTTGTTTCAAGAGACACTGACATTGCTGCTCTGTCAACTTTACAAAGTATATCATCTGGAAGATAAGATTGAGAGTCTATAAACATCATAAAAGTTTCATAATTATTAAAATTTAATTGATTTTTTTTTTTGAAGATTTGCATGCTTTCATCTCTTGAATTTAATACTAAACTAGAAGTATTTTGATAGGTTGAAAGTAAACTTAAAAATAAATCGTCAATAGTTTTTACAAATTTCATTTTGTGTGAAAATTTACTGACCTTGTCACCAAAAAAACTTACTTTAGACTTTACAAATAAATTAAAAATAAAATTAAATTTATTTAAAAACTCTACAGGAAATAGATCTAAACTATGAGCAAAACCTCTTCTGAATACAAAAGGGAAATTTGACATTAATTTCCAAAATTTTTTTGCAAAAATATATCTATTATAACCTCCAAATAATTCATCTCCTCCATCACCAGTAAGAGCTACAGTTATTTTTTGCTTAGCAAATTTACTTATTAAAATTGTTGGTATTTGAGAGGAATCTGCAAATGGTTCATCATAAACATCGGAAAGGTTTGGTATGATGTTTAAAGTTTCTTTTTGATTTAAAATTAATTCATTATGGTCTGTGCCAAGATGTTTAGCAATTTTTTTTGCATGAGAAGATTCATCATAATTTTTATCATCAAAACCAATTGTGAATGTTTCAATTTTTTTAGATAAATTTTTTTGCATTAATGAAGAGATAATCGACGAATCTATACCTCCAGATAAAAATGCTCCAACAGGAACATCTGAAATTAATTGAGAATTTATTGATCTTGTTAATAATTTTTCTGTATCATTTATTGCGATTTCTTCATTTGAGTAAATATTTGATGATTGAGAATTAAATATATCTTTAGCATTCCACCATTTATGAATTTTAAATATTTCATAATTATCACCAGAAGAATTAATAATTTTGTTAAGATTATCTTTATTAATTTTTAAAATACCTCCGGGAGATAATTTAAAAATATTTTTATATATAGATTTTGGACTTGGAACATAAGCAAATCTTAAAAATAGGTTTAATGAGTCTCTTGAAATTTCATTTGTAAAGTTTGTTATTTTTTTAAAAACCTTTAATTCTGAGCCAAATATAAAATTATTTTCAACAACTCCAAAATATATTGGTTTTTCACCAAACCTATCTCTAATCAAAGTTAATTCTTTATTTGAATTGTCCCAAAGTGCTATAGAAAACATTCCAGAACACATGCTTAGCGTTTTTTCCACACCCCAAAAATCAAAAGAATTTAAAAGTGTTTCTGTATCAGATGTCCCTTTCCAAACTATGTTTGGAGACAAGGATTTAAGTTTATTACGTAAATCTAAATGATTATATATTTCGCCATTATAAACCATTAGATATCTTTTACTAAAAGACTCCATGGGTTGATGACCTGCTGGACTTAAATCTTGTATTGATAATCTTGTATGTCCAAAAGCAACCATTTCATTATTATTAAACCAAATTCCATGATCATCAGGTCCACGATGATATAATATATCTTTAATATTATTTAAATTATTTAAGTTTTTTACATATGAACTATTTTGACTACAAAGAAAACCAGCTATACCACACATAATTTAAAAATATCCAATTAAAATCCTACAAATTTATAAGGCACCCAACTTAAAGAATTTTTTCCAAAAAATATCCAAATAATGAAATAAAAGAAATAACTCGAGGTTAATATAAAAGCAATCAATTTTAAGGTTTTATCTTCTAAATCAGCAAATGATATAAACACTAATTTCAATGGATACAAATAAAATAATAACCTATCTGCTACAATAGAAGTTGTAATAGAGAATGGAAATAGAAATATTATCATATACGAAAATGCTGTATAAATAAAAATCTGATACTCATTCATATTTTTAAATTTTGCTTTATAAATCATAAAAAATATTCCAACAAATAAAATTAATAAAGATCTAGGTAAAGATCCATATGAAAACATATGTTGTCCAAATCCTGCATAAAAATAAATATAATGTTTATAAAAACCCCAAAAAATAATTCCAAAAAAAATAGGAATTAACAATGATAATACTAAGTAAAAATATTTTTTGTGATACCAAAGATATAAAAAAACCAGAAATGATGAAATAAACAATGCAGATTTGTGAGAAAATACTGATAAAATTATTAAACACACTGATTTAAAAAATTGTTTATTTTCAAGAGCTCTAATCAAAAAAAGTAAAAATGAAAATGCTAAACCCTGTCTAGTATACCCCATAGATAAAACTACAATTATTATTGGAAATGAGATTGCTAAACCAAGCCATTTATTTTTTGTCTCATATAAAAATAATGCCAGTGAAAACATAAATATTGCTGCACATATAATATTTACACCAACAAATTGAATACCTAAGTAATTTGCAATTTTATTAATATAAACATAAACCAAACTAGAAAATATTATTTGATCAAATGAAAGACCTTGAGCATTTTGAAAAAATTTACCATAGTGTATCCAGTCACCACCAATTTCATATCTAAATCCTACAAAGATAAACAATAGAAATATTACTAATATCCAAATAAACTTTTCAAAATGTGGATTTTTGTATTTGTTAAATAAAAAATGTAATGAGATTAAAGCTGATAAATTTATAAGGTAAATATACAATCTATATCCTTAAAATTGATGATAATTTATTAATTATTGAAAAATTTGAAAAATTTTTTTTCACATGTTTACACCCATTATACCCCATTTTAGAAATTAATTTTGGGTTGTTTAAAAATTTATTTAAATAAATTTCCCATTCATTCTTATTATTAACTAAATAACCATTTTTTCCGTTTACAATTACGTCAGAATTTATTCCTACATTTGAAACCACTGATGGAATTCCAACTGATAAATATTGTAATATTTTTAATCCACACTTACCTTTTGTCCAAAGATTATTTGGTAATGGCATCAAGCCAACATCTATTTGATTTAAGTGTTTTAGCTCGTTTTTAGAAGACCATTTAAGGCAATTTATATCTTTATTTTTTATATTTAATTTTGAACCAATAATAAGAATTTTAAATTTTTTTTTTTTTTGTAATTTAATAAGTGTGGGTAAAAAATTTTCAATATATTTTGAAGTTGATAAGCTCCCAGACCATCCTATGGTCAAGTTCTTTTGATTTTTTTTTTTCTTAAATTTATATTTATTTATGTCAATAGTTGTTGGGATAATTTGTACATTTTTATTTAATTTATATGCGAAATTTTTCAAATTCTTATTTCCTGCAATTATCAAATTTGAAATTTTAATAATGATACTTATTTTCCAGTCACATCTTACTAAATTTGAAAAGAACCAGTTATTATTATTTTCCGAACCATATTGAATTGCATCATCAAAATCAAAGATTATTTTCTTTCCAAAAAATTTTAAAAGAAATTCTATTAATGGTGGGCCTCCAATTGTACAATTTCTAAAAATTATAAATGTACTATTTCTGCAATTTAAAAGTACTTGAATTAAAAATTTCAAATATAAATAAAAATAATAAATTATAACAAAAGGATTTTTTTTATTTTTAAGGTTTATAAAGTAATTATCAGAAAAATATATTTTTTTTAAAAAAATATTATTTTTCCTTAAAAGACCTTCCCATTGTTCCCATCTAAAACGTTGTCCTGGAACTGTATCGTTAGGATAAGGTAGTAAGCACGGTATATGAATTATATTATTTGACTTCATTAATTATTTTTTAAAACCAACGGCACACCAAAAAGGTGCATTTTTTGAAAACTTTATTTTATATAGACCTGCTTCTTTAAGCATATTGGTAATTTGTTTTTTTGTATATCTTTTTTCTAAACTTGTTCCAAAACGATCTCTTGAATCTGTTCGCATGGTGTAAAATGACAAATTTTTATAATATGAAAGTGGTAAATTTTTAACGTTAAAATTCATCTTATCTAAAATGAATGAAATTTTTGCCAAAGGATAGTAAATTATTATAGCTAACAAATCTGAAATTAAAATTTTAAAAATTTCAGGTAGTTGACTTATAATACTCCTCAAAATATCAGAAAACTTCCAAATTAAAAAATAAATAAAGTTTCTATTATCAAATTTATAATATAAATAAACTAAAAATGGTGCGTTTTTTTTTAAAAGTGATACGCATTTGTTTAAATTTTTTTGTGTATTTTCTGTGTGGTGCAATACACCTAAACAATATCCAAAATCTTGACTATCGGTCTTTAAATTAATTTCTTCAATTTTTAGTTTAATAAACTTAATATTCTTATTTTGATCTAAATTTTTTTTTGCTACCTCTATTGCTACTGATGGTTCTATGCAGTTTAGTAAACCTACTCTGGGAGCAACAACTTTAGCCCATCTACCAGAACCGCAACCCATATCAAATCCTACTGAACTTTTGTCGATTAATTTCCAAGGAAAAATTTTAAAATAATCCTTGAAAATTTTATTTAACTCTAATTTATCTAATTTTGATTGATCAAATTTTTTCCATTCTTTGCCAAAACTGCTAATAACTTTATTATTTTTGTTCATTTTCTAAAACTTTATATACATGGTTGTATCTCTCTTTAGCAAAGGAGATGTCATAAAAGGGCTTTGTTTTCTTAATAATATCAGATGATTTTATTTTTTTACATTGTTTATAAATTATAAAATTTTTTTTACTGCTAATATTTTTTTTCAAATCTATTAATGCGCCTATCTTATGTCTCTTCAATATTAAATCTACGTCTCCTATACCCTTATTGCATATAAATGGTATGCCTACCGCAAAGGATTCAAACATTTTAGTTGGAGACATAGCATTTCTAGAAAAAGTTTTTTTAATAAAACACAGGGTCAAATCAAATGAGGACAAAAATAAGGGTATTTTTTCTCTATCTGCTTTAAATACTTTTATATTTTTATTTATACTTTTATTTGAATTATTTCTAAGAATTTTTTTAATTTCATTTATTTGTGGAGTAACAAATATAAAAATTAATTTTTTTTCTCTTTTATGTAAATTTTCAAAAAAATCTATCATATTTTGAATTAAGTAAACTTTGTTAATTGAACCAGCATACCCAATTACAGATATATTTTTTTTAATTTTTAATATTTTTCTAGCTTTATTTTTAGGATATTTTTTTTTTTTAAAGAAATTATAATCTGCACAACATGGTATTACTTCTATCGGTACCTTTTTATATAATAATTTATTTAAATAAGGTTTTACTAAGTTTGTAAGGCAAATTATGTAATCAGAATTATTTAATACTTTAGATTCTAATTTTTTAAAAAATTTAAAATATAAACTATATAAACCACTTTGTTTATTCCATATATTATAATCGAATCTTTCCTCAATCCAGAGACCTCTAAAATCAAAAATTAATTTTATGTTGAAAATATTTTTTAAAATAAATCCGACTATTGCTGGAATATGACTTCTGCAATGTACTATTTTAATATTATTAAGTATAATTAATGAAAATGAAAAAAAAAACATTTTAATTAAATCATAAGTTTTTCCAAACTTTCCATAATTTTCTGAAAAGTTACTATATTTCCATAAAATATTATTTTTTGACAAATCTACTCTCATTGAATTTATTTTATCAAATTTAATATTTTTATTTTTCTCAAAACTTATAACTTTTATTTTTCTTTCATAAGTTGCTATAGACTTTAGATAGGGAATAATTTGACTTCTACCCAAAGGATCTAGCAAACCGTCATATGTTATAAATAAATGATACATTTTTTTTTTACTCATATTTTTTTCAAAATAACTCTAATCCTATTGCCAATTTTAAAACCAAATATATTTAATTTCGATAAAAATATTCCTGCCATAGAAATACTTTTTTTCAAGTATCCCCCATTGTTATAGGGCCAACCTGTTTCATAAATTTTGTAATCTATAATTTTAAATTTATTTCTGTTTTTAATCATCAACAATTGATTATGGGAGTTACAAAAAAATAAGTGATAGGGTTTGAAATTATTTTTATAATTTAAACTTAAAAATTTTTTAATATTACCAAAAATTAATATTGAAAAATTAATTAAACTTAAATTTCTCTCTATCGGACCTTCAAGGTATAACAATCCTTTTTTTTTAATTTTTTTATGTAAATTCATTATCAAATTATCTGGATCAATTACGTGTTCTAAAACATCACCTAAATGTATTACATCAAAAAAATTATTATATTTTTTATTATTAAATTGGTTATTATTTAAAAAAATAACGTTTTTAAATTTTTTTTTTAATTGTTTGATAGTTTCAGGATTATATTCTACGCCGTAACATTCGTGCGTTTCATTTATTTCTTTTATAAAATTTCCACCACCAGAGCCATAATCTAAGAGTTTTGCTTTTACTTTTAAAAATTTTTTAAGGTATTTAACTGACTCATTATATTCATCAGTCTTTAAATTCGCATAAAATTTTTCATGATACGACTTATTATCATATAATTTTTTTAAATCTTTTTTATTTGGGTATGGAAAAATTTTAACAAATTTACAATTTAAACATTTTTTGTAATAAAAAACCTTTCTATTGAAATAAGTATTAAACGGAAATGCGGGAACAAAACTTTTTTTATTACATACAATACAACTTTTATCTTTCATAATTAATTAATTTTAAATACTTATGTGAAATCTTACTAATAGAAAAATCTTCAGATCTTTTAATTAATAAACTTTTATTATGTTTTTTTTTCAAACTTTTAGAAATTGCGACAGCTAATTTCTTAGGATTTTCAATTGGAACTAATTCTCCAAGTTTACCTTTTTTTAAAATTTCTGAAGGGCCACTTTTACAATCTGTTGAAACAACTGGCAGACCATGACCTAATGATTCAGCTATAACATTGGAAAATCCTTCCCATTTAGAAGAAGATACAAATAAATCTGCAGTTTTATAATACCTTGAAAGGTTTGATTTAAAATTTATAAAAATTACCTCTTTATCTAATTTTTTTATCTTAACAAATTTGTTCAATTTATTTTTTAATGGACCATTTCCAATAATTAAAAGCTTGCAACTTTTATGAAATTTTAACAAAGAAAAAGCCTCAATTAGATTGAAATGATCTTTTTGAATTTTTAAACTTCCAACATTCAAAATACGATATTTAGTCCTCCCCCAAATTTTTTTTTTTAAAAAAAATTTATTTTTGATTTTAATTTTTTTTTTTTCAATTAATGGATTATAAATTACTTTTATTTTTTCTTTTAATTTTTTATTTATTTCTATTAAATCATTTTTTACACCATGCGAAACAACAATAATTTGATTAGCAAAAAAATAAGTTGCTTTTACTATTAATCTAAAAATTTTTTTTGGAAAAAAAATTTCCTTTTCGATAGATGATGAAAGATGAACATGATCTACTAAAACGAGTTTACCTATTTTAAAACTAGCCAACCAAGCTAATACTGTAATGGAAGTTAAAGGCCACATTTGTGCCAATATAATATCCGGCTTATCCTTATAAAAAAAACTTACAAGTGGAAAAAAAATTTGTTTTAGTTTTTTTTTTTTTAAAGATACAATTTTTATTTTTTTTGAAATATTTTTTAAATATTCGCCTCTCTTATTCATTAAAACAAAAGTAATTTTATGACCTTTTGTAATCCAGTCTGTCGCTAAATTAATACATACTTTTTCAGCTCCACCTCCTCTTAAATCTGGTAAAATAAAAGCTATTTTCATTAAAAGAAATATTTTAAGTTTGTTTTCCTTTATAAATTTGATTTAACTCTTCTTTATCAAATTCAAATTTACTATTTTTTTTTCCAAAAAAATAAAATCCTGAAGAGCCATCCCATGATGCTTTTTGGGTCAAAAACTTATCAAATATTCTTAAAATAAAAAACGGAAGGATAGTTAAAATATTTGCAATTTTTTCATTTGTAAAAGACCAAATGAAATATTTTAAAGACCAAGCTAGAGATATGCCTGGACCTCCATTCATACCAAGATTAATTTTTTGGAAATTTTTAAATAAATATCTATGTCCAGAAGCGGTATATCGTGTAAAATCATTCTTACCCATATGAATTTGTTGCATAAATGGAATTTCAGAATAGATTAATCCATCATTTTTAAGGACTCTAAAAATCTCATTAACAACCGTCTCAGGTGAAACTACATGCTCCAAAACTGCCTGTATCCAAACACCATCAAATGTTTCATCTTTGAAAGGTAAATGATGTGCATCTGCAATATAATCAACGTTTTCAGTTCCAACCAAATCTAAACTAATTAGCTCAATTTGATTATTTTCCCACAAATTTTTCGTGCCAGATCCTCTTGTTGCGCCACCTATAACCAAAACATGTTTATCGTCCTTACTATTCATTTTTTCCAGAAAATTAACAACATTAGCCTGTGTAACCTCAGAGATACCATATATAAAACTTGAAATTTTTTGTTTAAGTGAAGTAGTTGTTATTTTTTTTTTTACAATTTTTATTTCATTCTCTTTTATTAAAACATTTTTTAAATCAAAGTTAATTAATATGGGATATCTGTCTTTAATTTTATAGTATAAGTTACATTTACTACAAAAAAAATTTTCATCTTTAATAATAATTTCAAAAACCTTACAAGATGGACATACTAAGCAAATTTTTTTGTTACTCATTTTTATTTTTAGAAGATACAAAATTATAAACAAGCAAAACTCCAAAAATAAATCCAAAAGCTGAAAATGTTAAAACAATATTTTTTGTAGATAAATACTGATTTGTTTGAATATCAATAATTGAATTTATTTTTTCTACCTTAAATATTTCCTTAAATTCTGTATCGTCAACAAGATCTTTTAAAGCACTCAAATGATATATAAATTGTTTTTTAGTTTCTTTTTTA
>MDTD01157985.1_pt1 | contig 26082 bp, 25 predicted proteins | sample 811221 | NCBI WGS metagenome assembly MDTD01 (sample SAMN05326646, study PRJNA326480) | marine metagenome | isolation source: seawater | place: Pacific Ocean: South West | collected 2011 | reverse complement strand
TTTCCGGATACTTCGATGTTCATCCAGACAGAAGAAACAATCCACTCGGATACGCTCCGGTTCCTACCTGGACGGGACGTCTACGCACCGGGTGCCGACCTGACCCAAGCCGACGCCGCGAAATCCCCGCTGGCTAAACGCATTTTCGACCTTGGCAGCGTAGTAAAGGTATCACTCGGTGCCGACGATATCCGGGTTACTAAGTCCGACGGTGCCGAATGGCACGTTCTGCGCCCGCAGGTTCTTGCCGCGGTGATGGATCATTATATGTCCGGCGTGGAGGTGATAGACGAAAGCGCGGCACCGGCCAACGAGGAATCCGAAGAGGAACTAACCGGTCCGGCAGCCGAGATTAAGGAAATTGTCGACAGCCGCATCCGACCGGCTGCCAAGGATGGCGGCGGCGATATCACGTTCAAGGCATTCAAAGACGGCATAGCCTATTTGCGGTTTGAGGGCGCAGCCTACGGCCTAATGCAGCCGATCCAGAACATGCTGAAGCATTACGTGCCAGAGGTGGAAGACGTGTGCGACGCGATCGATCTCGAAGACCGCCCGGGTTTGCAGACCGACGAAGGCAAGGCAATCCTTCAGCTTCTCGACGATCACATCAACCCACAGGTCTCTGCGCATGGCGGGCATATCTCTCTAATCGACGTCAAAGAAGATACGGCATTCGTCCGTCTCGAAGGGGGCTGCCAGGGTTGTTCGGCATCGTCCGCCACCCTACGCCAGGGCGTCGAGGTAGAGATCAAAAAGCTTGTCCCTTCCATTGCCCACGTGATCGACGTCACGGATCATTCGGCTGGTGAAAATCCCTACTACAGCTGATTTCCGCTTCCGGTTGACGTAACTACCGCCAAACCACACGCAATCGGCCCTCGGGTCGAAGACATCTCGAGATGAATTCGAAGCTATCTATGTTCGACGAGGCATTCGTCAAATCAAAAAGCCTCACTACCCATCAACCGGACGAAAGCTACGGAATGTGCTTTCTGAAGTGTGACCATTTTATCGCACTAGCCGAGACCGGAAGCAGCAAGGTCATCGCAGGTTAACCGCGTATGTATCTCCGAAATACGAGCAGCAACGCAGTGAGAGATACGTCTACGATTTTGCCATACTCGCAGCGAACCGTCGGCAGAGGAAAGCGACGGACCTTATTCGCGAGGTACCGAATATTGCCGCTTCGATCGACGCTCACGTAATTTTAGTTCAGCCAAGTCACGAATACGAAACCGCAATAGCGCTATGTAACAAACTTGCTTTTCGCGAATCCGTGCTGCGTTTAGGTCTTCCTGAGGTCCCTATCGATTAACGCCCCGAATGCACTTTTTGGACGATCATGGACGGGGTGAGCGGCGCACCGGAAATCTGAACGTCCCAAGGCGACAACGCGTCCTCGATTGCGGCGATGATCGCGGCCGCAGCGGGGATCGTGCCGCCCTCGCCAGCGCCCTTCACGCCTAGTGGATTGATCGGTGTTGGCGATTCCACATGGGTTACGTCGACGTTGGGTGTCTCTGGTGCCGACGGCAGCAGGTATTCGGCGAATGTGGCGGACACCGGGTTGGCGTTGTCGTCGTAGATCATCCATTCCAGAAGTGCGTTACCAACCCCCTGAGCAACCGCCCCCTGTACTTGCCCGTCAACCACGAACGGATTAATCAAAGTTCCCGAATCATGGGCCATAGAATAGTTTAAAATATCCACGTAGCCGGTATCGGGGTCGACCTCTACTTCTACGACGGCAGTGCCGTTGCAGTAGGATGATTGTGAGGGTGAAAAATAATGTGTCGCCTCCAAGCCGGGTTCGACCCCGCCGGGCAGAGAGAATCCGGGCATGCCCTGCACCGCACGCGCGACGTCCGATAACGGGACGGACAGGTCAGAGCCCTTGACGAAAACCCGGCCGTCTTCGATGTCCATGTCTTCTTCGGCGGCTTCCAGCATATGGGCTGCAACCTTGATAGCCTTCTCGCGAACCTCGTTGGATGCCAGGTGCACGGACGAGCCAGCATTGACCGCGATCCGGCTGGCGAAGGTGCCGACGCCCGACGCTATCTTGCCGGTATCACCCTTCTGGACATCAATATCCTCTACCCCGACGCCGAACTTGTCGGCGCAGACCTGGGCCAGCGTTGTCCAGTGACCCTGGCCGGAATCGCCGCCGCCGGTGTAGATGCAAATACGCCCGGACGGTTGAATGCGAACGGTGGCCCCTTCGAAGGGCCCCAAACCCGTGCCTTCAACATAGTTCGCTACGCCGATTCCGATATGGCGGCCCTCAGCGCGGGCGGTTTCCTGCCGCGCACGGAACCCATCGTAGTCGGCGATGCGCAATGCTTCTGCCTGGCATTTCGGGTAATCGCCAGAGTCGTATGTCATCGGCTTACCGTCGCGGAAGATCAGGCCCAACGCATAGGGCATCTCCTCCGTCGGGATCAGGTTGCGACGCCGAATTTCCGCGCGGTCGAGTCCGAGCTTATCGGCAGCGCGATCCATCAGGCGCTCCATCGCGAATACGGCCTGCGGCCGCCCCGCCCCGCGAACCGGCGTGACGGCAACCTTGTTGGTCAGCGCAACGCGGGTTTCAAGTTTGTAGGTCGGCAGCACATACGGCCCGGGCAGTGTCGTCGCCGATATGTAGGGAGAGATAATGCCCCACGGCATATAGGCCCCCGTATCGTGGATCATCTTTCCCCGGACGCCCAATAACTTGCCGTCGGCATCCACGGCGATTTCCATCTCCCAATACTGGTCGCGTTCCATATTGGTTGCGAGAAAATTTTCACGTCTGTCCTCGATCCACTTGACTGGCCGACCGAGATCCTTGGCGATCACGGGGATCAGCGCCTCCTCGACATAGTAAACGGTCTTCGGTCCGAACCCGCCGCCAACATCGGGTGCAATCACGCGTACCTTATCTGATTCCCAGCCCAACATATCGACGACGTTCTGTTTCACCAGGAATGGAGACTGGGTTGCCGACCAGATGGTTAGCATATCGTCTATTTCGTCGTATTCCGCCACGACGGCACGGTTTTCGATCGCGAAGCCGCCTCCCCGGTGGATCCAGTATTCCTCCCGATGCTTCAGATGAGCCTCGGCAAAAGCCTTTTCCACGTCGCCGTATCCAACGATGTACTTGGCTCCTTCGTTGTTCGACGACGTCGAATGACACATTGGCGCTCCATCTTCGAGCGCCGATTTGCAATCCGCCGCGCCGGGAAGGATATCGTAGTCGATCTCCACCAACGTCGCGGCATCCTCGGCGTTGTATCGGGTGTCGGCCACAACCAGCGCGATGGGCTCGCCCGCGAAGCAAACCTCCCGGCCCTCCAGCAGCCGCTGCTGAAAGGGTTGGGAAATTGCTGGGTTGGGCACCTGAAACGGCACCGTCTTATCGCGTAGGTATTCCGGCAGATCTGCGCTCGTGTAAACCGCGACCACACCGTCATGCGCCAACGCCGCAGACGTGTCGATCCCATTGATCTTGGCATGGCTATGTGGACTGCGGACGAACGCTGCTTCCAACATACCGGGGAGATGAAAATCGTCAGTATAGCTGCCCCGTCCCGTCAGCAGCCGCGGATCTTCCAGCCGCGGCACCCGCGCGCCGAACATCTTGGCGCCCATCGGGCTAGGCTCCTGCCTGTAGCCTCTTTGCCGCGTCGAGGGCGGCGGCCACGATACCCTGGTACCCAGTGCAGCGGCACAGGTTGCCGCTGATTGCCTCACGGACCTCGCGCTCGGTCGGGTCTGGATTTTCTTCTAGGAATTCCAACAGCGTTGTAAGCATGCCCGGCGTGCAGTACCCGCATTGCAAACCGTGATTATCTTGGAATGCCTGTTGCAGAGGGTGCAGTTCCTGATCGTTGGGCGCGATGCCTTCCACGGTTCTGATTTCCTGCCCGTCCGCCTGCACCGCCAACATAAGGCATGACCGCGCAGTCTGGCCGTTCAGCAGGATTGTGCAGGCTCCGCACACGCCATGTTCGCAGCCGACATGGGTTCCGGTCAGTAGACATTCATGACGAATGAAATCGGAAAGTGTTAGGCGTGTTTCAACTTCACGCTCGAAAGTTTCGCCGTTAATCGTAACGGAAATTGTTCTACGGTCGCTCATCTAAGGTTCATCTCCGTTCCGTTGACTGCGCGGCTGTAAGCCTTGGCGAGCGCACGCCGAGTAAGCACCGCCGCAAGGTGCTGACGATACCACGCCGGCGCGTATACATCTTCCATCGCATCGATCTCGCGGCATTTTTCTGCGATCTCGGTGAAAAGATCCGCCGAACCGGTTTCCCCAGCGAGCCCCTCTTCCGCCGCGGTAACCCGCAGCGGCGACGGCCCGACACCGCCAACCGTTATGCTGGCTTTCGTAATCTTTCCACCGTCTGCCACGTCAAGTAGTACCGCCGACGACGTAATCGCGTAATCACCATGGCGGCGGGCAAATTCGACAAAGGCGTAGCCATGACCTTCTGGCCAGATCGGGACCCGGATTTCCGTCACCATCTCGTCCAGATCAAAGGACGGCGTCATGTACCCCATCGGAAAATCCGCCATCGCAATATCACGCTCACCGCCTTTTTTACGCACGCTAACGATAGCATCTTGGGCCATGGACACGGTTGGAAGTTCGGCACTAGGATCGAGATGTGACATCGAGCCGCCGTAGGTGCCGCGGGTACGGGTCTGCCGGTGGCCGACATTCAAGATCGCTTCCTTCATCAAGGGAATCTTCTGCGAGACAAGGCCTGAAAACTCAATGTCGCGTTGACGGACCATACCACCGAACACGAGCGCGTCACCGTCATCGCGGATATAGGACAGGTCTTCAATCCTGTTGATGTCGATTACGTCGTCGGGCAAGACAAAGCGCATATTCAGCATCGGCATCAACGACTGTCCGCCGGCCAGAAGCTTGGCGTTGTCTTTTTCGGAAAGCAAGGCAACGGCATCATCGACGCTGCGCGGATCGTGGTAGGTAAAAGGAGGTGGTTTCATATTACACCGAGAACATGTGAATGGAGCAGGCGCCGTGATCGAAGCCGGATATTCCGCCGCCTGTGCAATGGGTCAGCCCGACCTTCGCGCCTTCAACCTGACGGTTTCCAGACTGTCCGCGGAGCTGTCGGACGACTTCGACGATTTGGGCGGTACCTGTCGCGCCGATCGGATGCCCTTTCGACAGTAGTCCGCCTGAGGGATTAATCGGAATACGACCGCCGATGGATGTGTCCCCATCCTCCAGCAGCTTCGCGGACTCGCCCTTGTCGCAGAATCCAAGAGCTTCATAATATAGAAGCTCGGCAATTGTAAACGCATCGTGGACTTCCGCGACATCGACGTCATCAGGTCCGATCGCAGCTTCTTCATAAGCCTGCTTGGCACCCCGTACTGTGATTTCCGGCGTGGTCATGTCGCGGAAACCGGTCATGTATTTCCCGGAATTCACCTCCGAACATGCAACACGCACCGGCTTGGTCGTGAACTGCTTCGCTTTTTCTGCGGACGCGATCACCACAGCCGAAGCGCCGTCGCCCGAGGGACAACAGTGCAGCAGGGTAAACGGATCGGCTATCTCGCGCGCGCCCAGTACTTCTTCCAGCGTCACTTCGTTGCGGTACTGGGCATCTTCGTTCTTTGCGCCGTGCTTGTGCGCCTTGACAGCCACCGAGGCAAGCTGCTCTTTCGTCAGACCGTGGTCGTGCATGTAGCGGCGCGCGCGCATGCCGTAGAGTGCCGGCATGACTAATCCGTGTGTGACCTCGAAATCCTCTTTTTCCAGCGGCAGCGTCCCACCACCGAACTTTGTAAGCTTCTCAACGCCAAGGACCAGCACGACGTCGTATACACCGGCCGCAACCGCGATATAGGCCTGACGGAACGCTGAAGACGACGAGGAACAGGCATTCTCCACGTTGGTGATGGGCAAACCGGTAATGCCGAGTTGTTTAAGTACCCGCTGGCCAGACATCATGCCCCCCAGCGCCGACCCGCAGTAGGCAGCCTCGATATCCTTCTTGTCGACGCCTGCATCCTCAATTGCTGCCTTAACCGCCGGCCAGCCGATTTCAGCCAGCGTTTTTTCCCGATATTTAGCAAAGGGAATCATTCCGACACCAATTACGGAAACTTCTCGCATATTCGCTCCTCTACCCCTTCGCCGGGGTGAATGCGTAACTTTCCACCGTACCATTCTCTCCCTCACCGACAACGGTCGTCGTCAGAGTTACCGCCATGTCCATTTCCAGATCCGCCGCATCGACGCCAACAATGTGAGCAAAAACGCGAACGCTTTGTGGCAGATCCACGTAACCCGCAATATACGGCACGTTCCAACCCTTCGGCGCAACGTGCACTACAGACCAAGTATAGAGAGATCCGCTATCGGGAAGTTCGAAATCTCTGACATTCTCCGACATGCATTCGGGACAGACGGGCGCGGGTGGAAAAGCTCTCGTGCCGCAGTCGGCGCATTCTAGCCCGATTAGCGTTGGCGTCCCGTCCGTCGCCAGCCTCAACGCGGCACCATCAAGCGGGTATTTTTCATGAATATTTTCGGCGGTCTGCGCCATCGGTCGTCCTCTTCCTCGCAAAACTTGTATCAATCGGGCGAAGGCCCGGCAAGCATCACCACATCGCTCCACCGCCATCAATCACCAGGGTCTGACCGGTGGTAAAATCGCTTTCAGCCGACGCGAAATACAGACAGGCGCCGATTAGGTCTTCCGGATCCTGCAGACGTTTTAGCGACCGACCCGCCAGTTTCGCCGCGGGGCCCCCGTCGCGCCAGTCGGAGCGGGCTTTCACGTTTTCCGACATTGTGGAACCGGGCGCGATCGCATTAACGCGGATACCATCTTCACCCAATTCCTTTGCCATCGCCCGCGTCATGCCGAATACCGCGCCTTTCGATGCATCGTAGTGCAGATAAAACGGAAGCCCGGTGAAAATCCGGCTGGTCGAGATATTGATGATCTTGCCGTAGCCCTGTTCCCGCATGACCGGTACGACGGCCTTGGAACACAAAAATGTACCGCCCACATTGACGGACATGACCTGCTGAAACAGTTCGGGCGAAATTTCATCAATCGAGGCGCGATCGAGCTTGCCGAAAATCGCGGCATTGTTGATCAGCACGTCGATGCGGCCAAAGGCGTCCATCGCAGCAGATGCCATATCCTGACAGGACTGCCAGTCCGAAACATCATTCTGCAACGCGATGGCCGCTCCGCCGACCGAGGCAATTTCACTGACGACCGCGCTAGCATCGTCTATATCTGATACGACCAGCTTCGCCCCTTCGGCCGCCAGCGCTTTTGCGTAAGTCGCTCCTATGCCCTGTGCCGCCCCGGTCACAATGCAGACGCGGTTCTTCACCCTGTCGGACATTTCGCTTCCCGATACCTAATTAATGATTAGCTATCTAAGGGTATCGAGGCCGCTAAAATCTGTAAAGTTTTAGAGGTCTTCAACGAATGCATGGGCGGCCGCGATCGCTGCATTCCTGTTGTCTTCATGAGTTCGCCCCGATGCTTTTCGGGGCTTCAGATCATGATCACCGTCGGGTAAATACTCAACTTGGATCGACGGCGACAGGCTGTAGCTGGTGACTTCTTCCTTCTTCCCGAAAGGGTCGCGTTCGCCCTGTAGGATTAGCGTCGGCGTTTCCAGTGATTCGAGGTGTGTCGTGCGCGGTTTTTCGGGTTTGCCGGGCGGATGAAACGGGTAACCCAGGCAGATCAACCCGGCGACACCCGCCTCGTCGGCTATCATGCTGGCAATACGTCCGCCCATGGACTTACCACCGATCACAAGATTCTTCGGTCCGAGTTCCGCAGCGACCTGCAGGTAAGCTTCGATTAGAACCGATACCCGGTCCGGCGGACGCCGTTTACCGTCCTCGCGCCGTTTAACCATGTAGGGAAATTCGAACCGGGCAACCCGCAGTTCCCGTCCCGCAATGCCGATTGCGGTTCTTTCCATGAATACCGAGTCCATCGGCGCGCCGGCGCCGTGGGCCAGAACGACGGTGTATGTCGCATTATCAGGACCGTTGAACAGAAATTTGCTCATTGACTTACATCGGACCCGATTGAAAACGCACCACAACGGCAACCACTATCCCGATCAGGATCAGCAGGAGCAGACGACGAACACCCATCAATCCCGTCCGGTTTTGATATTTAACAGGATCAATCCGGGCGCCGCCGGATCATCACGATATCGCGCGACGAAAAGACGTTTTCGCCACGCTGGTTGGTCAGCACGAATTCCCAGATCGCGAGACCTCGATCGGGTCGTGTTTTGGAGTCGCGTTTGCCGACGCACTCTTGACGCATGAAGAGTTCGTCGCCGACGCGCACCGGCTTCAGGAAATTCTGATCCTCGATCTTAGCCGCGCCAATAATCGCAACATTGCGTTCGACGCTCATGATCATGCGCTGTTTGAGGGCGATCGTCAGAACGCCGGACGCGATTAGGCTGTCGTGAACCGTGGCTTCGCCCCCTGCATCGCTGATATGCATCGGCAATGGGTCGTAGCGGGTGGCAAAACTGATGATTTCATCGGCCGTAACGGTAATCGGCCCGGCTTCACAGACCTGGCCGATCTGAATATCTTCAAGAAACAGCTCGACTACCGGTCCCGGCTCGACATCATTGATTTCAGAAATGTTCTTGTTCATTTAGCGGACATAGCCGACACCCGCCCATTGCGCAATTACGAACTCAGTGAACCGTCAGCGTTTCGCCGACTAACGGACAAGCGATTTCGCTGGTGCTGCTGATATCGAATTAATCCGAAGGGTCGCTTTCGCCACAAACTGTAAACGTAATACGGCAACCGGTCCCATCGTGTAGATATCTTGTAAAGATTGCAGACTTCTGTCGTAATCCTCAGCGGTCGCGGCGCCGGTTAGAAAAAATTGCATTCGACTTTCCCTCTGACGCACCGACCTATGTCTTCAGAACCGCCCACCATATATTGATTGGGTATACTCTATTAATGTTATCCAATATCAGGTTGTGTGGGACCCATATCAGGCGTAGTAGATCCTTCAGATGAATCAAAACACTTCCGAGCAAAAAAAAACCGAAAGCGGTTGGGTTAAGCCAGTCACCGAATACGGTCCTCTGGCCATATTTTTGGTTACCTACTACATAGAGGATTTGTATGCAGCGACTGCTGCGCTGATGGCCGCTACCGCCGTTGCCTTGGCAGTTTCCTTGGTCAAGAATCGTCGGGTCCCTATTATGCCGGTGATTACGGCTGTTATCGTGGGGATATTCGGTGCGCTGACGCTGATCTTCAACGACGACACCTTCATCAAGATGAAACCCACGATCGTTCAGGCGCTACTCTGCGCGATCCTTTTGGGCGGCCTCCTCTTTGGAAAAACGCTGTTGAAACCGGTCATGGGCTCGGCCTGGCCTATGACAGACTCTGGCTGGCGCATCCTGACCCGCAATTTTGGTCTGTTCTTCGCCGCGATGGCGGTGGTGAACGAAATTGTCTGGCGTACTCAGTCAGAAGAGTTCTGGGTCAATTTCAAGGTGTTTGGAAGCATTGCGCTGACACTGGCCTTCAGCATGACGCAGGTTCCAACGCTAAACCGTTATAAGATCGACGAGCCGGAAAACTAGTGCTTCAGGCGGCGGCGTTTCGGGGGCTGATAATAAAAGCCGGTACCTTCGGCGAGGCAGGCCCCATCGGGTGGGCCAGCATTACTCCCCGTGGACGGAAAACTCGTTGATGCAACCGCATAACCGGAACCCGAACGAACCCAGAAATTCTTGAGCCCGATTTTGTTGCGTTAACCCGCCTGCGCCACCGACAACTTGCCTGTCACGCCGTGCTTTTCGATTAATCCGGCCACCAACCCACCCTCCTTCGACTCCTCAACGAAGTCTGACAGGAACACCGCTGCCGCGTCGTTTGCCTTTGCCGTACCTACCGCTTGTTGCACCGCGGTGAACCGGCCGTCCAGTATACGCGCACCGGGAATATTAGGCAGGCCTTGGGTCATCAGCGGACGCAGACCGGCTAGTGCATCTAGCTTTTCGTCGAGGAACAGCTTCGTCGCGCCAGGCAGGCCCTTCGCCCTCACCAGTTCCGCGTGTTTAAGGTTGCTGGTAAGGAATAGATCGTAGGCACTACGTTCCGACACGGCAATACGGATACCGGGCTGATCGACCTCTTCGATCGATTGTAGCACCGACCCGGCAGGTAACATGTAGGTCGCCTCGATCTCCACATAGGCGGCAGTGAAAGCGATTTTCTCGGCTCGAGTCGGCTCCGCGCCAATCAGACCAATATCCCAGACGTCGTCCTCTACCGCATCGGCCAGTTCGCCAGGGGTAGAGAACGTTACGTAGGCTATTGGAACGCCAAGATACCCCGCGATTTTCGCTGCGAATTCCGGTCCAACCCCATCGGGGTCGCCGGATGAGGTTTCCCCCGTCACCAGCAACTTGTTCGCCATGTTAATCCCGGCACGCAGCGTGCCGGTCGGTACGAGTTGGGAAAGTAGTTCTTCGATCATAAAAAATCCGCAGCAATGAGTGTGTCTGCGGATTTTTAAGCCTCTCAGGCCGTGAAGGCTATTCCGCGGCGACGGGGCGGCGCAGTTGGTCAGCTTCCGGCAAATCGTATTCGGCCAGCACGCGGTCGACCGTGCCCGTCATTTCGTCCCACGGGCATTCGATGAAGCTGTACAGCGTGTTGATGAAGGCGGGACCTGCATAAAAGCGCTCGTATTGCTGATGCCGTCCAGCGAAATCGCTACCCAGGAGGTCCCAACCCATTTTTAGGAACTTCATCCGTTCTATTGCCGACTGCCCAGGCACCGACCAGTAGGTTTCGAATTTGTCCTTCAACTCTGGATTGTTAATCACCGAAACATCGGCCGGCATCTGGAACGGCCCGCCCCCCATTAGCTCACGTACGGTTTCGCAAATCGTGGCGTAGTTCTGGGTACACCAGTGTAGCGCACCATACATGTGCCGCCGGTTCACGTTGTAACGTCCGGGGACCATTTCCTCCGCATCCTCTATCTGACCGGCGATCATAGCGTTAAGACCAGCCTCAGCTGCAGCCAGGCGGCCAAGTGTGTCGCGTACGGCGGGCACCTGAAGAACATTGTTGAGTTCCGCAGATTTGCGGGCGATGCCGAGGATGAGCTTCAGCTTCTCTGAAAAGCGAACATTGGACTGATGATTGCCCATGGCGTGGCTGGGGGTCTGAAAATAGATGTTCCGCGACAGTGCGGCATTGTTATGGGTAAAAACACGCTCCCACGGCACCTTCACATCTTCGAAGATCACCATCGAATCCGTCTCATCGAATTTCCAAGCAAACGGTGCATCAAATTCCGACACGGCAAATCTCTCGAACGGTTTCCGCGTCCAGATTGTTACCCCGTCCCAGTTCAGCGGCACGGCGCAAGTAATGCTCTCAGCCGCCTGCTCTTCACCAAGTGGCAGCAGATTTCCGACCCAGGTCTCGTTCGAAAACACCGCCGACGTGCCCAGCATTTTCATGCCATTTAGCGTCACGCCTTCCTTGTCTGCCGCGGTGACGCGTAATGTCGGGACGGTCAGACCTTCACGCTGATACAGCTCTGGCTGACGGGCACCCTGAGGCGGCAGCACCGTGTAGCAGGCGAAGGTGTCGTTTTTGCGCATGTAATCGTAATAGCCCCGCAGGTGTGCGGCCGAGCCCTTAAGATTTTCTTCGAACAATTCTGGCTTCCACAGCAGACCGGTGACGAAGCTCGCGACATGGTCCGGCGACCTGCCGATGAGCCCGCAGGTCCACTCCGCGACGCGACGGTGGGTTTCTCGACGTCGACGGAGATCTTCCTTCGACTTCGGTTTGAGATACCAGGACGTGCTGAGCTCACCGTCCTCGTCCTCATACGCCATCACATCGATATTCTCCGGATCGCGCTTGCGATCGTAGATCATTGCGAAGGACTGGGCGGCGTTTCGAAATGCCGGATGCGTGGTAACGTCCTCCACAAGTTCGTCGCCGATATAAACTCTTCGTCCATCGCGCAAAGAGTCGAGGTGCTGATCGCCTGTCTTTAGCATCAAGTATCTCCTAAATATAATGTAAGCCGGTCAGCGCCAGACTGCGCCTACCGCTATGTCTCCAATTTCGGTGTGTTCCCGGGCCAGCGTTTCCGCCGTGTCGGCGGCACGCGCGCTGGTCTTGGCCATGTGTTCGACGATTTCGCGGAACCGGGCAAAAGTCTCCGGCCCCATCCCGTCGAACAGTTCGCCATTGATGGCCTGCAGATGAGGCGTAAAGGAGTCGATCGCGGCCTGACCTTCCGCAGTCAGTTCAAGGATCACGCTGCGCCCATCTTCGGGGTTTGGTCGTTTATCGAGAAAACCGCGCCGCATCAGTTTTTTCGACTCCATGGTGACATAAGCTCCGGACGTGTGAAGCCGGTCAGCGATCAGCGAAACAGTAACACGATAGCTGGGCGTCAATTCCGCTACGACCATGAGGATGTGATACTGGATCCCGGACAGGCCGAGCGCCGTTGCCATACGTTCGCGGATCCGGTCGAAATTCACCGTCATAGTAAAGATGCCATAGATCAGCTTCCGGAAGTCAGCATCCCCGCCTGACTGATCCAGCATTGCATCCAACGTCGTGGAGGGCGGGAGCGTCCAGCCCGTGTCGGGAAGTTCAGTAGTTGAGGTCATCTGGCGTTAGCTCTGATCAGACATTTATATCAGAGACATAGCTAAATTATTTATATGTATCAACTGAACAAATCCCCTCCTTAGCAGGCGACATTCATGGGTTCATGCGCATTCGGCGATATTTGGCCGCATACCTGCCGTACTTATCCGGCTGACCGGTTTTCGCAGCATTTCGCAGGCCTTCACCAGTCCGAATATTTCGGCCAACACAGAACTTGCGATGTCCGGTTGGTTAGCTCCGGCATTGTTTCGGTTATCTTCGAGAACGGCAAACGCGTGTTTCGGAAAACAATTGGCGTGTCTGGCGACACAACCGGAGCGCCGGTCAACTCGACAAAACCTGTTTGGGATCCGCTCGGTCGTTAAATCGATGACGGCTTTTGGCGGGGCCCGATCTTTAGGCGGCAGTAGAAGCGGCACCACAAGCACATAACCGGCGGAATAGACCCCGCCGAGCCAACCGGGTTACACATTCGTCATCTTTCATATCGCATCAACGCCGGCAGCACCGCTCCGACGGTCATTAACGTCACCAGATAAAGCACTAGAGATGTGCAGCAGAGGGTCGTAGGCGCGGTGGGTCTTATCCAGCTTGCTTAAACGCTATCCGACAGCAACAAATGGTGGCCATCACCCATTTATTGAACTCGGACCACGCATGGGGCAAAATGCGTCGAAGGTTAAGATAGGGGTTCGAATGTCGGAAACTCTGGAACGGCTGGTTGGCGACGAAGACATCGACGCTTTTCACAAAGACGGTGCAATACGTTTGCGGGGTGTCTTGTCTAAGGATTGGCTCGACCTTTTAGCTGAAGGGTTTGAACAAGCAGTTGCTTCTCCCGGTGAGTTTTCCAAAAGCTACGGCCCAGAAGGTGCGCCCCGCTATTACACCGATCACCGACTTTTCAACAGGTTCGAGCCTTTCAAAAAGTTCCTGTTCGACAGCCCGTTGTCACAGATTGCCGCCGAGATTCTTGGCGCGACACGGATCGATCTGTACGACGAACATCTACTCATCAAGGAGCCTGGCGCCCCAGCGCCGACATACTGGCATCACGACATGCCATATTTTTCTATCGACGGATACGATTTGGCCAGCATCTGGTTTGCCCTCGACCCGACCCGCGAAGACACCGGTGCGCTGAAATTCGCCAAGGGTTCGCACAAATGGGGAAAACTTTATCGGCCAGTTAAAATCGGTGAAAATAAACCGGTCGACAGCTTCAACCGCGACAACCTGATCGCGACGGTACCGGATATAGACAACAATCCAGAAGATTATCCCACCGTCCTACTTGAAACCGATCCCGGTGATATTCTGGTATTTCACGGATTGACGCTGCACTCTTCGTCCGGCAATGCCAGCACGGACATAACTCGGCGCGCACTGTCGCTCCGTTTTGCCGGTGACGATATCCTCTGGAAAAACCGGTCTGACGCACCGCTGATATTCGAACGTACTCTCGACGACGGCGAGCCACTGAGCAGGATTTCCGATGAGTGCCCGCAGGTGTGGCCGCAGGCCTCCTGAGGGGGATTAATCTTCCCGGCGTAGCATCGCGCTCAGAAACAGAATACTGAGCGCCGAACACCCTAGGATCACAATTCCCATGGGCAACGCCGTACCGTCGTGAAGCACGCCGACGCAGACACCGGACACTGCCCCGCACCCGTAGCGCACCGACCCGACCACTGCAGATGCAGTTCCGGCGTTGTCAGGAAAATACTCTAAGGCGCCCGCCGCCGCATTCGCGTTTATTACGTTCAGCGGTAGCGTAAAGACGACAATTCCCGCGACAACGCCCCAGACACCCCACACATCGGTATAGATCAGGACGAACAGGATCGCAGCGCCGGCCACCAGAAGCCAAACACCTATCTTCATCATCTCCCGGACACCTTGGCTAATCACAAGCTTGCTATTCAGCCAGCCGCCTGCGAGCACGCCGATCACGTTCAGCGTGAAGATATATCCCAAATGTTCAGGTGCAACGCCGTAGAATTCGATAAACACAAATGGCGCGCCCGACAGAAATGCGAATAACGCGCCAAATGAGACCCCCCCCGACAGCACATACCCTAGGGCCTGACGATGTGTCAGGACCCTGCCGTATCCTCGCAACAACGGGCGAATGCCGGGCTGGGACCGGCGCCCTAGCGGTAGGCTCTCGGGAACACCGATCATTACCACGACGATCGCGAGGACACCGCAGATTACAAGCGTCCAGAAGATTGCCCGCCAACCGATCCAGACTAACAGATACCCGCCGATTACGGGCGAGATCATCGGCGCCAGCAGAATAAACATCAGCATCAACGACATCGCACGTGCCATGTAAGTGCCTGAAAACTGGTCGCGGATGATCGCCCTCGACAAAACGGTTCCCGCGGCACCGCCGACGGCCTGTAAAAAGCGGTAGACGGAGAGACTTTCGATGCTGCTTGCGGTAGCGCACAGGATCGTCATCACGATGAACAGAACAATGCCTGACAACAGGACAGGGCGGCGGCCGAACCGGTCAGACAAGGGACCATATCCAAGCTGTCCCAGTGTGAAACCTAGCATGTAACCGCTGAGCGTCAGCTGTACGTGCGAGGCGGTAGTTGCGAATTCCTCGCGGATCGTCGGGAAAGACGGCAGGTACATATCGATCGAGAGCGGCGCCAAGGCGGCCACCAGACCAAGACACACGATCAAAGGCAATTGCGACGGCGGCGTCTCGGATGACATGGCAGGCTTTTCTGTCAAAACGTTGCGGACTTAAACCGGTCCGGGCAGATCCAGTCCGACCCCCTTAAGATGCTCGAATAGCTCGGCAAGCATGGCTGTATCTTCCGGCGGCAAGGGCGGCTTCAGGATCGAAGCGATATTGGACTCCAAGTGTTCAATCTGGCTGGTACCAAACAACACCACATCTGCCCCGGGCTCGTGGCGCACGTAACGATAGGCCGCGTCGATGACGTTTTCGGCACCACCTTCGCGCACCAAAAACCCGAGGGGTTCCTGGGTGTCAACAAGCCAGCCAGGTAATTGTCCATTAGCCGCGAGTTCGGTCATCGTCGCCTGCAGTCTGCCCGGAACGCTGAAAATATTACGCACGACAAACATCATCAACGTACCGATACCACGATCCATAGTCCGCGGAAGCACCGCCGTGCGCGCAACCTGATGCATCATGTTGAAGCCCGGCATCATCACATCCCAGCAATCGTCGTTCACGGCCCGCTGTAGCATGGTCTGACCGTAATCGTTTGGTGACGTCTCCGTTATGCCGAGAAAGCGAATTTTTCCGGCGCCGCGCGCGCGCAATAGTTCCGGCGCAAGCACATTAATCGCGTGGTCGTAGTCCCGCGGTTTCACGCCGTGCAAATGAAAGACATCGATATAGTCGGTATCTAGCTCGCGAAGCGACGTATCGATGGCGGTAGCAATACGGTCCGCCGAGACCCCGGCTGCAAGATACTTTGTCGATACGACCACCTGTTCCCGGGGAATTGCCCTAATCGCTTGCCCCACCAATCGCTCAGTGCCGTAGGCTTCCGCTGTATCGAAAAAGTTGACGCCGAGGTCCATCGCGTGACGGATGAGATTCACCGAATCTTCCGTGGACTGACCCTTGCCCCTCCCGATCTTGCTGTTGCCGCCACACCCAAGACCGGCAACACTGACCTTGAGCCCGGTTCGTCCAAGTAGCGTGTATTCCATCGTCCGAGTTTAGTCAGCGGGCGTCCTCACCGCCAGTTCGGTACTCGCCTCCAACCGTGCCACTATTTCTGCGAGAGAACGAAAATCCTCCACCGAGAGTGATCCGAAAAACGTGTCATTAGCCCGTTGGATCTCCGGTGCCATTGCTTCGAGCTGTGCTTCTCCTTGTTCCGTCAGCCGCAGGGACACGCCCCGTCCGTCCTCCGGATTGGGGTGTTTGGCAACCAGATTGGCTTTCACGAGCAAGTTCACCTGCGCGGTGATGAAGGGGCCACTGACATGTAGCCGGCGGGCGACAGCGCGCACACCGGCGCCGCCTTCATCGTCTTGCATGTGGGCAACAGCCATTAGGATAGCGTATTGCGGACCGGTGACGTCGATGACCTTCGCCAGCCGGTCACGGACCTCCTGCATCCGCGCCCCCAACGACAGAAGATCGTATACGAGTGTGCGGAAAGCTTGATCCCGTCCGTCCGCGTCCAGCAGTTCCGGCCTGGAAACCGACACCGGCAGTTTCTTTTTCGTCATGCGCAGAGAAAGGCCGCATTGCCCTGCAGGGTTTCCTCGATCGGAACATCTAGGGCTTCGTGAATCGAATTGTACATCGCCCAAAACCCGACCACGCAGGCAAGCTCCACTATCTGCGGTGGCGTCATATGCTCGGCCAGGCTTTCAAGCACCGGCCGTGGTACGTTCGAATGATTGAGGCTGGCAGCCTTGGCGTATTCGATTGCCGCTTTCTCGGCGGGATCGTTCGGCGCGTAGGCCGGATCGAGGAGTTTCGCGACATCTTGCGCGGAAAATCCCCAGCCTTCCTCGTCGCCGCGATCCTCGTTCATCAGTGTGTTAGTGTTGTGGGCAACGCAGTATGCGCTTTTATTAAGGAAACTGCAGATAGCGGAAATCCGCCGCTTCAGGCCGGCGTCAAGATGACTGCTCTCATCCCGCATAACGGTGTTGTTGAGCTGCACAAGGCAGGCCAACAGTTCCGGCCTATGCATATAGAGTTTGAGCGCGTTGGGCATAAAGCCCATGCGCGCCTCGTAAGCTTCTAGCGGCGCTTTCAGCTGATCCGGCAGCGCATCGCGGTCGGCATAGGGTATGAACGGCGTCTCTTCGGCCATTACAGATAATCCTCCAATTTTACCTTGCCCCAGTTGACGGGGAACGCTTCCTGAAAATCGGCCCCGCCGCGGTGCGGCTTTGCGGTGGCGTCGATACCGACCTTGCCGACTACGCGCCAGGGTTCATGCCCCGGAATCAGTTCGCCGGAGGGCTCGTAAAGCGAGCCACGCGTGCCCGGTACGACGAACATGTCACGCGACGGGTCTACCCGGGTCGCCATCGCGCGATAGACTTCGCCAGGATCATTGATATCCGTGTCGGGGCTGACTGCCACCACCATCTTGGTATTCAGCCAGGGCGACCCCATAGTCTGCATCAGAGCGTCGTTGACGAAGCCAGGACGCGGGTAATCCACTTGGATAATACAGCTTACCGCTGCGCCCCAGGTCGGGAACCGCACGTCATGCACTTTGAGACCGATTTCGCTGATCCGGTTATACAGGACCGCTTCGTGGCAGAGCCGGGGCAGCGGTTGGTGATCAGTGTCCGGCACGGTCTGGTGATTGCGATAGATCGGTTTTCCCGACCTCATCGTAATCGCCGTCAGGTCGATCCGCGGGATATTCTGCTCCTTGGGGAGGAAATATCCGGTCGGCGCATTGACACCCCCGACATCGAAAGTCTGCGAAACATCGACCACACCCTCGACGACGATTTCGGCATGCGCCGGCACACGAAGATCAATGGTCTCGCAAGGCACCATCTCTATGTCTTGATCCATGATCGTGCCAACCATTTCCATCTCGCCCCATATATCCATGTGCATCCCGGAGAAATTGGCCATGATCTCGTATGCCGGATGGACACCGAACACGATAGCGATCGGCATTTCCTTGATACCCATGTCCCGGTACTTCTGCATGATGATGTGCGTATGAGGCGTTGCGAAACTTATGAAACCGTGACGAGGGCCAACCGGCGTAGTCCCTGCATGGGATGAATTGTAGAAACCGGTTTTCGGATCCTTCACGATGTTCATCGCCGAAATATACCGCTGTCCCTCTTGCGTGGAGTGCACCGGCGCAGGCAGTTTCAGCCAGTCGACATCGTCGCCCGTATAGACAACCTCTTTCACCGGGCCCGACGCCACGTCGACAAAACCCCGCGGCGGCTTTCGTAGGCGATGAGCTAGCGTGTGCAGATAATCCTCTTTCGCCACGCCCAGAGCCCGGCATTGCGACCAGCGATGTTTAACCAAGATGTCGCACAGCCGGAAGTCCGGATACTCAGTGATGTTCTCGAAAAGGATCGGGCCTTCGGATTGTGCAGATAGGGCACCGATATCGTCGATCGACACCGGTTTCTCGATCACCGTCAGCAGATCTGCATTTGTATCCAGATATCCCCGAAGATCCCGATCGAGGGTTTTGTTGTGATCAGAACCCGGTACAGAAGTGTTTGCTTCGGATGGCATCGACATTCTCCCACTCGATATAGATAACTAAATTATCTATTGTGCCTAACCTGTCAACCACTTACAGGTTTTAGGTTCAAATCGGCACCCATCCGGACAACGACCAGTATGGTAAACGCATCGAGAATCAGGTTGTCGATAAAAGCCGGCGATGGACCTTACTCAGCCGCCTGCGCCAAGGTTTCCCCTCGCAGAATCCGGTTGATCTTCAAGCGAAAGAGGCCAGCCGACTCGTCAAGATCAAGGCCGATTTTGAAACGGCCCTCGTGCCTTGTTTCCTCTTCCTGAACGGCCTGCAGTATCTCCTTGTCTTCCGCAAAGGCGATACGGAACTGGTCGCTGATCTGTTCCCCAACAGATGGGTCTTCGGACTCGAAATTCCGAACGTGCAGCCACCGATCGATGGTACGGGTTTCGGTAATTGGCGTCATGAAATGGCAGGAATAGACCTGTATCCGGCCATCGCCACCTTCCTGCCAGCTCCCGGTTCCCGCGGCAGTGGCCCCAAAATCAATGATCGAGACCGACGGCGTATACATGAGGTAGCGCTGCCACATATCAACCCTGCCATCGTGACTGCCAAACGAGGCAACGAAGCCTGTTGGCGCTGAATCCGGCGTCAGCCGCTCGGTCATCACGCCCCAAGACGTATCTTCGTGCGTCACCGGCGCGTTGATTTCATCCGGATTGCCCAACGTAGACGGGTGCACATAGTTCACATGCGTCGGATCGCACAAGTTATCGCAGAGCAGTAGATAATTTGCTTCGACATCAAGGGCATCGCCGAACGCGACGCCCCAACCATCCTGATGGTATTCTGGAAGGTCATAGATATCATCGGGATTGGCCTGCGCCGGATCGCCCATCCAGATCCACACCATCTCCATGTTTTCATAAACCGGATATTGTCGGATTTTGCAGTCTGGTAACGTTTCTTGGGTCGGAGCGCCGACACATTCGCCTGCCCCGTTAAAAATCAACCCATGATATCCGCACTGCAGATCGTTTCCCGCGACCCGCCCCTTGGACAACGGAAGGAAGCGGTGCGGACAAACATCTTCCGCTGCACGCACTCGCCCATCTTGGCCACGCCAGAGAACAATATTCTCACTCAGAATGGTTTGCGAAAGTGGCTTCTCCTTTAGTTCGTGGGCCCAAGTGGCAACGTACCAAGCATTTCGAATAAAGCTCATACCGCTATCTTTCAGATGAACACCTAAACGCATAATTGTTTGTGTACATACAACTATGCGTTTGGGTTCTCTCCACTGTCAAGCCGCAACGCTCAGCCGAACAGCGGCGACATTTCAGGGATCGGCCGCGGCGTCATCAGCAAGCTTGACTGATCGATGAGCAACGGCGCTATTGCCGAAATAAAATTCTGCCAGTCCGGGTCATCAGTCAGTGTGCCGACGCGTGTCTCGCGCTCAGCCGAATCTTCGAACCACCACCACAGGGTAATGTTGTGTAGCGATCCGGTCATCGACATAAACGCGCCAACCGTACGTTCCTCCATTACGCCCAATGCTCTCACCCCATGCTCGTTGCAAGCCTCGACAAATGCGGGAATACCGCCAGGCCGAAGCTGGAACGCGCGTTCCTCGATCACGCGTTCGCCGTTTAAGGAGGTAAGTTTCTCGCCTGTCTCAGGAAGCCAGTCATTGCCTCCCGCCCACATCGGGTTCAACGCCTCCACCGGCAACAGCTCCAAGAAGCCATTGACCTGCCGGCGGACAATCTTACGCGTATTGACAAAATAGGGCGTCAGCTCGGGCACCGCATACAACCCGCGCAGCCGGACATTCCAGTCCTCGAAGCTGTCGTAACGATACAGATGGACGACCTGGTCTGATGTTCCTGTTCGGGTTGAAAAATAGCCAACCAGCCGGTCCATATAGGATTTCACCAGGTCGAAGCCCCTATCAATCTGCGCCTGGTCGAAAGCTAGCACGTGACCGGGTTCCATGGTGTACGCGCGTCGTTCGAATATCATTGTATCGTCGCCTTTCACTCTTGTGGATACTGGTATGCCAGTGTTCGAGATGACTTGTCACCCAGCGTCCGATGATTGACCCTTCGCACATGGCTTAATTGCCTGATATCAAGATTTATATTGAAGCGCAGTAAGCCCGCATCGGCGAACGGTGGCGGGAGAGCTAACGTATAAAATTCCCGTTCCTGATTCGCACCGTCTACCCCAAACCCCATGACGCGGGGAGCATAAGGTGTGGAAAATACGACGTATTGGAAAGCAGCTGGCCATTAGGTTCGACAACGATGTCTGATCGATCATTCACCTTGTGACCGCAGGTTACCAGCGCTGGAGAGGGTCCGGCGCCAAAATAAGAGCCAAGACCAATCTTACCGCATTCGATTTCGCTGACGGACGCTTAACCCAACCAAAGCCGGGAACAAAAACCGGTAGCGCTGCAATCGGTAGACGGGGAAGACGATCGGACGGCACTCGACCCCGGCGACATCGACGTCTTCGCCTGCACTTCCAATCAATTCAAACACGCACCGACGGAAACCATCCATACGGTAAACCGGTCGCTGACCGACCCGCGGATATTCAGCGACCTCGGCAACGCCTATTCAGACGAGTTTCTGCAACGGGCGCGCCTGTCTACCGTTCCGCGGACCGGAGAGATATCCGATGATCAAGTTCGATCGTTGTTTAGAAACACGGTGAACACTTTGTAAGAATGGACCGACTGGAAACCTCCGAAAGGTTTCTCGGAGAAGTAATAGCGCTTCGCAAAGCGATACCGGCCCGCAGCCGCTATAAAGAGCCCTGCACCGATTGCGCCAAACCGCCTCAGCGGCTTCGCAACGCCGATAACGAAATCATTTACTGCGCGGACTTTCAAACCAGCGAAAAACTGCTGTCAGACCGTTACCTCTCCTGCCTTATAAGAAAAACTGGCAACGATTAGGGAAAGAGCATGAGGAAATGTTGCTGAAACCCGCTTGACACGAACCCCTTTATAGATAACTTAATTATCTATATTAAATTTTTTTTCTCTCAACCAGGATATCACTATGACTGCTTCCTACATCGTTCGTTATCACGGCAATGCCGCCGACAAAGCGGGATTTCTATCCCACTATCGCGAGAGTCACGCCCCGATCCTGAGGCAATTCCCGGGGATTGGCTCCTTAGTCCTTCACCATGGCGTGGATTTTACCGATCCGTTTCCGGTCAACCCGGGCGGCAATCTCCTTATCGCACAAATGACGTTCGACGATCTGCCTACCCTCAATGCGGCCCTGACATCGTCTGCGAGAGCGGAGGCACGGGACGATTTCGGGAATTTTCCCGCTTTCGATGGCGAAGTTACGCATCAGGCCTTCATCGCCGAACGCGTATTCTAATGTTGTCTCCAGACTACCCCGCGCGAACGGGTGCCGACGGGTTTTCTCCCCGTGACGTCATGCCAACGAGACAGGTCACTCCCTTCACCTTGGGTCGTCGAAAGCTTCCACCACCAATTGGTGGTTCCGTCCGATCAGTTTGAAAGCAGTATCGACATGACATATCTGTTCCCGCTGCTGCGGACGCAGCGAAAAATAGAGAGGCCAGACATCATGTCACCAAACATCTCATCCTCCTGTTTCCTCATTCAGGTTCTCCGGGGCACCAGACGCGCCCGTTTCGCAGAAATCTGGGAACGATTTCAAATATCCAAACGCGAAAGAGAAACAGCATGAGTGAAAACAAACGCCGCATTCTGCAGCGGGACCGAAACCCACACCTTTTCCGGCCGATTGAACTCAGGTCGGTGACGGTTAGGAACCGGGTGATGATGTCGCCAATGTGCCAGTACTCCGCTACCGACGGCATGCCGGAGGAATGGCACCACGTACATCTTTGTAGCCGCGCAGTCGGTGGTGCCGGTATCGTTTTCACCGAAGCCACGCACGTTTCACCGGAGGGCCGTATCACGCCTCATTGCCTGGGGATCTGGAACGATGATCAGCGCGATGCCTTCCGAAAGACGGCCGCTTTTATCGCCGAACAGGGTGCCGTACCGGCGATGCAGATAGGCCATGCCGGTCGCAAGGCCTCGACGTCGCGTCCTTGGGAAGGCACCGATTCCCTATTCCCGTCCGACCCCGACGGATGGCAGACGATTGCCCCGACGGAACAGCCCTATGCCGACTGGCATCCGCCGGCAGCCATGGACTCCAACATGATCGAACGGGTCATGGCCGATTTCACCGCTGCCGCTCGCCGAGCCTACGACGCGGGCTTTAAGCTTCTCGAAATTCACGCGGCACACGGGTACCTGGGGCACAGCTTTCTCTCGCCGCTTAGTAATGACCGGTCGGACGATTACGGCGGTTCGCTTGAACACCGTGCCCGGTTCCTGTTGGAAACACTGGATGCGGTGCGCGCCTCATGGCCTGAGGATCTTCCACTGTTTCTGCGCCTTTCCTGTACAGACTGGGTCGATGGCGGATTGACCGTTGACGATATTGTCGAGGTGACAGGCTGGGTCCGGGATCGCGGCGACGTCGACCTGATCGACTGTTCCTCCGGCGGCAACGATCCACGCCAGCAGATACCGATCCATCCCGGGTATCAGGTTCCTCTCGCCGAACGAGTGAAACGTGAAACCGGCATGCGAACTTCCGCCGTCGGACTACTGCACAGCCCCGACATGTGCGAGGAAATTATCGCGAACGGCAGAGCCGACCTGATCGTTCTGGGCCGCGCTTTGCTCGCCGATCCCTACTGGCCGTTGCACGCCGCGTCGAAGCTTCGGGCCGAAAACCTAGACTGGCCGATACAATACGAACGGTCGAACATATTCTGAATAAAATTGAGACTGGTCTGCCGACCCACCCCAGTTGCTGAAGATTTGGCGCTACGCGGTTACGGCGCCTATCAGGCGCGTCGCCGGCGAACCGGTCGACCACCGAGCGAGCTTCGTTGCCGGCTAGGTAGATCGGATCTTCCGCTATTTGCTTTTCCGTTTTTTCCACGACCTCGAGACGCTGCACTTCCAGGTTGGTGAGTGACCGATTGGAATTTTTGAGAACGGACATACGTTCTTAACAATATCCCAGTTCAAACGTCGGCGCCTGCAGTTTGGACCCGAGGTGGGCAAGAACGCGACTCCGGCCTTTATCCTACGTCCGCTGAATTTCCTCTGATTTCAGCAGATTGTCGACGGCGGCACCTAACCGGTCCTGAACATTTTCTGCATCTCTCATTTATGTCTCCCTTGTTACTGGAAACCATCAGACCGTCGATGTGATTAATGATGGGTTAAATCCTCGGATAAATAGAAGATAGTTTTGTGGATACTTCCGACCCGTGAGAATTAGGTGTTTTTATCCGCCGTTTATTTTCGACCGTGGCGCGGCTAGTAGCGAAAGAAATGTGATTACGCCGCCAAGGGCCATGACGCCCATGGCGATTTTCCATGCCAGAGGGTCTCCGCTGCCGCCGGTGTAATCGAGGGCGACACCGAACGCGAGTGGTCCAAGGATACCGCCGGAAAACCCGATAAACGCGAGGACTGCGAGCGCACTACCGCGTCGCGCTGGGTCGGCGGCCGCGATGGTGCCCGCATTGATCGTCGCGCTTCGACCGTAAGACGACATCCCGAATATCATGCAGAAGACTAGCGTCAATTCATACGCCCCGTCGGTGGTCAGGCCGATGCCCGCCGCAAAGGCAGTGGAAATTAATGCGATGGCCATGACAATCTTGCGCCGGTCGTAGCGGACACAGAGTTCGCCGACGACCATGGCGGCAGGTACTCCAATAAGGGCGACCAGCGTAGCCCACACAGAAGGGCTCCAACCGGTTTCGCCAATGGCCATTCGGGCTTGCAAGTGCAAAAAGAACGTTACCAACCAGACACGGGCAGAAAACACCTCCCAGGCCGTCCCAAGCGACGAGACAATGTAAGACATGACCGCCCGGTCCCGAAGCACCGGGCGGAAATCAAGTGCAGCGCCCGCGTCCTTGGCGGGAGGATCCGGCTCCTTGGACGGCAAGATAATGGCCACGGTGAGCAGTGCACATAATCCACCGATCCCGGCAAACACAAAAGCCCAATGCCAGTCTAAGTATTGCGCCGTTACGCCTGCAATCAGGATCGAACCGCCCGACCCCAGCGCGAAGAACGACGAGTAATACGTCGAGCCCCGCTGCTGAACTTTCCCCGGCGGCAACTGATCGGACAGTGCCTTCAGACCCGGCATAAAAGTTCCCGCCAGCCCGATCCCAGTCAGCACCCGGAATATCACGCCCGACCACAGCCCATCAGCGACTAAACCGAACCCAAAATTGCCAACAGCACCAATTGCTGCGCAGGTCAGGTAAATCCACTTGGGGTCGATCCTATCGGTATAGGCGGTTAGTATGGGGACAGTCGCGATATATCCTACGAACAAAGCCCCACCCAGCCATCCGGCCTGCGCATTAGACAAGCTCCACGCGCCAATAATGTCGCCCAGCACAGCAGCAGGCGCCATAAACCCCATCAACGTTAGCACGAGTGCGACGCCAAATGCCCCGACAAGAAAAACCGGGTTGGTCATGACAGAGTGATCACGACCTTGCCGCTGGCAGAGTTGGCTTCCATGTGGGCATGGGCTTCCTGAATTTCGTCAAACTTGAAAACTCGGTCGAGCGGCATCCGATATGTGTCGTCCTCCAAACCGGTCAGATACATATGAAGCGCATCGGTCGTCATGGGTGTGGCCGAGCTAGAAAAATAGGTGAGTTTCGTCGTCGAAGGGATCACAGCGCCCGGTACGAAATTTTCGATCTCCCACTCTCCGCCCAGCAGACCGACCATACATAAACCCCCGCCGCGCCGGACGCAGGCGAACGAGTCCTCCAAGACTTTCGTGCCGACGAGATCGAACGCCGCATCGGCGCCGTCGGGTACAATATCCCGCACCGCTGGAGCTATCTGACCGGTCTCAATGACGACATGATCGGCTCCATAGCCTCGCAACAGCTCCGCTTTCAATGGGTCGCGCGTCGTAGAAATCACGGTAAGACCATGGACGCGGGCATAATCGGCCGCAACCAGCCCCACCGCAGACGATCCACCCCGGATAAGTAGCGTTTGTCCATTTTCGATAT
>MDTD01124553.1_pt1 | contig 26084 bp, 29 predicted proteins | sample 811221 | NCBI WGS metagenome assembly MDTD01 (sample SAMN05326646, study PRJNA326480) | marine metagenome | isolation source: seawater | place: Pacific Ocean: South West | collected 2011 | reverse complement strand
GTCGCTGCCGGTGCTGTCTTTGTCGGATGGAAAGCCATCGCACCATTGTCGCGCGACACGACGACTGACGTCACCGTTCCGAGGCTCTGCCCCTCGCAAGAGCAGGCAAGGCGGCGTTCGACGCCAACTGCGCGCCTATGCCAACGTACCGGAGGCCCGCGCCTCGATCAGCCGGTACCTGGCGTTCTACAACGGCCGGAGACCTCAATCATCGCTTGGCGGGCAGGCCCCCGATCAGGCATATCTCACGACGCAGCAGCCAATCCCGGCCGCAGCATAACCAAGGCGGACATCCACTTAGCGACAGCCCCGAAACTGTTCAGACAAGCCGAGCCACCTCTCGGCGTCCGTTCGCCAGCGTCTCACCAACCGCGCCCGCGAGCGCGGCGAGGACGTCGATCTCGTCTTCATCCGCTACGCCCTGGAACGGCTTCTCTATCGCCTCGGGACGTCTGGTCATCGGGACCGCTTCATCCTGAAAGGCGCCCTGCTCTTCATCCTCTGGGCCGGTGAACCGTATCGCGCCACGCGCGACCTCGACCTTCTCGGCTTCGGCGAACGGAACATCGAGGCGCTGACCACGACCTTCCGGGCGCTCTGCGATACGCCCGTGGAGGAAGACGACGGCCTTGAGTTCATCACCGAGTCCGTCCAGGTCGAGCCGATGCGGGACGAGGAAGGGCACCCCGGCGCCCGCGTGCGCCTCGAGGCACAGCTCGCCAGTGCCCGCCTGTCGGTTCAGGTCAACATCGGTTTCGGCGACGCCGTGACGCCGAAGGCCGAGGAGATCGAGTCCCCGTCGCTTCTCGCGCTTCCCGCCCCGCGCATCCGCGCCTATCCACGGGAGACGGTAGTCGCCGAAAAGTACGAGGCGATCGTCCCGCTCGGCATGCTGAACAGCCGGATGAAGGACTACTACGATCTCTGGGTGCTGGCGTCGTCCTTCCCGTTCGATGGACAGACGCTCGCCCCGGCGGTCCGCGTCACCTTCGACCGGCGCGGCACCGCGCTGCCCGAGGTCACCCCGGTGGGGCTGAGCGACGAGTTCGCGAGCGACCGGGGCAAGCAGCAGCAGTGGCAGGCATTCCAACGCTGGGGACGCCCGGCTCTTCCGCCACCGGCGCTCCCCGATGTGGTCGGCTCCATCAGGGAATTCCTCACGCCGCTCATGGAAGCGCTCCGCCAAGGGCAACCGTTTGACCGGCAATGGTCGGAAGGGGGACCCCCTGGCGTCGTGACGTGAAGCGACGATCACGGTGACCGCCGGCGACGGTGGCCGACGATGCCGACATCGTCCGGAGGAGGGCAGGAAACCGAAGATCGGCCGTTGTTTCCGAGGCGTATGGCCAATAACAGTCCTCACAAGTTTTGGTTCGTTGCTTGTTTCGTCGAGCGCACCAGCGATAGAATTCCTGCAACGGATTTCGCGTATGGGCCCTGGGCAGGCGACGGCAAGACGATCCGAAATGGAAGGCCCCATTCGCGTCGATCGGAAGGAAGACGGATGCATCGCATCTTTCAGACCTTCATCGACCGCCTCGCGGAAAGCGTCGACCTCGACGACCTGCACAAGGCCATGGCCGACGCGGCGGCCGCGCTCGACCTCACCTGCTTCGCCTATCTGTCCATGCCCCACCGGCGTGGGGCGGAGGCGCTGGTGGTCTCCACCTATCCGGCCGCCTGGATCGGCCACTACGTCGAAAGCCACTACGAGCGCGTCGACCCGGTCATCCTCCAGGCGACGCGCGGTGCCGACCCCTTCGAATGGGGGCCCGGCGCCGGGCAGTCTGAGCTCACCAAGCGGCAACAGCAGTTCTTCGACGAGGCGGCCGCCTTCGGCATCCGCTGCGGCTTCACCATTCCGATCCACGACGGGCGTGGGCCGGTCGCCGCCGTGACCTTCGCCGCCGACGAGCGTCATCCGGCGTTCCGCCGCAGCGTCGAGGCGCACGCCACGGCCCTGCAGCTCATGGCGCTGTATTTCCACGCCCATGCCCGCCGCAAGCTTGCCGCCGACCGCGTCGTCGACGGCGCCGCGCTGTCGCCGCGCGAGTTCGAGTGCCTGGAGTGGGCGGCCCAGGGCAAGTCCGCCTGGGAAATCGGCCGCATCCTCGGGATCTCCCGCCGCACGGTGGCGTTCCACCTCGACAACGCGAAAATGAAGCTCAACGTCCGCACGGTCTGCCAGGCCGTGGCACGCCTGTCCGCATCCAAGCCGACGTTGCACTGAGCGGGGGCACCTCGTCACCCCGTGCAAGTGCACAGGGTGTCTCGCGCCAGCTGTTCGCCTCCAATGCGCGAAAGTTCCCCTTCGCAGGAGGCGATCATGATGCAACTCATCACGTCCGACCGGTACGGCGCGTTCGCCGATGATCTCGCCGAGATGTACCGCCTACGTTACCGCGTCTTCAAGCAGCGGCTCGACTGGGACGTCGAGGTCAGCGGCGACATGGAGATCGACACCTTCGACGCGCTCCACCCCGTCTATCTCCTGCAGCGTGGCGCCGGCGGCCGCGTCCAGGGCTGCGTGCGGCTGTTGCCGACGATTGGCCCGACCATGCTGACGGAGACCTTCGCCGCGCTGCTGGCCGGGGCGCCGGCGCCGTCGGACCCGGCCGTGTGGGAGAGCAGCCGCTTCGCGCTCGACGTCGAACGCGACGGCCCTGAAGGCGCGCATGGCGTCGCCCGGGCGACCTTCGAGCTCTTCGCGGGCATGATCGAGTTCGGGCTGTCCCGCGGCCTCTCCGACATCGTCACCGTCACCGACGTCGCCATGGAACGGATCCTGAGGCGGGCAGGCTGGCCCCTGCGGCGCATCGCGGCGCCACGGTCGTTCGCCGGCACGCGATCGGTCGCCGGCTATCTCGAGGTCTCCCCGGCCAGCCTCGCCAACGTGCGACGGCGCGGCGACCTCACGGACCCGGTGCTCTGGGCGCCGGTCGCGTCCGCCGCCGCGTGAGCTCGGCCCGGCGCTCGGAATCAGGCACTGGGGAGGAGACTGCAGACAACGGGGGATATCGGGGGCAGGTGGCGGTCTTCTCCCGCGCTCGACGCGGAAGCCTGCCGGCATGGTCAAGCCGCCGAACATCAGCCCCGGTGGGGACTGGCGCCGATGCGCGGCCTACGACTACACCGCCGCCTTGCCGCGGCGGGGGTGGGCGTGGGAGTTCCTGCGCCGCGACGCAGACTACCGGCAGGCCTGGTCCGAGGCCTCGCCTGCCGTCACGATCGAGCGGCCCGCGCCGAACCTGACAATCATGACGGCGCGGACGGAGCTGCCCGAGCTGGCCGACTGGTGCCTGTTTTTTCGCCGATGCGCCCCAGCGGACAGCGACCGAGGCCGTTGTCTTCTGGGATTCGCGCGCGTGTCCGCACGTTCTGCCAACCCGCGCGCTTCCCGCCGGTGCACGGGGCGATACCGGCCGCTTCAGCTTGTCGGAAACCCCATGCCGGGCGGCGCTCCTCCGGATGCCTGATGGGCGACAGCACCTTCTCTTTTCGGAAGCCGGCTGCGCGCTTCAACTCGACATCCGCGGCACAAGCCTGTCCGAGCCGGTGCGCCTGCTGACCGATGCCGTTCTTCCGGCCGCGCATCTCCGAGCCCGTCTCGTTGCGCTCGAAGGCCTCGCCAACATTATGGGGCGCGGCCGATTTCCAGACCATCGGATGATCGAGCCGCACGGGCGGCGGCTCCGCGTGGTGCTGCAGGCGCTCGACGGATGGCTCGACGGCGCGCCCTATCGTGACATCGCCATCGCGCTCTTCGGCGAGGCGCGCGTCGAGGCCGACTGGCGCGATCCGCGCGACCACTTGCGCGACCATGTCCGCCGCGCCGTCCGCCGCGGACGGGCGCTCATGCGCGGTGGATACCGCAAGTTTCTCCTCTGACACGCCGCTCAGGCGTCCTTGAGCAGTTGCCTGTAGCCGGATCGTGTCATCCAATGCGCCCGCGCAAGGTGGTCTTCCCAACAGTGCCGGGCGGCGGCATCCGTGTCGGGCTCCCGTCCGAGCACCAGCCGGGCGACCTCCTTCCACTCGGCCCCGTCCGCTTCGGCGTCCAGCAGCCGGAGGTAGGTGACAAAATGCGCCTCGTCGTAGGGCGTGATCCGCTCCACCCAGGGGACGTGGTCGGCAACTTCGGGTTTCTGCTCTTCCTTCGCCATTACGAGCTATTCCCTATGCCGTGTCCGTTACCGGCTATTCGGTAGTCTTAAAGCACACCACCTTCGCTGCCATCGATTGTCGAAAATACTCCGTGGTGAAATACTCGACAAGCCGCTGCTCTCTCGTCCATGGAGATACGAGAGGTGCTCGCGCTCAACTTGCGAAAATGCCGGCAGGCCCAAGGCCTGTCGCAGGAAGAATTGGCTCACCGCGCAGATATCGACCGCACCTACATCAGCGCCATTGAGCGCAGCGTCTATGCCGCCAGCATCGAGGTAGTCGAGAGACTCGCCCAAGGTCTTGGGATGGAGGCGGCGGATCTCCTCCGCAGGTCTTCTCCTGCCGGCGACACCGGCAACACTCTCTCGAATGAAGGACGCCCGAGAAATCGAGACGGTGATTAATGTCCTTATCGCCCTCTACAAGGCCGACGCTCTCGACAATCCCAGAGTAGGCGAAACCAGCCGGCACGAAGCATGCGTGCGCCGCCCTTGGGCTCTTCGCGGCTGCCCGCGTATCTCTCGTGCAGCACGATTTGAACCCAAACGATAGCGGTTGGCCGAGCGGTATGAACGGTAGACGTGGCGAGCCCCATCGGCTCGCCACGCCGTCCTACTTCCCGCGCCTAGTTCTTATGCATGGCCCCCGTATCGTGTCCTGGGTCGTGACCCTCAGACGCCGAAGATGATGATGCACCGGAGTCGGCCACGACAATTGGCCCCTTCATGCCGGCCTCATAGTGCCCGGGGACGTTGCAGGCGTACTCGAGCGTGCCGGATTCAGTGAAAGTCCAGACCAGCTCCTTGGTCTCGCCGGGCCGAAGGAACACGGCGTTCGTGTCGTCGTGCTTCATTTCTCCGCTCGCCATACCGCCTTGGTCCATCATCTTCATCATCTCTTCGCGATGGGCCTTCTGCGTCGCGGCATCGCCGATGGTGAAGTCGTGGACGAGCTCGCTCTCGTTGGTGACGACGAAGCGGACCGTTTCGCCGGCCCGGAACTGGAGCTTGTCGATGCCGTAGTCCAGACCTTTGGCCACCACCTCTATTGTCCGGTCGACCTTGGCCGGGTCGCCCGGCTTGCCAAAGCTCGTGGCGTGACCACTACCGTGGTGGTCTCCGCCATGGCCGGACGGGCCGGCCTGCGCACCGGCGATGCCCAGCGCCAGGACGGCGGCGGATGCGACGAGCATGTGACGCATAGATACAAAGCTTGTGAGTTTCATAGGCTTACACTCCTGTAGGTTGAGTTGCACTCACGAGACTTGCGAGAGGAGCGCCTGCATGCGCTCTCTCGCCTTCGGGGGAAGCTTGCTGGCGGCGGCCTCGGCGGCCTCGAGATTCGTCGGCTCGCCTACGACAATCACGGTCACCATCCCCAGACCGACGTGTGGCGTGCACCGGATCCCGTAGACGCCGGGTTCCGTCAGGGTGAAGGATCCGTCCTTGTTGAACGGGACCTTGAGCGGCTGTGCGCCGCCGGGCAGCATGCCGGCGATCGACACAGCGTCGTGTCCCTTGTCGGTCGCGACGAAGGTGACGGTCTCGCCCGGCTTGATGCGGACGAGCTGCGGCGAATAGACGAAGCGGCCGTCCTCGCCCTTGTTGAGCATTTCGATTGTGGCTTCTGCCGCGTTAGCCGTGGCGATCCCGCCCGCCACGGCCATCGCGAGCAGAGTTCCGGTGAGCGTGCGTAATGCGCGCATTGTTACCTCCTATGCTTCAGTGGTGGTCAGACCGATGTCTGCGGCTCAGAACCAGAACCGGACACCGGCGACGAGCGCGAGGCTGTCGACGTCCTCGCCCTCTCGTCGGGCAAAGTCGGCCGTCCGTCCGACCTTGCGTTCCCAGGAGACGCCGACATAAGGCGCGAACTCCCGGACGATCTCGTAACGAAGCCTCAGCCCCAGCTCGACATCGCTGAGGCCGCGCCCGATGCCGAGCCGCTCGACCTCCTGGACGGCGAAGTTGAGTTCGGCCGACGGCTGCAAGATGAGCCGTTGTGTGAGCAGGAGCTCGTACTCCGCCTCGATCCGGGCCGAGACGTCGCCGTCCTCGCTGACGAAGCCCGCGGCGTCCACCTCGAAGAAGTAGGGTGCAAAGCCCTGGACGCCGAAGACGGCGAAGCCGCGCGATGGGTCCGGCCGGATGTCATAACGCGCGCCGACCTGCAGGTCCCAGAACGGGGCGATCATCCGGCTGTAGAGGAGCTGCACCTCGGCGTCTTCCACCTTGCCGCCAACAAGCTTCTCGCCCTCGGTCTTGAGCCAAGCCTTGTTGGTGTCGGTCCCGGCCCAGCCCTGGGCCTCCCAGTTCAAGAGATCCTTGCCGTCTGTCGCTCGGTACTCGAACCGCTCCACCTGCAGGAACGTGAAGACCTCTTCGTCGGCGACCTGGGCCTGCGCCATCTGGGCGCCCGTGAGCAGGAGCGTGGCCGCTGCCACAGCGAGCAGCGGCCGGTGCCATATGCCGTTCTTGATCATCGTCTCCCACCCCACTCACTCGGCTTGCGCGACGACGTTGGCGACAACCACGGTCCGGAACATGCCGGTGTCCATGTGGTAGAGCAGGTGGCAGTGGAACGCCCACTGGCCCAAAGCGTCCGCCGTCACGTCGGCGTAGACCGTCTGCCCTGGCGGCACGTTAACGGTGTGCTTGCGGGGGTTATTGGCACCGTTGCCGTTCTCGATCTCCATCCACATGCCGTGCAGATGCATGGGATGGTTCATCATGGTCTCGTTGACGAACTTGATGCGCACGCGCTCGCCGTGGCGGAGCTTGATCGGCTCCGCTTTGGAGAACTTCTTGTCGTTGATCGACCAGAAGTACCGCTCCATGTTGCCGGTGAGGCGGACCAGGATCTCCCGTTCCGGCGGTCGCGTATCGTAATTGGGCACGACGGCCCGGAGGTCGGCGTAGCTGAGAATCTTTGGCGAGCCGTCATCCATCGCCATCCCGCCGTGGGCTGCGCCGGCCGGCGCGGTTTCGCCCCTGGGGGGCATTTGATGCCCGACATGTTCCGGGCCACTCCGGCCCGCGGCAGTGGCTATGCCGTGGCCTTCTTGCTCCATCGGCTGTGCGGCCGGTTGCCCGGCCGACCCATGGCCCATCGCCGAATGGCCCATCGCTGTGGCGCCGCCGCCCGCCGGTGCTTCCTGCATGGCGCCGTGCTGCATCGGCATGGTCATGCCGCTGTGGTCTCCGGCGCCGGCGGCGCTGTGCGGCGCCGTCGAGCCCTGGGGCTGGTCCGAGGCAGTGTCGCCTGCGGGCCACGTCTTCTGCGTGCCGGGCTTATGCTGCATGCCGCCCATGCTGCCGTGGTCCATCGCCGGCATCGCACCTGGCGGTTCGTGCCCCGCACCGTGGGCGCCGCCCGGCTGCTGGTCCTGGGCCGGCATGTCGTGCTGCATGCCGCTCATGCCGCCGTGCGCCGCTCCCATGTCGGCCATCGTGAGGATCTGGCGCGGCCGCATCGTCGGGATCTCGGCCGCCATGCCCTCGCGCGGTGCCAGTGTGGCGCGGGCGTAACCGCTGCGGTCGATGCTCTCGGCGAAGACCGTGTAGGCGCGGTGTTCCTTGGGCTCGACGATCACGTCGTAGGTCTCGGCGACGGCGATGCGGAACTTGTCAACCGTCACCGGTGCCACGTCCTGGCCGTCGGCCTGGACGACCTGCATGCGCAGCCCAGGAATGCGCACGTCGAAGAAGCTCATCGCCGAGCCGTTGATGAAGCGCAACCGCACCCGTTCGCCCGGCTTGAACAGCGCCGTCCAGTTGGCGGCCGGCGGCTGGCCGTTGACGAGGAAGGTGTAGCCGCTCACGTCCGCGATGTCGGTCGGGTCCATCCGCATCGCACCCCAGTCGAGGCGGTCGCGGACCGTGACGTCCCAGCCCTTGTCCCCGACGTCGCGGAAGAAGTCGAAGACTGTGCGCTTGTTCCAATTGTAGTAGTCGCTCTGCTTCTTGAGGTTGGAGAGCACCCGGTGCGGGTCCTCGTCCGTCCAGTCCGAGAGCATGACCACGTATTCGCGGTCGTAGCGGTACGGCGCCGGCTCCGCGGGATCGATCACGAGCGGGCCGTAGACGCCCGACTGCTCCTGCAAGCCGGAATGGCTGTGGTACCAGTATGTGCCGCTCTGCTTGACGGGGAAGCGGTAGGTGAAGGTCTCGCCGGGCGCGATCCCGTCGAAGCTCAGGATGGGCACGCCGTCCATGTTCGCCGGGAGAAGTATCCCGTGCCAGTGGATGGACGTGAGCTCGGAGAGCCGGTTGGTGACCCGGATCGTCACCTCCTCGCCCTCGCGCATGCGCAGGACGGGGCCGGGGATCGATCCGTTGACGGTCATGGCCGGCCGCTCCCGGCCGGTGACGTTGACGGTCTTTTCCTCGATGACGAGGTCGTACTCGCCGGCGAGCGCCGGGCCCGCGACGGCCAACGCTGCCAGCGTTGACACCAGAATGCCTTTGAGGCGCATTTTCATCCTCTCCGCTCCCCGTCCTGCTGCCCTCGGGCTCATGCCCACGGTCTGCGCAACGGAAGATACGTGTCTGTTCCAGCCGGCCTTACGGCCGTGAGGTTTCAAAAGAGGCTTCTGTCCAGCCGCGGCCGGATGCCTTGCGGCCTCGCTAGCGCCGCATCACGACGTGCGTCATGGCACGCGGCGTGGCCGCGTCGACAGAAACGGGATCAGACGGTGGATCGGGGGACGGGAGGATCGCGGTCCAAGGCGACGGAGCGCAGATCTCTATCGGCGCCAGCGGGCCGAAACCGCTCATAGCGGTTTGAGTGAATCAGGGCGAAAGAGCTTCCAGGCCGTGCAAACGAGGGCCCACACGACGGGGTAATACAATGACCGGAGCCGGCGTGCTCGCCGTGGGAATGGTCGCTCGGTGGCGCTGGCGCGCCCAGAGTATCCGTGGTGGTGACGGAAGCCGGCATCGCATGATGCGGCGAGGCATGGGCAGGACTCTGGGCCAATAAAAGCCCTACAACGACTAAGAGTGCTGTCAGCAAACGCCACATTCTATTTTGCAATACCGTAACAGCCAACAAACGGCGACTCACTCGCAGCACACCAAGGCGTTGCCTATCTAGGGGCCGACATCGTGCCGGTCAAGACGCATCGGCCTTCGTCACGAAAGTTTTATCCGCCATGGCTCGCACAGGCGCACATTTTCCTACAGATAGCACCACGTGCTTAACGGAGGATTAAGCTGATTTCATGACGCCGCCGGATTGCGTGGATCGACGCGCCGCGTATCTGCAACGTCGATCGTGCCGAGCGCTGCCGACGGATCAGCGTGCAGGTTACGTGGAGCAGCGCGACGAGTCGTGGCGATAACCGTCTTGCACCCAGGCGAACTCGAATCCGCACCCCCTCTGTGTGGTCAACCTGTGGCAGTCCACCGGGCCCACGGGCGTTTTTCCCGTCGCTGCGAGGTAACATCAGCGCCACAAGGCAGAGTCATCGACCACAATGGGGGAAGGGCCTGCTGACGCAGAGGCGCCTCCATCATTCCGTTTAGACAGACAGCCGCAACGTCGTCGGCGCCGATGGCCTCCAACTCGTGTGCGTAAGCTGGCACCGCACTCGATGGAAGCCACTGCTCCTGCTGCGGCAAAAGAGGGCTGACTGCTCCCTTATATCCTCGTCCCGGATGTGACGGGCGCCCGCCCGGCCTGCGGCCGGCCGCCGGGCTCTCGTGAACCGAGCCCGCGTTCGTCGGGCGATCAGTCCACCGGACTGATCGCGTTTCCTCCTCACCGGTCTCGGCCCTTCGGGCTTCGATCCCTGGCGCGATAGGCAGCCCTGCGGGCTGCCCGACGGCCGCCGCCCTCGCGGGCGGTGAAGTTCTTTCTATTGCCTTTCCCGGTGGCGCGGGGTGGGCGGCGCTCCCTTCTAGGCCCGCCGCGGCGCGCCGCAACCCTCCGCTCCGCTCCGGGTCCTCCACTCCGTTCCGGCCCTCCGGGTGCGGCCCGCCCCTTTGGCGGGCCTTTCCGGTCGCATCTCGCCGCCCACCCCGCTTCCGGGGAAAGGCGCGCGAGTTTTTGCGAGCGGAGGTGTGCCATGCCGGAGCGCAAGCGGGAGACGATCTATCAGGAGGTCACCGACCGGATTATTGCCGAGTTGGAGGCCGGGCGGGTGCCCTGGGTCCAGCCTTGGAGCAAGGCCAAGGCCGGGATCGGGCTGCCCCGGAACGCGGCGACCGAGCGCGCCTATTCCGGGATCAACATCCTGATCCTGTGGGGCGCGGTCATCGAGAAGGGATACCCCGCCCAGCATTGGCTGACCTTCCGCCAAGCCCTTGCCTTGGGCGGGCATGTGCGCAAGGGCGAGCGCGGCACCACCGTCGTCTATGCCGACCGCTTCATCCCCAAGGACGAGCAGAAGCGCGCAGCGGAGGAAGGCGACGAGCCGCAGGCGGTGCCCTTCCTCAAGCGTTTCACCGTGTTCAACGTCGCGCAGTGCGACGGCCTGCCCGAGCGGGTTCTTGGCGGGGCGGAACCGCTGCCCGAACGCGAGACCGTCCCGGAGGCCGAGGCACTCATTGCCGCGACCGGCGCGGACTTTCGGATCGGCGGCGAGCGCGCCTTCTACGTGCCGAGCGCGGACTTCATACAGGTGCCGCCGCAGCCCGCTTTCTTCGAGCAGATCAACTACTACCGGACCTGTTTTCACGAGCTTGGGCACTGGACGGGACACGCGTCCCGGCTCGCCCGCGACCTGTCCGGTTCGTTCGGCTGCAAGAGCTACGCCCGCGAAGAACTGGTCGCCGAGATGGCGTCCGCGTTCGTGTGCGCCAGCCTCAGTATCACGCCCACCGTGCGCCACGCCGATTACATCGGGTCCTGGCTCGAGGTCTTGCGCGAGGACAATCGCGCCATCTTCCGCGCCGCGAGCCTCGCCTCCAAGGCCGCCGATTACCTGCTGGCCTTCCGCGAGACGGCCGGCGCGGAGGGAGCGGCGGCATGAGCGCGCCCGCTGCCGTGCCGCTCGCCAGCGAGCCGACGCCCGAGGGCGAGCAGACCCTCGTGCCCGGCGTCCGCCCGATCAGCCAGCGCGAACGCATCGAGGCGCGGATGGTCGCGCCGCTCACCCCGCGCGTCCCGCAGAAGCCGCTGAACGTCGGCCTGTTCGACGAAGACGCGCGCAACCAGCTCGACCTGTTCTGACCTGGAGGTCCGCCATGATCCTGATCCCCGACGACATCCGCGACCGTCTTCTCGCCAACGGTGCTACCGAGCGCGAGACCGATCACGTGCCGGTCGTGAAGCTGTTCGAGCCGACCGGCGCGGCCACATGGCTGATCACCGAGATGATGCCGGACGAGCCCGACATCCTGTTCGGGCTCTGTGACCTCGGCTTCGGCTGCCCCGAGCTTGGCTATGTGAGCCTCGCCGAGCTTGAGAGCGTCAAGGGACCGCTCGGTCTCGGCATCGAGCGCGACCTCCATTTCGAACCCCGCTTCCCGCTCTCGGTATTTGCCGAGGCGGCGCGGATCGCGGGCCGCATCACCGAGGCCGAGCGCGCACTGGCGCAGGCCGCCGCCGCGCTCCGCACCCGCAACCCCGAAATTCCACCCGATGGGGCGGGACCGACGCGCCGATAGGCGGCGCACGGCCCCGCCCGTGGCTTGCGCTTCCGGTGGGGCCGCTGACCCAAGAGCCAAGGAGAGTGACCATGCAACTGCAACACATCCCGATCGACAAACTGGACGTCTCCGCGTTCAACATGCGGAACGCCAAGCGCGCGCCGGACGTCTCCGACATCCTGCCGAGCGTCCGCGCTCGCGGCATCCTGCAGCCGCTGCTGGTGCGGCCCAACGGCGAGGACGAGCGCTTCGAGATCGTCGCCGGGCGGCGGCGCTACTTCGCCGCCAAGGCGGTCGCCGAGGAAGGCGGCGGGGTCGAGCCCGTGCCCTGCGCCGTGATGGAGCCGGGCGACGACGCGGGCGCGCTCGAGGCCTCGTTGATCGAGAACGCCGCCCGGCTCGACCCCGACGAGATGAGCCAGTACGAGACCTTCGTGCGGCTCTCCAAGGAAGGGAAGTCGGTCGCGGAGATCGCCGAGACCTTCGGCATCACCGAGATCATGGTGAAGCGCCGCCTCGCCCTCGGTAACCTCTTGCCGAGGATCAGGACGGCCTACCGCAGGGGCGAGATCGACGCCGAGACGGTGCGCCATCTCACCCTGGCCTCGACGGCACAGCAGAAGGACTGGCTCGCCCTGTTCGCCGATCCCGAGCAGTACGCGCCGCGCGGCTTCCAGTTGAAGCAGTGGCTGTTCGGCGGCCAGTCGATCCCCACCTCCGTCGCCCTGTTCCCGGTCGAGGACTATCCCGGCCAGATCGTCGCCGACCTGTTCGGCGAGGATGCCTACTTCGCCGACGCGGACCTGTTCTGGCAGAAGCAGAACGAGGCCATCGCGGCGAAGCGGGACGAGTATCTCGAAGCCGGATGGGCCGAGGTCGTGGTGCTGGAGCCCGGCCAGTACTTCCATAGCTGGGAGCACGAGAAGACCCCGAAGAAGAAGGGCGGCAAGGTGTTCATCGCCGTCTCCCACCGGGGCGAGGTCGAACTCCACGAGGGCTGGCTCGGCCGCAAGGAGGCCCGCCGCGCGGCGCGGAAGGCCGCGTCGGCGGACGCGGACGGCGAGGCGACCGAGGTCGCACCCGCCGCGCGGCCCGAGGTCACCAAGGCGATGCAAAACTACCTCGACCTGCACCGCCAAGCCGTGGTCCGCCTCGCGCTTGTGGCCCATCCGGGCGTGGCGTTGCGGCTCATGGTGGCGCACGCCGTGGCATCCTCCGGCCACTGGCAGGTGAAGCCCGAGCCGCAGCAGGCGCGCAGCGACGCCATCGCCGAGAGCGTGGCAACCAGTTCGGCGCAGCAGGCCTTCGACGCAGAGCGGCAGGCAGTGCTGGCCTTGCTGGAACGGCCCGACTATCACCACTCCGTCACGCAGCCGGGCTACGACGCCTATCCCACGGCCGTGGTGTTCGCGAAGCTGCTGGGGCTCTCCGACGAGGACGTGCTGCGCATCGCCGCCTGCGTCATGGCCGAGACGATTGAGGCGGGCAGCGCCGTGGTCGAGGCGGTCGGCAACCACTTGGGCGTGGACGCGGGGCAGCATTGGCAGCCCGATGACGCCTTCTTCGATATGATCCGCGACAAGGCCGTACTCAACGCCATGCTTGCCGAGGTCGCGGGCAAGCGGTGTGCCGACTCCAACATCGCGGAGAAGGCCAAGACGCAGAAGAAGATCGTCCGTGACTGCCTCGACGGGGCGAACGGCCGTGCCAAGGTCGAGGGCTGGCTGCCCGGCTGGCTGGCCTTCCCGGTGCGGACCTGCACCGAGAACGGCACGCTCGCCACCGTCGACGAATGGGCGCGGGTGCGGTCCCTGTTCGATGGCGCGTGATCCGTCGCGGGCGGCGGCCTGACGGCCGCCGCCCGCTTTTCGGCCGACTCGTGGTTGGCTGGCCGAGAGCGCAAGTTGTTGGCACCGGTTGATTCGCGTCTGGTGACGGCCGATCCTCCGGCGCGAAATGGTGAGCGAAGGCGACGACTCCGATCATGCGATCACGGACATCCGGCCGGGTGTCGCGGCGATGACTTATGATCCTGACGGGCGGACGCTTCTTCACCGGCGGCGTCCAGCGCCGGTCGGACGAGGCCACCGAGTGGGGCTGGTTCGCGCCCGACGCACTGCCGGAGCCGCTGTTGCCTTATGCGCGAGTCTGGCTTGTCGATGCTGCGTCCGACACCGGTTCCGGCCCCGTGATCCGCTGATGGTTTTTGCCGACGCAATCGGACGTTGGCAAAGCCACGATGCGCCGCCTGCCGATCGTCGGCACGCCCTCAGGCCGCGACGGTTTCCTGGCACCGATGGACCTCGATGGTCAAATGCACGATGCCGAGTTCGTTGGGCAGCAGCGCCCGGTAGTGCTCCGGCTCCCGTGGCTCATGCGTGACGATGCTGAGCGCGGCGGCATAGATTCCCGGTCCGACCGACCAGATATGCAGGTCGGCGAGTCGGTTGTCGGCGTCGCCCTCGATGGCCTGGCGCACGTTTCGGCGAACAGGCTCTTCGGCTCGGTGGTCGAGCAGCACGCCGCTGGTATCGCGCAGCAGATGCCAGGCCCACCGTGCGACGAGCACGGCGCCGACCAGTCCCATGAAGGGATCGAGCCAGACGGCGCCGAAGTATTTCCCAGCCAGCAGGGCGACGATGGCCAGGACGGACGTCAGGGCGTCCGCGAGCACATGAAGATAGGCCGAGCGCAGGTTGTGGTCGTGCCGGTGATGATGGTGATGCGTGTGCTGATGCTTATGTCCATGGTGATGGTGGCTGTTATCGGCACGGGGAGCGCCTGACTCGCGGCCCGTCAGCAGCATGGCGCTGACGCCATTAACGAGGAGCCCGATCACCGCCACGGCCAGTGCCCAATCGAAAACTATCGGGACCGGATTCAGGAACCGCGCGCCGCTCTCCCAGGCCATGATCACTGCGAAGCCGGCAAGGATGATGGCGCTCGTATACGCCCCGAGCGCGTTGACCTTGCCGGTGCCGAAGGTGAATCGGGCGTCGCCGGCGTGCCGCCGCGCGTACCCATAGGTGAAGACGCTCAGCCCGAGCGCCACCGCGTGGGAGCCCATGTGCATGCCGTCGGCGAGCAGTGCCATCGAGCCGAAGGCCCACCCCGCGACGATCTCGGCAACCATCGTCACGATGGTCAGGACTGTGACGATCAGTGTGGGACGCTCGCCTTTGCGCCGCCGATCCTGTCCAAAGGTGTGATCGTGCGTCCAGGGCTCGACCGTGTCGGTATGCATTCCACTTCTCCACGGGCACGGGCCAAACACGGATACTCAAGCCGCTCCCGAAAAACTTTCGGCATGGTTCTGTTGAACCAGACGGTCACCCGGGGATCAAGCTCCCGGTGACCAACGGCCCGTCGCGCTGACGCCCGGGGGATCGCCGTGCGATAGCTGACAAACCGCGTTGGCGGCGCCGGCAAGACGGGTCTTGCACCCGGCTCGGCGCACCGAAGCTCGTTGGCTGGGCGTTTCCCGGTCCCCGTTCTGGCGGCGGGTGACGGGAGATTGCCTTCGGTCCGCCCCACCCGCTTGCCTCCGGGGCGGCTGCCCGGGCAGCCCGAATGCCGGGCCGGGTGGCGTGTTGCCTGCGTTCCTGTGCGGCTTGTATGAGCGGACGCGAGGGTTGTGCGTGGTCGAAGCGGCGCCCACGTTCGCCGTCCACGCTTGATCAAACCGGCTGCCTCGGGTCGTGATCCTCCGTCGTTGCAACCGCCCATGCGCCTGCTCCGGCTGGTGGACCTATGGCGGTCCCCGTCGCGGCGAAACCGGCTGCGGCGACTATTTTCCCCGCCCGCCTACGCGGTGCTCCGGCGGGCTTCCTCGCGGCCGCTGCGCTCCAAAATAGCCGCCTCCACCGGTCCTCCGCTGGCGCTCCGGCCCTCCGGGTGCGCCGGTCCGGCGCCCGCCATGGACGGTCCGCCGTGAGCAGGGCGATGGGCGCCCTGCACGATCAAAGGAGGATCAGAACATGGCAGCCATCGGATACGTCAACCGCCAGGCGGACGGCTCCTACAAGGGCTTCATCAACACCCTCAGCATCCGCCGCAGCGTCGTGCTCCTGCCGAACCGCGACAAGGACGCCGACACCAGCCGGACTTCCGGGTCTTCACCGACGACCGCGAGCGGGTCGAGCTCGGCGCCGCCTGGAAGCGGGTGGGCCAGAACTCGGGCAACAGCTATGTCTCGCTGAGCCTGGCCGCCCCGGAGTTCGGGCCGCGCAAGCTCTACGCCAACCTCGGCCGCGCCGCCGGGCAGGACGATCCCGACACCTTCGCGATCATCTGGAACCCGGTCGACTGACGGCCGCCGCCTTGGCCCCGCGCCCTGCCGGGCGCGGGGCCTTTCGCCTGTCCCGGAAAGGGAGGCGAATTCCCCGACGGCCATTTTCGCCCGTCCCGGACCGCCTCCTCGCGCGCCCATCCTCGCCGTCATCGGCGCGACCCCGCCGGTCGCGCGCTTCAAGCGACGAGGTGACGACAATGAGCGATGACGAACACGAACGCGCCGCCCGCGCGAAGAAGGGCAGCCCCTTCCTCAACACCGCCCAGGCCGCCCACTATGTTGGCCTGTCGGGCCGGACACTCGAGAAGATGCGCGTGACCGGCAGCGGGCCGAAGTACCGTAAACACGGGCGCTACGTCCGCTACCACATCGACGACCTCGACGCGTGGTCCGACTCCCGGTCCAAGGGATCGACCTCCGATGCGTGAGGACCGGCTCCTGCTGTCCGGCGCTCTGCGGCCGACGCGGCGCCGGCGCGGGCGTCGCCGCCCGCGCGTCCCGCTCGCCCTCGCGGGCCTCGGGCTCGCCGCCCTCGGCTTCGCAACACTCGCCGCGCCGGCGCCGCGCTTGGTCTGGAATGCCAGCGCCAGCGCCCCCGTGGGGCTCTACTGGGTCAGCCGCACGGCTCCGGCACGCGACGATCTGGTGCTCGCCACCTTGCCGCCCGACGCCCGCAGGCTTGCGGCCGACCGTGGCTATCTGCCGGTCGGGACACCCCTGGTGAAGCGTCTCGTGGCGGTTGCGGACGACGTCGTCTGCGCCGTCGGCGATGCCGTCTTCGTCAACGGCACGTATGTCGCCACGCGTCGCAATCGCGACTCCTTCGGCCGTGCGCTGCCGCGCTGGACCGGCTGTCGCACGCTCGCCGCCGACGAACTGTTCCTGCTGATGGCCGGTGTCTCCGGCTCGTTCGACGGCCGGTACTTCGGGCCGGTACGGCGCGCCAGGGTCATCGGGAGGCTCGTGCCGCTATGGACCGGGTGACCGTCCTGGCGCTGGGCGCGGTTGCCCTTGCGACTTTTGCCTGCTCGTCCTCCGTCGTCGCTGAACCGGCCCCCGTCGAGCAGCGGCTCGACCGCTGGGAGCCGTTCATCGCCGAGGCCTCCGCCCGGTTCGCCGTCCCGAAGACTTGGATACGCGCGGTTATCGCGGCCGAGAGCGCGGGGCGAATTATGCTCGACGGCCGTCCGATCACTTCGTCCGCCGGCGCCATGGGGCTCATGCAGGTGATGCCGGGGACCTATGAAGAGATGCGTCGGCGACATGGTCTTGGTGGCGATCCGCACGACCCACGCGACAACATCTTGGCCGGGACCGCCTATCTCTGCACCCTTTACGAGCGCTTCGGGTTCCCCGGCCTCTTCGCCGCCTACAATGCCGGGCCCGGTCGCTACCAAGAGCATCTGACCGACGGGCGACCGCTGCCGCGCGAGACCCGTGCCTACCTCGCGCGGCTCGATCCGTCGCGTCTGGCAACAGAGGCCGCAGGGGCCGCGGAAACGGATCGGCGTCTCTTCTTCCCTCTGCGCGCGACGGTGACGGACGGTCGCGAGTCGTCGTCGACGGTGGCCACGGACAGCCTGTTCGTGCCCTTGCGTACCGTGCCGGGCGAGGACCGATGAACCGCGACGGCGCGGCCGGTGCCCTGTCGGAGAGAGAGGACCTCGTCTCGGTTGTCCCAGCGTACCAGCCAGGACGAAGCGCCCGTCAAGGATGCGCGGTCCCCCCAAAATGCTCCACTGCGCTGGCGCTCCGCTCCGCATTTCGGCTCCCCCGCGCCCCGCTTCGCGGCGCCTCCGGCGTCCTTGACAGCCGCTTCGCCGGCCGATGGCGGGAGCTGTCCTCGATGAGGAGGACAGCAACCACGGAGGTTCCGATGACCACACTTCACACGCATCCGCACGCCGCGTTCGACCGCTTCCCGCAGCTCCGCCGCGACCTGATCGCCGAGTTCGGAACGGACGGAATCGACGCCGCTATCGAGCTATTTATCGCCGCCGAGCGCGCCGATTTCCACTGGGACGGACGCATCGCGGAGATGAATCTCGGCGCCTGGGAGAGCCTCGACGACGAGAACGAGATGTTCGAGCGGGTGACGATTCTCGGCTACTTCCGCGCCCGCTACTACGTCGCGACGTGTCTCGTCGATGGCGACCGAGACGTCCATTGGATGCTCGGTCTGCGCCATTTCGAGTGCTTTGAGAGCGCCGAACAGGCGTTCCTGGCGAGTGGCGGATGATGCCACCGGCCACCCTGGGAGCGATACCGTCAGGTGCCGCTCCCGACTTCCTTGTGTGGTGATCCTGGCCGGCGCGCGACCGGTCGCCCGAGTCAAGGTCCGGTCAGAGATCGCAGGTGATCGTAGGAGGGACGGCAGGTGGCTCAGAAGCCCGGTAGGGCAAGATAAAAGGGTGGTGCCATGGCCCCCCAAGTCGTTGTCTGCACATCGTTTTCCTGGCGCTACGCGCCTTTGCCTGGCGCCATTGCCGGCTAAGTCTTTGATGGCACGCGATCTCCATGGCGCCGTCTTGCCGTCGTCCTGCAGCGGTATTTCTTCATGGGAGAGAGCACCAGGCGAGGGGCGGAGACGGCAATGAGATACGACGACGAGTTCGAGCCCAGGCTCGGCAAGATTCGCTCACGTGGCAGCAAGCGCGGCCGCCGCTACCTGCACCAGGTGCTTCGTGCCGTCGCACTGGCCGGCGGCAACATCGGCCGAGGGGCGAAGTCCGGCACCTCCACCTTCCACGGCAACCGGATCGGGCGCGGCGCCGGCGTCGGCCGGGTGCTCGCCGCACGCGACCGCTATTCGGCCTTCCGGGTCCGGCGCGCCATTGTCAAGACGCGGATCGTCAAGATCGGCAAGGCCGGGCTGAAGGCGGCGCGGACCCATCTGCGCTACATCCAGCGCGACGGCGTCACGCGCGACGGGCTGCCGGGCGAGCTGTACGACGCCGACAACGAACGCGCCGACGGCAAGGCGTTCCTCGAACGCTCCGACGGCGACCGCCATCAGTTCCGCTTCATCGTCTCGGCCGAGGACGCCGTCGAGTACGAGGAGCTGAAGGGCTTCACGCGCCGGCTGATGAAGCAGATGGAGGAAGACCTGGATACGCGGCTCGACTGGGTGGCGGTCGATCATTACAACACGGGGCACCCGCACACTCACATCGTGCTGCGCGGCAAGGACGACCGCGGCCGCGACCTCGTCATCGCGCGCGAGTACATCGCCCGGGGCATGCGCGAGCGCGCGGCGGAGATCGTCACCTTCGACCTCGGGCCGCGCACCGACATCGAGATCGAGCACAAGCTGCGCGCGGAGACGGAGGATGAGCGCTTCACCGGCCACGACCGGAACCTGCTGCGCGAGGTCGATGCGGAGGGGATCGTCAGGTTCGGCGGCGGCGACGATCGGTTCCGCCAGACATTGCGCGCTGCCCGGCTGCAGAAGCTGCGCCGGCTCGGACTCGCGGAAGAGGTCGCGCCCGGACGCTGGCGGCTTGCCGACGACCTCGAACAGGTGCTGCGCCGCATGGGCGAGCGCGGTGACATCATCAAGACCCTGCACCGGGGGATGGCGGAGAAGGGCGTCGCGCGCTCGGCGCGGGACTACGCCATCTACGATCCCGCGGATGAAAGGGCCGGACGCGTCGTCGGGCGGCTGGTGGCGCGTGGCCTTTCCGACGAGCTCAACGACCGCCACTACCTGATCGTGGACGGCATCGACGGCCGGACCCACTACGCCGACATCGGTCGTGGCGATGCGACGGAGCCCATCCCGGAAGGCGCGGTGGTCGCGTTGCGGCCGAAACCCGTCGGGCCACGCAAGGTTGATCAAACCATTGCCGAGATCGCGGCGGCCAACGGCGGGCGCTACGAGGTCGATATCCACCTGCGCCATGACCCGACCGCGACGGCCGAGTTCGCGGACACACATGTGCGCCGGCTCGAGGCCATGCGGCGGCTCGGTGATATTGTCGAGCGGGAGCCCAACGGGACCTGGATCATTGCGCCCGACCACTTGGAGCGCGCGGCGGCCTTCGAGCGGACGCGCTCGCGCGCCGCACCAATGATCGTTGAGACACTCTCGGCGCTGTCGCTCGACAAGCAGATCGCAGCCGACGGCGCGACGTGGCTCGACCGCGAGCTGGTCGCCGACGCGCCCGAGCCGGTGCGCGACGTCGGATTCGGCCGCGAGGTACGCCAGGCGCTCGCCCGGCGCCGTCAGTGGCTCATCGAGCAGAAGCTCGCCCGGCAGGAACAGGACCGGATCGTCTACCGTGCCAACGTGCTCGGGCTCCTGCGGCGTCGCGAACTGGCACGCGTCGCCGGGCAGCTCTCAGGCGAGCTCGGTCTCCAGTACGCGGAGTCGCAGCCAGGGGGGCGTGTCCAGGGCATCTACCGTCGCCGCATCGATCTGGCGAGCGGCCGCTTCGCCCTGATCGAGAAGTCCCGCGAGTTTACGCTGGTGCCCTGGCGGCCGGTGCTGGAACGCAATCTCGGCAAGCACGTGTCCGGTGTCGCTCGTGGCGACACGGTCTCCTGGTCGCTCGGGCGGAAGCGCAGCGGGCCGAGTGTATCGTAAGGGTGTGATTGAACTCGCGGACGTGCCTTCTGTCGATTTAAGAGGGTCGTTGATGTCGGAAGGTTCAACGCGTAACCGTCCGACCTCTATCTACGAACAGATCAAGGACGTCTTTGCTCTCGTCTTCCGCCTCATAATGTGGTCCATCGTTCTCAAAATGGAGAAGGATAATCTCTTGATCGTAACGGTCGGAGCGCAGGCACATCTCCAGCACGGACTCGGGAAACCAGACGTTCGCCGGCTGCGCGATCCCTTGACGTGCCTCGTTAGAATAATCGGCCCGCGCGGCGGCAGACTGGGCGGGTAGCTCGTATACGACGTCCTTGGTTCGGATGTAGCGGCCGGATCTCAGGGCTGCTTGGCTTGGCTTCGCCCAGTGGGCGAATCCTTCGTTCGAGACCACCATGATGGCGCGGGTCTCGGTATATTCGAGCCAGCGGAGGATGACCGCCGTCAGCGAAACCCCATAACGTGTAGCCAGACGGCTCAGAAGGTCGAAGTCCGGCCGGTCCTTGGCGGGGAGCTGCCGGCGAAAATCGTGAAGCGGCATAAGCAGGGCTGCAGCGAACTCGTCGGCCTCCTTTTCGATACCGGCGCCGCCGCGGCGGATGACGCTATCCTCGTCGCAATAGATGCCGCCATCAAATCCAACCCCCTGTTCGATCAGGGGGCGGTGCAGCACGTAGTGCCCGAACTCATGCCCGATGGTGAAGGCGCGCCGGCCCGGTGACTGTTCCTGGTGATACATGATCGCCCACTGGCGAGGCTGCACGTCGCTATAGACCAGCGCGCCCACGCAGCCGGGGAGATTGCGCTCGACCACCTCGTGGATAGGGCTCTCCGGCGCTACCCGACGTGAGTATTCAACGGCGAGCGCCGCCACATCCACCGGCTCCCGATTGAAACGGTCCGTGCCGAAGACCTGGTCGAGCATCTGGGTGATTCGAGCGGCTTCCTTCAATGGCCTGGGACGGTCCGATGTCGTCATTTTCCCTTCTTCGTGTCCAGGATGCGCGCCATCTCGCGGATCTGGCGGCGTGTCTCTTCCGACATGCGGCTGTATTGTCGGAAGAAGGCGGTGTCCTCGGCCGTATCCAGGGTTTGCTCGTCTGCCCCCAGCAGGTAGTCCACCGTCACGCCGAGGGCGCTGGCGATGGCCGACAGCTTTTCGGCCGACGGGCGGGGCGGATTCTTGTTCTCCAGCTCCCAGATGTAGCTCTTCGACGACCCGGTAGCTTGTGCCAACTGGTCGAGGGTCAGCCCTCGCTCAGTGCGTAACGCCTTGATTCGATCGCCAAATTTCATTCCACGCGCCCTTACTGGCAACTGTCTCCGTCGCGGTTCGGAGTAGACATACTCTATGTCCCTTGACATCGGTATTCAAGAGGCCCATCCTTTGTTCGGTGTAGCGATACATACGTTTTCGTCACCCTGAACGTCACTCGGCGCGATCCCGAATGCCGGTCGACAGCGCTAAGCGAACGGAGAATGACCGTTGAACACCAAGTTCTCGCCCGATGGCCTCAACCCTTTTGACGACCCTCTCGACCGGATTCTCGCCGAGATCGCCCTCAGCATCCAGTTGCCGCCTTCGTTGCACGAGCAGGCGAAAGGCCGCTACGACGCGGTGCGACGGCACCTCGAAGCAACGACGGCCTTTCACGACCAGATCGAACATTTCTACCCGCAAGGGTCCATGGCGATCGATGCGACGATCTCGACGCGCGGCACGGACGACGAGTACGATCTCGACATCGTCACCCAACTCGGTGGCCGGTTCCACAACTTGCCGCCTCTCGCCATCCTGCGCGAACTCGAGGTGGCGCTCTCCGACTATCCCGTTCAGAAGGTGCTGCGTCAGACCCGCTGCGTGACGCTGTTCTACGCCGACAAGATGCATCTCGACGTTACGCCCGCGCTGCGCCTGTACGGGACGCTCGACCGCGAGAGCGAGATCACGCACGCCAAGGGGCCGCCCCCGTCGGTGGACGATCGCCTCGTCGACATGAACGCCTACGGCTTCGCCAACTGGTATCGGGACAGGACGCCGGTGGAGCTGCGGCTGGCGAAGGCGTTTCACCGGCGCTGGCTGGAAGAGGCTGGACGGATCCGCGCGGATGCTGACGTCGACGATGTGCCGGACCAGTGCGACTTCATCGTCAAGAATACCGCGACGCTGGCTCTGCAGCTGATCAAGCGGTTTCGGAACATCCGCTACGCGAACTATGCGGGGCGCATCCCGCCGTCAGTGATGCTGTCGTACTACGCGGGCCTCGCCGCGCAGCCGAACTTGAGCTTGACCGCCATGGTCATCCGGCTGGCATCCTGGATCATCGGCGAGATCGAGCGGGCGTCGATCTATGGGCGGAAGCTCCACGTCGCTAATCCGGTGTGCCCTGACGACGTCTTCACCGATCGTTGGCCGGAGTCGGTGGCGCAGCAGGATGAGTTTGCCGGGCATCTCAAGACGCTGGTCCAGAGCCTGGAGAGGATGCGCAAGGGTGAACTCCTTCCCGATGCCATGATGGGAGAGCTTCGGGCGGATTTCGGAGACCGCGTCGTGACCCGTGCCGCCGACCAGATCGCGGCGAAAGTCGGCCAGGACATTCAGCAGTCGCGCCAGCGTTACACCCGCCGAGGCGGGCTGATCTGGCCCACGGCGGCTGCTGCGCCCGTCGTCAAGCCGGCGGTTGCCACCGCTCGGCCGCACACCTTCTTCGGCCGTAAGATCTGATGCCCGCCATCCCGCTTTCCATCGAAGAACAGGTCGCGGCGATGAAGGCGGAGTGGCCGAAGCTGGTCGGCCGCCGGATCGATCGGCGCCGGCAATCGGCGCGCTGGATCGGCCCGGTCAGGCCGCAGTACACGAACTACACGCTGGAGATCCGGTACTGCCTAGGCGCGTGGCCCGAAGTCCGCGTCGTGGCGCCGACATTGGTCCGCTTGCCGGGCAATTCCGAAGGCGAGCTGCCGCATGTCTATCCGCCGGCCGACGACCCGGTCTTGTGCTTGTTCGATCCGCGGGAAGACGAATGGACGCCGGACATGGCGATCGCGGACACGACCGTTCCCTGGTCGCTCGACTGGCTGGCCTGCTACGAGCACTGGCTCATGACCGGCCGCTGGACCGGCGGAGGCCGCCATGCGGGTCCACTGCTTTCGACCCAGGAGACGCCGTCATGACATACCTTCCGCCGCCCCGTTCTGACGGCACCATTCAGCAGATGCGGCTGAAGCAGCCCTGGCCAGCAGGCCGGCTGTTCCGGATTCTCTCCATCGACGGTGGTGGTATTCGGGGCGTGTTTCCGGCGGCGGTCCTTGCGGAGATCGAGAAGCGCTTCCTTGCCGGCGCCTCGATCGCCAACCACTTCGACATGATCGCCGGCACCTCGACGGGCGGCATCATCGCGCTGGCGCTTGCCCACGGCATGACGGCACAAGAAGCGCTTCGTATCTATACGGAACGCGGCGAACACATTTTTCCCCATCCGGCGGGGGTGAGAAAGCTGACCACCATGCTGCGGTGGCTCATGAAGCCGAAGCATGACCAGTCAAAGCTGAAGGACGAACTGCTGCGGATTTTCGGGGACAAGGTTCTCGATGAAGCCCGGAGCCGTCTTGTGATTCCGAGCTTCGAGGGGCGGCATGGAGAGCCTTTCATCTATAAGACGCCGCACCACCCCGACTATCAGAAGGACCGCCACAAGAAATTCGCACATGTCGCGCTGCATACGACCGCCGCGCCCTCCTACTACCCCGGGGTGGAGGATGACGGCTATGTCATGATCGACGGCGGGATTTGGGCGAACAACCCAGTGATGAACGTTCTCGTCGACGCTCTCGCCTGCTTCGATGTGGCACGCGAGAATGTCCGCATCCTCAGTCTCGGGACTGGCGAGGCGACCTTCACGGTGAACGAAAAGGCAAGGCTCGGCGGCGTGAAGGAGTGGGCGTTCCTCCGCGCGTTCAACGCGGCGGGTCGAGCGCAGTCGAGGAATGCCCTCGGCCAGGCCTACCTGCTCGTCGGGAAGAACAACGTGGTGCGGATCGATGTGCCCGAGAGCGACACGCCGATTGCGATGGACGATGTGCGCCGATCCGTTCGGGAATTGCCGTTGGTCGCCCGCAGCCTTGTCGAAGGCGCCGGTTACCATGTTCACCGCCTGTTTCTTGAGGATGCGGCCGATCTTTTCATCCGCTGTCCTGTCGCGTAGACCAGCCCCGTTTGCTTATCCAGTTTGAACGTCAGCGAAAGGCCGCTTGTCGTCCACTTCTGCCGTTCCACCAAAAAATGTAGCTCCCGCATCGTGCCAAATTCGCCTTTGCGACCCGGCTATGAGAGCGTGCGCACCTTTCGCACCGACTAGCGACACTGCGGTATACGCATCAATCAGCTGCCTTGTGCCGCTTTGTCAGAGATTGCTTCTTCAGAGCGCTTCTGAAGCGAAGGGTCAGCGAGGATCAATGTGGCATCTGGCTTTCGCGCGCCTGCACTGACGGGATGAGGTCGAAGCTCCAGATACGCGCTCTTCCGGCTGTAAAAGGCTGCCGTATCGCCCCATACCCAGCCGCGCTCATCCTTCAGGTCCGGTTTGCCGTGGTTGGCGACAAGCTGGGCCTCGAGGGCGGAGACATCGATCCCTCCGGGCATGACGTCGTAAACAATCTTGACGGCACGGGGTCCATCCGGCGTTGGTGCAAATGTAACGACAGCCGCTGCATTACTGCTTTCGGCTCGGATGATCTGGACACCTGCGTAGTCCCGCACCTGAACCATTTGGCGCCGGGCCTTCTTCACGGCCTGCTCAAAGGATGGTCCTCGGGTGATGTGTATAGTGGTGAGCTTGTTCGATTTTGCTGCGGTCTCAATCTCCCCGGCGGTCGCGCCCAGCTTGAAGCCCATCACCTCGAATGTTTCTGAGTCCGCAGCGTGCACTGCTGGAGCGACGACGGCGAGTACCGCTGCAACCAGGAAGCCGAAAAATACCGAACGCATCGCCATCTCTCACACCCTCTGTAGCCGACCTGCCTATCGAATCCCTCCCGCAGCGACCGTCAATGTCGCTCTGCGTCCCCCTTTGTTTTGCAAGCCACCAGTCTACCCGAACACCGGCTGCGGTTCCATGTTGTGCTGAAGTACCTGCGACCTCGTTGGCTCTATTTGGATGCGGCAGATATGAGCGTAGACAAGCGTAAATAAAGGCGATTTCCGATTCCGCCGTTCTGATGAATCCCTTGGGAACCCGATGCGACGGGCGTGTCGCATCGCAGCTCGGAACCCAAGGGCATGACTCCGACCAAGCTCCTCATCGGCCAGGCTCTCATCGTCTTCGCCATCGTGATCGGCGGGGTGTGGGCGACGACGCAATGGACCGCGGCGGTGCTCGGCTATCAGGCCGGCCTCGGCGAGCCGTGGTTCGAGCTGCTGCGCTGGCCGGTCTACTACCCCTGG
>MDTD01170628.1_pt1 | contig 26096 bp, 19 predicted proteins | sample 811221 | NCBI WGS metagenome assembly MDTD01 (sample SAMN05326646, study PRJNA326480) | marine metagenome | isolation source: seawater | place: Pacific Ocean: South West | collected 2011 | reverse complement strand
TCGGGCCGGCAGATGAGCTCGCCGAGGTCGGCATCCGTACCCTCGTGGACTCCCCCGAGGTCGGCAAGAATCTGCAGGACCACCTCGTGGCGGGGCTCGCCCCTGCCGCCATAGCCGGCACGCTGTACGGCGCCGAGCGCCCATCGGAGCTCCTGCGCTACCTCGCCACCCGACGCGGCATGCTCACCTCCAACGTCGCGGAGGCGTACGGGTTCGTGCGCACCGATGTCGCATCCCACGCAGGGATGCCCGAGGGCCTCCCCGACATCGAGATCATCTTCGCCGCCGCGCCCTACGTCGGCGAGGGCCTCGTTCCCCTCCCGGGCGAGGGCATCACTGTCGGTGCGATTCTCTTGCGCCCGCGCAGTCGCGGCAGCATCCGTCTCGCCTCTAGCGATCCTCACACGCACCCGCTGATCGACCCCGCCTATCTCAGCGACCCCGAGGGCACGGATGCCGCGACACTGCACGCCGGCCTCGAGGTGTGCGAGCGACTCATCGCGACCTCGGCGCTGGGCGCCGTCACCACGGGCAGCTGGGTGCAGCCCGAGGGCGGCGAGCGCATGACCAGCGCCGAGCGGATCGAGCTGTCGATGCGCCGCTATTCGCACACGCTCTACCACCCCGTCGGCACGGCCCGGATGGGGACGGATGCCGCGTCCGTCGTCGACCCGAAGCTCCGCGTGCGCGGCGTCTCGGGCCTGCGCGTGGCCGATGCCTCGGTGATGCCGACGATCATCCGCGGTCACACGCACGCGCCGGCCATCGTGATCGGCGAGATCGCGGCCGATCTCCTCCGCCGGGAGAACCCCGTCAGGACCTCACGCGTTCCCTGAAGTGGGACCATCGGACCAACCTGAGACGAGGCCGACGACTACGCTCTGGGTCATGGCTCCCGACGCGACGCCCACGACAGTTACCATCACCGGCGCAGGCGGCCAGATCGGCTACGCGCTGCTGTTTCGCATCGCCGCCGGCGACATGCTCGGGCCCGACCGGCCGGTGCGGCTGCGACTGTTGGAGATTCCGCAGGGGATGAGGGCCGCCGAGGGCGCCGCGCTCGAACTCATGGACGGCGCGTTCCCGCTCCTGACCGACGTCGAGGTCACCGACGATGCTCACGCCGGCTTCGACGGCTGCAACATCGCGCTCCTTGTAGGGGCGCGCCCGCGAACGGCGGGCATGGAACGCGCTGACCTCCTCGAAGCCAACGCCGGGATCTTCGGGCCGCAGGGCGCCGCTATCGGCGCAGTGGCAGCCGACGATGTGCGGGTGCTCGTGGTCGGAAACCCGGCGAACACCAACGCGCTGATCGCCTCGGCATCCGCGCCCGACGTCCCGGCCGAGCGGTTCGCGGCGCTCACCCGCCTGGATCACAACCGTGCCGTTGCGCAAGTCGCCAGTGCCCTGGACCGGCCGGCGGCGAGCATCGAGCGGATGACGATCTGGGGCAACCACTCGGCGACACAGTTCCCCGACGTCGACCATGCCCTCGTCGACGGGATGCCGGCACGTGCCGCCCTGGCTGCGCGACTCGGCGGAGAGGATGCGGCGCTGACCTGGCTGGATGACACCTTCATCCCCCGGGTTGCGAAGCGCGGCGCCGAGATCATCGACGTCCGCGGATCCTCCTCGGTGGGATCCGCCGCGGCTGCCGCGATCGACCACGTCCGGGACGAGACCGCGGGAGTCGCGTGGACCTCTGCCGCGGTCGTCTCCCACGGCGAGTACGGCGTTCCCGAAGGCCTCATCTGCTCGTTCCCGGTGTCATCGGATGGCGCCGGATACCGGATCATCGAGGGGCTCGAGGTCGATGCGCGCGCACGGGCACGCATCGATGCCTCCGTTGCCGAGCTGGTCTCGGAGCGCGACGCTGTCGCCGCACGAGGGCTGCTGTGACCACACGAGACGCGTTCCTGTTCGTCATCGGCGGGGTTCTCGTCGTCGCGATGACAGCCCGCGTCGCCCCGCGCATCAAGGTTGCGGGGCCGCTCCTTCTCGTGCTGGTCGGGATCGTCGCAAGCTACCTCCCGTTCCTTCCCGACATCAGCGTCGACCCGGAATGGATCCTGGTGGGCGTGCTGCCACCGCTGCTCTACTCGGCGGCTGTCTCGCTCCCCGCTGTCGAGTTCCGCCGCGACCTCCTCCCGATCGCGGGCCTTGCGGTCGTGCTCGTGTTCGTGAGCTCGTTCGTGTTGGGCACGTTCTTCTACTTCGCGATCCCCGATCTCGGGTATCCCCTGGCGCTGGCTCTGGGTGCGATCCTCAGCCCCACGGACGCCGTCGCCACGGCGGTTGCCAAGCGACTGGGCGTATCCCGACGGGTCGTGACGATGCTCGAGGGAGAGAGCCTGCTCAACGACGCGAGCGCACTGGTGATCTTGAACTCGGCAGTGGCCGCATTCGTCATGATCGCCTCGACCGGCCAGGCTCCGCCGGCCATCGACGCGGTCGGCGGGTTCTTCTGGGCAGTCTTCATCGCGATCGTGATCGGCGCGATCGTCGGCTACGCGAACCTCCGCCTGCGATCATGGCTGCGTAGCTCGGCAGCAACCACGGCAGCCGGGTTCATCGTTCCCTTCGTCGCCTACCTCCCCACTGAAGAGCTGGGCGGGTCGGGACTCGTCGCCGCCGTCGTCGCGGGAATCGTCACAGGCCAGGGCGCGGATCGCTGGTTCACGCCCGAACAGCGCATGTCCGACCGCGTCACCTGGCATACCGTCGAACTCCTCCTCGAGGGAGGCGTCTTCCTCATCATGGGTCTCGAAATGAGCGAGATCGTCACGGGCACCGCCAACGGCATCCACGGCATCGCTCACGGCCTGTGGATCGCGGGGGCGGCCTTCGGCATCCTGCTCGTCGTCCGGACCGGATACGTCGCGCTGCTGGTCTGGGGGCAGGGGCGGCGGCTGCATCCCAGGCGCACCCAGCGACTGAACGCCATCTCAGACCGGATCGATGAGATCGAAGCCGGCGGTCCCGAGCAGTATGGAGACCGCGGCCGCCACATCACCGAGGCCGGCTGGAACCGTCGCCTCGCCGGCTTCCGCCGTCGGATCTCTCGCGCCATGTCCGACCTGAACTACTACCGAGCCGCACCCCTCGGATGGAAGCACGGGACGATCATCGTCTGGTCGGGGATGCGGGGCGTCGTCACCCTCGCGGCGGCCCAGACACTGCCCGCCGACGCTCCCTCCCGACACTTCCTCATCTTCGTCGCGTTCGCCGTCGCGCTGACCAGCCTCATGCTGCAGGGCTTCACTCTCCCGGCCCTGGTGCGACTCCTCCGCGTGTCCAACGAAGACGACGAGAACCTCGTGCGATCCGAGCAGCAGCGGCTCGCGCGCGAGATGCACCAGGCTGCACTCATGGCTGCCGATGACGGGTCACTCACGCGCCGCGACGGTTCGCCGTTCGCGGCGGAGTTCACCGAGCGGGTCGGGCCCCTGTTCCTGCAGTCCGGCGAAGCAGAGGATGAGGAAGCGCGCGACATCCTCGAGCTGCGGCTCGCCCTCATCAGGGTGCGCCGGGAGCGACTCATCGAGCTGAGCGGCGGCGGCCAGTTCGGCAGCGCAGCCTTGCGTCGGGCCCTTGCCGAGCTCGACGCTTCGCAGCTGAACGTCGAACTGCGACTGGAGAGCGCGGACTGATACGACACCAGTGGCGCCAGTGTCGACACCGTCAGGCACAATAGCCGTGGAGGCCTCCATGACTGACGATCACGGCGGGCCCGTTGCGGCATCCCCCGGCGCGCACCAGGCGGCGGAGTGTCCGACGTGCTTCGCCCCGCAACGCGCCGACAGCGCGTGGTGGCGAGCGCGCCCCTCCGACGCGCGCCTGGTCGGTGTCGTGGTCTCCCGCGAGGGGATGCCGCCGGTGGTGAGCCAGCGCGACGCGCTGACGCGGTTCGGTGTTCCCATCGAGAACTTTCGCCATCCGTCGCCCGAGACCCTCGAGTCGTGGGAGGACCGACTGGCCCGCCTGTTCGGGCGCCTGCGTCGCGGTGATGTCGTCGTGGTTGCCACGGTGCACGCTCTGGGGCGAGATGTCGGGGAAGAGATCCGCACCGTGGCTGAGCTGCGCCGCCGCGGGGTGATCGTGAAGGTCGTCGACCATGACGCCCCGCACCTGATCGAAACGGGAGTCGCGCTTGCCACACCTGAGCTGACAGACCCCGACGCCGAAACGCCGCGGTAGCGGCTCCAGAGCCGGATTCAGGCGGCTCGCCAGCACCCGTCGAGGTGGTCGTCGACCATCCCGGCCGACTGCATGAGGGCGTACATCGTCGTCGGCCCGACGAATCGGAACCCGCGGCGCCGCAGCGCGCGGCTCAGGGCCTCGGATGCCGCGGTGGTGGCGGGCAGCTCCCTCAGCCCTGTGGGGCGTGGCCGCTCATCGCCTGGCACAGCGAAAGACCACAGCAGCGCGTCGAGCTCCCCGGGCGCCATCTCCGTCACGAGCCTTGCGTTAGAGATCGTCGCCTCGATCTTTGCCCGGTTGCGCACGATGCCGGCATCCGTCATGAGGCGCGCGATGTCGTGCTCGTCGAAAGCTGCGACGGCCTCGGGCTCGAACCCCGCGAACACCTCGCGAAAACGCGGGCGCTTGCGCAGAATCGTGATCCACGACAGCCCCGCTTGAAAGCCCTCGAGGCTCATCTTCTCGAACAGAGCGCGGTCACCGTGCAGCGGCTGGCCCCACTCCTCGTCGTGATAGCGGATGTACTCCGGATCAGCACCGACCCAGCCGCAGCGGGCAAGACCGTCGTCCTCGATGACCAGATCGGTGCGGACCATCTCGGAACTCATGCTCACAGGCTAGGGTCCGCCGCCGACATCCGGGGCGCGCCAGCGGAGGCGCGGGTCACCGGTCTGCTGCAGGGCTCACCCCGAAGCGCGCACGGTAGGCGCGGTGGAAAGTCCCCACGTCGGCAAATCCGCACTCCCGCGCGATTGCCGCAATGGTGCGCGTGCGTGGTGCGGGAGCCAGGAGCATCTGACGGGCCCGGTCCAGTCGCGCCGCGCGAAGGTAGGAGCCGAGCGTGGTGCCGTCGCGCCCGAACTGCTCGTGGACCGTCCGAACCGAGCACCCGAACGCGCGGGCGACCTCCGCCGCCCCGAGTCGGGGATCAGCGAGCCGGCTCTCCACATAGGCCTTCATGGTCGCCACCCGGTCAGGCGGAGCGACGCCGCGGGATGCCGCGTCGAGCAGCTCCAAAACCGTGTCGACCATGGCGGTGGCGGCGCCTGCCAGGCGCGCTCTCGTGGCAGCCGCGAGCATGCCCATCTGGGTCCCGAGGAGGGCGCCGACACCGCCACGGCTCAGGGCGTCATTGAGAGCCTCGGGCTCGGCGAGACGACGCCCCACGAGGGACTGCGGAACACGCAGCGATGACAGGCGCAGCCGCCGGTTCTCGCCCACCGTCACCGTGAACGGCTGAGCGTTGTCCAAGACGAGGGCGGATGCCGCCCCGGTAGCCCACTCCCGGCCACCCTGCTGCAACCCCCAGGGTGTCGTGCTGTGATTGATGAACAGCGCGTCGTCGGGCACGTGGCGGATCGAACTCCGCGTGCGGTCGGCCCACACTGCCGGCGTGTCGATCATCCCGAGCGATGCATCACCCAGGTCGTACGTCGCGAAGTCGGCGTCGAAGCTCGGCCGCTCGGGGCGCCGCGGCAGGACGCCCACGTAGACCTCCGCGATGGCATCACAGAACAGGTCGTGACCGCTCCATCCGGGCATCCCTCTGGTGGATCCCTGGATCGTCGGGCCCCACTCTGCAGCCATCGCCACTCCTTCGCACCGGGCGCCACTGCCCGCGCGGACACTCGCGAATACGTTGAGACCCTAACCCGATCCCTCGAGAAAGGACACTGATGTCCCGCCCTACTCTGCTCCTGGTCCACGGCGCTTGGCACGGCTCCTGGGCCTTCGAACCGCTGACCAGCATCCTGATCGATCGCGGCTGGACCGTGAAAACCGTTGATCTGCCGACCGTGCACGCCGACGACAAGGCGACGCTCACACTGCAGGATGACGCGGATGCCGTCGCCGCAGCCATCGACAGCATCGATGGCCCGGTTGTCGTCGTTGCGCACTCGTACGGCGGTGTTCCGACGACGCAAGGCGCCACCGACCCGAAGGTCGCCCACATCGTCTACATCGCGGCCTTCGCGCTGGACGAGGGCGAGTCACTGCTGGGTGCGGTCGGCGGGGTCGCGCCGGACTGGTGGGTCATCGATGGCCCGCTGTCAACGGCCGGCAACGACGAGCTACCCCCGCACACGCTCTTCTTCAACGACATGAGCCAGGACGAGGCTGACCGCGCGAGTTCGCGACTGCTCTCGCAGGCGGTGCAGCCGTTCTCCGACACGCTCACCCAGGTGGCCTGGCGCGACCGGCCCACCACCTATCTGATCACCGAGGACGACACGGTCTTCCCGGTGGTGGCACAGGAAGCCCTTGCAGCACGGGCAGGATCGCAGACCGCGCGACTTGCCTCGAGCCACTCGCCGTTCCTGTCGCAGCCGGATGCCGTCGCCGATGTGATCGAGAAGGCAGCGCAGAGCGTCGCCTAGCGCGGCGAGGTGGGGCGCTGCGCGCGAGCGCCGCGCCTCACCGACCGGACTTGGCTACCTTCTCGGGGATCGGTGCCGACCCGTCGGCTGCCTGGCGCGCGTAGTAGTCGGCAGCCTCGTCCTGACGCGCCTGCTCTGCACCGGACGCGATGGGTGCGCGAACATGCTCGGGTTCGTACCCGAACGCGTCGACGAGCTCCTGGGCGTGGGGCCGCAGCCGGCGTAGCAGCCGGTCGATGTACCGGGTGACTGCAGCGGCTCGCTGGTTCGACAGGCGCCCATTGATGAGATACCACGACAGGTGCTTCTCGATGAGGGTCAGGCCGAACAGGTCACGCAGCCACGTGAGCACCTGCTTGGTGTCGGCATCCTCGATGCGGTTCACGGCATCCGTGAACGCCTCCCACTGCAGCAGCTCACCGTGGGCGCGACCGGCCTCGATGAGCTCGGCCTGGTTCTCGTTGAACAGGGCCGCGGCATCCGTCTTCGACATCTTGGAAGCCGGGCGCAGCCGCCCTGCGATGTCGGAAACCATCTGCTGGACGCGGTCGCCGAGCAGCTCGTGCTGTTGGTCGCCCCGAAGCCCGCGCTCGACAGCGCGAGCGGTAGAGCCGAAGTCGGTGACGACCTGGCCGAACTGGCGCAGACCCGCGCCGTGGACGACGTTGCCGGCAGTCTGACCCACGGCGAAGCGGGCGAGGGATGCGGCATCCTTGCCCTTGAACTGCTTGGCGTAGTCCGACAGCAGCCGCTTGCCGACCAGCTGCAGCAGCACGTTGTTGTCGCCCTCGAAGGTGACGTAGATGTCGAGGTCGGCGCGTAGCGCGGTGAGGCGGTTTTCGGCGAGGAAGCCCTGGCCGCCGCAGGCTTCGCGCGCCTCCTGAATCGTGTCGAGCGCGTTCCAGGTCGAGAGCGCCTTCAGCGCCGCGGCGAGCGTTTCGAGATCCTCGCGCTCGTCGGGAGTGTCGGTGCGACCGCTGAAGACGCCGTCGAACATCTGCAGGAGCTCGTCGTGCGCGAAGGCCTGCGCGTAGACCTGCGCGAGCCGGGGCAGCAGCCGACGCTGGTGCTTGCCGTAGTCCAGGAGTGTGACCTCGGGGGTTCCAGCACCGTTGTCGAACTGACGACGCTGATTGCCGTACGTCACCGCGATCGTGAGCGCGAGGGCGGATGCCCACGTCGAGGCGCCGTCGAGCGAAACGCGCCCCTGCACGAGCGCGCCGAGCATCGTGAAGAAGCGTCGGCCGGGGCTGTCGATCGGGCTGGAGTAGGTGCCGTCGGGCGCGACATCGCCGTAGCGGTTCAGCAGGTTCTCGCGCGGGATGCGGACCTGGTCGAAGTGCAGGCGACCGTTGTCGATGCCGTTGAGCCCGCCCTTGACGCCGTCATCCTCGCCGCCGACACCCGGCAGGAAGGTGCCCTCGTCGTCGCGGATCGGCACGAAGAAGCAGTGCACGCCGTAGTTCACGCCGCCGGTGATCAGCTGTGCGAACACCGTCGCTGCCTTGCCATGCAGCGCGGCATTGCCGAGGTAGTCCTTCCACGCTCCGCGGAAGGGAGTATGAATGACGAACTCTTCGGTCTCGGGGTCATAGGTCGCCGTCGTGCCGATCGCCGAGACATCCGATCCGTGCCCGGTTTCGGTCATCGCGAAAGCCCCGGGCAAGTCGAGCGAGATGACGCCGGGAAGCCACTTGTCGTGGTGCTTCTCGGTGCCCAGCTGATAGATCGCCGAGCCGAACAGCCCCCACTGCACGCCCGACTTGATCTGCAGGCTCGGGTCGGCAAGCACGAGCTCCTCGAAGCCGGCGAGGTTGGCCCCGTTGTCTTCGAGCCCGCCGTACTTCTTGGGGAATGCGCGGCGGGATCCGCCAGCGTCAACCAACAGATGCAGCTGGCTGAGGACCCGCTCGCGGTGCTCTTGCATAGACAGGCCGTTGATCTGCCAGAACGCCGGGTCCTTGATCATCTCGCGGGCTTCGCGCCGGGTGTCAGCCCACGTGCCAAGCAGCATCCGCGTGACCAGTTCGGCGTCGATGTGCGGTTCGGCGGTGGGTGTTTCGGACGGACGGACAGCAGCGTCGACCATGAGATCACCTCTCGATGAGGGGGAAGAGAACGTCAGGGTCCACGGTAGGCATCCCACAAAGACGGCTCAAATCGCTTCACGATGCCTACAACAAGGGTCGACGACGTCGGACCGGATGGTTGTGGTGTTGCGACAGGGCGCTCCGGAAGCCTCCAGCCGGATGCCGCCTCACTCGCTCCCCTCGCGTTGCACCCACCCCACGGCGCGCTCGGCGACCGTTGCCACAGCCTCGGTGACATCGACCACCACGCCCGCCTCGTCGTCACCGAGCGGTTCGAGCGTGGCCAGCTGCGAGGCCAGCAGCGCCGGGGGCATGAAGTGTCCGGTGCGGGCGAGCGCCCGGGCGCTGAGGAGCTCCGGATCACCGGTGAGGTGGACGAACACCGTGTGAGGAGCACGTGCGCGCAGGCGATCCCGATACGACCGCTTCAGCGCGGAGCACGCGACGACGACACCGGACGCCTCTGCGACGGCGCTGTCGGGCACCTCTCCGCCCGTGGAGCGCAGCGCCAGCCGGTCGCCGACCAGGTCGAGCCACGGCATCCTGTCGGCATCCGTCAACGGAATGCCCTGCGACATCTTCGCGACGTTCTCGGCTGGATGCAGGTCATCGGCGTCGACGAACGGGAGGTGGAGGCGCCGGGCGATCTCGATCCCGACCACCGACTTGCCGCTCGCACTGACTCCCATGACAACGATCGCGGTGCCGGGTCGGGTCATGGGGCCAGCCTACGGGGCGCCTCGCACTGGCTCGTTGCGGGACTGAACGCCTCCGGGTTGTCGAGTCAGGCGTGAGCGGCGACGACGGCGAGGACGGCGTCGCCGTAGGCATCCTTCTTCTTCGCCCCGATGCCGGTGATCCCCTCGAGTCCCGCGGCCGAGGTCGGGCGGGTGGCGGCCAGCGCGCGCAGGGTCGCGTCGCCGAAGACGACGTAGGCGGGCACTCCCTGCTCGCGCGCGGTCTCGGCCCGCCACGCCCGCAGCGCCTCGAAGAGGTCGCGGTCAGCCGGGGCGACATCAGTCGCGGCGGTCTTGCGCACGCGCGCCGATCCCACGCGTCCAGCGACATCGCGCCGAAGGGGCACCGCCTGTTCGCCCTTGAGCACGGGGCCAGCCGCCTCGCCGAGAGCGAGCGTGCCGTACTCACCGCGGGCGACCAGGATGCCCCGGGCAAGGAGCTGGCGCACGACGCTGCGCCAGTCCTGGTCTGACAGGTCGGACCCGATGCCGTAGGTCGCGAGGCTCTGGTGACCGAGCTGGCGGATCCGTTCGGTGTCGGCGCCGCGCAGGATGTCGATGAGCTGCCCCGCCCCGTACGCCTGGCCGCGCTCGCGCTGGAGGCGCACGATCGTGGAGAGCAGCTTCTGGGCCGGGACGAGTCCGTCCCACGTCTGGGGCGGCTCGAGGCACGTGTCGCAGTTGCCGCAGGCCTCGGCGGGCTGGCCGAAGTACCCCAGCAGATTCACCCGCCGGCACTCGACGGTCTCGCAGAGGGCGAGCATGGCATCCAGGTGCTGATGCTGGCGGCGCTTGCGGGCAAGATCGCCCTCGCCGCCGTCGATGAGGCGCCGCTGCTGCACGACATCCGCGAGGCCGTACGCCATCCACGCCACCGACGGCTCACCGTCGCGGCCGGCCCGACCGGTCTCCTGGTAATAGCCCTCGACCGATTTCGGCAGGTCGATGTGGGCGACGTACCGGACGTCGGGCTTGTCGATGCCCATCCCGAAGGCGATAGTCGCGACCATGACGACGCCGTCTTCGCGCAGAAACCGCTGCTGGTTCGCGGCACGGATGGCGGCATCCAGCCCCGCGTGGTACGGCAGTGCGTCGATACCCTGACCACGCAGGTACGCCGCGGTCTGCTCGACGCTCTTGCGGCTCAGGGCGTAGACGATGCCGGATGCGCCGGCGGGCTGGGCGCGCACGAACGCGGTGAGCTGGCGGCGCACGTCGGTCTTGGGCTCGATGCGGTACTGGATGTTGGGACGATCGAAGCTCGCGACGAAGTGGCGGGCGTCGGGAAGGCGAAGCCGATCGGTGATCTCGCGGTGGGTCTCACGCGTTGCGGTAGCGGTGAGCGCCATGCGGGGGACACCGGGAAAGCGCTCGGCGAGATCACCGAGAGCCAGGTAGTCGGGTCGGAAGTCGTGGCCCCACTGCGACACACAGTGGGCTTCGTCGATAGCGATGACGCTCAGCCGCCCGCGCTGCAGGAGTGCCGTCGTCGCGGCGCCCGACAGACGCTCGGGGGCGACGTAGAGCAGGTCGAGCTCACCGCTCAGGTACGCGCGCTCGGTGTCGGCGCGCTCGGGCGCTGACTGCGTGGAGTTCAGCGCCGCAGCTCGCACGCCGTTGGCGCGCAGCGCCTCGACCTGGTCGTGCATGAGGGCAATGAGGGGCGAGATCACCAGGCCCGTGCCCTCGCGCACGAGCGCGGGAACCTGGTACGTGATGCTCTTGCCGCCGCCGGTCGGCATCAAGACGACGGCATCCCCGCCCGCGGTGACATGGTCGACGATGTCGGCCTGGTCGGCGCGAAACGAGTCGTATCCGTACACCTCGCCCAGCACGGCGAGCGGATCTGCACCTGCGAACGAGCGGGCGGGAGCCGCAGGTGCGGCCTGGATGCCGGCGGCGGCCGGCGCCCAGTCCTCGGGCGGCTCCTCGCCGTCGGGAGGTGGCGCGAGATCGTCCGGATCCCACACCAGATCGGCGTAGGGGTCTTCGGGCGTGCTCACCGCTCCACCGTATCCGGCGCCGCTGACGCTGCCACGGCCAGCACCGTCGCCGCTCACAGCCGCACGACCTCAGTGACGCGAACGACAGCGGTTCCCTCCTCGACGGATGCCGCAAGGTCCACCTCGGCACGGATGCGCCAGTCATGGTCTCCGGCGGGGTCGTCGATGATCTGCTCGACCCGCCAGGTGTCGGCATCCGTCGTATCGATAACGCAGAGCTGCGGCGAGCGCGCGGGACCGCCCGTGAGGATCTCGTCGTGCTCGTCGTAGTACCGATCCATCGCCGCAGACCAGTCGACGCCCGGATCGAGTTCTGCCAGCGCGTCGTCGTCTTGGAGGGCCGCGAGCTGCACCCGGCGGAACAGTTCGTTGCGCACGAGCACGGTGAAGGCCCGGCGGTTGGTGAGCACGGACGGCGGCGCGGGTGGCACGACCGGCGCTTCGGGGTCGGCCGCCGGATCGATCAGCGCCGACCACTCGTCCACGAGCGACGAGTCAACCTGCCTGACCAGCTCGCCGAGCCACTCGATGAGGTCGAGCAGGTCGTCTGTGTGCGCCTCGGCGGGCACGGTCTGGCGGACGGCACGGTAGGCATCCGAGAGGTAGCGCAGCACCAGACCTTCGCTGCGGGCGAGCTGGTAGAACGAGACGAACTCCCCGAACGACATCGCCCGCTCGTACATGTCTCGCACGACTGACTTGGGCGAGAGCTCGAAATCGAGGACCCACGGCTGGCTCGACGCGAAGACCGCGAACGACTGGGCAAGCAACTCTGCCAGCGGCTTCGGGTGGGTGATCTCTTCGAGCAGCGCCATCCGTTCGTCGTACTCGAGCCCGTCGCGCTTCATGGCCGCCACCGCTTCACCCCGCGCGCGGAACTCCTGCTGCGAGAGGATCGCGCGGGGGTCATCCAGGGTCGCCTCGATCACGCTCACGACATCCAGCGCGTAGTGGCCAGTGCCGGCCGTGGTCGTGGAACCCGACGTTCGCAGATTCGCGCCAGGTTCGGAGGATTCTGGCTCAGGACTGCGGAGTTCGTGCGATTCTGCGGAGTTCGTGGGGACGGAAGGGGTCGCCAGGGCGCTCGCGTCGGGGTCGAGAAGGGAGATCGCAGCGAGCGCGAAGGGGGAGAGCGGCTGGTTCAGGGCGAAGTTCGGCTGCAGATCGACGGTGAGACGGATGCCGTCAGCATCGGCATCCACGATCCCTGCCGTCCGCAGCGTGCGGAAGATCGCCAGCGCCCGACGCGCCAGCTCGTACTGCCGGGCGCGGGGCTCGTGGTTGTCGAAGACGAGCGCGCGCACGTTCCCGAAGACGTCTCCGCCGCGGCCAATGACGTTGATGAGCATCGCGGCGGTCAGCTGCAGATGCGGGGTGAGCGGCTCGGGTTCGGCGGCGACAAGCCGCTCGAACGAGCCCTCGCCCCAGTTCACCTGACCAGTGGGAGCCTTCTTGCGCACGATCTTCTTGCGCTTGGCAGCGTCGTCGCCGGCCTTGGCGAGGGCCACCGCGTTTTCGATCTCCCACTCCGGCGCCATCACGACGACGTTGCCGTAGGGATCGAATCCGGCCCGGCCCGCGCGACCTGCGACCTGATGGAACTCACGGGCACTGAGCTGCCGCATCCGGGTGCCGTCGAACTTCGTGAGCGCTGTGACGAGCACCGTGCGGATCGGCACGTTGATTCCGACGCCGAGGGTGTCGGTGCCGCAGATGACCTTGAGCAGGCCTCGCTGGGCGAGGGTTTCGACGAGGCGCCGGTAGCGCGGCAGCATCCCGGCGTGATGGATGCCGATGCCGGCGCGCACCAGGCGCGAAAGCGTCTTGCCGAACCCCGTCGTGAACCGGAACCCGCCGATCTCGGCCGCGATCTGATCGCGCTGCTCGCGCGAGGCGATCTTGGTGTTGATGAGCGCCTGGGCCCGCTCGAGGGCCGCGGCCTGCGAGAAGTGGACGATGTAGATCGGAGTCTCGGCTTCCTCCAGCAACCGCTCGACGACGTCGTGGACCGGGCGCCGCTCATACGAGAAGTGCAGCGGCACGGGGCGCTCGACGCCGGTGATCTGCGCCACCTCGCGTCCCGTGCGGCGCTCGAGGTCGGACACGATCGGGGTGACATCGCCGAGGGTCGCCGACATGAGCAGGAACTGGACGCGCGGAAGAAGCAGCAGCGGCACCTGCCACGCCCAGCCGCGCTCGGGGTCGCCGTAGTAGTGGAACTCGTCCATCACGACGGCGTCGATGTCGGCATCCGTGCCCTGCCGCAGGGCGACGTTCGCGAGGATCTCAGCGGTGCAGCAGACGATCGGTGCGTCTGCGTTGACGGACGAGTCGCCGGTGACCATTCCCACGTTCTCGGCGCCGAAGATCTCGACCAGCGCGAAGAACTTCTCGGCCACGAGCGCCTTGATCGGCGCGGTGTAATACGAACGGCCCCCGCGAGCCAGGGACGCGGTGTGGGCAGCGATCGCGACGAGCGACTTGCCGGTGCCGGTCGGGGTCGACAGCACCACGTGCGAACCCGAGACCAGCTCGATAGCCGCCTCATCCTGCGCCGGGTAGAGACGGATGCCGCGACCCTCGGCCCATGCCACGAAGGCGTCATAGACGGCATCCGGGGCGGCGTCTGTCACCGCGTCGGCGAGCGTCGGTGAAGGAGTCACCACCCGAGTCTGCCTGACGGGAGTGCAGCGATGCCCGAGAAGCCAACCCTCGCGGAACACCGAGGCCGCCACCTACGTTGGGAGGAAGCAACGAAAGGACAGCTGATGACCGACACGGATGTGACCCCCGAGGTCGTGCGCAACGACGCCAAGGGACGATACGAGATCAGCATCGACGGAGCTCTCGCCGGCTTCACCGAATTCGTCGCCGACGAGCAGGGCCGCCTCGTCTTTCCCCACACCGAGATCGATCCGGCCTTCTCGGGCCGCGGGTTCGGAACCGAACTCATCGGGGAGGCCATGGCGGATGTCGCCTCCCGCGGCGAAACCGTCGTGCCGGAGTGCTCGTTCGTCGTGCGCTACCTGCAGAAGCACGAGGTGAACGGGCTCGACATCGCGTGGCCCCACGGGTCAGCGCCCCAGGGATGACCCGCCTCGATTCCGACGCAGCGGTCGCCGAAGAGGGTGCAGCCGACTGCGACGGACCCCGCCTGCTGAACCTCGAGATGCGGGATGTGCCGCTCGGGGGACTGCGCGCGATGCAGGTTTCCCGGGCACTCCCGCAGCGCGACCTGCCCCTTGTCGGCGCATGGTGCTTTCTCGACCGGTTCGGGCCGCAGCGAACCACCATGCGCGTCGAGCCGCACCCGCACATCGGCCTGCAGACCGTGACGTGGCCCATCAACGGCGAGGTGCGCCACCGCGACTCGGTCGGCAGCGATGTGATCGTGCGTCGAGGGGTGCTCAACCTCATGACGGCGGGCGCCGGGATCTCCCACTCCGAATACTCGGTAGGCGAGACGGATGTCGACCTCGACGCCCTGCAGCTGTGGGTGGCTCTTCCCGACGCAACCCGGTTCGGGGAGGCATCCTTTGAACAGCACGCGGATCTTCCGGTGCTCGACCTGCCAGCCGCCTCGGGGAGCGCGCAGGCTACCGTCGTGCTCGGAACACTCGGCGACGCGTCCTCACCGGCCACCGCACACACCCCGATCGTCGGTGCCGAACTGGAGCTGACGCCGGGAGCTGACGTACTCGTCCCGCTCGATCAGGCATGGGAGCACGCGCTGCTGCTGATCGATGGCGACGTGACAGTCAGCGGCGCACCCGGCGGGCAGGCGCACGACACCGCCGAACTAGATACGAACCACCTGCTCTACCTCGGCACACACCGCGACGCGATCACCCTGCGATCGACCGGGGGCGCGCGGATCTTCCTACTCGGGGGCGAACCGTTCCCGGACGAGATCGTGATGTGGTGGAACTTCGTCGGACGCTCACACGACGAGATCGTCGCCGCCCGCGAGGACTGGGAGAACGCGGCTGCCCGATTCGGTCACGTCATCGACCACGGCCCGGAGCGCATCCCCGCCCCGCCGCTGCCCGGAGTGCGACTGACCCGACGGCGCAGACGTCTCTGAGACCGACTTTGGTCCCGAACGCGGCAGTACGCTGATACGGTGGCCCGATCCTCCGTCCTGACGACGCGTGTGCTCCTCACGACCGCCGCCATCGGCGTCGCGACGGGGCTCCTCGCGGGTATTGCGGGCTGGGTCACGCCGTTCGTGCTCGGGATCGCACCGATCTTCTACGGATTCGTTCTCGGCGCACACGTGCTGCCGGGGATCATCGCGCAGGAGGTCATCCGTCTGCCCTGGGTCGCGCTCCTGAGCCACGTGTTCGCGGCCCTCGTGGCCAGCGCCATGGCTCCCCAGTGGGCGCTGCGGTTCCTCGGCACCGCGATCCTCTTCGGCGGCATCCAGGAGCTCGTTGCCGCCCTCACCCGCTACCGGGTGTGGGATGCATGGCGGTTCTTCATCTCGGCCGTCGTCATCGGCATCCTGGTCGCTGTCGTCGTCGCCTTCGCCGCCGACCTCGCCTCCCTTCCGCTGCTGGCCCAGATCATCTACCTCATCGTGGCCGTACTCGGCCCCGTCGCGTGGACTGCTGCGGGTCTGGGAATCGGCGTCTCGCTGCGGCGCGCTGGCGTCGCGCGGCGCGCGTGACGCTCCACGCGGCTTCCTCGCGAAACCGGAATCTCGGGGCGCGTGGAGTTAGGTTCAGCTAAGTTAGGGCATACTTCCCTTCCCGACGAGGACCCATGACAGCTCCCCCCGACTCCGCCGCACGCTCGGCCTCCGTCGCCCCCGCTCCCGGCGAGACGGCGACACCGAAGCCGACCCACGGCAGGGAACACGCGCGGCTGCTGCAGCTGCGCGAGGTCGGGATCACACACGAGGGTGAAGATGCCGCGACCCCGGCATCCGTGTCGTTCGAGGTGTCGCGCGGCGACGTCGTGCTGCTTCTCGGGCCGAGCGGTTCGGGCAAGTCGACGCTCTCCCTCGCCATGAACGGGCTCATCCCGCACGCCGTTCCCGCCGCGTTGACGGGCCGCGTCGAGGTAGCCGGGATGGATGCCGCGACGCACTCCGTCGCGCAGCTGTCGACCCAGGTGGGGATCGTGTTCCAGGACCCCGACGCGCAACTTGTCACTGGCACGTTGCTCGACGAGGTCGCGTTCGGGCCCGAGAACCTGCGTCTGCCGGCAGCCGAGGTGCTCGCCCGCGCCGAGAGCGCGCTGCGTCGGGTCGGGCTGTGGGAACGGCGGTCAGAGAACCCGGATCGCCTCTCCGGAGGCGGTCGGCAGCGGCTCGCAATCGCGTGCGCCTTGGCCATGGGTTCGCCCCTTCTCGTGCTCGACGAACCGACGGCAAACCTCGATCCCCGCGGGATCGATGACGTCTATGCCGCTCTCGGCGAGCTCGCGGCATCCGGCGACAAGGGGATCGTGCTCATCGAGCACAACCTCGACGCCGCCGCCCCGTTCGTGAACCGCGTCGTCGTGCTGGATGCCGCGGGCGTCGTGATCGCCGATGGGGCGGTTGACGAGATCCTGCGGGGGCGCGCGGCCGAATTGCACGACCTCGGCGTGTGGCTGCCGACCTCGACGCTCGCGGCTCTGCGCCTGCGGGAGGCCGGGTACCGCTTCGACCCGCTGCCGATCAGTCCCGACGAACTGCGCGCGGCACTCGATCGTCAGCCCGCTCCTGCTGCTACACGCGAGGCGGGGGCGGGTGCGGGTGCGGCGACCGAGACACGGATGTCGGCATCCGGCACGCGCATCGAGGTGCGCGGACTCACGCTGCGCCGCAAGAAGACGGAAGTTCTGACGGATGTCTCACTCGAGGTTCGCGACGGCGATTTCCTCGCGATCGTCGGTGCGAACGGGGCGGGTAAGACGACGCTGATCCAGGCTCTGGCCGGGGTGCTCACGCCGCCCCGGGGCACCGTCCGGATCGACGGCCTCGATGTTGCCCGCCTGGATGACCGGGCTCTGTCTACGCACGTCGGGTTTGTGTTCCAGAACCCCGAGCACCAGTTCATCGCGGCGTCAGTGTTCGACGAGATCGCGCACGGCCTGCGACGCCAGCACCTCGACGAGGCGGAAATCGAGCGGCGCACCCTCGACCTTCTCGACCGCTTCGGGCTGCGCGAGCGCGCGCACGTTCATCCGTTCCTGCTCTCGGGGGGCCAGAAGCGGCGCCTCTCGGTCGGGACCGCCCTTGTCGCCGGCGCCCGCGTGCTCGTCCTCGACGAGCCGACGTTCGGACAAGATCGCGCCCGAGCAGACGAACTTCTCGGTCTGCTGCGCGACCTCAACCGTGAGGGCACGACCATCATCGTCGTCACCCACGACATGCAGCTGGTCGCCGAGTACGCCGACCGCGTGGCGGTGATGGAGTCGGGACGCCTCACGGCGTGCGGAGCGCCGGGCGAGGTGTTCGCGGATGCCGAGCTCATCGCCCGCGCGGGCCTGCGGGTCCCGCCGCTCGCGCGCGCCCTCGCCCCGCTCGCCACGCACCCGGAACTGCGAACGGTCACCCGCGTTGCTGACCTTCCCGGGGGTGGCCCGTGACGACGGCGCCGACAATGCTCCCGGCATCCGTTGCCGATGACCCGTACGCCGCCGTGCGGCGCACCTCGGCGGTGCGCTTCCTCTATGGGCTGAACCCGCTTGCGAAGATGGCAGCGGTCCTTCCGGCGCTCGTGCTGCTCGTGTTCGTGCGCGATCTTGCGACACCGGTGGCGTTTCTCGCGCTGTCGTACCTCGTGCTGCTCGTCGGCGTGAGTCTCAGCATCCGGGCAGCTGTCCTTCTCGCTCTCGCGATACCCGGCGCCATAGCGGTGTTGGGCTTCGGCTTCGCGCTCTGGACGGATGCCGCACTCGTTGCCGATACCCCGCCCGTGCTGCAGATCGGGGCATGGACCCTGTACAGCGGCGCTCTCGAGATCGGACTTGCGACGGGGTTGCGGCTCGCTGCGATCCTCGCGCTCTCGCTCATCCCGGGCCTCAGCACGACCGGTCCCGATCTCGTGCGGGCCTGCGTGCAGCAGCTGCGCGTCCCGTACCGGATCGGGTATACAGCCCTGGCCGCGTTCCGGTTCGTTCCCCGGTTCGGTCACGAGCTTGAGATCATCCGGCAGGCCCACCGCGTGCGCGGCGCGCACCGCGGGCGCGGACCGGTCGCGAGTCTGCGCCGCTGGGCCAGCTATCTCGTGCCGCTGCTTGCCGGCGCGATCCGTCATGCCGAGCGGGTGGCCCTCGCGATGGACTCCCGCGCCTTCGGCGCCTACCCCGATCGCACCGAGCGACACCTCGTGCCGTTCCGCGCCCGCGACGTCGTCTTCATCGCCGCTTTCTGGCTAGCCTCCGCCGCCCTCTTCACCCTCTTCTTCCCCTGGGGTCTCGCCTAGTCAGCCGAGTTGTCCCTCACCCAGCCGAGTTGTCCCTCACCCAGCCGAGTTGTCCCGAGCCAAGGCATCCCGAACGACGGATGCCGCGACCCGCGCCTCCTGAGAGGGCGGTGTCGCGGCATCCTGTCGCAGGTGTGATCAGCGCTTGCCGGCGAGGTCGCGGCCGACGATCTCGCGCATGATCTCGTTCGTACCGCCGTAAATGCGGTGGACGCGAGCGTCGAGGAACGCGCGCGCGATCGGGTACTCGGTGATGTAGCCGTACCCGCCGTGCAGCTGGACCCCGAGGTCAAGGACCGCCCACTCTCGCTCGGTCGCCCAGAACTTGTACTTCGCGGCCTCCTCGGCCGAGAGCTTCTTGTCGGCGTACGCGCGCATAACCCGATCGGTATATGCCCACAGCGCCTCGACGTCGGCAGCCATGTCGGCAAGCCGGAATCGGGTGTTCTGGAAGTCAGCGATCCGCTCCCCGAAGGCCTCGCGGTCCTTCGTGTAGGCCAAGGTCCAGTCCAGGGCTGCCTGAGCCGCAGCGGCCCCCGCGACGCCGATCGACATGCGCTCGAGGGGCAGGTTCATCATGAGCTGCACGAAGCCCATGCCCTCGCGGCCGCTGATGAGGTTCTCCTCGGGAACGAAGACGTCGCTGAACGAAAGCTCGGCGGTGTCGTGGCCGTGGAAGCCCATCTTGTGCAGCTTCTTGCCGTGGTCGAAGCCTTCCATACCGTTCTCGATGAGCAGCAGGCTGAAGGCATCCGGGCGGTTGCCCTCGCCGGTCTTGACGAAGGTGACCACCAGGTCGGCGGTCTTGCCGCTGGAGATGAAGGTCTTCGCGCCGTTGACGACGTAGCCGCCGTCGACCTTCTTCGCGGTCGTCTTGATGCCGCGAAGGTCGCTTCCTGCGCCGGGCTCGGTCATGGCGAGCGCACCGATCACCTCGCCGGTGGCCATACCAGGGAGCCACTTCTCCTTCTGCTCCTGGGTACCCATGTGCACAAGGTAGGGAACGGCCAGGTCATCCTGGATGCCGAAAGCACCGGCCAGCGATCCCGAGCCTGCCGCGATGACCTCCTCCATGACGATCGCGCGGAAACGGTAGTCCTGCAGCATCCCGGCGCCGCCGAACTCCTCCGGCACCGACAGGCCGATAAGCCCGGACTCACCGGCGGCCTTCATCGTGTCGCGGTCGATCTCGCCTTCGGCATCCCACCGGGCAATCGCCTCGTTCGTGACGTAACGCTTGACGAACTCCTTGACGACGTCGCGGAACGCCTCGTGGTCTTCGTCGTAGATGTCGCGCTCCATGTGAGCCCTTCCTTCCACATCGATGGCGCGGGCCTGCCGGAATCGGCGGATCGGCCCCGTCGCCGACGCGATTCTATGCCCGCATGCCGGTGCGGCTTCGAACCCCGTGTGGGATTGCGGTTCACGTCGGGCGGTACTGCGTCTCGCGTTTGTAGGATGCCTCCAGGTTCGGCATCCAGTTCGGCTGATCTGACCCGCGGGTTGACAGTTGATCGTATTTTTGTTCGACTGTGCGCATGCGATGGAACGGGCAGACGATCGGCGCGAGCGATGGCAACGCGCTGCCCGGAATGGAGCACCTCGGCGGCTTCGTCCGCTCGGTCACGACACCCGAGTTCGCGGGGATGACCTTTCACGAGGTCGTCGCCAAGAGCGCCCTCAACCACGTGCCCGGCGCCTCGGGGATGCCGTTCGACTGGACAGTGAACCCCTACCGCGGATGCAGTCATGCCTGCTCGTACTGCCTAGCTCCGGAAACCATGATCCTGCTCGCCGACGGCCGCACCCGCGCCCTCGGCGATCTTCGAGTCGGAGAATCGATCATCGGCACCGAACGCCGCGGAGAGTACCGCCGGTACGTTGCCACAACGGTGCGCGCGAAGTGGGCGACGGTCCGACGCGCACACCGCGTGACCCTCGCCGATGGGACAGAGCTCGTCGCAAGCGCCGATCACCGCTTCTTGACCGAGCGAAGCTGGAAGCACGTGACGGGAGCGATGAGTGGACCGGAGCAGCGTCCCTACCTGACTTTTAACAACCGGCTGATGGGTTTCGGGATTGGAGCGGCGAGAGTCACAGGGCACGACGCCACCGACAGATGGTGGCGGCTGGGCTACCTTGCGGGGATGATTAAGGGCGACGGGATGATTCTGCACAAGACATACCCGCGTGGGGGTCGCACCGGCGCGATTCACGCCTTTCGGCTCGCTCTCGCGGACACGGAGGCTCTCGAACGCACCCAGGCGCTATTGGCGCTCGAGGGAATCCCCACCAACGTCAGGCCGTTTACAGCCGCAACCGAGCAGCGGCGCGCCATGCTCGCTATCCATACAGCACGCAAAGAGGCGGTGGCCGCAATTGAGGCCCTTATCCAGCGACCTACAGACCCGAGCGAGGAATGGCTGGCCGGATACCTGGGCGGGATCTTCGACGCCGAAGGCTCCTGTTCGCGGGGTGTGCTGAGAATCAGCAACAAGAACGAGGACGTGCTCGGTACGGTCCGCGAGGCACTTGCGTGCTTTGATATCCCTGCCGTCACCGAGGGGCCGCGGCCGAACGGGGTGAGCGCTATCCGGGTCACGGGCGGGCTGGCTTCGCGAATGCGTTTCTTCGAGATCTCACGGCCCGCGATCACGAGAAAGCTCTCGATCGTCGACGGTGCGGTGAAGACATCGAGTGACCTCCGCGTCGTCGGAATCGAAGACCTCGGGCACAGCATCGACATGGTCGACATCACGACCGGCACCGGTGATTTCATCGCGAACGGCGTCATCAGTCACAACTGTTTCGCCCGAGGCACGCACGAGTATCTCGAGCTGGACGCCGGGCGCGACTTCGATTCGCAGATCGTCGTGAAGGTCAACGTCGCCGACGTGCTGCGCACGGAACTCGCGCGACCCTCGTGGACGGGCGACCCAGTCATGCTCGGCACGAACACCGACCCCTATCAGCGGGCCGAGGGACGGTACCGACTCATGCCCGGGATCATTCAGGCGCTGACGGATGCCGGTACCCCGTTCTCGATCCTCACGAAGGGCACGCTGCTGCGCCGCGATCTTCCGCTTCTGACGGAAGCCTCCCGTGAGGTCGACATCTCGCTCGCGATGTCGATCGCCGTGTTCGACGATGCGCTACAGCGCGCCCTCGAGCCGGGGACCCCGAGCGCCGCGGCGCGGCTCGAGACCGTCCGCGCAGCGACGGATGCCGGATTCCGCGTCACCGTGTTCCTGATGCCGATCCTCCCCCACCTCACGGATTCGATCGCCACGCTCGATGACGCACTGGGGCGCATCCGCGCAGCCGGTGCACACCGGGTGGTCTTCGGCGCGCTGCACCTGCGGCCGGGGGCGAAGCAGTGGTTCTGGCAATGGCTTGAGCGGGAGCATCCGGAGTTGGTCGGCTCGTATCGCGGACTCTATCCGGGCGCTTCCGCCTACGCGCCGAAGGCCTACCGGCAATGGCTGGCCAAGCGCGTCCGTCCGCTGCTGCGGGTGCACGGACTGACCGGCCACGCCGAAGAAGAAGCTCCCCCACGCGAGCCGGTCCCCGGTCTGGCTGCGCGCCGCGCGGCGGCATCCGTCGTCACGACCTCGCGCGGCAGGCGGGCTGACGCCGCCGCCATGCTGTTCTGACGCCGCTGACGACTCCTCTTCGACGTAGGACAAATACCCGAGGTAGGACGATCCGGTGGGGATTCGTCCTACCTCGGAGATATTTCCTACCTAGCGCAGGGTGCCAGAGGCGCGGGAGTGCCGGGAGTGGTGCGGCGCGTCAGGCGTCGACGTCGGCGAGCTGACGGCCCGCGATCTCCTCGAGCAGGTCGTCGCCGATGCGCGCGTCCTCGAACGGCGCGTCGATCTCGGCGCGGTCGAGCATCTCGGTCATCCGGCGACGACGCTGACGCGTGATGAGCGTCACAACGCGGCCCTCACGACCGGCCCGCCCTGTGCGACCCGAGCGGTGCAGGTACGTCTTGTACTCGTCGGGAGCGTCGGCCTGCACGACCAGGTCGATGTCATCGACGTGGATGCCGCGCGCGGCGACATCCGTGGCGACGAGCACCCGCACCCGCCCCGAGGTCAGCTTCTCGAGGTTCCGCGTGCGCTTGGCCTGGTTCAGGTCCCCGTGCAGCGCGAGGGACGGGATGCCGGCGTCGTCGAACTGCTCCGCGAGCATCTCGGCGTACGCACGCGTGCGGGCGAACACGAGGGTCTTGCCGTCGCGGTCGACGAGCGAGGTCAGGATCTCTGCCTTGTCGCGGTGGTCGATCACGAGAACACGGTGCTCGATGGTGCTCGAATCCTGGTCCTCGCCAGCAACCTCGTAGACGGCGGGCTCGACGAGGAACTCGTCGACGAGCGCGGCAACTTCACGGTCGAGCGTCGCCGAGAACAGCAGCTTCTGACTGCCGTCCGCGGTGAGGCGCAGGATACGCTGCACCGGCTCGAGGAAGCCCAGCTCGCACATGTGGTCGGCTTCATCCAGGACCGCGATCCGAACCTCGGAGAGGTCGAGTTTGCCCTGTTCGACGAGGTCTTCGATGCGGCCCGGCGTACCGACGATGATGTCGACGCCCTTCTTGAGGGCACCGACCTGGCGCGCCTGCGGCACGCCACCGTAGATCTGCGTCGTGAACAGGCCGACGCTGCGGGCGATCGGCTGGATCGTCCGGTCGATCTGCAGCGCGAGCTCACGCGTGGGAGCGAGAACCAGAGCCTTGGGAGAGCGACCGAACTCACGACGGCTTCCTGCCTGCGAACGCAGAATGCTCTCCACGAGCGGGGCGCCAAAGGCGATGGTCTTGCCCGAGCCGGTGCGGCCGCGGGCTAGCACGTCGCGTCCCTCGAGGATCGGAGCGATGGTCGCAGCCTGGATCGGGAACGGCGATGCCGCCCCCAGCTCGGCGAGCACACGGACGATGTTCTCGCCGAGCCCCAGGTCACCGAAACCGACGCCCTCGACAGCGTCAGCCTGAACGGCCTCGGCCTGCAGACGCTCGTGGACGACATCCACGTGCTCTTCGTGGGCAGCCGTGCGCGTCGGAGCGTTCCAGTCGGAGCGGTTTGGACGGTCGTCGCGACGCGGACGATCGTCACGACGTGGACGATCCCCGTAACCGGCGCGGTCGTCACGACGGGGGCGGTCTGCGTAGGAGGGTCGGTCATCGCGACGCGGACGGTCTCCGTAGCGGTCCTGGCTCTCGCGCTGCGGACGGTCGTCGCGGCGCGCGCGGTCGCCATGACCACCGCGGTCATCCCGACGCGGACGTTCACCGTAGGCGGGGCGGTCGTCACGACGCGGACGATCGGAGTAGCGGTCCTGCTGCGCACGGTCATCCCGACGCGGACGCTCCGAGTAACGATCCTGACCCTCACGCTGCGGACGGTCGCCGTAGGCGGGGCGGTCATCCCGACGCGGACGGTCACCGTAGGACGGGCGGTCATCCCGACGCGGGCGATCCCCATACGAGGGGCGGTCATCCCGACGCGGACGGTCACCGTACGACGGACGGTCGTCCCGACGCGGCCGGTCATCGCGCGAACTGCGGCCATAGCCACCGGAGCGCTGGCGGTCATCGCGTGCGGGACGGTCATCGCGGCGCGGACGATCGTCCCGGGCGTGGGTACGGATGGCGCGGGCCTCATCGCGACCTGCGCGCTCCTGCGCGGTCCAGCGACGCTTGGGCGCCGCGTCCGACTCTGCAGTCTCGGGGCGGTAGCCGCGGTGGCTGGGGCTCTTGCTGCCGGGCTTTCCGGCCGACGACGTGCCAGGGCGACGCTTGCGGTCCTGGTATGCGGTCTTCTCGCCGTAGCGCGGTTCGAAGTTCTTGGCAGCGCGGCCGCCGGCCGGCTTCTTGCTCTTGGGCATGGGTGTGTTCTTCCTGGGTTCTCTCGCACGAGAACAGCAGTCGAGACGCGCTCGACAGGCCCGGACTCTCTTGGCCGGGGGCCATTCATGTGATGGTCATGCACGCCGATCGGCGCTCACCATCGGCCCCAAGGACTCACAAACCCACTCGCCATACATGGCAATGTCCAGAGCCGACCTATCCAGCGTACAGGCTCACCCTGGGAAACCCCCGCGCCGCGGCAACCACGGCAGGCAAGGTCGGATGCATCACCCACGGCCTTTAGCATGGGCACGACGCCCGCCGAGGAGGACCCATGCCCGACATCCGCCACGACCCCACCGGGGAGCAGTTCCACCTCTCGAGTGCCGACGGTCGCGTGACCGCGCACCTCACCCAGGTGGGTGCGACGATCCGCGGGCTCACCGTCGATGGCGTGGACCTCATCGCACCGTACCCGCAGGGGATGCCGGCGCCCGCGGCATCCGGAACCGTGCTCGTGCCGTGGCCGAACCGCGTCCGCGATGGCAAGTGGAGCCACAACGGCACCACCTACCAGCTGTGGATCACCGACCCGTCGGTCGGGGGCGCATCGCACGGGCTGCTGCGCTTCATGCCGTACACGGTGGCCGAGCAGTCCGGCGACCGGCTCACGCTCGCGGCCACAGTCTTTCCCCAGAGCGGCTACCCGTTCCAGCTCGACACGACAGTCACGTACGCGCTCACTGCCGACGGCATCGAGGTCACCCACATCATCGAGAACGTCGGCACGGATGCCGCACCGGCAGCCCTCGGCACCCACCCGTACTTCACGCTCGGCGACGTACCGACAGCCGACCTGGTGCTCACCTCGCCGGGCGCGAAGATGCTCGTGCTCGATGACGCGCTGATCCCGATCGACGAGGTGCCGGTGGATGCGGCATCCGACCTGCGCAGCGGCGCCCGCCTCGGGGATGTCTCGCTCAACACCTGCTACACCGACATCGCTCGTGACGCCGACGGGATGATGCGCCACCGTCTCAGCGCGCCGGATGGCCGGACCGTCACGATCTGGCAGGGCCCGGAGCTCGACTACGTGCAGGTGTACACGACCGACCGCTACCCGAACCGCGAGTTGGCTGTCGCTATCGAACCGATGAGCGCGGTGCCGGACGCCCTCAACTCCGGTCGAGGTCTGCGCTGGCTGGCGCCGGGCGAGACCTGGACCGTGAGCTGGGGAGTCTCCTACTCGGGCTGACGACCGTTCTCGTCGTCGTCCATGTTTTCGGCGGCGAGGTCGGTCTGCTCGGAACTGTCGGCTGACTCCGGCGACGCTGGCTCGGCATCCGCGGACGCCGCATCATCACCGTCGGCGGCAGCCTCGGGCTCTGCGGTGTGCCCATCGGCTGCAACGTTGTCGTC
>MDTD01113515.1_pt1 | contig 26100 bp, 14 predicted proteins | sample 811221 | NCBI WGS metagenome assembly MDTD01 (sample SAMN05326646, study PRJNA326480) | marine metagenome | isolation source: seawater | place: Pacific Ocean: South West | collected 2011 | reverse complement strand
GGACATGTGTATCAGGGAAGGTTAAATCGTTTGACGCCCGTTTGGTGATGCAGCGTGGCAAAGACGTATGATGGAACAAGTAATTAATCTGCTTTTTCCACTGTCTCTGCCAGTCGAATTCCCTTGATTGTTTCACCATGACGATCAACACCGTTGGCATTGCCTTCAAAGTGATAGATCGCACACGTATGGGCATCGGGTGTGAAGATATCTTCCGGGGGGTTGAAGGCTTTACGCCCACCAACCTTCGGCGGACCAGGCATAAAGGGATAGCGGGGGACATCACTGATACGCAACTCATCGACCACCATCGCGGCAGAGGGCAGCAGGCGGCGCGCACCATCATCACCGATGAACATCCAATCACCAGCAATGGCAGGGGGCATCGCCTGAGGCCACCAGTCGATGGGATCTTCTTTGCCAGCAGCATCACCGTAGGCATAGGGATAACCGTCAAGGTAGACACGGCGCATGAGCTTGCCGTTGTCGTTGAGATTCCATTGGATGGCAAGGTGATACCATTGGCCTGTGTCAATGCTCGGCGAACAGTTGCTGTCGGTCAATGTGATTTGTCGAACCTGCTCACCACCACTGCGGATGACACCCTGCCAACTGGCTGCAGGGATGAAGTTCATCATCGCATTGGTTGAGTTTTGGAAGGGGATGTGCAGCAGCTTGCCACTGTAGCCGCCTTCAATGGCACGACGGTCAAAGTAGACAAACATTTCAATGGTCCCCTGACGGGAATTGAAATAGTCACGAACGGTCGGATCATCAATGGCTTTTTGACCGGTCGGTAATTTCAAGTAAGCCATATTGCCTTGCAGCCGGATACCACGGCGGAATTTCCCTCGCACGTAGGCAATGGGGGGTATGACCTCGACTTGCTCGGTTGGGATGGTCGCAGCAATGGGCCTGAAAAAGGCATCCTTCGACGGTGCGATATAGGGTGGGATGCCGGTGAGTTTGAAGAACCCCGGTGCAATCGCGCCACGTTCAAATGCTGTATCCGTGAGTTGAAAATAAGGCTGTTTGAATTGGAGCATCCACACATCACCGGTTTGATTGTCCTCAGGTTCCACTTCAATGGTCGAGCCTTCGGTCTTGATGATGCTGCCGTTGGGACGCTGGAGAATCAAATCGTTAACCAGCGGCCAGGGGTCCGCAGCTTGAATGCTGAACTTGCTGGTACGTCGGGGGACGAAAAACCAAAGCTGCTTACCCGGCGAATGAACCAACTTGCCGTTGGCAATGTTCTGGACAAACAACGTCGGCCCGTGCATCACCACCAGCATTTCATTCTCACCCGGACGCCAGGGCAGAGACCGTCCCAGGGCACCATTGGCTGTTTCATACATCACCGGTGCTTTGACTTCGATCTTGTACTGTTGATCTGCCATGGATGCAGGCAGGGTGATTTCATAAATACCAATGGTTCGTTGGCTTCGCAGTAAACGCGAATCAATCGGTTTGGCATCGAGGTCGGTGATGCTTAATTCGCCTTGTTTGCAGTGAAATTCGACATGTGTCTGTTTGCCGGTTTCATGCTTGAGATAGAAAACCGACTCCTGCGGGCGGGCGTAGGAAAGCACGCGGGGTTGGATCACATCATCCACGCCGGGAACATCCGTCAAACCCATCCAGACCAACGCACGGCGAAGCGGTGCAAGATTGGCATGCGTCTGTAAATCAGGTATGCCGTCTTCCAAAGCCTGACGCGCATTGACACCAAAACGTGGATCATCCTGTCGATTGGCATACGCCCATGCCTGAACACCTGCAGCAACGGCCCAACTGGTATGAAAACGCATCGGGCCAATGGCACCACGGGCGAAGTTCAGCGCGGTGTTTTCCCATGAAGTCTCAGCACGCGGGAGCTTGAGTAACTCAAGCAGGGCATACTCATATGCCTGGTCATTGTGAGGCCAGAATCCGGTTTCTTCCTGATACTGCATATACACCGGGGAGGTTTGAACCAGTACATCACGCAGCTTCGGGTCAAACGTGGTCTGGTAGTATCGGGCAATCGCGCCGAGGTAGGAGACCGTCTGATAATCCTGTTGCGTTCGCTTGGCATTGACGTAGCCTTGAGCGATTTCACCCAGGACATCCAGGCTGCGCTGGTAGCCGGTGACGTGATAGGCTGTCGCAAGGAAGCCTGCCCAGATGTCACCTGTCCAACCGGCATCCGACCCGTCAAAGACCCATGTTCCCGTGTATTTGTAGGATTGGCCGATCTCGCGTCCCAGTGATTGGGCATGCCAATGGAAGATGCGGGTGTCCATGACATGGGTGGTCATGGCGCGGGCGGCATGGAGATATTTTCGGTCACCACTTCGCAGGTACAGCAGCCACGGGACTTGCGGCGTGCCGTAACTCATGTCCTCGTTGGCATTGATCCCTGAATAGATCCAACGGTTATCACTGCCAGGTTTGATGTCGCTGGGGATACCGCGACCGTAGTCCCAGAAACCCACCATCGGATCCAGCTTACTGGCAATGTTCAGATAGTCATCAAACTTCTGCTTGATCTCATCTTCACGCGCACCAAATCGCGTTTGATCAAACACCGGTAAACTCAGGGGCAGAACCTGCGTTTCCCGAATCCAGTTCGGATTAACCGATGCGATAGGATCAACCTGTCCCAATGCACCAGCCGTCTTGGCAGCTTCGACTTTGGGTTCATGGAACATCAGCGTCAGGTGATGCGTCCGGGCAAAGCCAAGACCGTTGGAGACACGGGATTCAAGGACACCCTGCGCGGTGACATTGTCATTGAGTCGTTGCCAGGTGTCATCACCCCAGAGTTTTTTGATGCCTTCGTGGCGGAAGTTCAGCGGCTTGTCATCAATTGTCTGCCAGGCATGAAACACCAGGCCTTGATCCGTGACATCCAACTGATTGGGGAACTGTTTGGCCATGTCGCGGACAGCCAGTGTCGCACCGGCTTTGGAACCGATGAGACTGGCCCAGCCCCCGGTTGCAGGCGACTTGGCCAGGACTTTGTCACTTTGTGTCACCTGGCTCAGTGCCAGCGCGTTTTGCGTCATGCTGATCGGCTTGCCGGAGATGGCTTGCATGTGGGTTTCAGTGAGTTTATCAGCATTGATGCCAAGCACGGCCTTGGGAGAATCGCCCAGGTTCATCGGCAGGTTCAAACCCAAATCCGTAAACCAGAAGCGATCAGTGTCGATGGTGACGATCCAGGTGTGTTCCAGCCGAAGCATCGCCTGATTTTTGTAGAGATGAATGCGCGTGACATAGCGGCAGGCTTTGATGCCTGCGTCACTGACATACCAACCTGATGCCCGCAAGACCGTATGCATTGGGCCGACGGTTTCGGTGACCAGTTGGTAATCATTGTCGTTGCCACTGGTGCGATAGGTGACGTTTTGATTGTCAACAAAGTATCCGCCACGCGTCGGATCGGGCATCATCACTGCTTGACCATCCACCGATGCTGCATCAATGAGCGTACCAGCCTTGCGGTTGAAGGTGACTTTGAGTTTGCCGGTATCGACGGTGATCGCATCATCCGTCGTCTGAATCGGCATGTCAGCGGGGGGTTCTTCACTGTCGACTGAACGGCCATAACGCAAAGTCAGTTTGGGCGGGTTGGCGGGATCGGTCACCTGAATCTGGGTATCAAGCATGATCCACTTGATGGCATCTTCCTCATCCCACAAGGCCGTGGGCGTGATCTGGCATGCCACGGGTTTGCCGTCTTCACCCAGCAGCTCAAACTGACGAGGTCGGAACATCTGGCGGTCTTCCAGCGGCACACCGACCGTCACCGGGTACAGGCCCGGGGTGGCAAAGTCCGACTGAATCGTCAGTGGGATTTCCTTGATGCGGACTCGGGCTGAACGACTTTTGAATTTCATGTCCGACGCTTGCCAGACGGCAGGAACAAAACCTTCGTCGAACTGTGCCTTGATGGCATTGGTCCGGGCTTCCTGACGCGCACGCTGGGCAGCCTGGGCATCGGAAATCTTTTTGGTCTGGATGAGCAGGTTGTTGAATGTGATCTGACCATTGGTCGCAAACAAAGCGATCTGACCAGAAGTCAACGGCGACAGGAGTTGGCGTTGGGCGATGTCTTTGCCGTTGAGTGAGAAGGTAATCGAAAGTCCGTTGACGTAGGCTTTGATACGGTAGGTTTCACCGCTGGTTAATGTCAGGTTGTCAACGATCACCGGCGCACGGGCAGGGACGGTGAGTTGGGCGGAAGGCGTTTCACCGCCACGGAGTATAAACTGGGCAGCAGCACGCCGACCACCGCCACCAAGTCCGATCAGGACGCCGGATTCGGTGAAGTTCTCACTGTCATAGGTAAAGTCAAAGGAAACCTGGATCACCGGATCGGAAACAGGATTGTTCAGGCGCAGCAGCGCTTCCTGTTCACTGTTGACCGTCATGGCGGACGCCTTGGCAGACCAGTCGCCTGAAGCCGTCCATTGTGTCTGAAATTCGGTGACAGCGTTCCCACCTGCCTGATAGACCTTGCCCCAATCCTCAGAAAACGACACGTTGGAGCAGGTCAGCAGGAGGATCACCCCAAGAATGCACGACCAGCATCGTGTTGACATATTGATTATTCCCTTCCCACCACCCGAAAATCCGTGCGTCGGATGTCATCTCTCTTAATGTAGATCATCCCCTGAATGACTCTTTTTTGCAAGTTCAATCAGGCGATGTTCTTAATCAACTCATCATGGGCACTTTAGCACCCGTTGGGTTGTACTTCAATTGTGTGTTTCGCGTTGCGGTGGGGAAGATTATTCCGCTGGGATTTCGGTGATATCCGAGATGCGAACATCCCCGCAGGTCGGGTCAATGAAGACCGTGATCTGGTAGCCGTCACAAGCCAAAGTCACGCTGGCATCGATTGCCTGATCCAGTTCACCGTAGACGCCAAAGCGGATGCGATCATCACCATTCAATGAGACCGCTGAAAGTGTCACACCCGAGAGTTGGCGATTGTTACTCGTTCCGAATTTCACAAGATAGGGACGGTTGCCAATGGGGTTGATCACCGGCGTCAGCGTGTCAGATGTCGGGGCGATGTAGTAGCTGTTATCGTCCAGATCAAAAATGACAAACCGCAGATCGTCGGCATGACTGATCGACTCGATCTGGGCATAGGCAATGTCCGCAGCCACCTGATTGGCAGCAGCAATCAACTTGCTCTGGCTGGTGTCACCGAGCATCGGCACCATCAACGCGGAGACAATCCCCACGATGACAACCACCGTGAGCATTTCCACCAGCGTGAATCCATGTTGTTTTTGATTGGCGAACATCGGATGTCGATTCATTATGGACACTCCCAATTGAACTATCGGATTCAACTTCAGACCAGTACGACTTGAACTGCAAATTACATGGACGTAACGCCGACCTCCCAACGATTAGTCCGGCTGGAACGGTTGTAAGGGCAAATTGTCGCATTTTGAGTGCCTGCATTTATCGGAGATTGGTTTGCCACTGGACTGAATCGTTGATTTAGTCGACGGCATACTTGGGAACGTGGGTCAAGTGTGCGCCGAGTGTGCGCATACTGACACGTTTAGGCAGGTAGGGGCCAACATGAAACGCAGACGAATATCACAACATCCAGCCGGTTTCACCATGCTCGAAGTCCTTGCGGCGACGACCATCCTGTCCTTCGCGGTCATCGCGGTGGCAGAGTCGGTCTCCGTGGCTCAGTCGCAGACCTACGAAGCACTCAACGACGGACGCGCAACCGCCCTGGCTGAAGCCTTCCTCGAAGAGGTGGTCTCCAAACCCTATGCCGACCCGGCAGGTGGTGAAGTGAACCTGGGGCCTGATCTTGATGAACTGACCCGCAATCTTTTCGACAACATTGATGACTACAACGGCTTTACACTCGACACGCTCAAAGCCGAACCGGATGTTCTGACCGACATCGCAGGAAACGTTCTTCCCAGTTCGTATCAGAATTACTCCATCAATATCACCACACAGTACACCACCGTCACCTTGTTTAACCCGGTCGCTGGCATCAGTGTCACCGTCACCGTCACCGACAAGGCTGGCAGGACGTGGACTGCAACTCGTTTTGTCCCGGAATCAGGAGGATAAGCATGCACGACAAGCATTCCATCCTGCAATCACGCGAACCTGCTCGCCGCAAGCGACGCGGGTTTACCACCGTTGAATTGATGATGGCCACCGTCGGCGTAAGTCTGATGGCAGTCGGCATCTCTTCCATGCTCACCGTTGTGGCCTACGGCACGACTTCAAGCCGCGATCTGCGCAGCCTCGTCGTCAAACAGAAAGCGGTCAGCGCCCGTATTAATGCAGCTGTCCGCGGATCGAAGATGGTTTTGGATAGCGGTCTTGGCTTGATGGTGCTCTGGATTCACGATGATGACGAAGACGGCTTGCCATCACTCAGTGAGATTCGTCTTGTTGAGTTTAATCAGGCAACCGGGCAAATCGTCTCCTACAAGGCGGACTTGGCAGGTTTGACCAATGATGTTTTAACGTTGGTTGATACGGCATTGCCGCTGGATACGAATTTCGGAGACCTGACCGAATCCTACAAAGATCCACAATACTTCGTCGATCTGCTTGGCGGACTGATTAACGATCTGCCAGAAGTCACAGACGTTGGTGGTCTGCTGGGTGCCATTGAAGAAACACTCGATCCAGAGTCAGGCGTGGATGCACAGACGCTGCTCAATGCCACACTCTTTAAATCAGAAGTCTGGGCGACCGGCGTGACCGGTTTTACGTTGTCCATGGATAACGAACTCCCGCAGCAAGCCACGCTTATCGGATACCAGGTGACGTTTGAAGTCGGATCGTTATCTGACACCACCATTGGTACCGCAGCTTTGCGAAACGAATAACGCTTTGCGTTAAGGATGTAACATGAAATATGCATCGACATACAATCAAACGATCTCGTACAAACGTCAACGCGGCGTCGCGATGGTCCTGGTGTTGATCGCTTTGGCCATGGCAACTGTCATTGGTCTGTCATTTCTCAATACGCAGTCCACCACCACCGGCATTGCACAAAATGCCTCCAAGCAAACCCGTGCCCGTGGTATCGCTGAGTCTGCTTTGGAAATGACCATTGACTATTTGCGTACCAACAACGATTGGCGCAATGAAAAAGCCGATGGCGTGTGGGTTGCTGTCGATGATGCAAACAGTTCACTGGATGGTGGCAAATTTTCCGTGATCGTGCAGGACGGCACCATCGATGAATCAGGCAACATCGTCGGTGATGGTGATCTTGCCAACAATCTCACGGATAAGATCGTCATCACGGCGGTCGGTTATTTTGATGGTGTTGCACACTCCATTCGGGCGCAGGTGACGCCTGCCTCCAGTGGTCCTCAGCACAGCATGCTCTATGTGACGGATGGTGCCAATCCCACCGCTGGTGAATCGGCACGCATCAATTTGCTCAAGTCCTTTGGTTACACCATCAACACCATCGCATCCAGTGCAAGCTCCGCCCAGTTCACTTCGCAGATGGCAAATAATGATGTCATATACATCAGCTCACTGGTCGACGGTATCGCAAACAAGGTCGTCAACTCAGGCGTTGGGATTGTCACCGAACAAACTGATACCTACAACACGTTGGGCTTCTCGAGCAACAGCCACAGCTACACCGGTTCAGAAATTAAAATCACCAACACATCACACAACATAACCGCGTCCATGTCATCAGGTGAAACTGCCATCACGATGTCAGATCAGACACTCATCAAGCTCTCGGGCACGGTTAGCCAAGGTGTGGTGGGATTGGCTGATCATCCCTATTGGAATTACAGAGTACTTGCGGTACTTCCCAAGGGCGCGGTGACGGTATCGGGTAACACCACATCCGGACGCCGTGTCAAACTGCCATGGGGGACATCCAATTTTGATTTCGCATCACTCAATGCCACCGGCAAAGCACTCTTGGAAGCAGCTGTCAATTGGGCTGCTGCATCCCCCAGTGAAGGTGGCGGACCCTGGACAGGTTTGGATATCGGCTACAACTCACCAGCGGGTTCAAACACCTTTGAATCCGGTGTCTTCACCATACATGGTGCTGGTGATGATATTTGGAATAACGATGACGAATTCCGATTCGTGCACATGCCTGTAACAGGTAACGGCGAACTGATCGCTCGCGTAACCAGTGTCGAAAACACAAACGGTTGGGCCAAAGCAGGTGTCATGATTCGTGAATCACTTGATGACGATTCACGCCATGTCATGGTCGTGGTCACACCTTCAAGCGGTGTTGCCTATCAGCGCCGGACGTCTACGGGGGGCTCAAGCGATCATACTTACAACAGTGGCTCAGCGCCTTACTGGGTCAAGATCGTTCGCAACGACAACGAAATCCGCGGCTATCTTTCCACCAGTGGCAACGACGGAACCTGGAACTCAGCAGGCGATGCAATCACACTCTCCGGTCTTCCTGAAACCGTGTACTTCGGTCTGTGTCTGACAAGTCATAATTCCAACGCGTTGTGTACCGCGACATTTGATAACGTGACCCTCAATGGCGAGGCCGTTGAAGAAGAGGAAGACGACGCTGTTTCGCCACAGTTGATCGTGCAATACGAATTCAACGAAGTCGCTCCGCCTACCCCCGTCCTGCTGCACAATTGGAAGCTCGACGAGACCACGGGATCAAGTGGCAACAGTGCAATCCTGGGGACCGGTGCTTCGGCAGGCAATAAAGTCTACATGGATGATGGGAAAATCGACTCGTATAACTCGGCAGAAGGTGAATACAACAGTACCAAATCATCCAGCGCCGTGGTCACGGTTAATTCCACCAGCAGCGACCGGATTTACATGGATTGGGGCACACGAATTTATGGTGATGTTCATGTCGGTAAAAATGGTAACCCGAGTCATGTGATTCACACACCTGACTGGAGCTATGAACCACATATTTCTGGCATCCGTACATCACAGGATGAAAACGTCACACTTCCAAACGACATTGAAGAACCAAGCGGCATGCCCAGTAAGTCAGGCAGCTATACCCAAAGTCACTGGCAGCCCAAGACAATCAACAGCAATATGAACGTCGGAGACTTTACGGTCACTTCCGGTGCGTTGCTATATGTCTCAGGTGATATCACTGTTTTATGTGACAAGTTCACGGTCAGTGGCAATGCTGAAATCATTATCCCACAGGGATCAAGCTTAACTGTCTACGCAAGAGATCGGGTTGAAATTTCAGGTAGCGGTAAAGTCAATGCCAAAGAGGGCAATAGCTACAGTACACGGCAAACCGATCGCTTTAAACTTTACGCGATTGACGATGATGATGTGACCGTCAGTGGTGGTCAGAGCATAGTCGTTGGTTATCTGTATTCAACCGATGACGTAATCCTCACAGGTAGCGGACAGGTATACGGCGGTGTGGGTGCTGAAGACGAAATCCGTATGTATGGCAGCGAAAGCTTCCTGCATGTTGACCAAAATCTTGCAGCAGGTGGCAGTTCCTCAGCAGGGGCATCAAACGTCGTTGTCGACGAACAGAATGCCAGTGATGGCCAATATCATGGCGGACCCACCGGACCACACGACGGACAGGTCGGTACCTCCGTCTACTTCGATGGCACCAATGACTACGCTGAAATCCCACACAATGACAACATGCTCCTGAATTCCGGCACTGTTGCCATGTGGATCAACACCGCCAAGACCGGTTGTGGTGAACAGGCTTTCTTCTCCAAGGACTCCACCAACTACGACACCGGCGGACACCTGACCATGTGGGTCTGGGGCAACAAAATCTCAGTTCGACTTCAGAGTACCAACGATAGCTATTGGGTCGATTCCTCATCGATCTCTGCTAACACCTGGTACCACGTGGCCTTTAGCTGGGGCTCCAACGGCATGAAGCTGTTCATCAATGGTCAACTGGTCGATACCAACAGCTACACCGGTGGCATCGGTTCGAACTCCGGTGGCAGTGGTAACTATGAACCCATCGTCCTCGGTGCCAGCAGTTGGGATTCAAACAATCTCTCTGCAACACCCTTATGCGATTACTTCAAAGGCTACATCGATGATGTTCGTATGTATGACCTTGATTTCGAAGAATCACAGGCAACCCAGCTTTACAACGGATCTGACCCGGGAGCGGGAACAACGGGTTATCTGGTTGAAGATACGTCCAATTTCGGCAACCCGTTGAATCTCTCGATTCAGAACACCAACAATGTCAATTGGATTGAAGGCGGTGGTTTGGAATTTGAATCAGCTACCAGTGCCGTCTCGGACTCCGGTGCAGACAAGATTTATTCAGCTTTGACTGCGACCAACAAGATGACATTGGAAGTCAAATTCAAGACCAACAGCATTGATCAAACCGGTCCTGCCAATATCGTTTCCTTCTCGAACGATGCCTATGCGAGAAACTTCACGTTCGCACAATCTCAGCAGGAATACCTGATGCGCTTGCGGACCTCAACAACATCGGACAATGGTTCTGAATCCATCAACTCCTCGGATGTTCTGGATACCGAAAACGTCCAGCATGTCGTGATGACCTACGATGGGCAGCATATCAAGCTTTACCGCAATGGTTCGACCACGCCGGAAGTTACGGCTGCCCGTGAAGGGACCTTTGATTGGAATAACGCATACCGTTTGATTCTGGGGAATGAAGAAGGTGGTTCCAATCCGTGGTTGGGCAAGCTCTATCGCTTCACCATTTATGACCAGGCACTCAATTCATTGCAGGTCAAAGATATTTTTGATGGTAATCCGCCGGGAGATTACGAGGAACAGGAAAATCTGACCTTCCATGTCAGATGGTATGAAAACCCGTAACCAAAGTAGTTCAGAGAATTGGGGGGGCAACCCAATTGGATGACATCCAAACGAATCGACATCGTGGGGTAGCGATGATCCTGGTGCTTGTTGCTTTATCCATGGCAACTGTCATCGGTCTATCGTTCCTTAATACGCAGACAACGACCAACGGCATTGCTCGCAATGTCAGTAGTCAGACCCGTGCACGTGGTATTGCAGAGTCTGCCATGGAAATGACCATTGATCACCTGCGAACCAGCGATAGCTGGCGTAATGATCTGGCAGACGGTACGTGGGTTGGCCCTGAATCTCAGAACAATCAATTGGATGGCGGAACATTTACCATCATCGTCAATGATGGGAAGTTGGATGCTTCAGGTAATCTGACTGATAACGATGGTAACCTCGCAGATGAACCCACCGATCATGTCGTGGTCACTGCAATGGGTTATTTTCAAGGCGTCTCCCACACTATCAAAGCAGAGGTCACCCCCGAAGCAGGTGATGTCACACCGACCCGCGTGGTTCTGATTGTTGGCAATGAGTCAAGCCCCAATTCCCAGGAAGCCGCCCGGCGTGCTCAACTCATTGATTGGGGATATGAGGTCACGCTTGTCTCTGCCAACGCAAGTCAATCACGTTTTGATGAACTGGCGCAGGAAACGGATGTCTTTTGGGTCAGTGAAACCATCAGTTCAGGTCATCTCAATGACAAACTGCTCAATACCGGTTGTGGCGTGGTGAACGAAGAACGTGCCTTATATGACGACTTTGAATTGACCAGCGGACAAGCCAATGAGTATAACGATTCACGTATCGAACTCACTGATGTCTCGCATTACATCACTGCATCTTTGACGGGGCAGTTGATCACTGTGTTCGGTCAATCTCAGAAAATGCAGTATGTCGGTGAATCTGCTTTACCTTCCGGCGCACAGGTACTGGCAACCAATCCCAACAATGATGAACCGGCATTGATCGTTGTCGAAGCAGGCAGTGCTTTACAGGAAGGTACTGCTGCAGGTCGACGCGTGTTCTTGCCGTGGGCAACGAATAATCTGAACTTCAGTAGCATGAACAGCAACGGGCTGACGGTACTCAAACGCAGTATCGAGTGGGCCGCGCAGCAAGCCTCTACGCCATCACCAATACTCCATTACGATTTTTCCGAGCAATCCGGTGAAGTGATTCGTGACAAGTATGGCAACGTGGACATGCAACTTGATCGCGGGGATGACGATGATGCCATCACATGGGTCACCGATCCCAACGGCATGGGGATTCAGTTCAATCAGGATCCCGACCAAGGCACCGCGGTGTGCATCACATCATCACCCACCGATTGCGAAGATCTCGTTGAAGCCGTCAGTGAAAACGGTGCAATCACCGTGCAGGTTTTCTTCAAGCAACTCAACGGCTCAGAAAATGGTGGATACATTCTGAGCATGGCCAATATGGCTGTCGAAGATGATACCCAGCCAGTTGATGATGACGACGATGGTCGTAGCAGGCATGGTCGCGGACATCATGGTTCAAGACACGGTCGTGGACATCACGGCGGACACCACGGCCTCAACACACAGGAAACCTACACCGAATCTGTCGATGTCACCAATGATCCGAATACCTACATTTTTTACAGCTATCACGGCGGTCATTCATCAAGTAATGGGCGATGCGGTTGGTCCCGTCGTTCCAGTTCACGCAGTGACAGCTACCGTGTATGCTACAGCCGAGATCGCGGGTACTACTACCGACGTTGCGGTGATGACGATGACGAAGACGAGGTCCCTGAAGATGCACCGGATCTCTATGACAACTTTTCAATCGATGGCAAACCGAACGCTTCAGCATTTAATCATGGTCTGTACCTAAGCCACCGTGATGATGATCAATCCATCAATGCCAGTGAAGCCTGGCAAGAAGACACGCCGATTGTATATGCCTTCACTTTTGATGCAGCAATGGGTGTCGTATCAATCTATGTCAATGGTGAATTGATTAAAACCGAAGAAACGGATGAAACGGATCTGTCCAGTTGGGTCAGTCAGTGGTTGACTTTAGGCAACAGCCCATCTTTGAGCCGCCCATTTGTCGGGACGATTTATGATGTCAAAATCTGGCCAAAGGCTTTATCCGCATCTCAGTTGCAGGACACAGCGGACGCACTGCTGGGCGACGATCAGGACGGTGATACACCCAATATTCTCGTCCTTTACGAATTTAACGAAGTCGACCCGGTTGCCCCACAACTCATCAGCCAATGGAAACTCAACGAGTCTACAGGTCAATCTTCCGGTGGTGCGATGTATGGCATGGGTGTCTCTGCGGATGACGATTTTTCACTGCGTGGTTCTGCCAAGATTGATGGTTTTCGATCATCACAGGGCAACTATGGTGACAGCAACCGTTACCTGTCGGTGACTGCAACAACCAACGCAACCACCAACAATAAATTTGATATTCGTGATGGTGGGACCAGAATCTACGGTAATGCCCTTTGCGGTCAGTATGGCAATCCCAATCATGTGATTGATGTCAGTGGGTCAGCACAGGTTACCGGTTCACGTTCCGCTCAGACATCCAATGTGCTCTTACCCGATCACATCAATGCACCGACCAATGGTCGCCCCGGATACATGGGCAATATCCAGACACCGAGCAACTACAACGGCGTGCTGGATTACAATGTCTACGCAGGGAATCTCACCATCAAGAGCAATGCCAAGGTGACCGTCAACGGCAACATCACCATCTGGTGCAACAACTTCGAGATCAAGGATGGTGGTACACGCCTCTATGTTCCCGAAGGCTCATCCCTCACGGTCTATGCCAGTGGCAATGTCACCATTCGTGGCAGTTCGCAAATCAACTATCAGAACAATCAAACCAACGGTGCAGGCCGCGTCAACATCTTTACAACTGATGGTGGCAACATCGAAGTGAAAGACGGGGGCACAGTGGCTGTTGGCAACTTCTATGCAACAGGTCACTTGACCCTCCGTGGATCCGCCAAGATCTACGGTACCGCATCCTGTTCCAAGAACATGGACATCCGTGATGGGGGCACCTTCCTGCATGTCGATCTCGATCAGGTGGGTGGTCAAGGTGGCGGCAACGGCGGTTCGAATACAACCACCGCCGTCGACGAAAAAGCGGTCAGTGATGGGACCTACACCAACGGCCCGATCACCGATGAAGACAATGCCAAATTTGATTCTGCCATCAAGTTCGATGGGGATGATGACTACATCGTCATGGAACACAACGATGCATACCTGATCAACCAGGGGACGATCAGTTTATGGTTCAAAGCAGATGACCTTTTCGGGGTTCAGGCTTTGTTTTCCAAGGACTCCAACGGTTATGACACCGGCGGGCATTTTACAATTTTCCTTGACAATTCAACCCTCAAAGCAAGACTCCAAAGCACCGGTACAAGCTATGAACTCAACCAATCCGGCATCGCTACGGACACCTGGTATCACGTGGCTGTCTCATTTGGATCTGCTGGGATGAAGATGATCCTCAACGGTTCGATCGTTGATACGGATGCCTATACAGGCGGTCTTGGGACTTCATCTGGCGGTATTGGTAATGAAGAACCCATCGTCATCGGTGCAGGCAGCATGACATCAGGCAACCAGACTGCAACACCAGTCGATGACCATTTCAATGGTTGGATTGATGACGTGCGTATTTATGGTGATCCATTGACCACCACACAAATCGCCACCGTCATGTCCGACGGATATCCCGATGCCGATTCGGCTGTCGGATTGGTTATCAAAGACACTGGTGGCTATGGTGAACCGTTGGATATGACCGTCACCGACCCGCAGAATATTCAGTGGGATAATCATGGTGGCATGACATTCACCGGCCCAAATCGTGCAGTCTCCGACGGTGATGCGAGCAAGGTCAAAAATGCGATCAATGTCTCAGGCGCGATGACGGTTGAATTGATCTTTACCCCGGACTCAGTTGAGCAGATTGGCAATATCGTTTCGATCTCTGATGGTGCCTACAGTCGAAACTTCACAGTGGATCAGCATGACGAGCAATACAACATCCGACTGCGAACCAGCAACACGGACAACAACGCAAACCCTGCCAATGAATCAGGTGATGTGTTGACGGTGTCCCAGCAGTATCTGGTTATCACGTGGGATGGCACGACCATGAAGGTCTACCGTAATGGTCAATTGGAAAGTACATCTGAACATGACGGTACACCAAGCAGCTGGAGTGACAGTATGCACCTGGTACTGGGCAATGAATATGACGGTTCCAAGCCGTGGGAAGGGTTCATTGAACGCATTGCCATTTACGACCAGGCACTCAACAGCATGCAGGTTGAAGATGTTTTCAATGGTGAGTCGCCACGTGCCAACACGCAAACCCAGGCGATGGATTTTCACGTGCGTTGGTTCGAAAATCCCTAATCTCTAAAAATACACTGGAAAGTGAATGGTCCAGGCAACCCGTGATGAACAATGCCATCACGGGTTGTTTTTTATTCGTCAATCATCAGCTAGAATCCAGACATGTCCAACAAAACCATCGACTGTATCACTGCTGGATCATGTGTCCTTGATATCCTTGCAACTCCGGTGAATCTGAATGAGCCGCTGATCACCAAGCCGGTGCACAAGATCAAACCCATGCAACTGTGTTGCGGCGGACTTTCATGCAATAGCGGTCTTGCGTTAGCAAAACTGGGATTCAAAACCAACATCTTCACCTATGTCGGGAATGATCCATGGGGGCAGATGGTTCGGGGTATGCTCAATGAACAAGGCGTCGATACCAGCCTGCTTTTGACGCATGAATCGCAACCCACCAGCACGACGGTGGTGACCATTGATGCATCAGGCCAACGTGCTTTTATCCACTGTCAGGGGGCAGCCAAACGCCTGAATTTACAGACCTGTTTGCAGCACATGGATACACTCCGTCGAAGTGCATATTTTCTCGTTGGCTATTACAGTCTCATGCCGGACCTGCAGGATGATTTACCTGCATTGTTCAGCGAATTGCACGATCATGGTGTGCATACGGCCATGGATGCCGCAGGTGATGGCGGGAGTATGAAGCCGTTGGATTCGATCCTGCCACATCTTGACATTTACATCCCGTCACTGGTCGAAGCGAAACATCAGACCGGTTTGGATGATCCTGAAAAAATGATTGATGCCTATCGTCATGCAGGGAGTAATGGCATCCTTGGTATCAAACTCGGTGAACAAGGTGTATTACTCAGTGAGAATGCTGGAAAGTATCTTCACCTTCGCGTCTGTGATTTACCTGCAGGCGAAAAAGTCATCGACACCACCGGCGCAGGCGACACATTTTTAGCGGGATTCATTGCAGGCAGCCGCAAAGGAATGGACCTGCAACAGGCAGGGCGATTGGGAACTGCGGTTGCTGCCTGTTGTGTCACCGCCATGGGTGGATCGACCGGAATCAAAACATTCGAAGAAACCATGACGATGATCAGCTGACAGTAATCGATCCAGGAAAAGAAAAGAGCATCAGACGTTAATCCGATGCCCTTTCGTGATTGGTTGATTGTCAGGTATGACGCTTATTCCACCGTCACACTCTTGGCCAGGTTGCGTGGTTTATCCACGTCTTGACCGCGCAGGACAGCAGCATGGTATGCCAGGATTTGTAGCGGGATCACCGTTAACATCGGCTGTAACGGTTCGGCGATATCCGGCACGGTGAAGACCGCGTCAGCATACTTGTGAATGTCCTCATCGCCTTCAGTCGCGACCACCAGTGTCCGACCGCCACGGGCACGGACTTCTTCGATGTTGCTGATCACCTTGTCATACTGACTGCCACGGGTGGCAACAAACACCACCGGCATGCCCTTGTCGATCAAAGCAATCGGGCCATGTTTCATCTCCGCTGCAGGCATGCCTTCAGCATGGATGTAGGAAATTTCCTTGAGTTTCAAAGCGCCTTCAATGGCAACGGGATAGTTGTACCCGCGACCAAGGAACAGCCAGTTGTCACGATCAATGCAGTCTTCCACACACTTGCGGATGTGATCCGACTGTTCAAGGACGCGGCTAACCAGGTCAGGCAAGGTTTCAAGTTGACGTAGATAAGCTTTGACAACTTCGTCAGAAAGGAATCGGCGTTTACCCAGATACAGTGAGATCAGGGTGAGAACCGCAACCTGGCCGACAAATGCTTTAGTTGATGCAACACCAATTTCCGGGCCGACATGCAGATACACACCTGCATCGGTCTCACGGGAAATGGTGGAACCCACGGAGTTCACCACACCCAACGCAATCGCACCGCGTTCCTTGGCTTCAGTCAAGGCAGCCAACGTGTCCGCCGTTTCACCGGATTGGCTCACTGCGATGGCAACGGTGCCTTCCTCGATGATCGGATTGCGGTAGCGGAATTCACTTGCATACTCACAACGAGCGGGTACCTTTGCCAGGTCTTCGAGCAGATACTCGCCAATGAGACCTGCATGGTAAGCCGTGCCTTGAGCGGTGATGATGAAGCGATGGGCTCGAATCAGATCACGGGTGATGGCAGACAAACCGCCGAGTACCACACGACCTTCGCGGTGGTCAATGCGGCCGCGAAGACAGTTGCGGATGGCTTCAGGCTGCTCCATGATTTCCTTGAACATGAAGTGTTCGTAGCCACCTAGTTCGATTTGCTCTAAATCAAATTCCAACTCAGTGACTTCACGTGCAACCGAGACGTTATCAATCGTCGTCGTCCGGAAGTCAACAGCCCATGGGCCGCCATCACCTTTCTTGTCTTCAGCCCCAGCGCAAAGTCGGACAACCTGGTAGTCATCCAGTGTGATGACCTGTGTGGTGTGCGCGATGATGGCGGAGGCATCCGAGGCGACAACATATGCACTGTCAGCAATGCCCACGATCAAGGGCGAACCCTTACGTGCAGCGACAATGGTGTGCGGTTCGTTATCGCAAATCACGGCGATGGCATAAGCGCCACGGACTTCACGCAGGGCGGTCTGGACGGCTTTTTCAAGATCGCCGTTGTAGACTTCCGCAACGAGTTTGGCTAACACTTCCGTGTCGGTTTCGGATTCAAAGACATGCCCTCGGTCAGTGAGGTATTTGCGAAGGGGGATGTAGTTTTCGATGATCCCGTTGTGAACCAGGGCGATGGTGTGACCGGACTTGGTCAAGCCGGAGTGTGGATGGGCGTTGGGTTCGGAAGGTTCACCGTGCGTTGCCCATCGGGTATGAGCCACACCACAGAAGCCGTCGAAGCCACCGGTGGTCTTGACGAGATTTTCAAGGACACTGACGCGGCCGACGGACTTGCCGATCTTCACACCTTTGTCCGAAGCGATCGCCAGGCCTGCCGAGTCATAGCCTCGATATTCCAGTCTCTTGAGTCCTTCTACAAGCAGTGATGCAGCAGGTTTGGGACCAACGTATCCAACGATTCCACACATAAGCGTTTCCTTGCAATAACCCCGGGGCGGTTGAGAGTCTCTTCATGGTTAACATCGGCTAAAAGCGACTTGTCCGACTACCTTGCCGACTATTTTTTTATCGGTCGAAAATGCTTTTGAGTCCAATACGGTTGTTCTAATGGACCTTGCAGAACATGGTGCGTCAAGTCTGTTTTTGTGACATCTTTGTCATCCAGTTGGAGTTCCCAGAATCCCTGCCCATGTGGAAAATGTGGGTCGGACATGGTGGGCGAGCCATTGTTCAGATCGAAGAACCCCTCATCACGTGGCCAAGCCCAGGGGTAATGCACATGTCCATGGTCAAAGATGATCTTCAATCGTTTGGCGGATCGGGTGAGAATGTCGATTAATGCCTGCTGTTGTGCAAGTTGGTGATTGTGTTTCATTCGCGAAAAAGCAGGCGGATTGCCAACGGCATAATGGCATAATACGATCACGCCATGGCCGTCAGGCGTTGTATCCAGCAGGCGAATGATCGCGTCCTGCTGCTGAATAGCCATCTCCCCACGTGAGCTGATCATCCGCGGGACCGCCGAGTCCACCATCAAGACCGACCAGCAGGGCGTCACCGGCAGCATCGCGGGAAATTTCTCAGGCATCCAGTCTCCAGCAAACTGTCTGGCAAGTTGCGCTCGATGCGAAGAGAATGTGTAAACGTCGTGATTCCCAGGCACCGCCAAAACCTGCTGGACGTGATCCGCCAACGGTTTAAGTTTTGATACAGCTTCCTGAAATTCGCTGGGAATCGCGGTGGTGGAAAAATCACCGCTGAGTAATAGCATCTGCGGATCAAGCGTGATCGCTTTTTGCACCACGTCATCCAACCGATGCGATTTAAATCGCTTACGTCGGGATTTCCAGAGATTGATCTGCCCCAAAACGCGCTTGCCCAGCAGTTTCCAGGGCGCCACCCAGAGTTGGTAGCAGTGAATATCACCAATCAAAACCACGCGTTTCATGGCAAGATGTTAGCAACCTTTCAAAACTCTGCGCAAATGTCCGGAAGAATTGAATCACTTGTTGGTTCATAGCATAAAGTCTATTTTTGATTCTTTATTTTGATTCATTGATTGAACTTTGCAATAAAACACTTGAATGTCCGTTAAGCAGGTAAATTGAGATGGTCTTGTTCTCTGTTTGTTAAAAAATCGAGGTGTCTGATGTCTTCTATCCGTTGGCGATTGTTCATTGATCTGATTTCTTTTCTTTCGGGTTGCGCTCTGATTTGGACCGGCGCAGTGCTCTGGTGGATTCTCCCGCCTGGGAGTCGGGGCAGTAACATATGGGGTTGGACACGACACGATCTGGGTGAGATTCACGAATGGGCTGGCGTGGTCCTGCTTTTTAGTGTTGTCATTCATCTAATCATCAACTGGAAGTGGTTGATGGGGATGGTTCACAAGCTTTTTAAATCCGCTCAGACTCCCACGCGTCGTCGTCGTCTCGTGTTTGGTATTGCCAGTTTTGTGTTGTTCTTCGGACTGATGGGTGGTTCCTTGATTCTTGCCAATCACCAGAAAGAGATTGTCCGTGGCGGGCGTGGGCAGCATCGCAATGAACGCGCTGAAATTCAGACACCCCAGACTTTCTCGTTACAAATGACGGATCGTGATGATCGGTAACAACATCTGGTTCTAATCCTGTACAATGGTTGGTTGCATGCCGACCGCGACGAAGACATATCAAACCCGCTGGTGGCAGCGACTGGATGACGAGAAAGTCCTGTGTACGCTTTGCCCGCGCGAATGTCACATTCCCAACAACTCACGTGGCTTTTGTTTTGTCCGTGCCAATATCAACGGCGAACTGGTTCTGACCACCTATGGTCGGAGTAGCGGTTTTTGCATTGATCCGATTGAAAAGAAACCGTTGAATCATTTCCTGCCCGGGACGCCGATTCTTTCACTGGGGACTGCGGGTTGTAATCTTGGGTGCAAGTTCTGTCAGAACTGGGACATTTCCAAGAGTCGGCAGATGGACACGGTTGCTGGGCACGCTGGTCCGGACGCCATTGTGCAGGCTGCATTGCAGACACAATGTCGGAGTATTGCCTTTACCTACAACGATCCGATCATCTGGGCGGAGTATGCCATCGACACTGCAATTGCTGCCCATGAACATGATCTGAAAACCATCGCGGTCACTGCCGGGTACATCAGCCCCGACGCCCGAGCGGAATTTTTCAGTCACATGGATGCTGCCAATGTGGATCTGAAAGCATTCAGTGAAACCTTCTACCGCAAACTCACACAGACCGCTTTAGCGCCGGTTCTTAATACGCTCAAATACCTTAAACATGAGACCGATTGTTGGTTTGAGATTACCAATTTGGTCATCCCACGTGAGAATGATGACCCGGATGAACTCAAACGGATGTGTGCCTGGATCGTCGAGGAACTTGGCCCGGATGTGCCAGTGCATTTCTCTGCATTCCATCCTGATTTCAAGATGATGGACTACCCAGCAACACCGCATGAAACATTGATCCAGGCCAGAGAAATTGCGCTAGCCAGTGGCATCCAATATGCCTACGTCGGCAATGTCCACGATCATGCCAACCAAAGCACGTACTGTCATCACTGTGGCAAGCGCGTCATCGAACGAGACTGGTACCAGTTGGGCAGTTACCAACTCAAGGGCTCGGTGTGCAAGCATTGCAACACAATCATTCCCGGCATTTTTGAAGACAAAGGACCAGGGGATTGGGGACGCAAGCGTCAGCCTATTGCCATCCGGGACCAGACGCAATTTATCAATCAATCTGACATCACACCGTTATCGATCAACGGAGAGGAACCCAGACGCATGTCTGATACACACGAAAACAAGCCGATGATTTCATTTGATGCTGATCAGGAGAAATCGCTGCTCGATTATGTCCGCGAGCAGGTTAATGCTGCTGTTACTGGCAATGACACACGCATCCCGACCTTGCCTGATGAACTTGCCAACGCACCTGCGTTTGGCTGCTTTGTGACCTTGCAGATGGATGACAAACTCCGTGCCTGTCGTGGTCGATGGAACCAGGGGCAGGAGATCAACACCGAACCTCTGGGGGAATTGCTTGCAGGGGTCGCGCGTGATAGTGCCTTGCAGGATTTTCGTTTCCCGGTGATCAGCAAAAATGAGTTGAGCCGTCTGTCGGTGGACATCTCCATCATGCATTCACCAGCGATGTTGGTGCAACAGGGCGAAGAATTGGTCGATGCCGTTGAAGTTGGCAAACATGGTTTGGTGATGATGCACCCGCAGGGACGCGGTTTGCTGTTACCGCATGTCGCAACTGAAAACGGCTGGGATGCACGCACGTTTTTATCACAGCTCTGCGCCAAGGCCGGGCTGCGTAAACATGTCTGGCTTGAAGATGATCAAACGCAAATCATGACCTTCCAGACAACACTGCTGGAGCAGGGCCCTCCGGTTGAACCCTTCCTGCCCAAGCATGTCTCCGCCAATGCGTTTGATGCGTTACTCTCACTGGGGCGCAAGGTTCTCAGTGGTGATCTGTCACCAACCGAACTTCCCAATCGTCTGACCCAGGCATGGCCTGATGAGTTGGGCGTGTATCTGATTTCCAATACGCATCAGTCTGCTTCGGCATTGGGGGCGAATCAATCATTGGCCAAACTCATGACCATGGCATGCCAATCATTGGCCAAGTCCAAAACGCCATCTCGTTACATTGAGCGTTTGGTCGTTCTCTACAACGGCGTCCGACTTTCTGCTGCCGATTATCCCAATCGTCATGTGAATCTCTCGTACAACGGCGTGTTGGCAGAATCCCCAGGCGGGTGGTCGTTGAGTCTGCCAAGTTCCAACCAACGCACCGACCGTGTTGGGCAAGCCATGCGCGACTGCAATATCAACATCAAATCATGGCGGGTGGCACAGAATCAAGGACATGCCAAGCCGCGGCTAACCTGCTTTGATCTGTTTGTGCATGATGCCAATCAGAAGCCGGGTGCGATTGATGAACGTCCCCCAGCCAAGGCCGGACAGTTTTACCCGGGTAACGCAAATGAGATCGCATCACAGATCAAAGAAGTGATGGATCGAGTTGGCGGATCGGAAACATGTGAAGCCAGGGCGGTGATGCTGCCTCACGCGGGATGGGTTTATTGTCAGGATGTGATCGCTCAGACTTTGGCGAAGATTAATGTGCCGAATCGCGTGATCATCATCGGCCCCAAGCACACACCGCATGGTGCGCATTGGTCGGTGTCCAATCATCAAACATGGCAGATGCCTTCAGGTAATGTGCTGGTGGATACCGAGGCGGTGAAAGTGTTGCTTGACCTGATGCCGTCGCTCAAGTGTGAGTCACTTGCTCATGAGCAGGAGCATGCAGTTGAAGTCCTGTTGCCCTGGCTGACGCATCAGAATCCGCAAGTCCAGATCGTGCCGATGGTGTTTGGGCACAGCAATTTCAAGCAGCTTCAGGAACTGGGCAGTGCATTGGCTGAGTGTGTGAAACAACTGGATGGTCAGACCTTAATCGTCATCTCCAGTGATATGAATCATTTTGAAGATGTCGACACCACGCAGCAAAAAGACGGTTTGGCCATCGACGCCTTATGCAGTGGGGACGAGCAGTCGCTTTATGACACCTGTTTGAAAAATCAGATCAGCATGTGTGGCATGCGACCGGCAGTTGCGGTGATGCATGCCTTGAAAAAGTCCGGCGAGATTACCCCTGAATGTATCGCCCGTTCCGACTCTTCATCCGTCTCCGGCGACGGTACACGCGTGGTGGGTTATGCCGGTGTGATCATCAAATAAAAATCCACTCGGTTTGCAATTTATCGCGGATTCGACGATAACACATGCCCGAAAAGCCGGGGTATTCGTAGTTAATTGTCTGAATAGAAGGTCCCTGACAGAAGGAAACCGAACATGGAAACCTCATTGATTATCCTCAAGCCCGATGCCGTCCAGCGTGGACTCATGGGCCAGATCATTGCACGTTTTGAGCAAAAAGGCCTGCGTTTCGTTGGCATGAAGTTCATGATGGTCCCCCTTGAAGTTGCCGAGAAGCATTATGCTGAGCACAAGGGCAAGCCGTTCTACGATGGCCTGATCCAGTTTGTCACATCCAGCCCGGTACTGGTGTTGGCGATCCGTGGCATTGATGCTGTCTCCGTGTGTCGCAAGCTCATCGGCGCCACCAACGGTCGCAAAGCCGAGCCGGGTACCATCCGTGGCGACTTTGGCATGAGTGGTGGCTTTAACATGATCCACGGTTCGGACAGCCCAGAATCCGCTGAACGCGAACTGGCCTTGTGGTTTGAAGCTGCTGAACTGGTCGAATATGACCGCACCATCGAAAAGTGGGTTTACGATCCCAGCGATCTGTAAATCACCTTTGATGATAAAAAAAAACGCAGACTCAGGCGATACCTGGTCTGCGTTTTTTATTGTCTATTGAGGGGGGAACTTAACGGTGTATGAAGCGATTGGTTGCTCCGAGATGAGTATGCATAACAAGCTTCTGCTAAACATGTCTAGGGCAGGAAGATTGCGAATCAATCAATAAAACCGTAGTTGTCCAAGTTGCCATCCATGTCACGATGAAGGTAGAAGTAGCCAAACTTGCTGAGGCGACCAACCACATGTCCATCCATGAACAGGACACTGGGCTTCTGTTCGTGAGCATCGATTGAGATACCGGTGCGGTCAGCCATATAGTGTTGTGTCCTTGTTCCAGTCCACTGAACGGCATCAGCAACCCATAACATGTTGGTCGGTTGACCATATTCTTTAGGAGCGACGGATGTGCCGCCGGATTGGTATCCCGTATCGTAGACTACGGATCCCATGCGGAAATTAGTCGGATAAACTGGCGAAGTGTACGTACCACGCATGGTGTAAGTACTGATATATGTGCCACCCGAAGACGGCAATTCAGGACAGGCCAGTATCGTCGGTTTTTTGTATTCAGTGCGTTCCTTGATGTATCCTTGCATGACCATCAGATAGCCCCATGTGTTCTTGGGGTATGCTGCCCAATCCCCTTTACCTGCGGGGGTCCAATCTTTGAAATCATTGACGTACTGCATCAGACAGATACCCAGTTGACGCTGATTGGCCTGACAGCGGATGCTTCTGGCAGCGGTACGTGCCTTGGCAAGCGATGGCAATAAGATTGCAATTAACAAAGAGATGATCGAGATGACCACCAGGAGTTCAATGAGCGTGAAGGCCTTTGAACGATATGACTGCTTTCGTGTCATGAATCGACTCCAATTGGTAAGTGGGGACGAATTGTTTGTATCGATGCAAAATCATAGGATGTGCAAAACAGGAAATCAACCACTCATCAACAAAATACTTGATGCCCATCATTCTAAAGTTGAAAACGCATTCAATCATATATTGCATAAGCAAATACAAACTCATGATGTCATGTCAGAAAATAATCTGTCATCACAATTGACTTTATTCATATCGATGCAAAAATACTTGTATGGCAATCCCACTGAGTTCAACCAAGCATTTTAAAGTCACCCAGCAGCTTCGGCAGAAAGTCGGCCTGCTGGATCCGGGAGAAGTTCTACCCACGTGTCGAACCCTGATGCGTGAGTTCGATGCATCCCAATCCACCATTGACCGCGCCTTGTCGACACTCCGTCGTGAAGGTCTGGTCAGCAGACGTGATGGTTCCAAGCGGCTGATCGTCCGGGAGGTGATGGAAAATGTCGCGCTGCGCGTGGGCATTGTTCGACCGGATTGGCCGTCGGGTGTCTATGATCAGATTTGTCGTGGCATTACCCAAATCGGTCATCAAAAGGAATGGCTTTTTGCTTATTCGTTCTACCGCACCATGGCTGGGCTTGATCTGGCACACGCGCTGGGGGATTGTCAGGCAGGTGTGCTGCTGACAACCAGTGAAGACATGCCCGAACATATGACCAAGGCGTTTGCCGCATCACGTTTGCCATTGGTGATGGTGCAGGATCATCGACCGGGTCTGGATGTCAATAGTGTCTGTATTGATGACCGACATATGGCCAGCACAGGCGTGAACCATCTCATTGAACAGGGGCATCGCGAGATCCTGCTGGTGGCACCCTGTGTGCGAACAGGTCCGATGCGAGACTGCATTGATGGCTGGCGTCAGGAATTGCAATTGGCAGGTCAGAACAATCTCGAGCAACTACTTGTTGATTGTGATACGCCCTCCGGCAAAGACACACGACAGCATTGCTACGAATTTTTCAAAGATTACATGCGTCAAGAGCATCCGCCGTTTTCTGCGGTCTATTGTGCCAACTCGCAAGTCATGTTTTCGGTCATGCGTGTATTTCATGAACTGGGGATCAACATTCCCCAGCAGGTCAGTGTGCTGACTGCTGACAGTCGCGATGAGGATGCTGCCTATCAGGTCCCGCCGGTCACTGCGATGACTTACGATCCGACCGCACAGGCCCAGGCTGTCATTCGACTCATTGAACAACAAGTCAAAGAACATTCCAGAACCGCACGCGAAGTCTGGATCCAGGGATTCATTCATCACCGTCAGAGTGTTGCTGCTTTTAGCGGGAATACGGTTTAACCCCAAACAAGATCAGCATGGTTTCTCATGCATGCTGATCGCAACGCTTGACCCACTTCAACGCTCAACCATCACACCGGAGTCATCCATTGACACGTTATTATCACCTGTTTTTATCCATCTTTTCTCTTTGTATGATCACCACAGTGTTATCTGCTCAAACGACTGATAAACACGATCCCAAGACCTTCGGCATCACGAAGAACATTCCCGTCTTCTGCCAGGAATGGCATGTCTGGTGGGGGGT
>MDTD01076768.1_pt1 | contig 26117 bp, 26 predicted proteins | sample 811221 | NCBI WGS metagenome assembly MDTD01 (sample SAMN05326646, study PRJNA326480) | marine metagenome | isolation source: seawater | place: Pacific Ocean: South West | collected 2011 | reverse complement strand
TACCAGTAAAATAAAATTTTTATATTCTTCTCATCCATTTATTACAAAAAGGAGTGAAATCAATGCAAAAAAAGTTATTAGTTTTGTGTCGCATTTAGATCAAAAAGATACACTAATAAATCTTGTTTCAGGTGGTGGCTCAGCAATGCTTGCAAGTCCTGTTAAGGGTATTTCACTTCAGCAAAAAGTAAATTTTTTATCTAAGCTACTTACTTCTGGAGTGCCAGAAAGAGAAATTAATGAAATAAGAAAATCTCTTTCTCAAATTAAAGGTGGAGCGCTCTTAGATTATTGTAAATCAAAAAATATTTTTAATCTGATACTTTCAGATGAAAGAAATCATAAATTTAGTGCGATATCATCTGGGCCAACAATCAAAGTAAATAAAATTGATGCAAAAAAAGTTATAAATAAATTTAAATTAAAAAAATATATGACAAAGAGAATTATAAATTACTATTCAAAAAGTAATGAAATAAAATTAAGAGGTAAGAATAAAAAGGTAAGGAATTTTTTGATTGGCTCAAGATACAACTTTATAAATGACCTAAAAAGAAATTTTATTGATTATGGAATAAATCAAGTATTTTTACTTCCAAATAAGTACAGTAATGAACCTATGCGTTATGCACAAGAATTATGCACAAAGTATACAGATATTTTTAAAAAAGTTAAAAAAGGAAGGTACATAGTAATTTCTAGTGGAGAAATACAGGTAAAAATGAGAAAAACAAATTTTAAAGGAGGTAGGAATCAGCATTTAACAGCGTGTATAATGTATTTGAATAAGTTTGATTTTAAATTTTCTTTTTCAGCTTTTGCATCAGATGGAAAAGACTTTATTGATGGAGTATCAGGAGCTTTTTATTCCAATATTCACCAAAAATATGTTCAAAATAATAAAAATGAAATATTAAAATATATTCGGAGAAATGAAACTTTTATATTGCATACCAAGCTAAGATCAATTATTGAAAGCAAAATATCTGGTCATAATGTATCAGATATTTTTGTATTCTTCTTTGAGAAAAAATGAAAAAAATACTTATAGCAATTGATAAATTTTATGATCATAATAAAGAAAATATACTCCTTTTAAAAAAAAATAATTTTGAAGTAGTATATAATAAAACGAAACGTGAACTAACTTTTCCAAAAGATAAAAATATTTATCATAATATTGACTACATCATTGCAGGATTAGAACAATATTCAAATGAATTCTTTAAAGAGTTTAAAAATTTAAAAGCAATTTCTAGGGTCGGTGTGGGAATAGACAATATTGATCTTGACGCAGCAAAAAAAAATAAAGTTAAAGTATTTGTAACTTCTGATAAACCTTCTGTAGCTGTTTCTGAATTATGCATATCTAACATGATTTCACTTTTGCGCCATGTTCATACTATGTCCAATGAGCTTAAAAAAGGGAAGTGGAACCCCATACAAGGCCGAGACATTAGAAATTTGACTGTAGGAATAGTTGGTCTTGGTAGTATTGGAAAAGAAGTGGTTAAGAGGTTATCGAATTTTGGCCCAAATATAATTTCTTACAGCAGAACATGGGATCTTAATTTTGCGTTACAATATAAAATAAGCAAAAAGTCACTTAACTATGTTTTCCGAAATTCTGATATAATTACAATTCATTTACCATCTACTAAGGAAACAAAAAAAATGATTAATAAGCAAATGATCCTATCAATGAAGCCTAATTCCATAATAATAAATACTTCACGAGCTAGTGTAATAGATAACATTACACTTGCAAATTCTCTTAAAAAGAAACTCATATTAGGAGCGGCCATTGATGTATTTAATGAGGAAAAAAAGATTTATCCATTTGATAAACTTGAAAATGTAATACTAACACCTCACATTGGCTCTCATACCCTAGAAACAAGAAGTGAAATGGAAAAAATGGCAGTAGAGAATATCTTAAATTATGACAGATTGTTAAAAAAAACAAAGACTAAAGAAATGTCAATGTTATGGGAAAAAATAAGTAATAATAGTGTAATTTAATGATTAAATTGGCGGACATTTCCCTTAACTATTACTCATTTGGATACTCTGCAAAATTAATAAAAAATGAAAACTCAAATTTTAAAGAAATTAGTCTTGAGCAAGTTTCAAATATATCAAAAAAATATAATTTAGCTGGCATTGAATTTCCCATTGATAGATTTTTTGGAATGAGCAATTTAGAGTCAGCAAAAGACTTTATAAATAAAGAAATATCTAATCAAAATAAAATATTTATTGATTTCGAAAGCCTAGATGTTGCATATATAAAATCTGCAATTTCAAATTTAAAAAGTACTGGTCTAAAGTACTATAGAATAAAAATGAATCATCTGGAAAAAGTTTTTTATGGTGGTAATAGATATAAGATAAATAATTTTGATGAATATATTGTAAACTTTAAAAATGAAATGAAACTTTTATTGCCTACATTAAAAGAATATGATGTTATTCTCTTAATTGAAAATCATCAGGATTTACATTCAATAGAATTAGTTAATTTAATTGAAGAAATTTCTCCAGAATTTTTTGGAATTAATTGGGATATTGGAAATTCATTTGCTGTTTGTGATACACCAGTGTCATTTTTTGAAAACGCTAAACACTTAATAAAAAATATTCATTTAAAAGACTACAGAGTTGCTAAGTCTCTAAATGGAGTTAAGCTTGTGAGATGTCCTATTGGAAGTGGAGATGTAAATTATGATTCCCTATTTAAAAAATATGGACAAGAAATAAAAAAAATATCAAGTTTTTCATTTGAATTAGGTGCTCAAATTTCAAGGAATTGTGACATTTTGTTAGATGACTATTGGATACCATATAAAAAAATGAATATTAATAGGGAATATTTTACTGATTATATGCTTAATACCTCTGGCGATATTGAAATCATGTCAGACTTAGAAAATAATATATCTGGATTAGAATTGAGACAAAAAGAATTAAATGATGTAAAAACTACTGTTAATAATTTTATTCGTATTTTAAGTGAAAAATAAAAATTTGATAATTACTGGCAGCACTCGTGGATTAGGTTTAGCGTACGCAAATTATTTTTCTTCAAAAGGATATAATTTATTTTTAACCGATATCAGTGAAAAAGCTTGCGAAGCATTTAATACAGGAACAACATTAGATAAAATTCTGACTAAACTAAGAAGTTTTGGTGGTAAAGTACATTATCAATCTGCAGACCTTACTGATCAAAAAAATGCTAATGATATAATCGCTGAAGCAAAAATTAAATTTAACAGCATTGATGGTTTGATTGCTAATGCAGGAGGTGATATTTCAGGTAGTGATGCTAGGGCGTCTGGTGGAAAAGCTAGTAATAATACATTCATGATTCAATATGAAGAATTTAATAATATATTTGATAGAAATTTTAAAACTTGTTTGCATACTCTTAGGTCAGTTGTTCCAGTTATGAAAGAACAAAAGTATGGAAAAATCATAACTGTTTCTTCTATTAATGCCTCATTTGGAGTTTCAAAAGAAACAACCTATTCAATAGCGAAATCAGCTATAGTTCAATTATCTAGATCTCTAGCTAAAGAGTTGAGGGAGTTTAATATTAATGTAAATTGCATTATGCCTGGACCTGTAAGAACTGAGAGATTTTTGTCTACAGTAAAAGATAGACACAAGCACGATACTCAATTACTTGATAATAAAGAAGGGTTGATGCGCATCGCAGAAACAGAAGATATTTGTCCTGTGGTAGAGTTTTTAATATCTAGTAATTCTAATTTTATTTCAGGTGAGGTAATTAAAATTGATGGAGGGTTATTTCCACAGCCAGTTTGAATATGGAAGATCTATTTAATTTAGATGGAACTAATAGCTTAATTATTGGTGGAGCTTCTGGTTTAGGCTTTGAAGCGGCAAAAATATTATATTCATATGGTTCAAATATTATAATTTGTGGAAGGGACACAATAAAACTTGAGAGCTCACAGAATAAAATTAAAAAAAATACTGTAAACAACAAAATATCTTATTTTCAGGCTGATATAACTAAAAAAGAGAGTATTGATAATCTCTTTAAATATGTTGATAAGAATTTTAGAGGAAAATTGAATATCTTGATTAATTCTGCTGGAATAAATATTAGAGATAAGATTACTGAGATTTCATTTGAAGATTGGAATCAAGTTTTAAATACAAATTTAACTGGTGTAATGTTTTCTACGCAGAAACTTATTAAATTATTAAAAAATGCTGAATATGGTAGAATAATAAACATTACAAGTATTTTTTCAAAAGTATCCTACCCGGATAGAGCTTCTTATGCATCTAGCAAAGGCGGTTTAATCCAACTAACAAAGACTCTTGCCCTCGAACTCTCAAATTATAATATCACTACTAATTCTATTTCACCAGGACCAATGCTTACGGATATAAATAAGAAGGTATTAGAAGATAAAATAAATTATGAAAAATTCTGTCAAAATATACCTTTAGGACGTTTTGGTAACCCTGATGAAATTGCAACAGCAATTATGTTTTTGGCATCAAAGTATTCATCATATGTTAATGGATCTGATATCTTGATTGATGGTGGTTGGACATCTTCATAAAGAAAAAATTATGAATATAATAATCTATGCAGCAGGTATTTCCTCTAGAATGGAGAAATATCTTGATCATAAAATCAAGGCCATGATTGATTTAGGGAATAAAAAACTTATTGATTACCAACTTTCATGGATCACAAAACTAAATCCAGATAAACTTATAATTGTAATCGGAAAAGAACATAAAATATTAGTCGATTATATTGGTGATATGTATAATGGAATTAAAATTACATATATTACTAATCCTGATTACAAGTCAAAAGGAAATATGTTGAGTTTATGGCACGCGCGTGAATATTGTAATACTGATGTAATATTTACAACTAGTGACTTACTTTGTAATAAAAGTGATATATTAAATTTCACAAAAGATAAAAAAAGAAACAAAATATTGATTGATACAGTTAATAAAGATATTTTTTATGACAATGATCCTGTAAAAATAAGTTTTGATAATAAAAACCTTATACGAACACTAAGAAAAAAAACTAGCGAATTAGATAAAATAGATGGAATAGCTGTTGGTATATATCAGTTTGACAAATACGTTATGAAAAAGATAATCAATTATATTGAAGAATCAATTTATAAAGGTGACGATAATAAATCACTCTATTATGCTATAGATAGCGCCTTAAATAGTTCTGTTGTTTATCCTGTCTTTATGAAAAATGCTGAATGGTATGATGTAGACACGCCTGCTGAAGCAAATCTAGCTAAAAAGAATATTAAAAATTTTAATTAATATGAAGGAAGCCAATACATTTAAACTAGTAAAGGATTACTTTGATAAGATTAAAATAGATTTTTGGATTGAAGCAGGAACAGCACTTGGAATATATAGAGATGGCCAAATACTACCTTGGGATCATGATATAGATATTGGAGTCTGGTATGACGACTTAAAAGATTATGTTGGTCTTGAAAATTATTTTAGTAATAAAGGATTTGATGTAATAATTCAAAAAAAATATCCGTTTATCGATAATATTATTCAATTGAAAGTTAGGGATAACGAAAAGCATAATTATATTGATATCGATTTATACCTATTTAAACAAAAAAATGGTTTAGCTTTAATGAGGTGGATTAATAGTCCAGTTGGAAGGTTTTCGGGAATAAAAAAAAGAGGGCTTACAACATTTAAAAATTTCCTTGCCTCTGATAAAAAAAATATAATAAGTATGAAAAGTCTTTTTCATTCACAATTATTGTTTTTATTTAAAGTATTTTTAAACATCCACTTAAATACTTCTTCGTGTATTTATCATAAGTTTCCAGAAAGATTTTTTTTAAATTTGAAGCCAATTGAATGCTATGGCATTGAATTGTATATATCTAATGAAACCGAAAAATATTTAGAGCATAGATATGGTATAAATTGGAATAAACCAGACAAAAATTTTAATCAAGCTGGAAAATGGAAATTATCCAAAGCGAGAGAGAAAATGAAGATGAATTTTTTAAAACCCCCTAAGTTTTTATGAAAAATAAATTTAAAGTATTAATAACTACTTATCCATTTGCTGCTGTTGATAGAAAACCTTTACAAATACTTAAGAATAAGAACCTTAAAGTAATTTTGAATTCTTTTCAGAGAAAAATGAAAGAATCAGAAATTGTAAATATCATTAAGGATGTAGATTTTGTAATCGCTGGTACAGAAAAGTATACAAAGAAAATTGTAAATAGTGGAAATAAATTAAAATTAATATCCAGAGTTGGAGTAGGGCTTGATGGTTTAAATTTTAAAATGTTAAAGAAAAAAAAAATTAAAGTTTCCTATACTCCCGATGCTGTAACACCTGCCGTGGCAGATTATACAATTGGAGGAATAATATCATTGCAAAGAGAATTATTTAGAGCTAACGAAAAAATTAAAAATGGAAAATGGACTAGAATATATGGCAAGACTATTGAAAATTCTAAATTTGGTATAATTGGCTTAGGAAGAATAGGAAAAAGTGTAGCAATAAAATTAAAAAAACTAGGAGCCAAGGACATTTATGTAAATGATATTAAATACGACGGTAAATTTATGAGTAGGCATGGTTTTAAAAAGAAATCAAAAGACTATATTTATAAAAATAGTGATGTTATAACACTCCATGTTCCTCTTAGTGACAAAACTAAAAATTTGATTAGTTCAAAAACTCTAAAAAAAATGACATCTAGCACTATGATAATTAATACTTCTAGAGGAGGAGTAATCAACGAAAATGACCTTTACACAGCATTAAAAAATAATGTTATCAAATCTGCATTAATTGATGTCTTTGAAAATGAGCCATACAATGGAAAACTTAAAAAGTTAGAAAATTGTTTTCTTACAGCTCATATGGGATCAATGGATTTGAAATGCAGAACAAACATGGAAATTGAAGCATCATATGCAATAATAGATTTTATAAATAATAAAAAATTGAAAAACCTTGTATTGAATTAAATGAAAAACAAAAAAAATAAAGTAGCTGTCATCGGAGGGTCCGGGTTTCTTGGAAAGGCCACTGCCAACGAATTAACACTAAGAGGATATGAGGTTATTATTCTTGATAAAAATAAATGTGAGAACCTTCTCCCAAAACAAAAATATAAATTTTTAGATGTTATGAATAAAATTACTTTAGAAAAATCACTAAAAAAAATAGATTACGTTTATAATTTTGCAGGTATAGCTGATATTCAAGCTGCTAAGGAAAAACCAAGAGATACAATTGAAAACAACATTATTGGAAATGTTGATATAATCGAATCCTGTATCAAGAGTCGAGTGAAAAGATTAATCTTTGCATCTACAATGTATGTTTATGGAGATTTGGGATCATTTTATAGAGCATCAAAACAATGTTCAGAAATACTTATGAAAACTTATGCAGAAAATTCAAAATTAAAATACACTATCTTAAGATACGGATCTCTCTATGGTCCAGATGCACAATCATGGAATGGAATTAGTAAATACATCAATGAGATAGTTTCAACAGGAAAAATTAAATATCATGGAAGTGGAAATGAAATGAGAGAATATATTCATATTAAAGATGCAGCAAGACTGTCAGTAGATATTATTGATAAAAAAATAGATGAAAAAACTGTTAATATAACTGGAGCTCAAGTTTTAAAGTCTATTGATCTCTTAAAAATGATTTTTGAGATTGCAGGAATAAAAGAAAATATTAAATTAAGCAAAAAAACAAAAAGTAGCGATCACTATAAGATGACACCCTATAAATTTCAACCTGATCAGGCGTTTAAGATATTGCCTGATAAATACATTGATTTAGGTCAAGGTATTCATGATATAATTAAGAAAATAAATAGTGAATAGTGCAATAAAAAAAAAAAAATTAATCAGTTTTTAACTGAAAAGTCTCTATTTATTTTTGATTTTGACGGAACACTAGTCGACTCAAATAATATAAAATCTGAGGTCTTTAGAATTCTATTTTTTAAGCAAACGAAGAAAGTAAAAGACAAAATAGTCAAATACCATCTTGAGAACGGTGGAATTTCAAGAGAAAGAAAAATTAAATATTACTTAAAATATTTAGTTGATAAAAAGCTTGATAAATATGAACTGAGTTTATTAATTAAAAGATTTGAGGAACTTGTTAAAGACCGAGTAATCAGAGCAAATGAAATTAGTGGAAGTGAAAGATTTTTGAAACACCTTAAAAAAATGAAAAAAGAATGTATTATAAATTCAGGCACTCCACAAAAAGAACTAAGGTCAATATTAAAAGCAAAAAAATGGGATAAATATTTTAGTTGTATCTATGGATCACCGAGAAGAAAAAGCCAAAATATACTCGCTCATCTAAAAAAGAGAAAATATAAAAAAAGTTCAATTGTTTTTTTTGGAGACTCAAAAGATGATTATAAATCTGCAAAATCATGTTATATTGATTATATTCATCTTGGTGATAAAAAATTATTGTTAACAAAAAAATCAAAACTAAAATTTAAATTAAAAAATTACATAGGGATTAAAACTTTAAAAATTTAAGGAAATTATTAAATGAAATGTTTTATTTGTGAAAACAACATTAATGATGAAGATAGAATAAATTTTCATCCAACAACAATGCACAAAATTATAGACTTTGATGAAAAAAAAATTGTTTTTTGCAGTAGTTGTGGATTCGGAGGTATAGATAAACCTATTGAAAACGAGTCATTGGAATTTTATTATAGTGAAGTTTATAGTGGCATTAGTTCAAAATCTAAATATCAAGAATATAAAAATATAATTGGTGACTACCCGAAGAATAAGCGTGCTTTTTCACAGATTTCACTTTTGTCACAATTTTTAGACAAAAATAAAAAGTTAAATGTTTTAGAAATTGGCTCAGGTAGAGGTGATTTTATGAAATTATTTTTAAAAATATTCAATAAATCAGATTATTACGTTTCAGAGACTCAAGAACAATCAGTCAAGGTTTTAAAAATGAATAATAAAAATAGTGTAAATTTATTCAGTAAAAAATTTGATGGTGATAAAAACTTAGATTTCAAGAATAAGTTTGATCTTATATTTATGTCCCACTCATTAGAACATTTTAATCCAAATCAAATTAAAAATATCGTTTCAAATATTTATTTTATGCTAAATGAAAATGCATTATTTTTTTGTGAAGTGCCTAATGCTGACCTAAGAAAATTTACTCATGAGGCTATAGTTCCTCACTTAAGTTTTTTTAGCCAAGAGTCTTTTGAATATCTCTGTAAAGATACAAATCTCAAAATATTATTCAATAGTACTTGTGGTGATGATAAATTAAAAAATTTAAAAACATTTAACCACAAGGTAGAACAAAATAAAAAAAATAATTCTTTTCAATTTATACCTGACTCAAAAAACCAAAAAATACTTTGGAACATAAAAACAATTAAAGATCATAAAAGATACGAATTTAAGGGATTTTTAAAATATTTACTCTTCCGTATTCTTGGATCGAAAAATTATGAAGTTCTTTTGAATAGAATAAGCAAGTATTCAAGCCAATATTTTATAGATATTTTATCTTCAAAAGAATTTAAATATCACAATGATGGTGAGTATATAAGGATTATAGCAAAAAAAGAACAGTCATGAATCTATATGTTGTAAATGTTAATAAACAAGGATTAATTAATAAGGTAAATTTCACAAAAGGATATGTATACAATATTGGTTCAAACGAGATAATTGACCAAGTACTTATAAATGTAAATGATAGTAATGAACTTGACTTAATTGCAGAGGAAACGAGAGATAGTTATTCTGATTGGATTGCGCAATTAAATGATTATTTTTTAAAAAAAGGTGTCTATAAAAATGGTATATCACTATTTTATCTAACAGATGTTTCCTCAAAAAGAACTGAGTATTTAAATTCATTTAATTACATTTGTAATGTAATTCAAATAGGAAGAGTAGTTTCAAAGTATAAAATTGATAAGATTATTTTATACACTGACAATTATTACTTTTATTTGATGATAAAAAAAAATTTTAAAAACATAGAATTAGTCTCTCATATAGTAAGTAAAAAAAATAATTTCTTTTTACATATATTTAAAAATCTCACAAAAGACCTTTTGTTTTTTTTCAAAATATTTTTTATTAGCATATCAAATTTTTTTAAAAAAAAAAATATTTCCAAATATGATAATATTTATTTAACCAGATTCCCACTTCATTTTAAAGAATCTTATGATATTGAAGATAAATATGGACCGTTGAATAGTAAAAGGGAAAATTATCTAGTAAATTTATTAACTGATAATATTCATCAAAAATTAAGTTTTTTAAAATATTTTAAGTACAAAAAAATATGCAGAGTCAAAGGATATTTAATACTTGATGAATATCTTCAATTAAAAAGTACGTTATGCTTTTTGCATAATTTGATATCTTTCTATCCAAAATGGGTCACTGCAATAGAGGATAGAGAATACCATTTTGAAGAAATTGATATGAGTGAATTACTAAAATTTGAATTAAGATCTTCATTTTCTAAATCAATTAGATTACTATTATGGATAGAACCTACTAAAAATTTTTTTAAATTTAACAAAACACATTCATTCATTTATTATTTACATGAGTACCCTTACGGTAGGTTATTTTCTTTTGTTTTAAGCGATTTTAAAAATATTTGCTCGATAGGAATGCAGCATGGACCCGCTTCTTGGCGAAAGCTCGTATATTTTATGTCTAAAAGAGAGGTTTCAGCTCAAAATAATTATTTAAAATACGTTCCTGTACCAGATCAAGTGCTAGCAGAAGATGAAGAAACAAAAAAGATTTATGCTCATGCAAATTATTCGAATATCTCTGTTATGAAGGAGATATTTAGAACTAAATATTTAAAAAAAATAATAAAAACAGAAAAAGAAATTCATTTAATTGCACCTGGACTACATGATGGTAAATTTCTAGTTAAAAGAATGTCTAGAACTATAAGTCAATATCCTAACATTACTTTTATTCTAAAACCTCACCCAAGAGCAAATAACGAATATGCCAAAAAGTTAAAACAGAAAAATCTTTTAATTTCCTCTGAACATATATCAAAGCTTCTTGCCAATGCAAAAAAAGTTTATGTAACTTATAGTTCAGTTGGCAACGAAGCAAAATACCTTAATATTGATTTAGAGGTTGTGAACATACCAGGAGTTGTGTCTCAGAATTTTTGATAAAAGTAATTTATTTCTTTTCTAAGATTCCAGAAATTTGCCAAAAAAAATATTTTAAAATTGTATAAGATAATATTTGATCAATACCACTCAAAACAGATCTTATTGCTTTATTTTTTGTGAAAGCACTAAATATATTTAAAAATCCAAACCACTGAATGTGTTTCATATGAAAATACATTTTTAGTAGTTTTATATCATTAAGATCAAAAGGTTTTTCATCAACTGTTCTTGAATGGGGTGTTATAAGTCTATAAAATTGAAATAAAGGATTTGTACCTAATGGTTCCCTAAAAATTAGCTTTCCATTTTTACAAAGAACTCTGGAAATTTCTTCAATTGATATTCTCAAATTTAAATGATGCAATAGTGAGTTTACGATAACACAATCAAAAGAAGATTCTTCAAAAGGAATTTTATGTCCATCAGTGCATCTGAATAATGATTTTGGAATCTTTTTTGATTTAGCAACATCTATAGCTTCATTAGAAATATCAATGCCAACATATTGATTGCAATACTTAACATATTTTTCAGCATCATCTCCCTTAGAACATCCTATTTCTAGAACTTTTTTATTTTTTATTGTGTTGAAAGTTAATTCTTCATGCTTTTTAACAAATATGTCAACAGACCAATAATATTTTGATTGAGCACTTCTTATTTTATTATTAAGTACTTTACTATTTTCAAAATTTTTCTCGTTTTCTAAATCTATATTTCTTATTTTATTACTTACCATAATATAAATATCTTCATTAATACTGGAATAAAATTGATATGTAATTAATATTACTTTGATTGTAAACATTTATTTAGAAATTGGAAATTATTCACTTACTCAAGTCAACAGGCTTAGGTGGCATACAAAGTCTTATTAGTGACCAAGTAAAATTTTTTAATAAAGAATTCACTAATATAAACCATACTTTATTTACAAAAAATAAATCATCCTTGATCCCTAACACAAATTCTCTTTATGGAATTAAAGGGGTGCTTACATTATTTTTCAAAGCTTGGAATAAAACGGTAATCTTTCACTCTTATAATAATATTGGTAGTCTTAAATTTTTAATTCTTTTTTTCGTCATTAGGCCAAGGAGTCTCATATTTCATGAAAGGGGTAATGCATGGAACGTGAAATTACAGCATGGATATATTGTGAGAAAAAATGCAAGTCTTGCTAAAATTATTATTTGTAACTCTAACGCTTCAAAATTAATCTTAAATAAAAAATTCAAAATTCCAAAAAAAAAATTAAAAGTTATTTATAATGGCATTGATGTTAATCGTTATAAAAAAAACAAAAATAAGGCAATTAATAAGAAGAAATTATTTAGAATATTGTATGTAGGCAGAATTGAATCTAATAAAGGGTTACATACATTATTAATAGCGTTATCACATCTAAAAAAATTTCCTATAGAACTTAATATTCTAGGTAATGGATCACTGTTTGAAATAAATAAAAAACTTGCAGTAAATTTAGATTTAAAAAATATAAATTTTTTAGGTATAAAAAAAAATGTATCTTATTATTACCAAAAATCACATCTTCTAATTGTACCTTCGATTCGAGAACCCTTTGGAAATGTAATAGTTGAAGCAGCTTTGCATGAGACTCCTGTTTTGGCAACAGAAGTAGATGGAATTACTGAAATTATTGATAATAGTAATTTTGGTTATTTGATAAAGCCGACTATTGATTTGAATTATAATTACTTGAACGAAACTGTACCCTTACCTGAATATGTAGTTCGAAATAACCGTTTGCAAAAACCAAAAGAAAATGATCCTAGAATTATTGCTAAAAAAATACTACTAATTTTAAAGAATTATTCTAAGGCTAAAGATAAATCTTTAAATTTAAAAAATAAATGTATTACAAATTATTCACTTTCATTATATGTAAATGCATTAGTAGATGTTTATAAAAAATCTATAAAAGATGAATAATATATTTAAAATTAGCAAGTCTGTGACATTTTAACAAACTCATTTGTCATCAAGCACAATATTATGCAAAAAAAGATTACGGTAATGTACATATCAAATTCTCTTGACGAACGAGGACCTACAAATCAACTATTTAATATTATAACGCATCTAAATAAAAAAAAATATCGAGCATATTTACTAATTTTAACAAGTAAAAAGAATAATAAAGAAATAACGAGATTTAAAAAAATTGGAGTTAAAATTTTAAATTCAGATGTAAATATAAAGTGGTACAATTTATTTTCAGCAATTAATCATTTAAAGAAAATATTTAAAAAAATTAGACCTGATATAATCCATACTCATGGATTAATACCAGATTTAATTTCTCTAATATTTAAAAAAAATTATCAGTTTGTTATTACATCAAGAAATATTCCGTACTTCGATTATCCTGGTAAGTATGGATATTTATTGGGCAGTCTTATGGCCCATATCCATTTATATGTATTCAAAAAAAGTCATAACTTAGTTTCTTGTTCTAAAAGTATGAACTTAGAACTAAATAAAAAAAGTATAGATAGTTTGATAATAAAGAATGGAGTTAAAGTTTCGAGATCAAAAAATCATACTAAGCAATTAATAAAATATCAAAAACCAATATTTATTTTTGTTGGATCTATGATTAAAAGAAAAAATGTAGGATTACTTATTAAAATAATGAGTAAATATATAATTAAATATAAAGGAAGTTTACTTATTATTGGTGACGGACCTCTTTTGAGTAATTATTCATTTAAAAACAGAAACAAAAATATTCATTTTTTAGGACACAAAACTGACGTTGAAGATTATTTTTTAAATAGTGACTATTACATTTCACTATCATTATCTGAGGGATTACCAAACTCAGTTTTAGAAAGCTTATCATTTTGTAAGCCTGTTATTTTGTCAAATATTGAGTCACATCGAGAAATAAAAAATGACTTTTCAAAAATGGTAACAATCACAAAACATACAAATGCAGATAAAATAATAAATGAAATAGTTAGTGCAACGAAAAAAAAATATCCAAAAATGTTAGATAAACAATACATTTATCAACTTTCATCTAATAGAATGAGTTCTGAATATCAGAATTTGTATGATGAAGTTATAAATAGAGAAATTTAAATTTTATATGAGTATACAAAATCCTTTAATATTATTTGTAGCCTTATTTTCAATTTTTTTTGGAATTTTTTTTGAAAGTACAATTATCAACGAATATTTACGCGATAATGTCTTTTATAGTTATACAGTAAAATTATTTTTTCTATCAATATTTCCCCTTTTTATATTTGTTTTAAAAAATCAAACAAATTTTTATTTATATAATTATGACAACTCTCTAGTAATCATCTTTTTTTTATTTTTTTTTGCTCTTTTTGTTATTGATTTTATAAATATAATATATTTGGAATATTTTCCTGTATCATATTTATTGCTTCTTATTAAAATTGTTTCAATTTTATCTATCATCATATTTTTTCTGATTTATACAGCCAGCTACCAATCATTTATTAAAAATCTCACATACGTTTACTTAGTGCCTGCATATTATATTTCTATTACGGGCATAGTTGTTTTTATATTATTAATATTTGGATTAATTGATCCAAACGAATGGAGAGAAATAACATTATCCTTTAAAAAATTTGGTGAAGGCGATGCTTATGATTATTTTGAAAATCAAGAAGACAAAAATTTAAGAGGTTTCTATTCCTTTCCATATTACTTAAGTTTAATTACTGCTGGTGATAATCAGGCATCGCTTTTTGGTTTTAACTTTTCGAGAATGTCAGGTTTATTTATTGAACCACATGTTGCAGCATTTATCATAACGCCAGCTTATTTTATTTCCAGATCAATAGGACACAATTTTTTATCGTACGTTATACTGATATTCCTTATTACATGTGCATCCATAACAAATATTTCTATATTAATATTTTTACTTTGTTTATATTTAGTTAAAAATAAAGACTCTCTTATATTATTTATTATATTTTCAATATTGATAATTTTATTTTTCTTTATTTTAAATATAAATTTATATGACTCTTTTTCTTTCATTATCAAAAAGTTCAGTAGTGAGTCTTTTATAAAATCGCTATCAGCTTACAATTTTCTCTCAGCTGATAAAGTATTATTAGGCCAGTATACTTTTTCTATAAGAGATATGAATATTGAAAATAATAGTATTCTTGTAAAATTACTTCTTCTTATATTAGTGTTTATAACTCTTATATATAGTTGCTTGAAGTATCTATTCACCTCAATTCATTATACTAAAGTATTTCCTTTGATATACGTAATGCTTCACTCACTAAAATATTTCGAGAATTTAATTTTTTATTTTTTCTTTTGGTATATTTTAATAATTTCAATTTTTCTATTTGCAGAAAGTACTGAAATATCTAGCAAAGATACAAAAGGAACATGAACTATTGATTCATATGAAATTAAATAATTTAGAATTAAGTATTGCTAACTATCTAAACAAATTTCCAAGAATAAAATATTTTTTAAAAAGATCTTATTTAATTTTAATGTATTTTTTTTACAGGAAGAGTTTCAAAATAAAATCAGACTATCAAATATTCAAAATAGACAATAATAAAAATACCGAGACATTTTTTGGATACTATGATTTATGTCCTATTAATGGTGACGGTTTAATAATCTATCATGAATCAATTAAGCCAACACATATGAATCCTAATCAAAGTAATCAAGTAACAATAACCGTTTATGATTTATTTAGAAAAAAGAATATATATTCTATTACATCAAAAGCATTTAATTGGCAGCAAGGTACTAGAGCTCAATGGTTGGATACTAAACATTTTATATTTAATGATTTTAACGAAACTTCAAGAAAATATGTCTCTCGCATTGTATCAATAGAAAAAAAAGATGTAGTATATGAATATAATTATCAAGTATGCAGCGCTTACTCTGATTTGTATTTTTTATCTCTGAACTACCAAAGAATTTATTCCTTAAATCCAGAGTATGGATATTTTAACTTATCAAAATTAAGCAATGATAAATTAAAAAATATTAAAAACGATGGGGTGAATTTAATTGATTTAAAAGAAAAAAAACTGAAACTAAATATCTCAATACAAGATGTAGTCAATGTTGATTATAAAGAAGACTTTTCTAAAGCCTCTCATATGCTTATCCACATATGTATCTCTCCAAATGGAAGAAATTTTATTTTTATACATAGATATTACATAAAAAATAGAAGATTCGACAGATTGATGCTTTATTGTATAGAAAGTAAAAAAATTAATTGTTTATGTAGTGAGCAAATAGTAAGCCATTTTTATTGGAAAAATGATAGGGAAATTCTTGCATATTTAAAATACAATAATCGTTTAGGATATTGGTTAATAGATATTAAAAATAAAAAATTTAGAGAATTAAGTATTTTTGCAAATGATCGTGATGGTCATCCTACAGGCAATAATAATGTTTTTATAAGTGATACATATCCAGATAAAGCCTCAATGCAAAAACTATTTATTTATGATTTTAATAAATCTAGAAATAAATTGATTGGTGAATTTTTCCATGGTTTCAAATTTCGAGATGCTAATCGTTGTGACCTTCATCCTAGATATTGTAAAAATAACCAAATTTTGTTTTTTGACTCAATTTATAGTGGGAAAAGACAACTATATTATTTAAAATTAGATGAAACAAAAATTTAGCGTTCTTTTATCTGTATTTAAAAAAGATGATTATAATCATTTATCAGAATGTCTTGATAGTATCTGGGATAAACAAACTTTAAAGCCTGACGAAATTATTATTATTAAAGATGGCATATTAGACGATTCAAAAAATAATCTTATTGCAAGTTTTAAATACAAAGCTGATGAAAAAATTAAGATTATTAGTTTAAAAAACAACTTAGGATTAGGCAATGCATTGAATGTTGGCCTAAATGAATGTAGCTATGATATTGTTGCTAGAATGGATGCTGACGATATAGCAATGCCTAATAGATTTGAGACACAATTAGAATTTATGAAACTAAATAAAGTCGATATTTTAGGAAGTTTTGCAAAAGAAATAGATATGAAAGGCAATATCATAGACTACCGAAAAATGCCGATAAATCATAATGAAATATATTTATCTTTATGGGCTAATTCAATTATTCACTCATCAGTTATGTTTAGAAGAAAAAAAATATTAAAAGTTGGATCTTACAACCCTTCCCACAGAAGAAGACAAGATTATGATCTCTGGTTTAGATGTGCTAAGCACGGACTTATTTTTCATAATATCCCAGAGTTTCTTATAAATTATCGTTTTTCAGAAAAAACATTAAGAAAACAATCGTCTATAGAATACCTTAAACAAGGTATTATTGGATATAATGGTTCATCGACAATTGGTTTATCACACATATACAGATTTCTATGTTTTTATCCTTTCTTTAGATCTATATTGCCGATAAGTTTACAAAAATATTTGTATTATAAATTAAAAAAATTTGATCCCCGAAATCAATAAAAAAAAATTATATGAAACAAAAAATTCTTGTAACTGGAGGAAATGGATATATAGGCAGCCATACAGTAATTGAATTATTAAATCACGGTTTTGAAGTTCATATTCTTGATAATCTCTATAATAGCTACATTGAAAATATTACGCGAATTGAGAATATTATAGGTGACTCGATAAAATTTGTAGAAATTGATATTTGCGATTTTTTAGCTCTCAAAAAGTTTTTTTTAAAAAATAAATATGATGCGGTAATCCACTTCGCAGCACATAAATCAGTCAATGAGTCAATAAATAAACCACTGAAATATATTAACACTAATATTAATGGTACTATAAATTTATGTAATGCAATGATAAATGCTGGCTGTTATAACTTAATTTTTAGTTCATCAGCAGCAGTATATGACACTAACAACTTATTACCTTTCACAGAAGAGTCTTTCTTAGACTCAAATAATACTTATGGTGAAAGTAAAATCATATGCGAAAAGATCCTACAGAGATTATCAAGAACAAAAAATCCTTTAAGATCTATAAGTCTTAGGTATTTTAATCCTGCTGGAGCACACTCTTCTGGAATGATTGGCGAGAATCCAAAAAATACAGATACAAATCTTTTTCCTCAGTTATTAGAGAAAATTTTTAATAAAGATAAAAATTTTTACATTTATGGCAACGACTATGAAACAAAAGATGGAACTGGTATTAGGGACTTTATACATGTGATGGATTTAGCAGAAGCACATGTTTTAGCGCTGAAAAGGTTATTAAATTTACAAAATGAAAATTACGAAATTTTTAATGTTGGGACAGGAATCGGATATAGTGTTTTTGAAGTTATAACAACTTTTGAACAGATTATTTCTGATAAAATTGATTATGAAGTTAAAAATAGAAGAGATGGTGACCTACCTATTTGTTTCGCAGATAATACAAAGATTAAGACTGCATTTAATTGGGTACCTAAGAAGAATTTAAAAGAAATTTGTATTGATGCTTATAAATGGAAAAATTATTCTTTTCATAAGAATATTTAAAGTTTGGAAAATTAAATGAATTATTTCATAACTGGCATAGCAGGTTTTATAGGATATCATTTGGCTGAGAAATTATGCAAAGAAGGTTTAAATGTAATTGGTATAGATAACCTCAACAATTACTACGATTTAGACCTAAAGAAATCCAGACTTAAAAATCTAAAAAAATATAAAAACCTAAAATTTGAACAAGTTGATATATGTGATTACAAAAAACTTAATGAAATCATAAATAAAAATAAAATTGATATAATTTTTCATCTTGCTGCTCAAGCAGGCGTGAGATACTCCATAAATTCTCCCAGAGAATACTTAAAATCTAATTTAGAGGGTCACTTTAATGTGCTGGAGTCTTGTAGATATAATGATATTAAACATTTCATTTTTGCTTCATCAAGCTCTGTTTATGGATTAAATATTAGTCCCAGTTTAAGTGAATATGAAAAAACTGATTTTCCAATTTCTTTTTATGCATCTACGAAGAAATCTAATGAAGTCATGTCATTTTCTTACTCACATTTATATAATATACCTATGACAGGAATCCGTTTTTTTACTGTATATGGCCCATGGGGTAGACCTGATATGGCAGTATATATGTTTGTAAAAAAAATCTTAGAAGACGAAAGAATTGATGTATTTAATAATGGTAATCTGCAAAGAGACTTTACATATATAGATGATGTTACAGAAGGCTTATTAAAAATATCAAATATTTTACCAAATAAAAAATCAATAAATAATCTTAATCCTGATTTTATTTCAGATGCACCTTACAATATTTACAATTTAGGCGGTGGAAAACCCGTTAAATTAATGACTTTTATTCGAATAATTGAAAAAATACTTAATAAAAAAGCAAACTGTAATTATGTGAACATGCAACAGGGTGATGTTTTATCAACAAATTCAGATACTACAAATCTTTTTAAAGTATTGAACTTTAAACCAAAAGTTAATATTGAAGATGGATTGGTTAGATTTGTAAATTGGTATAAAAGTTATCATAGTTAATAATTCTAACTAAATATTTGGATTGTATGAGATACCATGAAATTAATAATAATATCAAACTCTACGAATTTTTCAGTGAGAAATATCTTATAAAAAAACTATCTTACGATCTTATAAAGAAAATTAATCACTTTATAAAGATGAAAAACAGAGTGAACTTTTTTACCTCTGGAGGTGAAACTCCAATTAATTTCTATAAATACTTGTCAACAAAATCAATTTGTTGGTCAAAGGTTAATCTTTGTTTAACTGATGAGAGAGTATACGAGAAAAACTTTCCGAGAAGGAATGATAAAATGCTTGTTGAAAAATTATTCTTTAAAAACAAAGATAAAATTAATTTTATATCACCATATGAGTTATTTTATGGATTGGATAAAGACTCATATAAAAGGTTTTATAAAAATATATTTCCTATTGATATTGTTTTGCTAGGGATGGGCTTAGATGGCCATATTGCTTCTCTAATACCAAATTCGTACAATCTCGAAAATGCCATCTATGATAAAAAAGACTGTTTTTATTTAATTCGTAATAAGACTAATTTTACTAAGAGGATTAGTTTGTCTTTATCAGCAATTAATAAATCAAGTTCTAAAATTCTTTTTATTAAAGGCCGTAAAAAGATGAAAATACTTAAGCAGTCAGTATCAAAAAAAGCATCAATTATCTCTCCTGTCTCGTTTTTAAAGGACAGCAATATAAATGTTTATTGGTGTCCTGATGAATAATAAATCTGTTTTTTTAGAGTTAAGTGATTTTGATAAAAATATTTTAAATTATATATCATATTTAATTATACTTTTGCCTATTCTAGTAGTGACGGGACCATTCTTACCAGATCTTGTTATAAGTCTATCTGCATTGCTATTTATATATATCAATTTTAAATACCGATCATGGCGTGCATACATAAATAAATTATCAATTGTGTATTTTTCATGGTGTTTATACTTAATAATAAGATCAATATTTTCAGCAGACCCTTCCTTATCTCTTGAGAGCAGTTTATTTTATTGGAGGTTTGGTTTATTTACACTTCTAACAGTCTTTTTATTAAATTTTAATATATTCATAAAAGATTATTTTTTATACTCCCTGTTATTTGTTTTTATTATACTTATTATTGATGGATATTATCAGTATATAAATGGAATTAATCTTTTGGGATATGAGTACGATAATCGATTAGGTAGTTTATTTGGAGACGAATTAGTTTTAGGAAATTTTTTATCAAGACTTTTCCCTTTACTATTTGCATTAATTATATTTAAGAAATTTCAGAAAAATTTTCTAATATATCTAACTTTAATATTATTTATTCTAACAGACGTCTTAGTTTATGTTGCAGGTGAAAGACTCGCCATAGCAAATTTACTGATAGGATCAATATTTATCATTTTGTTAATAAATAAGTATAAATATTTGAGACTATTATCTTTAATAGTATCAATTCTAATTATGGTCATCATTTCACTAAATAACGATGTAGTAAAATCTCGAGTAATAGATAAAACAATCAACGATTTAAACATAAAGAATGGAAATCCTTCATATATAATTTCCAGTAATTACGAAGATATGTTTAAGACTGCGGGACAAATTTTCAAAGATAACCCTATTTATGGTGTAGGACCAAAAATTTATAGAATTGAGTGTGAAAAAGAACAATATAAGATTTATAAGCAAGGATGTTCAACTCATCCACATAACATCTATCTTCAGCTACTTTCTGAAGCAGGAATTGTAGGAATATTACCTATAATTATTTTGTTTTTATTTCTCATTTATACTTCTTTTAAACATGCAGTAAATCTCTATATTAGAAAATCCTCAAGTTTATCTGATGAGCAAGTTTGTTTAATTGCTTCATTAATAGTAACTTTATGGCCTTTTGCGCCTAGTTTTAATTTTTTTGGAAATTGGATTTCTGTGATTTATTATCTACCATTACCATTTTTATTACATTCAATGAATATATATAAAACAGAGTCTATTACCCACGAAAAATGACTTATTCAATGATTGCGTTAATTTGTATTTTTTTTGTAACATACTATTTTCTTAGTAAATATTTAATAAAATATCTTATTCAGAAGGATATACTATTAGATAATAATTTCTTAAAGCCACAAAGCTATCATTCATCTAAAACTCCTCTAATCGGAGGTACATTAATTTATTTACCAATCTTGTTGCTAAGTTTGTACTCACATCAAATAATCAATACAGAGTTACTACTTATTGTCTCATTTTTTTTTATCATTGGCTTTATAGAAGACATTCATCAAAATATTAATCCATTCTTAAGATTAGCAGTTATTTTCGCTGGCTCATTGTTTCTATTAATGTTTTTAGACCTTAGAATAACAAAAATCGAAATAAATTTTTTTGATATTTTATTATCAAATTATTATTTTTCATTAATTTTCACTACAGCATGTTTTATGATTGTAATCAATGGATCTAACTTTATTGATGGCTATAATGGACTCTTATCTATTCATTCTCTATTAATTGTAACCATTATAATATTCATTAATAACTATTTTTATAATGTAAATGATTTCTATCAAATACTAACATTTCTTTTAATACTACATTTTTTACTTCATAATTTTCCTAATGGAAGAACTTTTCTTGGAGATAGTGGAGCGTATATAATAGGTGCCCTAATATCTTATATGTCTATTAAATTTTTTCAGCAAACAAATGTATCACCATTTTTTATTTGTATTATATTATTCTTTATTGCGTTTGAAACAATATTTTCATTTATAAGAAAAATAATTATAAAAAAATCTCCATTTCATCCAGATAAAAATCATATGCATATGTTGATATATTTTAAAATACTAGGACGTATTAAAAATAAAGTAAGGGCAAATTATTTAGCTTCTGTTTATTATAATTTAATGACAATTATTTTAATTTTTCCAAGCATTTTTTACTTTAATGACAATTTTTTGTCTTGCGTTCATTTAATAATACTGTTTATAACTTACTGTGTTATATATTTTTCACTATATAAAGAACTTAAAGAAAAGGAAAATTAGTCGCTATGGAAAAAAAATACGATCTTATTGATACGATTTTAAGTATTTGGAATTTCAAATTCCTTTTTTTGTCTTCTTTTATTGTCATATATTTTTTGATACTTTACTTTTTTTTATCAAACGATAACTCATATAAATCACAAATTCAATTTAAGCAGTCAAATCCAGTTGCAACAAAAAATTTTGAAAATAATAGTGCTAATCTATTCCTTTTATTTATACAAAATTTGAATGATTTAGAAAAATACTTGTTCACACAGGAGTCTTTAAGCAATCAAAATTCAAAAGAAGAGTTATACAAGTCTCTCTATCAAATGTCCGAACTTGATACAGACAAGTATATTCATAGCATTAAAACATATAATTTAAATATTAAACCAGAAACTCTGAAAGAATTTCATCTAAAGTTGTTTGAAACTATAAATTCAGTAATTATAGCTCAAGAGATAAATGAAGTAATTATTCCAAAAATTGATGTAATTAAAAATGAGTTAAAAATCATAAATACTTTGGCCAATAAAGCTATCTCTAGCAATAATACAAGCCAGAATTACATTTTGGTAGATAATATTTCAATAGATCAACAAATAGTTAGTCTTAATACTCAGCTATATAATCTTGAATATAAACTTGAAAAATTAAAAACTTCATTAAATAACGAAAATAGTGCTGTTGAATATTACCCTGAACAAATCACTATTCAAAACTTAAATAATTTTGATCTTGTTATTACATTCGGATTTATTGTGTCATTTATATTAGCTGGAATCTTTACCGCTTTATATGCAATAATTTACAATAGAATAAATTTATTATAATTTACCAAAAATGTGGAAAGTTAAAAAATCTAAAATTCACGGTACAGGTGTAATTGCCACAAGACCAATTTCTAAAAATAAACAAATTATACAGTACATAGGGGAAAAAATTTCAAAAAAAGAAGGTGATAGAAGAAGTGAGAGAAGGTTAAAACAATTTTTACATTCAGAAGAAACAGGTTCTGTTTACATTTTTGAATTAAATAAAAAATATGATATTGATGGTTCTCCCCTCTATAATAAAGCAAGGTATATAAATCATTCATGTGATCCAAATTGTGAGGTTGATATTGTAAATAATGAAATATGGATATCTTCAATCAAAAAAATTAAGAAAGGTGAAGAACTTAGTTATGATTATGGCTTTGAATTTGATAAAGATGATTTTAAAGATCATACTTGTAAATGCGGATCTAAAAATTGTATTGGTTACATCATATCATCCGATGATTGGGATAAATATCTTAAATACATAAAAAGAATTATTCAAAGGCGTAAAAAAAACTAAATAAAAAAATGTTTTTTTTTAGATTATCTCTTTTCATTGGCTAATTCAATTTGTTTTTGTCTTGATTTAGAACTGTTTTTTTGGGCATCAGATCTTTCATTAAAGCAGTAAGGACAACATACCCCTTTTTGATATTCAATTGATAAAGTATCTTGCTTTGTTATTGGTCTTCGACATCCATAGCACTGTAAATATTTACCTTTGGTGAGATTTTCATTAATGGTGACTCTATCATCAAAAACAAAACATTCCCCGTTCCAGTAATTCTTAATTTTTTTCTCATTTTGATAACGCAAATAATTGATAATACCACCACTAAGCTGAACAATATTTCTATATCCATGCATTTTCATATATGCTGAAGCTTTTTCACATCTAATACCGCCGGTACAGTACATAGCTATTTTTCTATCTTTTTTTAATTTCATTTTTTTAATCTGCTTTGGAAAATCTCTAAAACTATCAGTTTTTGGATTGTGAGCATTTTTAAACTTACCTATTTTGATTTCAAACTGATTTCTTACATCTATTACGGTTGTTGACTTATCAGTAATTATATTATTCCAGTCAGCTGGATGTATTAAACGAGCACTGTTTTTGTCAATATTCAAATAGCCTTGTCCTAAGGAAACTATTTCTTTTTTGAGTCTTATTTTAAGACGATTAAATGGAAGAAAAGAATTGTGATTAATCTTTATATTCAATTTTTTTATTTTAAGTATCTTTCTAATAAACGAAATAATTTCGTCTAAGTCTTTTCTCTTTCCTGAAATTGTTCCATTGATACCTTCATCGGCTAACAAGATCGTTCCCCTCACATATTTATCAGATGTAAAAAGATCTAATTTTTTTTTGCTAGCTGTTTTTTGTGCGTGATCAAAAAAACGGTAAAATGAATAAATATAAAATCCTTCAATTTTCATTTTTCAGGCTATATGTTGTTTTTTTTAAGTATTGTATTAATGAATTGCGTTCTTTTATATGTGAGACACTCTTATACTTTATAATATTTCCAGCATAAATGCTTATTTCTTTACCAATTTTTTTTCTTGTTTCATGAATATATGATGAGTATTTGAGAGTGCTGCTTTTCATTTTAGATGCAAATAAATGAAAGAGTAAGCCATTTTTTCCATCGAAGTAAATTGGTAAAATATCTGTTTTAGTTTGATGAGCCAATTTCGCTGGAAATGATTTCCACTCATCGTCTTGAGCTTGCGATTTTAAACTTTTTGCTGTCGATACGCTTCCTGATGGAAATATAATTAATACTCCATTATTTTTTAAATGTTCTTTAGCTTTAGATGCAGTTTTTAAATTATGTTTGATAACGGTTTTATCATTTCCACTAAAATCAACTGGTAAAATATATTTTTCAAGTTGAGGAAGGAATCGTAATGTCTCATGGGTCATAATTTTAAAATCATCCCTTACCTCAGATACTATTGAACAAAGTATCAGTCCATCAATGATACCAAACGGATGGTTAGCAATTATCATTAAAGAATCATTTTCAGGTATTACAATTTTGTTATTAGATTTATTTTTAAATCTAATATTCATTACTTTTAAGATATCTGACCAGAATTTTTCAGGTTTTTTATTTTTTAAAGCATATTCATTGTAGAGTTTTTCAAGCTTTTTTTTCCCAGTTACATGTTCGATAGTTTTTATAATTAGTCTCTGAGCAAAGTTATGCTCTACTTTTGATGCATAAGAAAAATTAAGTTTATTCATCTAATATTCTACTGGTATTGGATCTAAGCTCCTCCAAAAGTACCATGTTGCAACAGATCTCCAAGGCTTCCATTTTTTTGATAGTTTTATAGCATGCTCCTTTGAAATTGGGTAATCAAGATTGTAACAATTACATATTCCTTTTATTAGGC
>MDTD01002042.1_pt1 | contig 26131 bp, 24 predicted proteins | sample 811221 | NCBI WGS metagenome assembly MDTD01 (sample SAMN05326646, study PRJNA326480) | marine metagenome | isolation source: seawater | place: Pacific Ocean: South West | collected 2011 | reverse complement strand
GATCGGCGAGGCGGCGGAGCGTTCGGGCGTCCTCGTCGGAGATCGTGTCCCTCGGGGGGGGACGATGCGGAGTTCGACGAAGAGATCGCCCGAGCGGCCGGCGGCGTTGGTGAGGCCCTTGCCCTTCGCGCGGAGCGAGCGGCCGCTCGGTGTTCCGGACGGGATGGTCAGGCGGATGGTCTTGCCGAGTCGGTCGATGTTGACTTCGCCTCCCAGCGTCGCATCGGCGATCGAGATGTCGGCGCGGGTGGAGAGATCGAGGGCGGCGGCGTCGGGTTTGCCCGGTGCGCCCCTGGTGAGCGTCGGGTGGGGTTTGACGCGGAGTTCGAGGAGCAGGTCGCCTTGCCGTCCGTCGGGGGCTCGTTCGCCTTTGCCTTTCACGCGGAGGACGGCGCCGGCGGCCGCGGCGGGGGGCAGGGTGATCTCGACGACTTCGCCCGAGGGGGTGCGGGTCTTGACCTTCCCGCCCCGGTCGATGGTCTCGAGGTCGAGCGAGAGCGGGGCGCGGATGTCGAGGTTGCGTGGGGGTGCGGGGCGCGGCCGCGGGCCCGGGCGTTGGTTTCGTCCGCGGAAGAACGCGTCGAACATCTCTCCGATGTCGTCGTGTTCGAACCCGCCGCCCGCGAAGGGAGATGGGCCCTGTTCGACGCGTCCGGTGCGGTCGAAGCGGCGGCGTTTCTCTTCGTCGGAGAGGATCTCGTAGGCGCTCTGGAGCTGGGCGAACTTCTGCTGAGCGTCCGGGGATTTGTTCACATCGGGGTGGAGGTCTCGGGCGCGTTTGCGGTAGGCGGCCTTGATCTCGTCCGCGGTCGCGGAGCGGGAGACGCCGAGGATTTCGTAGGGGTCGTCCATCAGATTGTGACGATAGGGGGGCACCGGGTGCGCGCACGAAAAAGGGCGCCCGTGTGGGCGCCCTTTGCGGGATCGATCGGCGATGGGTTGCTCAGTCCTGTCCGGCCTCGGGGCCCTCGGCTTCCTGCTCGGGGGGCGGCGGGGGCGCCTGGACGGTGATGATCTCGGTGTTGAAGTAGAGGGTGGCGTTGGGCCCGATGCCGGCGCGGGGGACGCCGTTGGCGCCGTAGGCGAGATCGGGCGGGATGACGAGCTTGCGGACGGTGCCCTTGGTGACGCCGTCGAAGCCCTGCTTCCAGCCCTCGATCACGCGGACTTCGGAGACGGGCCAGGTGAGGGGCCAGGGCTGGCCCTTGTCGATGGAGGAATCGAACTTGTTGCCGTCGGCGGTCCAGCCCGTGTAGTGGACGAAGATGCGCCCGCCGTCGACGGGCTTGTCATCGTCGGGGTTGGCGAAGGTGATGAGCGCGAGTCCTCCGGGCTTGCGTTCGACGGATGCCCAGTCGTCGGCGCGGGTCCAGGTGTAGGACGCGGACTCTCCGGCGCCCCAGACGACGGCGCCGTTGGGGCCGTACCCGCGGTCGGCGGTGGTCATGGTGTCGCCGTCCACGGTGATCTCGCTGGTCATTTCGACGGCGCCGCCGACGCCTGTGGGATAGGGATAGGGCGTGCGGCCCTTGAACCCGTTGCCGCTGGGCGAGATGTCGAGATCGAGGGTCGCGATGAGTTCATCGCGGGAGAGGGCGGGGAAGGCCTCGGGGAGGTGGCCCATGCCGATGAGGACGCCCTTGCGTGCGTCGTCGCCCAGGATCTCGTAGGTGCGGAGGCGGTGGCCGTCCTTGTACTTGTAGATCTGCATGACCGCCTGGCGGAAGGGCTCGCCCGGGTTGTCGGCGCGGTACTGCTCGACATAGAGCGCGTCGGCGACGCCCTCGACGGGCGCGGCGGCGACGGTCATGAGCATGTCGGTGCTTCCCTCGGCGCCCTCGCCGGCTTCGGCGACGGGGGCGGAGGTCTTCCACGACCCGATGAAGGACTGGGCGACGGACTCGATCGCGGAGCTGGACCACGAGGGGGTCCAGGCCTCCCAGACTTCGTCGTACTGGAGCGGCGCGGGCTCGGGTTGGGCGTTGTCCTGGGCGATCGCGGTGCCGACGGCGAGCGCGGCGGGGATCGCGAGGAGGGCGAGTCGGTTCTGCATCGGTCGAACTCCGTTTCGGGTGGTGCCGGTGACTGGTTCGTTTCTTCCCGGGAGTCGGCGACAGGGCCTCTTCCCTGAGTCTCGGGTGGGAAGTATAGACGGGTGCGCGGGGCGTTCGGTCTTCCGGGGTCTACCCGGCGCGGGCGGCGGTGTTGCGAGTTGCGGGTGCCACGCGGTCGCGGTGGGTGGGCGGCTCAGGTCTGCTTTCGGCGGAAGAGGATCTCGACTTCAACCGGCACCCCGAGGGGGAGGGATGGGGCGCCGACCGCGGCGCGGGCGTGCGGGGCGGCGTCTCCGAAGATCTCGCCCAGGAGCAGGCTCGCGCCGTTCGCGACGGTGGGGTGGGCGGTGAACTCGGGCGTGCACGCGACGAAGCAGGTGACCTTCAGGGGGCGTTCCAGCATCTCGAGGCCGCCCGCGGCGAGGGCGGCGGCTGCGATCGCGTTGAGTGCGCACTGGCGGGCGCAGTCTGCCGCGTGGTCGACGGAGACCTCGATGGGCACGCGACCCAGCGCGAGGGGTTCCCCGTCACGGATCGGGATCTGTCCGGCGGTCTGGACGAGATCGCCGAAGACGACGGCGGGCACATACGCGGCGACCGGCTCGGGGACCGGGGGCAGGGAGAGTCCCAATGCCTTCAATCGATCGGAGTGTGTTTGGGTCATTGTTGGCTCGGTGTGGGGGCGGAGAGTGCATCCGGGTTCGTGCGTGAGTGGGCTGTTCCGTCCGCGTTGACGGAGGTGTACGGAACCGGCCGGCTTGACGGCCGGATAATAGTGTGTAGAGTCATGCTCTCTCGCGAGAGGGGCCCTTCGGGGCTGTCGCGGCGGAGCCGGGATTTGATGTCTGCCCTTATTGGTCGTCTGCGTGCGACCATCTTGTGCCTGACCGGCTTTCTGCGACGACAACTTGGAGCGATGGGACGGCCGCGAGCCGTCGTTGGTCCGGGGGGTGTTTCCCCGTGCCTCGCGTCCGGCGCGGCGTGTGCCGGGCGCACCATTCCAGTTGGCGGTGGAATCTGTTGATTTCACCCGTTGCAGAAAGGGGTCACAGATGTTGACCAAGTCGAATCGTCGTTCGGGGTTCACCCTGATCGAGCTGCTGGTGGTCATCGCGATTATCGCGCTGCTCATCGGCATCCTCCTGCCGGCGCTGGGCAAGGCCCGCCAGTCGGCGAAGCGTCTGCAGGACTCGTCGAACATCCGTTCGGTGGTCCAGGGTTTCGCGACCTTCTCGAGCGCGAACCGTGGGCGGTATCCGCAGCCGAGCCGGATCGATAACGCGAACACGACCATCAACGATGGTTTCTCGCTGCCGAACGGGATCACCTACACGGGTGTTGCCCAGAACCCGCAGGTGAAGGACACCTCGCAGAACATCTTCTCGATCCTGATCTGGGACAGCTTCAGCCAGCCTGAGGTGCTGATCAGCCCGGTCGAGCAGTCGAGCTCGTTCCGTCCGGACAATGACTACCAGCTCAGCAACCCGCAGGCGGTCATCAACGGCGGCAACCCGGGTCAGGGCGGCGGTCAGCCCGGCAGCCTGGCGCTGTGGGATCCGGCGTTCATGTCGTCGCCCACCCCCCAGGGCGGTGCGGGCAACCTGTCGTACTTCCACATGCCGATCTTCGGCGCCCGCCGCAGCCTGTGGCGCGACAACTTCGACGCGACGCAGGCGCTGGTCGGCAACCGTGGTCCGACCTACCTGCCCCGTCAGAACATCCAAGACCCGTGGCAGCTCGAGACCAACACCTCGACCGGTGACGGCTCGATCACGCTGCTGATGCACGGGAACCGGACCCGCTGGGAAGGCCTCATCGGCTACAACGATGCCCACGTGAACTTCGCGAACGACGCGGCGCCCGAGAACCTGCTGTTCACCTTCACGGGCGACAACATCGCGCAGGGCTTCCAGACCCAGCCCGACAATGTGTTCGTGAACGAGAACGATGTTAACGGCACCATGCAGGTCAATGAGCAGGATCTGAGCCAGCTGGGCGCCAACAACCGCAACGCGTTCCTCGTCATGTACAACACGGTCCAGGTCCAGGGCGACCAGGTCGTGCTTGCTGACACCAACGCGCAGCAGAGCGACAGCGCGATTCCCGGGTCGTTCCACGACTGATCCGGCGTCTCGCTGCGTTTGAGACACAGAAAAGCCCGGCCAATCGGCCGGGCTTTTTCGTGCGCTGCCTGTCGCGGGTGAGAATCCGGATCGCTTCGGTGCCGACCGATCAGGCGATCGCGGCGAGGACCTCATCGAGGTCCATCGCGTTTCCGGGCTCGCGTGCCTGGGACCAGCGGACGGTGCCGACGCCGTCGTCGGATTGCCCGATGACGACCGTGCCGCGCTGGGCGACATTGAGCTCGGCCCAATAGAGGCCGTACGCCTTGCAGACGGTGCGGTGGATGTCGCTGAGCATGGTGTTGGTGTAGCCTTCGCGTTCCGCCCACGCCTTGAGTGCGGCGAAGGAGTCGCAGGAGATGCCGACCGCGGTGGCGCCGGCGTCGTTCCAACGCTTCATCTCCTTGGAGAGGCATTCCATCTCGGTCCCGCAGACGCCCGTGAAGGCGAAGGGGAAGAAACAGAGCACGACATCGCCTTTCTTGACGGCGTCGCTGAGCGACCAATCCTCGCGGTCCTGTGTGCTGATGGTGAAATCGGGGGCGGTGTCGCCCGGTTGGATGAGGGTGTCGCGGGGGGGCAGATCGTTGGTCATGGGAGGCTCCGTTTCGTTGGTTCGAGTGATCCCGGGTCTGGTGGGGGGACCGGTGTCCGTGTTTCGCGTCTCGTGGCGCGTTTGATGCGGTCGCGCCCGGGGCGGCTCCGCGTGGGTATGCTATTCCCATGGCGACAACTGCCGGAGGATCGCACACGACGGGTCAGACGCTCGAGTCGAGGTATCGCGCGGTGCGCGATCGGATCGGGGAGGCCGCGTCGCGGTCCGGGCGTTCGGCGAAGGACATCGTGCTGGTCGCGGTGACGAAGAACGCGGAGCCCGAAGACATCCGTCGTCTGATGGAACTCGGGCACGAGGACTTCGGCGAGAACCGCGTGCAGCAGCTCGGGCAGCGGGCGGCGATGGCGGACGAGTGGCTCGAGCGGGTGCGGGTGTTGCCCGAGACGGCGGATGGTCGGGAGGGTGCCTTGCGGGCGGATCAGCTCGTGCGCTGGCACATGATCGGGCACCTGCAGCGGAACAAGGCTCGGAAGGTCGTGGACCTCGTCCGGCTGGTTCACTCGGTGGACAGCCTGCGGCTCGCGGAGGAATTGCAGACGCTGCTTCGCAAGAGCGATCGGCGGCTCGATGTGCTGCTGCAGGTGAACATCTCCGGCGAGGAAAGCAAGCACGGGTGCCTGACGCCCGCGGTGCCGGCGATGGTGGAGCAGATCGAGTCGATGTACAGCCTGCGGCTCCGCGGGCTGATGACGATGGCGCCGTATTCGGATAACCCCGAGGATGCGCGGCCGCACTTCCAGCGATGCCGGGAGTTGTTCGAGGAGCTCCGGCGTGACGGCGCGGGAGACGGCGCGTTCAACCTGCTGTCGATGGGGATGAGCGGGGATTACGCGGTGGCGGTCGAAGAGGGGGCGAACATCGTTCGCGTGGGCTCGGCGATCTTCGCGAACCGTGATTCGGGTTCAGAGTAAGCGAGACTTTGATCAGGCCATCGCGGTGGTCGCGATGGCGCGGTCGATCGGGCCGCCCCGGGCGCGCGCGGTCTGCATGTGCGCCTGGAGGTGGCGACCCGGGCAGGCGGTGCTGGCCCACTCGCGGTGGGTGTAGACGCGGTCGAGCGCGACGCGGTGCTCGTCCATCTTGGCGGCGATGAGGTGATCGAGCGTGCGCGTGGTCGCGGCGGTGGGACGCTGGTCCTCGTAGTTGCCCAGCACGAGGATGCCCAGGTTGCCCGGGTTGTAGTCCTTGACATGGGCGCCCTGCAGCGCCTCGGGGCGGCAGGCCCAGACGCGGCCTGAGGGATCGATCGCGAAGTGATAGCCGATGTCGGCCCAGCCGCGGTTGACATGGCTGTTGCGGATCGCCTCGAGCCTGCGGGCGGTGTCGTCGTAGAGGGTGCTGTAGTAGGGGCTCATTCCGTCGTGATGGATGGTGATGCTGCGGACGCGGCCCATGCGGTTCGCTCGCGAGACGATGGGGCCCGAGGTTGCCCATGTGTGCCGGTTCAGGACGGTGACGGTGTGGGGGAGCGTCCCGCGCGGGTTGGTGTAATTGGGGCGGCGGACCGGGACGCGGCCGCGATCGGCGCCGGAGAGCGGGCGGTAATCGGGCGAATCCGGGATCGGATCGCCCAGGCGGCCCGTGCGGGTGCGCGTCGAGCCGCAGGCGGCGAGGAAACTCGCGGCGCCGAGGCCCATCGCCATCGCGAGGATCGTGCGGCGGTTCACGGGTCCGGCGGGCGCGGGGGTGTCGGCTTCGCCGCGCGGGGCGGCCCGGTTGGGGTCGTTGTGCTGGTTCACCGCCATTGGATCGGTCCGCGCTCCGCTTGAGGTGCAATGGTACAGAGGAGTGTGGTGACTTGGGAACGGTTCTCGGCCTTTTGTTGCCCGTTTCCCCACGATTCCCCGGATCATGCGGGCGTGTTATCCGGTCGTTGGTGGGTGGGTTGGCGTCGATGCGCGTTTCGTGCGCTCGAGCCATCGGCACCAGATGGAGAGGACGAGGAGCATGTAAAGGCGTTGGGAATGGTCGCGGCCGTGCCAAGGGTTGCGGGACCGCTCGCCCGCGGCGTCGTGCTCGCGGAGCATCCGGTGAACGAAATCCATGTTGATCTCGACGCCGGCGTCGGCGAGGCCCGGGAATGGGTCGGCGGCGAGCAGGTGGTCGTGGAGGCATTGGCGGAGGGCGCCGAAGTCGGTGCGGAACCACTCGCCAATGGGGATGGCGAAGCCCTGCTTGGGGCGGTTGATGATGTGGTCGGGGAGGTAGTTGCGGGCGACTTGCTTGAGGAGGCCCTTGCGTTCGCCTTTGGGCATGAGGACATCGAGCGGGGTGCGGAGGGCGGCGTCGACGAGGTCGCGAGCGAGGAAGGGGGCGCGGACCTCGAGGGCGACGGCCATCGAGGCGGTGTCGGTTTTGAGGAGGAGGTCGTCGGGGAGGTAGTTCAGGAAGTCGTGGCGGAGCGGGTCATCGATCTGGTGAAACTCGTCATCGCCCGGGCGTTCGCCATCGATCTCGGTGATGAGCCGGCGGAGGTCGGGAGTCGGGAAGATGGAGAGGAGTTCGCTGTATCCCCCGTGGCGGGCGGCGACGGCGAGGCGGGCGAGATAGGTCGATCGGGAGCCGGGGCGGCGTTGATCGAGCAGGCGGTCGGGGATGAGGCGGAGGAGGTGGCGGTAGCGGGTGAGGGTTGGGTTGATCGTGTGGCGGCGGTATCCCCCGAAGAGTTCGTCGCCTCCGTCGCCTGAGAGGGCGACCTTGATGTGCTCGCGGGCGGCGCGGCAGACCCAGTGGGTGGGGAGGAGGGAGGAATCGCCGAAGGGGACGCCGAGTTGTTCGATGAGGGTGACGAGGTCGTCGGCGGGGGTGGAGTCGCCGGCGTTGGGGTCGCAGTCGATGATGGTGTGGTCGAGATCGAGGCGGGCGGCGGTCTCGGCGGCGGCTTCGGATTCGTCGAGCCGGGGATCCGGCATGCGGACGGTGAAGGCCTTGATGTCGGGGCGGTGCTGCTTCGCAATGGCGGCGATGAGGGCGGAGTCGAGTCCGCCGGAGAGGAAGAGGCCGAGGGGGACATCGGCGTCGAGGCGGGAGGTGACGGCCCGCTCAATGAGCTCATGAATCCGCGAGGTCGTGTCCTTGCTCTCGTCGGCACTGGTTCGCAGCACCGGAATGTCGCGGTATCTCGTGCCGGCATTTCGAGTGCTGATGGACCGTTGTTCTGCGAAGAGTTTCTGGAGTGCGGCGGGCGATTCATCGCCCCGCATGCGGATGCCGGGGACGCTCATCCATGGCATCACATGGTGTGTGCCCGAGCCGACCGGGCTACCTTCTTCCCAGCCGTGCCTGATCCAATTTGTGATGCAGACCGGCCTTGGTTTGCCTGCGCGTCGTTCCCATTCACACACCAAGCGATGGGTTGATGCTCTGGATGAGCCAAAGAATGTGAGTCCATGAAGGCTGTACTCGTGAACGCAAAGAGGTTTCTCATCTGCGAGATCCCGCCCCCACGCGAGTTGGCCGGTCCGCCGGTCCCAGATCAGCGCCGCGTACATACCGTCGAGTTCGTCCTGCGTGCGGAGGCCCCACGCGCGCCATCCATGGATGAGGACCTCGGTGTCGGCGTGGTCGGTCTTGAAGCGGTGGCCGAGTGCTTCGAGTTCTTTGCGCAGGTCGCGGTGGTTGTAGATGCAGCCGTTGAAGGCGACGGCGATGAGGTCGGTGCCGGGCGGGAGACCGGTGGCGTCGATTGTCTGTGGGCGCGCGGGGGGCGCGTTTTCGGGATCGAGCCCCTCGCGCGAGCGAGGGGTTTGGGTGTGGGGTGAGGGGGGCGTCCCCTCGCTTGCGCGAGGGGCTCGATTGGGAGAAGGTTGGGGAGAGACAGGCGGGACGCCTGTCCCACCGAGGTCTGGAGAGGAGAGCAGTTCGCCGGTGCCGTCGGGGTGGCGCAGGTGGACCATGGGTTGGGCGCCGCCTTCGTGATCGATGATGCTCAGGCGTCGGTGGACGAGGGCGATGTCGACGGTGGTGCCGTCGTCGCGGACGGCGCGGTCTCGGAAGCGGCCTTGCCCGTCGGGGCCCCGGTGCTTGATGGCGTCGTCGAGGGTGTCGAGCCAGTGTTCGGGGATGGATTGGTGGTGGGGCGGGACGGGTTCACCCGGTTCGTAGATTCGCAGGACGCCCCCGATGCCGCACATGGGCGGAGGATAGCGGCGTGATACCGGACCGGAGCAGGCGTCGCAGGGCGTGCTGTCGTGGGTCTTGGGCGGACGGAGGCGGAGCGAGCGTTGTCGGATTGGACGCAGGGGAGGCTTCTGAACCGTACGATCGGTGTCATGGCGCGAGCCTCAGGGTCATCCCGACCGGCGTCGCCGGCGCTTGTCGTGCGCCCGGGTGGCCGTCTTGCGTCGCTCGATGTGCTGCGCGGGTTCGCGATCGCGGGGATGCTGCTGGTCAACAACCCGGGGAGTTGGTCGCATGTCTTTCCGCCTCTTCGGCATGCGGAGTGGCACGGGTGGACGCTCGCGGACCTCGTGTTCCCGTTCTTCGTGTTCATCATGGGGACAGCGCTGGCGTTCAGCCTGCTCAAGCACCGCGAGAAGGTGGAGGCGGGCGAGGCGAGCGCGGGGTCGCTCCGCGTGCGGACGGTGCGCCGGGTGGCGTTGCTGATCATCCTGGGGCTGCTGCTCAACGGGTTCCCGTTCTATGACTTCGGTGATCTGCGGATCCCGGGAGTGCTGCAGCGCCTGGGGCTGGTGTACGGGCTCACGGTGCTGATCGTGACGCTGCTCAAGCCCGCGGGGCGGTTCGTGCTCGCGGTGGCGTTGCTCGTGTGGTGGTGGGCGACGCTCACCTTCATCCCGGTGGACGGGATCGCGCCCGCGATGGAACCCACGAGGAACCTGCAGCGTTCGATCGATCTCATGCTGTTCGGCGAGGCGCATGTGTGGCAGGGCGCCGCGACGGACCCCGAGGGGCTGCTTGGCACGCCCTCGGCGGTGGTGACCTGCCTGATGGGGTACTGGGCTGGGGTCTTCCTGCGCGATCGGGTGATCGACAACATCGCGGCATTGCGGCTCGCGGTCGCGGGGCTGCTGATCGCGTCGGTGGGGCAGGCGTCGGATCTGATTATCCCGATCAACAAGCCGTTGTGGACGCCGAGCTTCGTGATGCTCTCGGCGGGGCTGGCGATGACGAGCCTGGCGTTGTGCGTGTGGGTGGTGGACCTGAAGCGGGTGCGGTGGCTGCTGGATCCGTTCCGCGATATTGGGCTCAACCCGATCCTCGTGTTCGTCGGCGCGGGGATGCTGGCGCGGCTGCTTCCGCTCGCGAAGGTCGGGGGGTACGCGGAGGCGCCGGGGGTGAAGACCTTCGCGTTCGACGAGATGGTGTCGTTCGGGGTGGCGCCGCGGTTCGCGTCGCTGCTCTTCGCGATCGCTTTCGTGTTCGTCTGGTGGGTCGTCGCGTGGGTGCTCGCGAAGTGGCGGATCATCGTCCGCGTGTGAGTGTGTTACGCAGTCGCCTCAGGGCGTGGTGAGGAAAAAGGCAAACCCTAGGATCGTGACGAGGAGCACGAACGAGACTCCTCCCAGCACGATGCCGGCGAACGCGCAGGGGCCGTCGGTTCGGAGCGTGCGGCGCCCGGTCCAGGCGGCGGCGGCACCCATCGCGACGGCGGCGGGACCGAGCAGGAGGGTGAAGGCCGCGGCGGGTCCCAGGAAGAGGCAGGCGGCGGAGATCACGCCCAGTGCGAGCGAGACGATGGCGCCGGTGCTCGCGTCGCCCGCGTCGCCGGTCCGGCGTTTTCGGGAGCCGCACTCGGGGCAGGGTGCGTGGGGCGGGAGGCCTTCGAGGGGGTAGCGGCAGCGGGCGCAGCATTGCGCGGACGGGTCGTGGGCCGGATCATCGGGCATGCCGCGGTCCCTCCCGTTGGTCCGTCCAGCTCACGCATTCCGCGTGATCGTTCGGACCTGGCAGAACTGGCGGTGGCCGTCGGGGCCCATGTGGTATCCGATGCCCGAGTGCTTCGCGCCCGCCCAGGGGGAGCCCGGGGCGCCGTGGATGCCTCGGTTGACGCCGATCATGCCGGCGTCGATTCGGGCCGCGACCTGCTGGGCTTTGTCCTCGGGCCCGAAGACGACGGCACCGAGGCCGTACTCGGATTCGTTGGCGAGTCTGACGGCTTCTTCTGCATCGGCGACGGTGACGATGGGGGCGAGGGGCCCGAAGGTCTCGGCCTTCATGATGTCCATGTCGTGGGTGACGCCTGTGAGGACGGTGGCGGGCATGAAGTTGCCCTCGAGGGATTCGCCCCCGAAGACGACCTTCGCGCCCTTCGCGATCGCGTCTTTGAGCTGGGCGACGACGAGGTCCTTCTGCTCGCGCATGACCATCGCGCCCAGCGCGGTGCCCTCCGCGGTCGGGTCGCCCGAGGGGTAGGCCTTTGCGGCTTCGGCGAGCTTGGCGGCGAACGCATCGGCGATCGGCTTTTCGGCGTAGATCCGCTCGGTGGAGACGCAGACCTGCCCGCAGTTGCGGAAGGAATTTCGGGCGGCGAACTCCGCGGCGGCGTCGAGGTCGGCGCCCTCGAGGACGATGAGCGGGTCCTTGCTGCCCAGTTCGAGGATGAGGCGTTTGAGGCCGCTCGCGGCGGACGCCATGATCTTCTGGCCGGTTGCTTTGGATCCGGTGAATGCGATCAGGTTGACATCGCTCTCGACGAGGGCCTTGCCCTGGTCGTCGGCGCCGTGGACGGTCTGGAGCACGCCCTCGGGGAGCACCTCGTTGAGGACATCGGCGTAGGCCTGGGCGATGAGGGGCGTCTGCTCGCTGGGCTTGAGGACAACGCTGTTGCCCGCGACGAGGGCGGGCAGCACCATCCACTGGGGCATGAGCATCGGGAAGTTCCAGGGCGTGATCGCGGCGACGACGCCCAGAGGGTCGTAGCGGAGCGTGGTGACCATGCCCTCGGCGTGCAGTTCGCGGGGCGCGACGGCGTCGGCGATCTCGTCGACCTCGGAGAGGATCTTCTCGCCGCAGTGGGTGACCTCGCTGAGCCCGTCGGCGAGAGGCTTGCCCTGTTCGAGGGTGAGCAGGCGGCCGAGCTCGGTCGCGCGATCGAGCAGGCGCTGGCCCGCGGGGCGGAGGATGTCGGCGCGTTGCTTCGGGGTCTTGGCGCCCCAGGCTTTCTGGGCTTCGCGGGCGCGGGCGACGATCGCGGGGATCTCGCTCGAGGGGGTGATCGGGACATCGCCCACCGGCTCGCCGGTCGCGGGGTTGAAAGAGGTGAGCGTGCCCGATTCGGTATTTGTCGCGGTGGTCATGTTCAAGGGTAGCCGGACGGGGGATCGGAGCGGTTCGGTGGGGATACGGATCGGGGACGGGTGGGTCGCGGGATCGCTCAGAGAAACGAGATGACGAGCAGGCTGACGAGGATGAACCCGCCGATCGCGAGGATGATCGCACTCATGATGATCGCGCCGAGCGCCATGACGGCGCTGACCGGGGGATCGATGCCCCGCACGGCCCGGGAGCGGGCCCACAGACCGAGCGCGAGGCCCGGCAGGGCGAGGGCGGCGCTGAATCCGCCCGTGCACCCGATGCCCATCAGGGCGATCCCCGCGACAACGACCGCGGCGATCGACGCGACGCTGGCGCGTCCCTCCTCCCACGCTTTGCCGATCGGGGTGCCGCACTCGGGGCAGCAGGGGGCGTCGTCGGGCAGGCTGGCGAGGTCGTAGCCGCACACGGCGCAGGCGGATCGGAGGTGTTCGGGGAAGGCGGCGCGGTGCGCGGGGTGCATATCGGGGGGGATGTACCCGAGTTCGCTGTCAGGCTCGGGCGCCTGGGCGGAGATGTCCTTGGGTGTGGTCATCGGTCCTCCACGAACATGGCTGCGCCGCGAAGCGCGGCGAGTCGTGGCATCGAGACCAGCGGTCCCAATCGTGGATCACCCCCGGCCGGCGATGAGCACGATGTAGCTGTCGTCGAGCTCATCTTCTCCGTCCTCGATGGGCAGGACATACGCGTTGCCCTCGTCGTCGATCGCGTCGGCGGTCTTCGCGTAGACCTCGGTGGTGTTGAACCCGGCGTCGTCCATCGCGTCGCGGATTTCGGTGATGCTCCAGAGGCGCCATTCATAGACGAAGGCGTCGAAGAATTCCTGCTCGATCACACCTGCTCTCTCGACGCGGAAGTGGAGCACATCGGTGACGCGTCCGGTGATGGGGTCCGCGGCGCGTTGCTCCCAGGTGTAGCGGATGCGCTTGCCGGCGTGTCCGGCGTAGCGGGGATCGTCGGGGATCCAGTGGTCGCGGTGGACATCGCCCAGGAGGAACGCGGACTCGCCGCCGTAGGTGTCGCAGACGAAGACGCCTCCAGGGTTCAGGCGGCTCCGCGCGTGCGTGAGGTAGGCGACGAGGTCGGCGCGGGTGTGCCAGTACCCGATCGAGAAGTTGCCGACGAAGATGGCATCCGCGGGGTCGGACGCGTCGCGGACATCTTGGCAATGGGTGGTCACGCGGGGGTGAACGCCCCGGAAGGCGAGGGCGTTCGCGTCGAGGTCGACCGCGACGGCGTGGTGGTTCTCGCCCTGGTCCGCCCAGAGGTGCGAGAGCGCGGCCGTTCCCGCGAAGTCTTCGCCCAGCAGGCGGGGATCGTGCCCGTGCACGGCGCGGAGGAACGGGACGAGGTGGGCCGGGCTCTGCACGCAGAGTTCGTAGAGATCGTGGGGCGTGAGTTCACGCGGAATGGAGGCATCGGTCGCGGGGGCGTCTGTCATTGTGGATTGTTGCGCTTATCTGCGATGGAGTAGGAAGAGATTGGGTTCGTTAATGGGGCGGGTGTAGTAGATGTCGGGGCGCTGCTTGTTGGCGTCCTCGCGGGTCTCGATGTCGACCCGGAAGATGTTGCCGTTTCGGAGGAGCGTGTAGAGGTAGGTCCCGTCGCTGGTGATGGAGACGGGATCGTTGGATCGGGGCTCCGCGGCGGGGGCGAGCCCGAGGACCACCGCCCCAACGGCCGCGCCGGCGAGAGCCGCGAGGGCGGTACGGAGGCGTTGGTTCTGTGCTTGGAGGCGGTTGAGAGTCTTGGCGGACGAGGCGTGCGTGGTTTCGTTGTCGATCTGGCTGCGCATGATGATCCCTTCCGTCGCGTGAGCCTGATGGGTGCGTCCTGACAGCACCAGCGTACCGGGGGGATGCCGGTGTCCGGAGGGGTTCCGAGGATGGATGCGTGATCGCAGAGCGGCTGCTCAGTGCGCGATGAAGAACTCTCATTTCGCGGTGGTGCCTTGTTTGGTGACGCCGCGTCCTAGCACGAGGCGATCGACGCGTCCCGAGGCGAAGGTGCGGTAGAGGAAGTTTCCGTTGGGGTCGACGGCGATCCCGGTGACGGCATCGTCGGGCATGCGAGCGGGCTGGGTTGTCGTCCAGCCGCCGATCATGACGCCCAGGCCCAGCAGGCCGACGGCGGCGAACGCGATGTTGAGCGGGTGGACACGGGGCGCGGGTGAATCGGTCTTGTTCGGCACGGGGGACTCCTTGCGTTGCGGGTGATCGACGCAAACGAGTCTACCGGTGCGATGCCCGGAGGTTGAATGAACCGTTCAGGGTGTGGACATCGGCGCGCCGCCGCCTCCCGCGGCGCCGCTCATCGCGGCGAATCCGAAGACCCCGATGATGAAGACGAAGTAGAGGATCATGAAGACCAGCATCACGCCGCCCAAGCAGGTGCCGATGATCCCGCAGACGCGCCCCGCCGAGGCGATCGACAGCGAGGACTGGGGCGCGCGGCCCTGCATGACCGCGAGCCTCGCCTGTTTCCCGAAGTGGATCGCGAGCGGGCCGCAGATGACGGCTGGGATGCCCCACATGGTGCAGGTGACGATGGAAATGATGCCCAGCACGAGTGCGGCGACCGCCTTGCCGTTCGAGCCCTGCGCCTCGACGGGGTATTGTCCGATCGGGGTTCCGCATTCGGGGCAGGCCTCCCCGATCTTGCGTCCGACGATGTTGAACCCGCACTGAGCGCACGGCACGGTCCGCGTTCCGGGCGCGTCGTGGGTGCCTTCGTTTGCGGGGCGGTCGGCGTGTTCGTTTTCGGGGTTCATGCCATCCTCACCCACTTGATGAGCGTCGCGAGGTTTGGGGGCTTGCCGAACATCAGCAGGCCCACGCGGAAGACCTTCGCGGCGAACCAGACCAGCACGATGACCGCGACGATGTTGACCAGGAGCGCCGCGAGCACCTGCCAGAGCGGTGGGGGCGTGCTGGACGCGATGCGCATGATGATGATGAACGGGCTGATGGGCGGGATGAAGCTGAGCGTCGTCGCGAGCGTGCTCGTCGGATCGCGCGTGACGGGGAGGAAGAAGAAGTAGGGGATCATCGCGAAGAGCATGACGGGCGTGAGCAGCGCCTGCGCCTCGCGGAGCTCGTTCACGGCCGAGCCGATCGCGGCCATGATGGAGGCGAACATGAAGTACGCGAGGGCAAAGAAGACGAGCATCCACGCGATGGTGGCGCCGTCGATGAGGTCGAGTCGCTGGAAGACGAAGAGAGCGATGATGCCGACCGCGTTGTAGACCAGCAGGAGGGTGAGCCCGACCGCCATCTGCCCGACGATCTTGCCGGTCATTAATTCGACGCTGCTGACGGCGCTGAGCAGGACCTCGACAACCCGGCTCGATTTTTCCTCGATCGTCGTGGTGAGCAGGTATTGCCCGCCCGTCATGACGCCCATGAGCATGAGGAGCATGAACGCGCCGGGGATCAGCATCTGGAGCTCGAAGCTGCTCTCGCGGGTGCCGGTCTCGGTGACTTCCTGCGTGTTCGCGGCGGCGACGGTCGTGAGCGCATCGATCGTGTCGCGGTCCATCCCCGCTGCGGCGTAGCGGCGGTCGAGGATCGCGTCGCGCAGCGCCGAGCGGATCTCGCTGACGGTCCGGTCGTCGAGCTTGGGAACGGTGTACACGCTGAAGGCGCCGTAGCGGTCGTCGTCCGGCGCCTTGACGACCGCGTCTTCGTCGACGACCGCGAGGGCGAGCAGGCCCCGGTCCGCGCCCCGGTCCGTTGGCGCGAGGTTCTCACGCAGGCGTGCCTGCTGGCTCTCGATGTCGGTGTCCGGCGGGAGGGGCGTCACGCGGAGCTGCGGCACCCCGAATTGCTCGAGGAACCGGGCGAACTGCTCGTCGGACATCTGGTCGAGCTGGTCCGCGGAGAAGGCTTCGAACTGCGAGCCGAGCAGGTCGCCCGCCATCTTCTTCATCGCGTCGAACTGCTCGCGGCGGGTCTGGACGATCCGGTCGGGCTCGAGCAGCTCAGCGACGAGCGGCGCGACCTCGCCCGTCCGGTCGATCAGGGCGAGCTCGCCCTTGTCGGCGGGGGGCTTGGCGCTCTCGACGAGCATGATCACGACGGGCATGATCACCGCGATCACCGCGGGAACGACGAGTGCCCCGATGATGAAGCCCTTTGTCAGCACGGTGGAGGCGAACTCGCGCCCCGCGATCCGGATCACCTTGGCGGGATTCACGACGCCACCCCCTCTTCGTCCATGCCCGCGTGGTCAAGATCGGCGCCCCCGGCGCGGAGCGAGGCACGCAGAGCCTCCGCGTCCGCCTGTCCCCCGGCGCCCTTCACGATGTCGATGAAGATGTCCTCGAGCGAGGGACGGTGCAATTCGACACGCGACATCGGGGCCGCGGCGGCGACGGTCGCGACGGCGTCCGCGGGGTCGGTCCCGGGCTGGAGCCGCGCTTCGTAGTGCCCCTCGACCACGCCCAGGCTCTCGACGCACGGCAGGTTCTGGATCGCGCCGGCGTCGAAGTCGTCGGCGAGCGGCTCGAACCAGACCGCCCTGGGCTCGTATCGCTCGCGGATGGATCGGAGCGGGTCGTCGAGCATCTTCTCGCCGTTGTGGATCATCACGATGTGGTCGCAGATCTGCTGGGCCTGGGCCATGACATGGGTGGAGAAGATGATCGTGGTGCCCTGCTCGTTCTGCTCGCGGATGAGGTCTCGGAGCAGGCGCATGTTGACGGGGTCGAGCCCGCTGAAGGGCTCGTCAAGGATGAGCAGGTCGGGCTTGTGCAGCACGCTGGAGACGAACTGCACCTTCTGCTGCATGCCCTTGCTGAGCTCTTCGCACTTCTTGTTCCAGACGCCGGGCAGCTCGATCTTTTCAAGCCAGGCCCGGATCTCGTCGTCGAGGCCTCTGGGGGAGAGGCCCTTGAGGCGGCCCATGTGCCTGAGGAAGTGCCCGACCTTCATCTTCTTGTAGACGCCCCGTTCCTCGGGGAGGTAGCCGATGCGGTCCTTGCTCTCGACGGCAGAGCGTTTGCCCAGCACGGAGAGCTCGCCCGAGTCGGGGAAGAGGATCGCCATGATCATGCGGATCGTGGTCGTCTTGCCGGCGCCGTTGGGGCCGATGAATCCGACGATACCGCCCACGGGGATGTCCAGATCGATGCCGCGCACCGCGACCTTCTTGCCGAAGGTCTTGCGGACGGATCGCAATGAGATCGCTGCTTCGGTGTTCACGCAGGGAGGATAGTCGGATTCAGGACGGGAGGTTTTCAAGCCAGACGCGGAGTTGATCGGGCCATGACCGCAGGCGAGGGTCTTCGAGCCCGAGCCCGAAACCGTGCCCGCCAGCGGGCAGGAAATGTGCCTCGACGGGTCGATCCGCCTTGTGATACGCGCCGGCGAGTTCGAACGCGCCCGCGACGGGAACCGCGGGGTCGTCCTGCGCATGAAGCAGGAAGAGCGGGGGGGCGTCGGGCGTCACACGCGTCTGGAGCGATCGGCTCGTTCGCGCGGATTCGCTCGCGCCGCGCCCGAGCAGGTTGTTCACGCTCCCCTGGTGGCAGGGCGGGACCATCGAGACGACGGGGTAGATCAGCGCCGCGGCATCGGGGCGGCCCGACCAGGTGTCGGCGAGATCGTCCCCGGCATCGGATTCGGCGTGCAGCAAAGCGGTCGACCCCGCGAGGTGCCCTCCGGCGCTGAAGCCCAGGACCGCGATCCGGCGTGGGGAGAGCCCGAACTGGTCGGCGTGATCGCGGACGACGCGGATCGCGCGGCAGGCATCGCGGAGGGGACGGAGACCGAGCGGTTGATTGTCGGGAACATCGCGTGCGGTGGTATACGGGACATCGACGGCCGCGAAGCCGTGCATCGCGAGCCAGAGCGCGATCGCGGGCCCCTCGTGCCAGGACCGAAAGCCGTATCCCCCTCCCGCGAGGCAGACGACGGTGACCGGGGGGCGATCGCGTTCGATGCGGGTCGGGAGGAAAAGGTCCATGGTGCGGTCCCCCTCCCAGAGGGGGAGTCGTCTGGTGCGCTCGCCTTCGGATCGCCAGCCTGTTTCCACGGAAGTTCCTGTCATTGAACCGGATGCATTCGGTGAATGGGTGTCCCGTGCCGAGGCGGGGTTGATCGCTCGGTTGCGGGTTGCAAAGGGAGAACCGGCTTTCCGAAGATGGTACTGTCAACGCGGACGCGTGTCGGGGTGATCGTCCCGGGTCGCGTCTGCACTGGTGATGGAACGGGAATCGAAGAAGACATCAGGAAAGGGAACGAACATGCAGTTCACGCGTTTCGGGATCGGTCGGGGTCGTTCGGGGCGGCTGCTCGCTTGGTCGCTTGCGGTGGGCGCGGGCGTCGGGGTGGTGGCGGTTGGATCCGGTTTCGGCTCGTTCGAGGAAACCCGCGCGGCCCAGCCTGCCCAGCCGGGGCAAGCCGAAACACCGCCGCAGCGGGGCGCGCAGCCTGATCTCGGGGCGATGTTGGTGCAGGGTCTCAAGGAGACCGAAGGGTGCCTGGGCGTGGACGCGGCCCAGTTCCAGAGCGGGAAGAACACGATCGTCGCGTGGTTCGAGAACAAGGCTGCGGCGGTGCGGTGGTACCACTCTCCGGTGCACGCCCGGCTGCTGGGCGGGATGGGCGCGAACCCTGAGGATGGTGAGCCGCTGAAGCATGTGACCGACGAGAACACGCCGATCATGGTGATGGCTTCGATCTCGTTCGGGGGCGAGCCCGCGGTGCCGGGGAGCATGATCCCGTTCAGCCAGATCTCGATCGAGATGTACGCGCCGCTGCCGGGCGGTGCGTCGATCAACGGGCGGCTGGCACCCAAGGCGTTCGAGGTTCCTCACCACCGGGTCCTCGGGGAGTAAGTCCGGAGCGGCTTCAGGGCCGGGGAGCGTGGGCGTCCGTCGACCGCGGCGGACGCTCCCTAATCTCCCGTCATGCCCGTCACCCACCTGAGCCCCGCGATCGCCTCGAAGCTCGAAGAGCTCGGGACGCAGTACGCAGCGCTCGGGCGGCAACTCGAGGACCCCGCTGTGCTCGCGGACCATCGGGCGGTGCGGGATCTGTCGATCAAGCGCGCGGCGCTCGCGCCCGTTGCGCAGGGGTACGCGCGGTACCGCGGATTGCTGGACGAACTCGCGGAGCTCCGCGCGGCTCTGGACGGCGACGACGCGGAACTCGCGTCGCTCGCGGGTGAGGAGATTCCTGAGGTCGAAGCCGCGGCGGAGGCGGAGATCGAGGCGGTGAAGGCGGCGCTGGTGCAGTCCGACGAGCGGCGCGTCGGTTCGGTGATCCTCGAGGTGCGTGCGGGGACGGGGGGCGACGAGGCGGGGCTGTGGGCCCGCGACCTGCTCGCGATGTACGAGAAGTACGCGTCGGCCAAGGGGTGGGCGTGGGAGACGCTCGACCTCGTGGTGGACGACGGCGTGGGCGGCGTGCGCCACGCGGTGGTGAATGTGCGCGGGGACGGGGTCTGGTCGGAACTGGGCTTCGAGGCGGGGGTGCACTCGGTCAAGCGGGTGCCCGCGACGGAGACGCAGGGGCGGATCCACACAAGCACCGCGACGGTCGCGGTCCTCCCCGAGCCCGAGGCGGTCGAGGTGAGCATCGACTGGGCGAACGAGGTGGAGGAGCACATCACGACGGCGCAGGGCCCGGGCGGGCAGAATGTCAACAAGGTCGCGACCGCGGTGCACCTGGTCCACACGCCCACGGGGGTCGAGGTGCGGATGCAGGAGACCAAGAGCCAGGCCCAGAACCGGGAGAAGGCGCGGCGCCTGCTGACGGCGCGGGTGTACGAGATCGAGCGGGCGCGGGCGGAGGCGGAGCGGTCCGCGGATCGGAAGAGCCAGATCGGGACGGGTGAGCGGAGCGAGAAGGTGCGGGTGTACCGCTACCAGGACGGGATCGTGGCGGATCAACGCCTGAGCACCAAGTTCCAGAAAGCGAGCGTGCTCGACCAGGGCGAGCTCGGGCCGATCATCGGGGCGCTTCTCGAGCAAGAGACCGCGAGACGGCTGGCGGCGCTGTGACGGATGCGGGGGTGGCAGATGCGTGATCGGACTCGGTTTCTTTCATTTGTGGCGATCGCTGCCTCGGTGTTCCTCACGGGCAAGGTCCGGGCCGCGGGAAATGAGCCGCTTCGCGTCGTGACCTACAACATCCGCTTCGGCTCCGCGAATGACGGCCCCGATTCGTGGGCGCTGCGGCGTGCCAAGGTTGCCGAGACGATCGCGGATCTCGACGCCGACATCGTCGGTCTGCAGGAGGCGTTGCCATTCCAGATCGCGTTTCTGCTCGAAGGATCGTCCCGCTACGCCGCGACCGGGGTGAGCCGGGAGGACGGGCGCACCGACGGGGAGGCGAGCCCGATCCTGTTCGATCGCACGCGGTTCACGCTTGCTGATGCGGGGACCTTCTGGCTCAGCGACACGCCCGACGAGGCGGGGACGAACACCTGGGGCGCGGCGTGCAACCGGGTGTGTTCCTGGGCGAGGCTGGTTGATCTGTCGTCGGGTGAGGCGTTCGTGGTGCTGAACACGCACTGGGACCATGTGAGCCAGGCGGCGCGGGAGAAGAGCGCGGCGTTGATCCGGGCCCGCGCGGTCTCGATCGCGTCGGGGGATCGTGTCGTCGTCATGGGCGATCTGAACGCGGCGGAGGGCAACCCGGCGCTGGCGGTGTTGCTCGGAGACGCCGGGGGCGGCGCGCGCGGGGAAGCGCGAACGATTCGCTTTGTCGACACCTACCGCGTTGTCCATCCGGAGGGGCGTGCCGGAACTTACACGGGATTCCGCCTCGACAGCGACGGCGGAACCCGCAAGATCGATCATGTGCTCGCGGGTCCGGGCTGGAAAGTGCGTGGCGCGGGGATCGACCGCCGGATGATCGGCGGTCGATACCCCTCGGACCACTTCCCGGTCTGGGCGGTCCTTACGCCGGCTGAATGAACAATTGCCCTTCGCGGCGCGGGCGGACCGATCACGGGCAGCCCGCGAGGAACCAGTCGATGAACAGCAGGACGTCGGCGAGGTCGAGCACCCCGAACGGTTCGGCGATGTCCGCATCCGCGCTTGCGGCGCCGAACGCAGCGACGAACGCGACGACATCGTTCAGGTCGAGCACGCCCTCCGGCGGCGCGAGATCGGCACCCAGGCACCCCCGGTGCACGATGACGACCGCGACGATGTCCATCCCGTCGGGGTCGGGCTCGTGGATGACATCGAAGTAGCTATCCGATCCGTCCGCGTAGACGACGCGTTCGAACGCTCCGGTGATCTGCGGCGCGCGGATGACTTCGAAGCGGGTGCCGATCGGATAGTCCAGCGGGTCGAAGTCGCCCTCGCGACGCACGACGATCGCGTTGTCGGCCGCGAGCGTCCCGGTCACCTCGATCACATCGTGCTCGATCTCGGGGATCGTGCCGCCCAGCGAGAGATCGAACTTTCCGCTGCTCCCGAAGGTGACATCGCCTTCGATCACGGCGAGACCGGGCGATCGTGTGACGCCGATCCAGCCGTCGTTGGTGAAGCTGCCGGTGAGGGTTGTGCCCGCACCGATCCAGACGCGGAGGGTGTTGTGCAGGTCGTTGGTGAAGGCGCGGTCGCCGATCACGGTCAGATGCCCTTGGTTTGTCGTGAGCGTTTCTTCGATGGGAAGCAGTTTCACGATCAGGCTCGAGTCCGCGCCCTCGATCGTGATGCTCGCCTGGTTGGTCTGCAGGGGCTGCTGTGCCTCCAACTCGAGCGTCGCACCGTTGGCTGCGAGCCAGTCGCCTGCGGTCAGCGTGCTCCCCGAAATATCGGCGGCGTTCCTGATCTGGAGGGTGCCCGAGTGGGCCTCGACCGCGCCGGTTTCGTTGCTGAACACCGGGTTGATCCGCGAGAGCCCTTCGCCCGCCTCTTTGGTTACGAGCCCGGTGTTGGTCATGGTCTCGCCCCCGTGGCCGATGTCGGTGATATCGCCATCGCCGACGAAGCGATAGATCCCCGCGTTGAGGAATGTCTCGGCTTGGAGAAACCCGTTGCCCTCGTGCCGCATCGTGCCGTAGTTGTTGACGGTGACGTCCCAGCTCACGCTGTGGTTCACAGGATCGACGATCGCGTCGCCGTTCCCGTAGTGGTCGGCGATGTCATCGACGAGGACCATCTCTCCGAAGAGGTTGACGGTGCCCGAGCGGTTGTAGTAATCGCCGAACCCGCCCCATTGCCACTCGCCGCCGTTCAGCACGGTCAGCGTATTGCCGTGCAACTGGATCTCCCCGGGAGGTCCCCAGGGCACATAGGTGTCGAGGATGAGCGTGCCGACTTCGGCCGAGCCCGGGACCTCAAGGAGGCTGATGCCGTAGGTGAGCAGGGCGTCGTCGGCGCTGCCCGGGACCGCGTTCTGGTCCCACGCGAGCGGATTGCCCCAGTGGTCGTGGTGCCCGTACCCGTGCCAGTAGAGATCCCCGGATGCCAACGAACCGGCGATCCCGAGCGTGAGGCCGCAGCGAAGGACGATCGAGCGAGACATGGCTTCCTCCTCTCCGAGGCCGCGGTCCGCTCGAACGACGGTGTGCCGGGCGGGCCCGGCTCAACCTGTATCGCGATCAGAATTCTAGAACCGATCGCCGCGTCCGCCGCCGGAGAGGCATGAAAACAACGGGTGTTACTCACGCGAAGCGCTGTTCCGATGAGGTGGGGTCCTGCTCGGAACACGAGCAGAGCGGTCGCGCAGTCGCCGGGATTCGCTCAGGGGCATCCGCCGAGGAAGGCGGTGACGAACGCGCTGATATCCGCGAGGTCGAACACGCCCGAGGGTGGCGCGAAGTCCGCGATGGGGTCCTGGTTCGTGAAGCCCTGCACGAACGCGCTGATGTCCGCGAGATCGAGGACGCCGAAGGACGGGGCGATGTCCGCGTCGTTGCATCCCGCGGGGCCTGAGAGCACGATGCCGTCGCCGCTCGGGCCTCCCAGCGCGATCACCTCGCTGTCGGGCATCAGGTCATCGACCCAGAGGTAGTTGGCGAGATAGACAGGCTGGGATTCGCCGAAACGGAGATCGCTGAACATGCAGAAGGTGGATGCCAGCGGATTGGGAACGGGATCGCCTGTATCGGGATCCGGGTTGATCGTGCCCTCGGAGAGCGCCCAGGGGCTGGGGAAGTTGCCCCACGCGGCCCAGTCCGCGGGGTCGACCGCTTCCCCGTCCCCGAAGAACTGCTGCCCGGGGGTCGGGTCGACCGCGTTGTAGACCCAGTCGCTGAGGATCTCGCCCACCAATTGGCCGTTCAGGAAGACGCGGCTGCGGGCGCTCTGGAACTCGTCGGAGACGATCGCGAGACGGAACCACTGGTCGGGCTGGATCGCGATCGGGAGCGGGTTGTCTCCGAAGAAGTCGTCACCGTCGCTTGTGTACACGACGACGGGGGATCCGTTCTGGTATCGGATCCACAGATCCGCGCCGCTGTCGTTGTTGTGCTGGTCCTGCAGCAGCGCGACGAGGCCCTGGTTCGGGATGGTGTTGGCGGGGAAGTCCGCGTACCACGAGGAGGACGGGATGAGCATGTCCCAGATCATGGTCCACTGCCCGATGAATCCCCCGGGGTAGTCCGGCTTCGCGGCGGGGTAGACCGCGAGCCCGATGCCTCGGCGGAGCGCGTCGTTCGTCGGGTCGCTGAGATTCCGCGCGGGGCTTGTCAGGAAGACACCCGTCTCGATCCCGCCCGGTGCGGGCAGGCCCGCGGAGGCGGTGTCGGTGAACGAAGACTGGGCCGCGGTCACGCCCGTGGGGGTCCCGGGCGCGGGTGTGTCCTCGTTGCCGATGCCTCCGAGGATGGTCCCGAACGCGGGATCGTCGAGGAAGCGGATGGCGCTGTTGTCCGAACCCGGCGCGGGGGCAAAGCCGCCCTCGAAGTGCCATTCGGTGAGCTGGCGTTCGCTGGGCGCCCAGGTCGCGAGCGTCGCGGTCCCGCTCTGGAAGTCGAGCGTCGGGGTGAGGAACCCGAGGTTGGAGTTGATGTCGCGCACGGCGAAGGTGACCACGCCCGCCGCGTCGATCGTGACCTCGAGGCGGATATCGAGTTCGGCGCCGAACGCGCCGCCCTGGAAGCGCTCCTGCCAGACCGTGATCCCGTCCGGCGCGAGGCCGCCCTGCTGGTTACGGATCCACCCGCTCAGCAGCCTCGAGTTGCCCGGCTGGAGTTGGTCGAGCAGGTCGGTCAGCAGGACAGGGCTCCCGAGCGGGGCACCAAAGATCGGGTCGCGGAGCTGGAGCAGCCCGTTGATGCCGAACGCGTATCCGCCCGCCTCGTTGATGAAGCTGTCGGATCCCGGTGCGGGGTTGTTCAGCGAGTCCCGCGTGATATCGGGGGGGGACGGAAAATCAACGACGACGCCCGTCAGGTCAACCCCGACGCTGTCGGATTGGGCGATCGCGATGCCCGAGAAGACCGCGAGACAGACCGGACCCAGAAGACTGCCCTGACGCATTGCTCTCGCTCCTTCTCCGCGCCTTCGCGCGGCCTCCGTCCCCGCAGGGTGGCTCCGGGCTGCCCGGTTGTAGGGGATCACGAGGTATGGTAAAACAAATTTGCCGAGGCCGTGCGGGGGAACTCAGAAGCCCGCCCGGCGGTCGATTCTGGGAAAGGCGGCGTCGAGATGATCCACTCTGCCCGACGAGCGGCGTTCACGCTGATCGAGTTGCTCGTCGTCATCGCGATCATCGCGCTGCTGATCGGGATCCTGCTCCCCGCGTTGGGCAAGGCGAGGCAGACCGCGCAGCGGGTCGCGTGCCAGGCGAATCTCAAGCAGCTCGGTTTGGGCGGTCAGCTTTACGCGAACGACACGGCGCGCGGCGTGTTCCTCCCCGCGTTCCTGCCTTTCGAGGACAACCTGGGCTGGCTGTATCCGAATTACATCGATACGCCCGAGGCGGGCGTCTGCGCCGCGACGGTCAACCGCGTGCGCGCCGACCTGACCGCGGACAACCAGCAGCACCCCGACTATCCCACGGGCGGGCTGGGTGTCCTGAATGCCATTCTCGCGCTCGAGGGGCGAACCGACTTTGTTCTCGATCTCTACCGCACCGCGACCGACGCGGGTGACGACGACGGGGGGCACAGCTACGAGACCTTCATGTGGCACGCGCCGGGGCGGTACCCAGACGGGCAGACCATCGGCTACGGCGGGCACGGCAGCACCTGGGATCAACTCGGGTTCCGCGCGCCCGGTCAGCCCACGGGCGTGATCTGGTTCGACGACCCCTACCAGAAGCTCAAGACCCTCAACAATGTCATCAGCCCGAGCACGATGCTGCTCTTCCTTGATTCGGACGCGGACGGCACGGTCCCCTCCGAGTTCCAGGGGTATGTCGATGCGCTCGGGATCGCGTTCCGCGACGGAGACCCGAACTGGCCCAACGAGTGGAACAACCACGGCAGCGCCGGGATCAATGTCGCCTTCGCGGACGGGGGCGCGCGCTGGGTGCCGACGGGTCCTGCGCTCATCGAAACTTACCTCGATTCGCACGAGGACTTCAGCGCCGACGATGGGTCGTTCCTGCGGAACAAGTTGCTCGAACTGACCGACTGGCAGTGGCGCGAGATCAACGACCCGAGGTCCGGGCGACGCATCCCGGAGATCTTTCGCCAGCCCTGACGGGACCCGCACGCCCGCGTTCCCGGGACTCGTTAAGTGGTGCCTCGTCGGCGTCTCGAGTTTTCCCCAAGATCTCCCGGCGGAGCATCGGGTGCCGCGGCGCGGTGTTCGAGCGATCGGGTTGTGCTGTGCCTTCACCCGATCAGGCGGTGCAGGCGCCCAGATCGTGGAGGGCGGGCTACGCAGTTTCCGTCGTGTCACGGACGATGTTGTCCTCGTTGCTCAAGTCCGCGTTGCTCCGGGTCGATAGGCCCCGCGATGCCGGGGGACGAACCCTCCGCTGCGCGTGTCGTCACCGAGCCGGAGCGAAGCTATGGAACAAAAGACGCAGAAGAAGACCTTGGGCGTGTCCTTCCGGATTATCGCCACGACCGTGGGGATTCTCGTTGCGGTCGTCGCGATCAACTATGTCATCTTCGCGAAGGGGTACCGCGAGGACGCGGAGAAGGCG
>MDTD01012111.1_pt1 | contig 26156 bp, 26 predicted proteins | sample 811221 | NCBI WGS metagenome assembly MDTD01 (sample SAMN05326646, study PRJNA326480) | marine metagenome | isolation source: seawater | place: Pacific Ocean: South West | collected 2011 | reverse complement strand
GGGCTCTTTTTGGTCTCCAAGCTTGTAGTAGTCTTTTCTGAGCCCAATCTTTGAAAATCCACTTTTGGTATAAAATGCTTGTGCTCCTGAATTTGATTCTCTAACTTCGAGGATAATTTTTTTAAGTTCGTAAATTTTGCATCTGTTATTTAGTATTTCTAGCATATACTTACCGACGCCTATTTTCCTGTAATCTGGAAGCACACAAATATTTTGTAAATGGCACTCGTTCAATACTTTAGTTGCCATGCAAAAGCCTATTACTTTTCCTTTAGTTACTATCACAAAGCTAAGAGTCCTCGAAGACAGGACAGATTTAAATGTCTCATCTTTCCATGGAGTAGGATTTGATAACCTCTCAATTTGAATTACATCCTCAAGGTGATGATCAGAGAAGTTTTCTATTATGTAATTATTAGCCTTTAAAATTTGGTTTTCTCTTTTCAACAAAAGCCAACACACCCTCTAGGTTATCAGGACTGCCAACAAAGTCTTCTTGTGCTTCAGCTTCTTCATCAAGGTTTTGTAAATAAGAGCGGTCAAATCCGTCACGCATAAGGTTTTTTGTTTTACCAATTGCTCCTGGCGCAAATTCTGCATAGTGCTGTGCTAACTTAAGTGCTTCCTCAAATGCTTTGCCATCTTCAACGACTTCAGAGCAAATACCAACATCAAGACACTCATCTGCATAAACCCTCTTGGCTTCTGCAGCCATTCGAAAAGCTTTTTGGTAGCCGACTGCTCGTGTTAGTAACCAGTTGGTACCACCATCTGGAATTAGAGCTATTTTTGAGAAACCGACTTGGAAGAAACTAGATTTATTCATAACAACCACATCACAGCTCAGCAAAAACGCGCAGCCAATGCCGGCACATGGTCCCTCCACTGCTGCAAAAACTGGTTTATCCATTTTAATTAGATTTCCTAAGCCAATATGGTAGCCATTATGAAGAGATTCTTTTACGGAGATAGCTGATTCCAAATCGTCTGAACTTGAAAACTCTGTTAAATCAGCACCAGCACAAAACGAATCGCCTGATCCAGTCAGAATTACCGCTTTATACTTTTTGTCTTTTGCTTTTTCAGTGCAATCATTAATCATTAAGACAGTCTCTCTATCAAGAGCATTTCTCTTCTCTGGTCTATTGATTTTTATTACTGCAACTTTTCCATGTTCTTCAAATAAAACTTTAGATTCACTCATCGGCTACCTCCGCAATCAAAAAATTATTTACTTTAGAAATGACTACTCCAGAATTTTTGTCATCATCTCTATTGAATTTTATTACAGGATTAGAATCTTGTCTCGATTCAAAAAAAGATTTTTGAATTTCTTTCATCTGTGATTCGTTTGGTACAGCATGAGATAAATCTGATAACCATAGCCTTATAAGCTCTGATCTAAAAAATGGATCATAATTTTCTAGCAAGCTTAATGAGAGATTTTGGTCTTCAGTAACTTTTTTCAATTCCTCCCTTATAAAGGCTTCATAAAGAGCATTTTGTTCTCTAGCTAATCTTGTCATTCTGCTAACATTTTTTTCAATACTATTCCATTTACTTTTAATCAAAGGGACAATATTTTTTCTAATAAAGTTTCTGCTGTAACCATCATCATCATTACTTTCATCCTCCACAAAACTAACCTCAGCTTTTTTAAGGTAGTTAAGGATCTGATCCTTTGAAATATTTAATAGAGGCCTAATTAATAGAATATGGTTATGCTTTTGCACTCTACCCATTCCTGAAAGACCCTTTAATGCTGTCCCTCGAAAAATTCTAAAAAGAATAGTTTCAACCTGGTCATCTGCATGATGTCCTAGAATTATTGGGGTATTTGCTGGAAAATTTTGAAATATTTTTCTTCTTTCATTCCGTGCAGCTGCTTCAAACCCTTGTCCCTCCTCATTAATTTCTACATTTTCAGAGATAAAATTGATATCTCTGCTACTGCAAAAATTTTTGCAGTGTATTTCCCAGAGATCAGAGTTTTTACTTTTTTTATGGTTTATATGCAGGGCTGTAATTTTTGATTTATCTTTCGTATTAGCCATTGTTGCTAAGAGAGACAAGGTTGAGTCAGCGCCTCCACTAAAAGCTACAACAATTTGTTTTGAATCTTGAAGAATCTTCTTCTCAGATGGATCAAAAAAATTCATTAAACACCGATATTAATAAATTTTTCGTATCTTTTAGCCGTTAAGTCCTCAATTGAAAACTTGCTGAGCTTCATTAACTCAGTTAAGAAAAATTTTTTCACGCTTTTATAGGTTTCTTGATGGTTTCTGTGTGCTCCTCCTATGGGTTCCTCAATAACATTATCAATAATATTGAGCTTGCTTAGATTGCCTGCATCAAGCTTAAGTGCTTCTGCTGCCTGTTCTGCATTTTTTGAAGTTCTCCATAGAATTGAAGCGCATGCTTCAGGAGAAGCAACCGAGTATATTGAGTACTCAAGCATTGCAACTATGTCGGCAAGGCCTATTCCAAAACCCCCACCAGAACCGCCCTCACCAATTACTAGGTTTATAATTGGTGTCTTTAGATCCGACATTACTTCTAAACTTTTAGCAATTGCTTCATGTTGACCTGAATATTCTGCCTTTACACCTGGGTAAGCACCAGGAGTGTCAATCAAGGTTATAACTGGAAGATTAAATTTTTCTGCTAATTTCATTAACCTATTTGCTTTTCTAAATCCTGATGGGTGTGGCATTCCAAAATTTCTTTTGACCCTCTCTGAAGTTTCTCTTCCTTTCTCGTGCCCAATTACTACTACTGGATATTTCTCTAAAAATGCAAAACCGCCTACTATGGCATGATCGTCATCACCTAGGCGATCCCCATGAAATTCTTCAAATCCATCAAATACATTCTGAAAATAATCTAATGTATGAGGACGATTTGGATGTCTAGCTACCAGGACTTTTTGCCAAGGCGATAAGGTCTTATATATTTTTTTAGTTTCCTTTTCAGCCTCTATCTCGAGGCGATTCAACTCCTTGGATAAATTTTTTGGTGGTGGTACAGCCTTTTTAAGCTCTTCAATCTTTTCAAGACATGTATAAATTGGCTGTTCAAAATCTAGGTATTGGTCCATCTTTAAAAAAGGGTATAATTTTCTTCTCCAATAAGTTCATTCAACTTTTCGAAGGTACTATCCTCAAGTGAAATCTTGAAAGAGTCAACTTTTATTTCAGTAGAAAGATTTTTTTCAGGATCTTTAAACTGAAATATTACGTCAACACCATCGGGTGAATTTAATTCCTCGAATTGCTTGAAACTTCCATTTGCCAAATTTTTCAAAGATTTTATTGGTAAAGTCAGCTTTATGTAAGAGGTTACAGAAGCTCTGGAGGAGTCTATTGACATTATATCTGTTGCTCTGACCTTGATTCCAACATCTTCAAGGTTTTCTCTTCTATAATCATCTGCAGAAATTATTCCCTTAATCATCACAACTTTATTTTCCTTGAATTGATTTCTTTTTTCTTCATGCAGATCATTGGGTACAGATACATCTATCACACCTGTTTCATCAGAAACCTCAAGAAATACATAAATATTTGATCCTTTCCTTACAACCCTCTTATGATTTATTAAAACTGGTATAAATTTCTCTGAACTTGTGGTGCTAAGTCTATTAATTGGTTTAAGTCTTGAGGAAAGTGTTGGTCTTAAGAGAGATATAGGATGCTGACTAAAGTAGAATCCAAATGACTCTAATTCCATTTTAAGTTTTTCAGAATCAGTAAAATTTTTAATTTCTAATTTTGCAATCTTAAGATCCTCATTAGAATCAAACATTTCCATTACACCTGATTCTTTAGATTTAAACTTCTGTTCTGAAGCTTCTAAATAGCTTCTGATTGATGAAATTGCTAAATCTCTTTTACATATACCATCAAATGCTCCAGACTTAGCTAGACTTTGAAGAGCTCGAATGCCACCTTTCCTTAAGTCAACTCTTGAGGCAAAATCCATTAAGTTTTTGAAAGGTCCTGATTCCCTTTGTATACAAATCTCATCAATGAATTTAGTGCCAACATCTTTGAGAGCAGCCAAGCCATATTCAATTTGATTTTTATTATTAACTATAAAATTTGAACACGAATTATTTATATCTGGAGGCAGTATATCAATGCCCATTAAACTGCAATCTTTTACATGTGGTTCTAATTTATCAGTTTTATCTTGTTCTGATGACAGTACGGAAGCTATGAAGTGTGATGGATAATGTGTTTTGAGATAAGCAGTTTGATATGCAATAAGCGCATATGCAGCAGAATGTGATTTATTGAACCCATAGCCAGCAAATTTTTCGATGTTATCAAAAATTTCAACAGCTTTTTTTTCAGGGATATCATTATTTTTACATCCAGATACAAATGTACCTTTTTCCTCTTCCATTACATCCGCTTTTTTCTTTCCCATTGCTCGTCTAAGATTATCTGCATCACCAAGACTATAGGATGCTAAGACCTGCGCAGCCTCCATCACTTGCTCTTGGTATACAAAAACACCATATGTTTCGTTAAGAACTTTTTTAAGTGATGGGTGCTGATAAGAAATACTATCTCTACCATTTTTTCTATTGATATAGTCATCTGCCATGCCGGAATTTAATGGGCCAGGTCTATATAATGCAACGAGTGCAACGATATCAGAAAAATTTTCTGGCTTCATGCGCTTAATAAGGTCAATCATTCCACTAGATTCAAGCTGGAATATACCTTTTGTTTTTCCCGAACTTAATAACTCAAAGACTTTTGGATCCTCAAAAGAAATTGATTTAAGCTTAAAATTTGGGTCAATTTTTTCCACTGATTTAACTGCATTATTTATAACGGTTAAAGTTCTTAACCCTAAAAAATCAAATTTAACCAAGCCAACATCTTCGACATCATACATATCCAACTGTGTGGCCATAGAGTTTGTTTCGGAATCAAAATGTAGTGGTGTGAATTCATGGATATCATGAGGAGCTATTACTACTCCTGCAGCATGTTTGCCAATACTTCTGGCACAGCCTTCAAGTTTCAATGCAAGATCAATAACTTCTGCAGCTTCGTCATTTTCTTCAATCAAGACTTTCAATTCATCAGAATCTTCGATAGCCTCATGCAATTTGATTCCGGGTGTTAATGGAATCATTTTAGCTATCATATCTCCAAAACCATATGGCTTTCCAAGTATTCTTGTTACATCTCTTGTGACACCTCTCGCTGCCATTGTGCCAAGAGTGCCTATCTGTGCTACAGATTTTTCTCCGTATTTCTTTTGAACATATTCAATAACTTTATCCCTTCCCTCAATACAAAAATCAATGTCAAAATCGGGCAGGGATGGTCTTTCAGGGTTAAGAAATCTCTCAAAAAGTAGTCCATTTTTAAGTGGGTCTAGAGAGGTAATCGAAAGTACAAAGGCTACTAGAGATCCTGCACCAGAACCCCTACCGGGACCCACAGGGATATACTGATCTTTTGCCCAACTAACAAAATCCATCACAATAAGAAAATAGCCTGGGTAACCTTTATCTATGATTATCTCAAGCTCCTTTTGAAGCCTGTCAGTGTATATTTTCTGATTAAGATCAGGATTGTCCTTTAGGTAGGTCTGAAGTTTTTCCGAAGCAATATTTTTTAAATGATTTTCAAGACTATCTGAATTTTCTACTTCATACGATGGAAGGTAATAATCACCCTCACCAACTTCTAAGTTACACATCTTTGCAATAATAGTTGTATTGTCCAATGAATTTTCGGGATGAATTTTTTTCATTTCATCATAGGTTTTGAAATATTGTTCAGTAGAGACATTTGAATTGCTTGCCTCGTCTTTAAGAAGAGATGAATTATTTATTGCTACTTTTGCTTGATGAGCTAAGTGATCATCTTTATTAATGAACAATACATCATTTAGAGCAGCCAATGGAATTGCTTTTTTGCAGGCAAGTTCTGCTATAAGTCCCATGCTATTTGAATACTCCTTTTGGTAACAGGTTGCTCCAACAAATAGATTTCCATTAAAGGCTGAACTAAAACGTTCCATCTTTTCTTCAATACTTATTGGTTTATTTAATATGTTCCTCTGAAAATCGAGTGCATCTGCGGGCAATATGCAAACAAGATCATTTGGGTTAGAGGTAATTGTTGATTCTAAAATATATTTTTCACCTCTTTCAGACATTAAAAATGATTCAGTGCTTAATGTGAAAAGTTTTTCTAATCCTTTCTTGTTTTTAGCTAATAATAAGACATTTGATTTTTCGCCATCGCCTCCTTTAATATCTAGATCAATACCACAAATTGGCTTTATTCCTGAATTTATTGCGTGCCTATAAAATTTAACTAAACCGAAAAACCCATTCTTATCAGTTAATGCTACTGCTTGCATGCCATTATCTTTTGTTGTTTGTATTATGGTCTTCGGATCAGGCAAGCCTGAGTTGATACTAAAATGAGATTTCACTTGGAGATGAACAAAGTTAGGCATTATTAAATTTTAAAACTTTTTCGGTGAATCTCAGATAGTCCATAGCGAGAAATTGCTGTTTTATGCTGTGGAGTTGGATATCCTTTATTGCTCTCAAAAGAATAAACTGTATATTTCTTTGCGTATATTTTCATCAAGTAATCTCTGTAAACCTTTGCAAAAACAGACGCAGCTGATATTTCTTGGATTAAGCTATCGCCCTTAATTAACGATTCACCATTTTGTATTCCCTCAGGAACATGAGATCCATCAATTAGGACTCTTTCAGGAGATATTGGTAGATTGTTTAAGGCTCTAACCATAGATATATGCGATGCTTTCAAAACATTGAAGTAATCAATTTCTTTTGGAGTAGCTACACCTATTGAATAATAACAATTCTGTTTAATAAGGTTGTATTGGATTCGACGGTTTTTCTCAGAAGTTTTTTTTGAATCTTTAAAGATTACTTTGTCTTTAAAATCGCCTAAAACAACAGCAGCAGATATTATTGGTCCTGCTAAACAACCCAAACCTACTTCATCTATTCCTGCAATCATGATGGAGTCTTTCTGTGAAGTCTTTAAAGTTAGGTAAGTTAATTTTATTTTTTGTCTCTTTAATAGATTTTAAAACATTACTTCTATTGTTAATTAAATAATTTAATTCATTTTTAATATTTTCAGAAATAAAATCCCCCTGAATAAATTCTTTAAAAATTTCTTTACCAGAAACAATGTTGGGAAGTCCAATAAATTTTGTATTAACAAACATTCTTAACAGAAAGAAGTTTACGAAGTTTGTTCTATACACGATTGCTGATGGAACCTCCAAAAGCATAGCTTCAAGTGTTGCTGTGCCAGAACATACAACAGCAGCTGCTGATTGAGAGAGCATCTCCATTGAAGTTTTCAATGTTGGTTTAATATTTTTTTCGCTCTGTGTGTACTTTTCAACCAGCTTTTTATTCTGATTGTTGTAACATGGGATAACAGCATGATATTTTTTGTTTGAATTAAATGCATTGAATGAATCAATCATTATCTGTGTATTGCTATGTATTTCAGAGGCCCTACTGCCTGGAAGTAAACATATTAAATTTTTAGTCTTATTTTTTTTAAAAGATGTCGACTGTCTAACTAATGGATGGCCTATACAAAAGCTTGCTTTGTTAACATTTTCTGCAAATTTTTTTTCGAATTCAAATAGACAAAGCATGTAATCGATATATTTAAATTGTTTTTTTCTTCCTGATCTCCAAGCCCATACAGATGGGCATACAACATGAACGGTAGGTATACCTTTGCTTTTAAGTGCTTTATGGATACCGATATTGAAGTCAGGAGAATCTATACCTATAAAAAGATCAATCTTTTTTGATATAAACTTTTTGATAATACGAGTTTGATATTGTTTGATTTTTACATAGTTTAAAATAGGATCTATCAAACCCATTATTTCAAGTTCCTTTCTTTCATCTTCGACAGAGTATTTTTTCAAAGGGCCACTCCCCACTCCGATTACCTCAACTATATCGAATTTTTCATTCAAGCTCTCTATAAGCTCTGCGCCAAGTAAATCGCCTGAAGGCTCTGCAGAAACAATGCCTATCTTAAGTTTCAATTACCTAAGAATTCCTCTGGATGATGAATTAATTGATTCTATAAATAACTCAATGTGTTCATCTTTATCACATTCATTATTAATTTTTTGAATAGCGTCCTCAACTCTTAGACTGTCGCGAAAAAATATTTTATATGCTTTTTTAAGATTTGAAATCTCATTATTTGTAAAAGAATTTCTTTCTAGTGCAACAGAATTTAAACCAGCGGGTTTTGTAGGATTACCTGCAACTCTTACAAATGCTGGAACATCCATTGTAATTTGAGATCCCATTCCAGAAAAAGCAAATGATCCTAGTTGGCAAAACTGGTGAACTAAAGTATATCCACCAAGAGTGACATTATCTTTTAGAACAACATGTCCTGCTAATGCAGTGTTATCAACCAGAACGTTGTTATTTCCAAGAATGCAGTCATGTGCAATCATGACTCCTGGCATTATTAGGTTCTTATTGCCAATTTTTGTAGATCCAATTCCTGCTTTTGTACCTCTATGAACTTTAGAAAATTCTCGGAAGGTATTATTTTCACCAACTTCAAGAGTAGTCTTTTCCCCTTTAAATTTTAAGTCAGGAGTATCCTCTCCAACAATACAAAATGAAAAGAATTTATTTCCTTGGCCAAATCTACTTGGACCCCTAATGACGACATGAGAATTTAAAGTACAATTTTTTCCCAAAGTTACATTTGCCCCTATCACGCAAAATGGACCAATCTCTACACTGTCATGAATATCACATGATTCGTGCACAATAGAGGTTTCATGTATTCTAGCCATCTAAACTTTTATCTGCGCATAAGATATTTGCGGAGCATACCATTTTGTTTTCAACGAACGACTCTGCAAAAAATTTCCATACGCCTTTTTTTGAGGTTATCACTTTTGATTTAATTTTAATAATATCGTCTGGTAAAACTTTCTTTTTAAAACGAACATTGTCGATGCCAGCTAATAAATATACAGAATGTTTTGAAGCATTTTTTTTCATTATATGAGCTCCCAAAACTCCACAAGCCTGAGCCATAGCTTCAAGAATAATAACTCCTGGCGTTACTGGGATATTTGGAAAGTGGCCTTCATAAAAACTTTCATCCTTAGGAAATGTTTTTTCAGCAATAATCTCTTCGGAACTGATTTCAATGATCTTATCCAAGAAAAGGAATGGCTCTCTATGGGGCAATACTTTTTTTATTTGATCTTTATTCATTTTTTATTTTTCAAATTTGCTATAAACTTCAATGAATCTGAATGCTCTTGCATTGGCATTATTCCACTGTAAATACCTGCTTTTTTAATACTTTTCGTCACAAATGTGTGCGCTAGCACTGTTACTCCATTAGCAATATTCAGATGACCAGCAATGCCAACATGGCCACTTAATTGGCAGTTGCTTCCTATGGTTACACTTCCTGCGATTGCAGTTTGTGCAGCAATTGCTGTATTTTTACCGATTTGAACATTGTGTGCTATGTGAATTTGATTATCTAGAATTACTCCATCTGAGAGAACCGTATTTCCAAGCACTCCTCTATCAATTACTGTGTTAGCTCCTATTTCCACATTGTTTCCTATCTCAACGCCTCCAAGATGATGAATTTTACGCCATCCTCCCTCAACTGGGGCAAATCCAAATCCATCACTGCCAACAACAACTCCTGAATGAATTATGCAGTTATCTCCAATGTGAGTATTTGGATATATTGAAACATTGTCATGAATGCGTACGTTATTTCCAATTACACAATTTCGATTAATTACACTATTTTTTCCTATAACAAAATTTTTTCCAAAGCTACTCTCTACCTTATTATTTTTACTTTCATAAATTTGAAAAAATACATCAGTTAGTCGAGCAAATCCCAAGTATGGATCATCGACGATTATGAAGTTGAATTTCTCATTTATTTTTTTTGAAATTTGGGAAGTTGTTAGAATTGCTCCTGCATTTGAACTTAGGTTATTCAGGTTAACATCAGACTTAATGAAACAGATAGAGTTGTTATTACAAGAAGTGAAATCTTCTATGTTATGAATTTGTTTTTTTGGATCACCTTTTATCTCACCAGAAACAACTTTGCTCAGATGCTCTAGTGAGAAAAAATCCATTAAACCTATTCAGATTTGTCTGCAAGAGCTACATCTAATAAAGCTGTAACCTCGTCAGTAATATCTAAATCAGGATTTGCATAGAAAAGTGCTTGAGGAGAAACTACCATATCCATGTTTTTTGCATTAATAAGTTCTCCGAGAATTCTATTAAAATCTTCAGAAAGATCATTGATTACTGCTTGTTGTGCTTCCTGAGCTTTTGTCTGGAGTTTATTTGCAAGAAATTGAATATCATTTTGTTTGTCTTGCACTTTTTTCTGCATATCAACTTTTTGCTCATCGGAGAGAGTTTCAATATCCTGTTGAAATTGTTCAATCAGTTCTTGGCCCTCTGCCTGGAGAAGTTCAAGTCTTTCTCTATCGGCAATAAAGTCAGAATCTTCTTCAAGCTGTTTAAAAGAATCCTTTGCATATTGAGTGCTGAGCATAGCTCTTTCTGCATTCAACACGAATGTTCCCTCTGAGTATAGTGCTGAGGAAAATGCGGTTAATAAAAATAGTGATAGTGTCTTTTGTAAAATTTTCATAATTAAATCCCTTAAGACTGGCTATTTTATATAACTTTTTGCTAAGAATCGAGTTTTTTAGAATTTATTTCCTACTGTGAATTCAAATCTTTTTACTCGATCAAGTGAATCATTATTAAACGGTATTGCAAGATAGACGCTAACAGGGCCAAATGGAGTTATAGCGCTGCCTCCTAATCCATAAGAACCTCTTAACTCCTCAAAGGCTGGTTTGAAACATTGAGTTTGATAGCTTTGACAAAAAGTAGAGAAAACATTTCCTAAGTCTACAAAGAAGGCAGATCTAAATTGGTTTTGATCCTCAACAAATGGCAACTTAAAAATTAAGTTAAGGCTTGTTTCTAAAAGAACATTTCCTCCGATCGGTCTGTTGATTCTATATGTTGCATATTGGTTGTAATATGGGCTTTCAGGAATGCCATCAAAATTTGAATCCAATAGCGGAGGGCAGTAATCATTTTCAGAGTCGTACTCATAACATGGCACTGGAGTAATTCTTGGTCCCAAACTATTTGTCTCATACCCTTTTACGGAATAGGGTCCACCTGCATAGAAATTTTCAAAATACGGTGGGATTTTTGTATCGCCATAAGCTCCCGTGTAGCCCACCCTGCTTGCAGCTTTAAAAATAAAATCACCAAATAGAGGTTGGTAATACTCATTTTTAATATCTATTCGATAATAATTTAGAGTTGAGCCTGGTACAGTTGACTGTAGTGACACCTGATAGAGTGTTCCTTCGGTTGGAAAAATCCCTCTATTTAAAGTAACCCTAGTCCAATAACCTTGTAATTTAAATGTATCAAACTCAGAACCTTCACTCTCTAGAAAATCTAATATTTCCCTTGATGATAAACCTTGTTGTTGCAATTCAGTGTGATCATAGGCAATATTAAGTCCTAATCTTTGAATCTCAGAGATTGGGTATCCAAATGTTACTGCTGCTCCATAACTTGAAGTGTTGTAGTCAGTAAGACCAAATGCAGAATAATCAAATTCCCTTAAATTTACAGAGTAACCTCTACTAACACCATCAATGCTGTAATATGGATTTTCATAATTTAAAAAGACGTTTTTTGAGTAATCACTTACATTTGAACCTATTCCAACAGTATTACCACTTCCAAGAAAGTTTTGCTGTTGGATGTTGAAATTAAACGAGAAACCAAACTGGGAGTAACCAAATCCCCCAACCACATTACCGTATTGCTGTTCCTCTACATCAAAAACAACATCAACTAAATCCTCTTCTCCAGGTACAGGTACAGTTTCTACATTTACAGTCTTGAAATAGCCAGTTCTCTCAAGCAAAATTTTGGAATTTTCAATTTGCTGGTTTGATGCTGGAGCACCTTCAAATTGCCTCATTTCTCGTCGAAGCACTTCATCAGTGGTGAAATCATTACCATTAAAAATTATTCTTCTTGTGTAATTTTTTCTTCCTGGATTAAAAAGAAATGTAATTTCTGCGGATTTGTCCTCTTCATTTATTGTTGGAACACCTTCAACTTCAGCAAATGTGTAACCCTCATTCCCAAGAATGTTAGAAAAAAATTCCTCATAACTAGTTATGAGTGATTCGGAATAGTAAGAACCTTCAGGAATATTAATAAACTCCTCAAAGAAGCTCTTTTCTAGTGGCAAATCACCTGAAATCTTTGTATTGCTTACCGTATATTGCTCGCCCTCTTGAACAATCAGTGTAATGAAAAGCTCTTCTAAGTCATCACTTATTGAAACTTGAGAAGAATCTAAACTAAATTGTAAGTAACCTCTGTCTTTATAATAAGCCTCAAGATTTTCAAGATCCGTTCTTAATTTTTCTCTAGTATATTTATCATCATTTGTGAAAACTGATAAAAAAGAACCTTCGGAGAGTTCAAATATATTTTTAAGATCGTCATCAGAAAATGAATCATTTCCAATAATTTCAATTGAGGCAATTGCTGTTGAAGATCCCTCGTCAATCTCAATATTTATCTCAACCCTATTTCGTGGCCTTTGAATTTGTTCAACATCTACTGAAGCTCCATATCTGCCCTGCTGAGAATATTGAGCCTGTAATCCCTTTGTGATCATGTCTAAAGTTGCTCTTTTTAAAACGGAGCCTTCAGAAACGCCTTCAGATCCCAAAGCACCTAGAAGATCATTCGTTTCTATAGCCGAGTTTCCATCAATTGAAATAGCAGATATAGTGGGACGCTCTTCTACTTTCACAAAAAGCACGTTTTCTTGCGAAGAAAGCTCAATATCATCAAATTGTCCAGTTGCAAATAAAGTTCTAATAATCCTTTGGTAGTCTTTTGAAGTTATCCTATCCCCTATAGTTATGGGAATAGTATCTAGCACACTCCCTAGAGAAACCCTTTGTAACCCAACTATTCTTATATCTTCAACAACAATGTTTGCATTCAATAGCGATGAAAATATTGCTGCGGTTAATATCAACTTTCTCATATTATTCTTCCTACATCATTAATAATGACATAAATTGTTAAAGCTATTATCAATAAATAACTTAGATTGAAAAGTGCTACTTTTAGTTTCAAATTTATGGGTGATCCTTTAAGTTCCTCAACTAAGATAAACAAAAATTGCCCGCCGTCAAGCATTGGTAGTGGCAAAAGGTTAAATGCTCCAAGACTTATACTTAAAATTGCTAGTAGTAGCAGGTATGGGATCAAGCCGCTCGATAAAGAATCACCAGCTACTTTTGCTATCCCGACCGGACCACTCAGATTATCAAGACTCAAACTTCCTGTAAAAGTTCTAATCAGAAATTTGAATGTGTTGCTTATCCAAAAAAGTGTCTGATCAAAACCATATTTTAAAGAATCATAGAAAGTATTTCTATCAGGTATTAAGCTTATACCAAAAAACTCTCCCTCTATTTTAGCTGGCAATACAAAATTAAAATTATTTTCTCCTCTAAGTACTGAAATATAAAATCTCTGATCATATTGGTTAAGGATAGTGTTTGCTTGGATTACAGAAAATACGTTCTTATCATTAATCGCTGTGATTAAATCTCCTTTTCTCAAACCCGATTGAAAAGCAATGCTATTCTCCGAAACAGACGATATATAGGGAGAGTAGTCTACTAATGGTTGTAAATTAAAGAATGATGAAGGGCTTTGGTCTTGGGGAAATGATAAATTATTGACATCTTTATAGACTGAAAATTCTCTTTGATTTTCGTAGTCAAATAAGTCAATTTGAAATCTTCCTGTAAATCCAGAATTCTTAAAAAGTTCAATTTCAAGCTCTTGAGCATTCTTAATCGGTACACCATTTACATTTACTATCATGTAAATATTTTCCTCATTAGAGTCTACTAGTTTTGCAGATGTAACATCTGATTCTCTCGGCATAAACAAACCTACAAATGCAAAGATTACAAAAGCAAGTACAAAATTAAAGAATGGGCCTGCCAGCGTTACAAGACTTTTTTCTAATGCTGGCCTATTTGCAAGTACATATTTTTTGTCCTCATTTGAAAGTTGATTATAGTTACTAATATCTGAGGGGTCATGAAACGCAACATAACCACCAAAAGGGAGCGCTGAAAGAGAAAATTTTATGCCATCTTTATTTTTCCAATTAATTAGGTCAGGCCCAAAACCAATACTAAACTTAAGAATTTTAATTTTGAAATATCTGGCTACTGAATAATGACCATATTCATGAAATGTCACTAAGACTAAAAAAAGAACTACAACTCCTATTAAAATGCTCATTTAATTTCTTTAAGTTTTTCTTGAATCTCTGTGGTGTTAGCTATCAACATTTCAATAGAAGTTATTTCCTTCTTTTTAAAATAGTCATAATGCTCACGTATAAGATTATATATGTCCCCAAAGTTAATTTCCTTCTTTAAAAATTTTTTTACTGCAAAATCATTAACTGCTGCAAAGATAAGTCCCCTATTTTGTCCGTTTCTTATGATATCTTCAGTTATTTCAAGCAAGAAATTTCTATCTTTTGGGAATGGAGAAATACTAAGATCTGTAATTCCAGATGAAATATCAAATGAGAACTCATCATAAAGCGCCTCTAGTCTTTCATTGAACAATCCATAAGACAGAGGGAATGACATGCTTGGCGTAGAAATCTGTGCCTCAAACGAACCATCTACAAACTCAACTATTGAATGAATTAAACTTTTTGGCTCAATTAGTATCCCCAACTTTGCAAAATCAATGCTAAATAAATGATGTGCCTCAATTACCTCAAAACATTTATTTACCAAAGACGCTGAATCAATAGTAATTTTTGCCCCCATATCCCAATTAGGATGATTCAAAGCCTCGGCAGGAGATTTTTGTGTCACGTCCTCAATTGCAGATCCGTGAAAAGGGCCACCAGACGCCATGAGAAAAATCTTTTTAATTTTTCGATGATCAACATGTTTAAGAGATTGAAATATAGAATAATGCTCTGAATCTATTGGTATAATTTCCGTTTTATTTGAATGCACCTCCTCCATAATCACATTACCAAATATTACTAACGACTCTTTGTTTGCAAGCAAGATTTTTTTCCCTGATTTTGCAATCATGTAGGTAACATCGATCATCTGGAAACTACTAATTGCAGATAAATAAACATCACTTGGCTCTTCCTGAATTACTTTCAATAAATCCTCTTTATTGAGAATTAAATTTGTCGAAGGAAATTTTTTACAGTTAAATTCTTGTATTGCACTAGGGTCAGAGAAGAAAAGATATTTGGGCTTAAATTTTTCTAATGTTTCTTCTGCTTTTTTTAAATTCTTATTACATATAAAAATATGGTAATCATACTCTGACTTTCCCTGCAGAAGTTCAAGTGCTTGTGCCCCAATGGATCCAGTAAATCCAAAAATAGAAAGTTTTTTCATTTACCAAACCTTCTCTTTCTAGACTCAAAAGAATCTATAATTTCCTTTAGATCCCTTTCATTAAAATCAGGCCATAACTTTTCTGAAAAAAATAATTCACTATAACTTAAGTTGTGTAGAAGAAAATTGCTTAACCTTCTATCGCCACCAGTCCTAATAAATATATCAATATTAGTGTTTGATATCTGCGTATGTTTTATAAAATTTGATTCTGTCATCTCAATATTGTTTTTTACCATTTTCTTAAATGTCTCAACTATATCCCATATAGCTCCATAATTTAGTGCAATAACAAGTGTAAAATCTGAGAATTTTTTGGTTGATTCAATGCACTTTTTTATGCCCTTTTGAGCAGATGCAGGTAATTTTGATAAATCGCCTATGAATTCTAATTTCATCTTGTTTTCTATAATATCTGGCAACTTAACATCTACACCAAAGTTAATAAGGTTCATTAGTGCGTTTACTTCCTGGCTCTCTCTTGACCAATTCTCAGTTGAAAAGGCATAAACAATCAGCTTTTTTATTCCATAACGTTTTGATGCTTTAACTATATCGATTAAGGTTTCGATGCCTTTTCTATGGCCATGCGAGATTGGAAGGTTATTTGATTTAGCCCACCTTCGATTTCCATCCATGATGATGGCTGCTGTTTTAGACTTTGTCATTAAATTGTTAGAAGATCTTTCTCTTTAGATTCAAGAGTACTATCGATCTGTTTTGAAAAGTCATCGGTTATCTCTTGAATATCTTTTTCGGAGTCTGAAATATCGTCCTCAGTAAGTTCACCGTCTTTTTCCAGGTTTTTCATTGATGCCAAGGAATCCCTGCGAATATTCCTTATTGCAATTCGTGTATTCTCTGCCTCTGCCTTTGCTTTTTTTGTTAAGTCTTTTCTAGATTCCTCAGTGAGTGGGGGCATAATAATTCTAATCACTTCTCCTGCTACAGTTGGATTAATTCCCAAATCAGATTTTTGAATTGATTTGTCAATTTCCTGTACAAGTGACTTATCCCAAGGTGTAAGGCTTAAAGTTTTTGAATCTTCAACTGTTATGCTACAGCACTGATTAATAGGGGTTTCCGTACCATAATAATCAACCATTATGCCTTCAAGCATAGAGGGATTTGCTCTTCCTGTTCTAATTTTTTTTAAATTATCACTAAAATTGTTCAACGAGGAATTCATTCTAGATTTACAGTCATTGAGGATTTGCTCATATTTATCCATTTTCAAGTAGGGTTCCGATAGTTTCTCCTTTTACTATATCAAGTAATGCATTTTCTTTCTTAAAATTAAACACCTTAATCTTCATGTCATTATCTCTTGCTAATGTCAGTGCCGTAGTGTCCATGACCTTTAAGTTTTTTGATATTGCCTCTTCGAAAGAAAGTGAATTGTAGAACGTTGCTTTAGGGTTTAAATTTGGATCCTCGGAAAATACGCCATCAACTTTTGTAGCCTTAAGCATTAAATCTGCATTTATTTCAATAGCTCTTAGGCATGCTGCTGTATCGGTTGTAAAAAAGGGGTTGCCTGTGCCTGCCGTAAAAATTACAACAAAACCAGCGTCAAGTAGCTGCATTGCAATTCTTCTGTCAAAGTGTTCTACTACGCCAGGCATTGGAATTGCTGACATAACTCTCGTTTTAATTCCATTTCTTTCGAGTGAATCTCTTAAAGCTATGCCATTCATCATTGTTGCTAACATGCCCATATGGTCTCCAGCAACTCTATCAATGCCGGCTTGATTTAATTGCTCTCCTCTAAAAAGATTTCCTCCCCCTATTACTAGGCCAACTGCAACATTTAAATTGATAATTGATTTTATTTCATTTGACATGAAATGAAGGATTTCAGGATCAATACCTTGGACTTGTTTGCCAGCAACGGCCTCGCCACTATATTTTAAAAGTATCTTTGAATATGCAAGAGAGCTCACTCTCCTACTTTTCTCCTCATTATCTCAAGAATATTATTATTTAAGATAATTTCATGAATCTTCTGGTCTGGATTTTTAATGAATACCTGGTCAAGAAGAGAGTTCTCTTGTTTGAATTTGTTTATTTTTCCCAAAACAATTTTTTCTTTAATTTCGTCTGGTTTATTTTCGTTTTCAAGTGTTGCTAACGCTATTTCTTTTTCTTTTGAAATTATATTCTCATCTATTTGATCAGAACTTATTGCTAAAGGATTATTTGCAGCTATCTGCATTGCAAGGTCCTTACCAAGAACTTCGTTTTTTTCTGAGAGTTTTACTAGTGCCGCTAGCTTGCCATCAGTATGCTCGTATGCAGAGATGTGGCCATCTTTTGATTCTATCTTTTCGTAAAACGATATCTTAATATTTTCACCAATTTTTTGAATTATATCTAAAAGAGGCTGCTTAAAATCCTCATTCAGTTGATCTAAATCTGAAGGTTCAGAATTAATACAATGTGTCTTCAAGGGATCTAAAAATTTTTGGAAGTCTTGGTCTTTAGCTGCAAAGTCGGTTTCAGTATTTACTTCAACAATAAAAGAGGCGCTCTCACCATGGCCAACTAAAATAGAACCTTCATTTGTAGCTCGACCAGATTTTTTTTCTGCTTTAAGAACACTTTTCTTTCTAAGCACTTCGATAGCTTTGTCCACGTCGCCATTAGTCTCAACAAGAGCCGATTTACAATCCATCATAGATATGCCGGTTCTGTCTCTGAGTTCTTTAACGAGCTGTGCTGTAATCAATCTTTACTCCTTAGATGATTTTTTGGCTGCTGGTTTCTTGGTTGCTGTGGCTTTCTTGGCTGCTGGCTTCTTAGCTGCTGGCTTCTTAGCTGCTGTGGCTTTCTTGGTTGCTGTGGCTTTCTTGGCTGCTGGCTTCTTAGCTGCTGGTTTCTTGGCTGCTGGTTTCTTGGCTACTGTGGCTTTCTTGGCTGCTGTGGCTTTCTTGGCTGCTGGCTTCTTAGCTGCTGGCTTCTTAGCTGCTGTGGCTTTCTTGGTTGCTGGTTTTTTTGGCGCAGTATCTTTTTCTTCAGATGCTTTGACTTCGGGCACCACTTCAGCCTTCTCTTTTGGAGCTGAATCTTCAGTTTTTGCTGTTGATGTCGTTGGTGTATTTAAAGAGAAAACCTTAGGTCCTTTGTCACCATCAAGTTTTTGTACTAAGCCTTGCTTCCTTGCTGAATCTTGGCCCTCCATGATTGCTTCACAAAGAAGATCCAATATAAATTTAATTGTCTTAGAGGAATCATCATTGACAGGAATGAAATTTGATAGATTAGTTGGATTACTATTAGTATCAACTAAGCCAAAAACTGGGATACCCATTTTTAAAGCTTCTTTTACAGCGATAACTTCATTTTCCACATCAATTACAAAGAGTGCATCAGGAAGGCCTTTCATGTCTTTGACACCATCGAAATTCAGTGAAAGTTTTTTCATTTCTTTCTCAAGCATTACAGCCTCTTTCTTAATCATTCCATCTAATTCACCTGAAGACTTATTTTCCTCATATTCAAGAAGTTTATTTATAGGAATTTTAATGGTCTTCCAATTTGTTAGCATTCCGCCTAACCATCTGTGAGATATGTAAGGCATACCTGTCTTTTCTCCAAAGTCTTTTACATAGCCTGATGCAACTCTTTTTGTTCCAACTATCATTATTTTATTGCCTAGTGATGAGAGATTCTTAAATGTATCATATAACTCAAGTATTTTTTCTTGGGTTTTATACAGATCTATGATGTGAATATTGTTTTTTTCGCAAAAGATATAATCTTCCATATGAGGATTCCAGAATCTTTTTCTGTGTCCGAAATGTGCTCCTAACTCAAAGAGTTGTTCAATTGTAACTTTTGATTTGCTCATATAATCCTTTTAAAGGTCTGCATATAATATAAGATTTATGCCTTTCATAAAACCTTTTTGCAATATTTGCTAAGTTAATTCTGATAAGAAATTATTCGTCGATTTTTGATTGTAATTTCTCATTAAATCTTGAATATTCTTTGAATTGTCCTTGAAGGGACTTAAAAGCATCTTTGAGTTCTTTTTTTTGTGCTCCAGTAATTTTTGTTGGTGTCTCAACGACAACTCTTACAAACAAATCTCCTGTACTGCGACCATGAAGAGATCCTGCCCCCATACCTTTCAGTTTGAAAACTTTTCCCGTTTGAGTTTCTGGAGGAACCTTAAGTAAAACCTTTTTTGTTAAGGTAGGTATTTCAATTTCATCCCCAAAAATTGCTTGATCAATTCTTATAGGAACTTCGCAATAAAGATGATTCCCCTCTCTTTCTAAAAAAACATGATCATTTACACTAATTACGATATAAAGATCTCCATTTTCTCCTCCATATTGGCTTACTTCTCCTTCTCCTGATAATCTAATTTTATTTCCAGTATCTACTCCAGGGGGGATGTCGACAGATACTTTTTTAGAGCTATTTGGAAGAGTTATTTTAATTGCTTTACCGAAAACAGCATCCTTTAAATCAAGATCTAAAGTCATTTGAATATTCCTACCACGAGGAGGTCTTCTTGTTCGAGCTCCTCCAAAAATATCTCCAAATATATCTCCAAAAACTTCATCGCCAAATATATTATTGAATATGTCATTGATGTTCACATCTTGGAATCCAGACTGACCAAAATTTGAATTTACTCCCTGATGGCCAAACTGATCGTAAGTTGTTCTCTTAGAGGGATCACTTAAAATCTCATAAGCTTCTGCCGCCTCCTTAAACTTAAGTTCAGCTTCTTTATTATTTGGATTTTTATCTGGGTGATATTTTATAGCGAGTCTTTTAAAAGCTTTTTTTAGCTCTTCAGGGGTAGAATTTCTTCCTACCCCTAAAACCTCATAATAATCCCTTTTCACGATTAGGATTTTTTATCATCATCGACTTCTTTAAAGTCAGCGTCTACAGTATCTTCGCCTGTATCTGCAGAATCTTTCGTCTTTCCTTCAGGCTCATCTTTCTTAAAAAGCTTATCTGTCAATGGTTGAACTATTTTTGAAAGATTTTCTACTGCGTTGTCTATATCTTCTTTTGATTCGCCTTTGCAAGCTTCTTCAACTGCTGCTATAGATTCTGAAAGTGACTTAAATTCATCCTCACTTAGTTTATCTTTGTTATCTTCTGCAGCTTTTCTTGTTGAGCTTGCCATGCTATCTGCCATGTTCCTTGAAGTAACAAGCTCTTCAAACTTTTTATCTTCTTCAGCATTTGCCTCAGCATCTTTAACCATTTTTTCGATCTCGTCCTCTGAGAGTCCGCTTCCACTTTGTATGGTTATTGACTGTTCTTTATTTGTAGACTTATCTTTGGCTGAAACATTAATAATGCCATTGGCATCTATATCAAAACTGACCTCAATCTGAGGAGTGCCTCTTGGTGCTGCAGCAATGTCTGTTAAATTAAATTGTCCCAGAGACTTATTATCTAAAGCTTTTTTTCTTTCACCTTGAAGGACATGAACTGTGACTGCTGTCTGATTATCTTCAGCTGTTGAAAAAACTTGTGATTTATTTGTAGGTATAGTTGTATTCTTTTCAATTAGTGGTGTCAAAACTCCGCCTAGTGTCTCTATACCGAGAGTTAGGGGGGTTACATCTAATAATAAAACATCAGATCTGTCACCGCTTAATACTGCACCTTGAGTAGCTGCTCCAAGAGCGACGGCTTCATCTGGATTAATGTCCTTCCTAGGTTCTTTGCCAAAAAAATCTGTAACAATTTTTTGGACCATTGGCATTCTTGTTTGACCACCCACCAAAATTACTTCATTAATATCCTTAGGTTTAAGTTTCGCATCTTTGAGTGCAGTTTTGACCGGCTCAAGACTTTTTGTAACTAAGTCACCTACCAAAGATTCCAATTTTGCTCTAGTAAGTTTCTGCACAAAATGCTTTGGCCCACTTGCATCAGCTGTAATGTAGGGAAGATTTACCTCTGTTTGTTCTGTTGTAGAAAGTTCAATCTTTGCTTTCTCAGCAGCCTCTTTAAGCCTTTGTAATGCCATTGGGTCTGAATTTAAGTCAAAACCTGATTCTTTCTTGAATTCACTTACAAAATGATTAATAAGTAATAGGTCAAAATCTTCTCCTCCCAAGTGGGTGTCACCTGATGTAGAAATTACTTCAAACTGATATTCACCATCAACGTTGGTCATTTCGATGATTGATATATCAAAGGTTCCACCGCCAAGATCATACACAGCTATAACACCATCTTTCTTAAGTTTATCTAAACCAAATGCCAGGGCTGCTGCAGTTGGTTCATTAATTATTCGTTTTACTTCCAAACCAGCGATTTTGCCAGCCGCTTTTGTTGCTTGACGCTGAGAATCGTTAAAATAGGCTGGCACTGTAACAACTGCACCCTCTACTTTCGTACCAAGATAATCTTCAGCGGTTTTTTTCATTTTTTTAAGAATCTCAGCTGAGACTTGGGGAGGTGCCATTTTATTTCCGTCAACCTCAACCCACGCATCTCCATTTTCTGCTTCAACAATTCCGAATGGAACTGACTTAATGTCTTTCTGTACTTCTTTATCTTTAAATTTTCTTCCAACCAATCTCTTAACTGCAAACAAAGTTTTATTTGGATTTGTTACAGCCTGTCGTTTTGCTGGTTGGCCCACTAATACCTGGTTATCCGTTGTATATGCGACTACAGATGGTGTTGTTCTATTGCCTTCTGAGTTTGAAATGACTTCTGGAGCTTCTCCCTCCATTACAGCTACACAAGAATTAGTAGTACCTAAGTCTATCCCTATGATTTTTCCCATTTTATTTCCTTTAATTAGTTAATTTTATTTACTACTACGAGGGCAGGCTTTACGACTCTATCATTGAGCTTCCAGCCTCTTTCAAGGGTTTTTATGACAAAATTATCTTTTTCCCCTGAGTCGTTGACCGTAGATACAGCTTCATGCATCTCTGGGTCAAATTCCTCTCCATTGGGATAAATAGGAACAATATTAAAATTCTCAAGTGTTTTTTCGAAGGAATTTAAAATTAACAAAATCCCCTCTTTGTCGGTTTGCTTATCATCTTCGAGATTTTCTGTAGCTTTCTCTAGTGAAGTAAGTATAGGAATTAGAGAAGATAATAACTCTGAATTTGCAAATTTAAGTGCATTTGAAAGCTCTGATGAAGTACGTTTCTTAAAATTTTCTAACTCAGCTCTTGCTCTAAGTGAATCTTCCTTAGCAACTTCAAGTTGAGTCAATACCTCTTCATATGAAAGTGTATTAAGTTGGCTTTCTTCATTATTTTCGATCTTTTCTTCTTTTATAGTCTTTTCTTCTTTTGTAGGCTGTTTATCTTTTGTCATGTGTTGAATTATAGTTTTAATTAATCTTTTTTACATATAAAACCATGCTGTGATCAACTAATTCATAGCCATGTTTTTTAGCGATTTCTTTTTGTCTCGATTCGATTATTTCATCATGAAACTCAATAATATCACCAGAATCTACACAGACCATGTGATCGTGATGATTATGATCATTAAGTTCGTAGACTGACTTAGATGACTCAAAAGAATGCTTGATCACAATCCCAGCATTCTCAAATTGAGTTAAAACCCTGTAGACTGTAGCCAAACCAACATCATATTTATTTGCAATTAAGTCCTTGTATATTTCTTCTGCGCTCAAATGAGATCCATCTTCCAGTATTTCCATAATTTTTAATCTGGGTAACGTAGATTTTAATCCAGCTTCTTGTAAATTTTTTTTGGTATTTTCTGACATTGCCTTTATCCTATCCCAATGAAAAGTTTGTATCTATTAATTATATCCTTGTTTTTAATTTCCTGTTCATCAACAGGAATTTATAAAGTTACAGTAACTCAAGGAACTGTATTAAAGCAAGAGGATTTAGATAAATTAGAGATTGGAATGAATAGGGACCAAGTTATATTCTTACTCGGAAATCCCACTTTTGAAAATTTCTTTGAACCAAATGTTTGGAACTATTTCTACCAAGTTTCAAGAGGTGGTGAAACTCTTTCTGAAAGCAAGGTGAAGATAATATTTGATGATAATGACAATCTTAAAGAAATTAGGGTTATTAAATTAGAAGAGTCTTAATCTAAATCAAAAAAATGAAATTCCAAAGAGAATTTCTAGATTTCCGAGAGTCCAAATTGTAAGCAAACTTATAGGGCTGACCCATTTTAAGATAAATACCCAAAGGTTAAGCAAAAATTTGTTTTCTAGTCCCATGACGTCCGAGTTTATTGTATTTTCAAGTCTCCATCCTACAAAAACTGATATCCCTGTTCCAACCAAAAGCAGAAGGAAATCATCAGCTAAATATTTCATTGCTTCAAATGGATTATCTAAGGCTCCAATAGTTACATCTTTCCAAACATTAAATCCTGCAACACTTACTAGTGAAAGAAAAAAGCAAACGATTACAATAATGAATGCTGCCTTAAATCTTGAAACTGAAAATTTCTCTGATACAAAAACCACACTAGGTTCCAAAATTGAAATCATTGAACTAAAGGCTGCAACTGCAAGAAGAAAATAAAATAGCGGGCCAATGAACTGTCCTAAAGATCCCATCTCAGCAAAAGCTGTCGTCATGGTTTTGAAAACTAACTCGGTTCCTGCGGTAGGATCCAAAGCAAAAAAGAAAACTAATGGAAAGATTGCAAGCCCAGCAAAAAGCGCTACACCAGTATCAGCTGTAACCACAATTACAGAGGCCTTTGATACGGTTTGACTTTTCGGCATATATGATCCAAATGCCATTAGTGTTCCCATTCCAATGCTCAAAGAGAAAAAGGCTTGCCCTACGGCAGCTTGGATCGTTCCAGCGTTAAATTGATCAGCTTTCCAAGAAAAAAGGTAATCTAGAGCAGATGGCATATCTCCTTTGATCGCCCCATACCCAACAAGTAATAAAACTAAGACAAATAACATTGGTAATAGTATTCTCATTGCTGACTCAATTCCTTTATCTATTCCAAATCCGACAACAATACCTGAACCAACTAAAAACAATGAAAACCAGAAGGTCATTTCCCAAAAACTAGATACTTCCGTAGCATATACAACGGCCGGATCTAGATCACCAAAACCTGCTAGAGATATGAAGCCATAGTTAATCACAAGACCTGCTATCACTGCATAGTAGCCTGCAATCAGAAGGCTTGCTAATATTCCTGAATAGCCAACAATATTCCAAGACTTAGAAGAATTTGAACTTTTTGCCAGATTCTCAACTGCTGAAACTGGATTAGCTTTCCCTTTTTTTCCAATAAAAACTTCAGCCATGAAGACAGGCAATCCAAGCACAATTACAAAGAACATGTATAGAAGAACAAATAACCCCCCTCCGTTCTCGCCAGCTTTGTATGGGAATCCCCAAATATTACCTAGTCCAACAGCAGAACCTGTTGCAGCTAGCAAAAAAGCTAGATTATTATTCCATTCATTCGATTTTGCTTGCATAGCTAAAAATTATTGTTATTAAATATAAACGCAATCATAAGTAAATGGCAAATTCTTATTGAGAAAGTAAGTTGGAATCTTAACTTTTCATACCAATCAAGATCAGAGATTAACTTTTTTTCTAATCTATAAATTAACTCATGCACAAATAAAAGAGAGAAAATTACATATATTGCATGATTAGCCTCTCCAAAAATATTTAAATACAAAATTAGGAAAAGCAAAAAAAATATTGCAACTGATTGAAAAATTGATTTGTTCTGTGCCAACGACATTCCCCACAAAGTTCCAGACATGAAAACAGCCATTAATAACGACCAATAAAAAAAAAGAGATACAAGTTGATAATTTAAAGCTATATTTGGCGAGATCCAACATATTATCGGTATGGAAATAAAAGGTAAAAGACCTAAATAGCAAAATGTTTTTATCTTATCTTGTAGAATCATTATTATGAATAGTAAAACCGTAGCATCAAATAAGAAAGCCAGATTTGATTTTTTTCTTGAAGAAAATTTTGTTGCAGGTCTCCTTCTAGAGGGCTGGGAAGTTAAATCACTCAGAGAAGGAAAAATTAATATCAAGGAAGCCTATATCAAAGACATAAAAGGTGAACTTTGGCTTGTTGGTGCAAGGATAGATCCTGCTAAATATATAAATCAAAAAGATCAAGTTAACCCAGAACGTTTCAGAAAACTTTTGTTAAACCAACGAGAAATTGAAAAAATACTTTTTGCAGTATCAGCTAAAGGGCAGACATGTGTTCCTGTAAAGCTTTTTTGGAAAGGGCATCTAGCAAAGCTGGAGATTGCATTAGCAAAAGGTAAGAAGAATTATGATAAAAGGCAGGCAAAAAAATCTGCAGACATTAAAAGAGAACAAGAAAGAGCTTTAAAAAAGTATAAATAAACATTATCATTTTCCGTTCGGGGGCGTATTTGGCTTTGACGACTACCACGGAACCCGAAGTGCATACCGAGAATAAACATATCTCGTAAAATTTGTTTAAAAAATTAGTTGCAGATAACTACAACTATAGATTGGCAGCTTAATGTCAACCTGCTATCATTTGTGACCTACAACATTTGAT